>Ga0209579_10000142_pt1 | contig 113639 bp, 108 predicted proteins | sample Coa_R1_2_FD_187152 | JGI IMG/M metagenome (GOLD analysis project Ga0209579, IMG submission 187152) | Surface soil microbial communities from Centralia Pennsylvania, which are recovering from an underground coalmine fire - Coalmine... | ecosystem: Environmental > Terrestrial > Soil >... | reverse complement strand
TTGCCATTATCGCCGTCGCGCGAAAGCTTCTCATCATCCTCAACGCTATCCTTCGTGATAAAAGGCCATGGCAGCCAAAAAACGCTTGACTGCTAAGACAGTCGCTCTCCCCGCATGCGGGGAGAGGGTTGGGGTGAGGGGGCCTCGCCGCTGGGCCGAGAAATGCAGAACGGTCAGCGACGCTGTCGCGCAATCCGCGATGCTCGGACTGGCTGAGCGGCCCCCTCACCCTCGCTTTGCTCGACCTCTCCCCGCACGCGGGGAGAGGTGAAGAAAGCTACGCCGCCGCCCCGACTTGCCCGGCTTCCCAGCCGAGCATCGCGCGCTTGCGGGTGATGCCCCAGTGATAGCCGGTTACGTCGCCCGATTTGCCGACGACGCGATGGCACGGCACCACGAACGACACCGGGTTCTTGCCGACGGCGGCGCCGACGGCGCGCGACGCCTTGGGTTTGGCGAGCTTGGCGGCAATATCCGAATAGGTCGTCAGCCGGCCCATCGGGATTTGTAAGAGCGCGTCCCAAACCCGCACTTCGAAATCGGTGCCGATCAGCACGACGCGCAGTGGCCGGTCGGCCTGCCATTGCGACGGATCGAAGATCCGCCGGGCGACGACCGCAGTGCGGGCGCTGTCCTCGACGTAAGTGGCGCGCGGCCAGCGGCTCTTCATGTCGTTAAGCGCAGCGCGCTCCTTGCCGTGATCGGCGAAGGCGAGCCCGGCGAGGCCACGCTCGGTCGCCATCACCAGCGCGCTGCCGAACGGGGAAGGATGAAAGCCGAAATGGATCGTGGTGCCTTCGCCGCCCGACTTCCATTCGCCGGGCGACATCGCTTCGTGGGTGACGAACAGGTCGTGCAGGCGGCCGGGACCGGACAGTCCCACTTCGTAGGTGGCATCGAGCACGCTCGCGGAGTCGCGCAGCAATTGCCTCGCCCCGTCGAGCGTCAGCGCCTGCAAGAACGCCTTCGGCGTCAGTCCGGCCCAGCGGCGGAACAGGTGATGCAACTCGGTCGGCGTGACGCCGGCGGCCTCGGCGATGGTTTCGATCTCGGGCTGCTCGCGCCAGTGGCCGCGGATGTGGCCGATCGCCTTGCGGACGACGTCATAGTCGGCAGCGGCGGCGGCAAGCGGCATCGGGTTCGAAATACAATCAGGTGACAACATGGGAGCCTCCATCATTTGTCTCCCATTTGGCCTGTGAACAGCGGCCGAACCACCCGATTTCTGCCCTCAATCGAACACCGTCCGTGTCGGGCCGCGCCTCGCTTCGCCCAGCGCGGTCGACAGCGCCGTGGCGAAACTTTTCTTCTCGTCGGGATTGAGAAAGCCCGCGATCGACAAGCGCCGGCCGCGCGACACCAGGAACAGCCGCTCGATGCCGTATTCCTCGTGCACGGTGCGATCGAGCTTCACCCAAAGCGGATTGAGCGTCCATTCGCGCACGCCGCCGCGCGGGTTCACCTTGCGCACCGTGAGTTCGGTGGCGGTGACTTTCACTTCCTCGTAGGCGCGCGCGGCGCGGAAGTTGGCGCGGAAAGCCCAGTACACCAGCAGCACGTCAAGCCCGAGAAAGCCGAACACCGGCCAGGCGCCGAGCAGCAAAAACACGACGCCGGAGACGAAGCTCACGCCGCCGATGCACAGCATGAAAATCAAAAAGCCGGTCGCGTTCAGCGAGCGATGCGGCGTGATGACGGCCGCAAAGATCGCCGGCTCGGCGAGGGAGTTGTCGTCGCGGTCCATGGCGCTCATTATAAAGCAAATATGGCGCGCAAAACCATCAAGCCGGGCACACTCGCCGGGAAACGCCTGAAAGCCGCCCGCAAGGGCAAGGCCGCGCGCGTCAAACCGCCCAGGGCGCGGGCCAGGGCTGACGCCAAGGCCGCTCACGGCGCGCTGCCGCAATGGACGCCTGCCGAGATCGAGGAAGCGTTCCGACGCTTCGCGGCGGCCAATCCTGAACCGAATACCGAGTTGGAGCACGCCGATCCGTTCACGCTTCTGGTCTCGGTCGTGCTCTCCGCGCAGGCGACCGATGCCGGCGTCAACAAAGCGACGCCCGCTCTGTTCAAGCTCGCCGATACGCCTGAGAAGATGGCGAAGCTCGGCGAAGGGCGCGTGCGCGACCTCATCAAGACCATCGGGTTGTTCCGCACCAAAGCCAAGAACGTGATCGCGCTGTCGCGGCAACTTGTCGATCGGCATGGCGGCCAAGTGCCACGCGACCGGGAGGCGCTCGAAGCCTTGCCTGGCGTCGGCCGCAAGACCGCGAATGTGGTGCTCAATGTCGCCTTCGGCGAACCGACCATCGCGGTCGATACCCACATCTTCCGCGTCGGCAACCGCACCGGGCTCGCGGTCGGCAAGACGCCGTTCGACGTCGAGAGGAAGCTGATGGAGGTGGTGCCGGAGAAGTACCGCCTGCACGCCCACCATTGGCTGATCCTGCACGGCCGCTACACCTGCATCGCGCGCCGGCCGCTGTGCGAGAAGTGCATCATTGCCGATCTGTGCAAATGGCCGGGGAAGACGGTGAACGTTGCGGCGGCCTCGTGATCGTCATGGCCGGAACAAGCCTGGGCATGACGGCTTAGCTTTCTCTCGCCGTTCTTTCCTCCGCCATCGCATGCAAGGCCGCGCGGTCGAGCTTGTTGGTCGAGGCGAGCGGCAGTTCGTCGACGAACCAGACCGCGCGCGGATGCTGGTAGGCCGGCGCATTGGCGAGCGCGAAGCGCTTGACCGCCTCGGCATCGAGCGCGCGGCCGGGCTTGCGGATGACGAAGGCGACCGGCTTGCTTCCCTTGATGTCGTCGTCGATCGGCACCACCGCAGCCTGCGCCACGTCGGGATGGCGCTCGAGCATGCGTTCGACATCGGCCGGATAAATGTTCTCGCCACCGGAGACGAACATGTCGTCGGTGCGGCCGACGAAATAATAAAAGCCGTCACGGTCGCGGCGGAATACATCGCCGGTGATGTAATAGCCGTCCGGTGTGATCGGCGGCGGCACATCGGGGCGGTTGTGATAGCCGAGCATCAAGGCCGGGCATTTCATTTCCAGCACGCCCTGATCGGCGTCGCGATCAGCGCCATCGACCAGGCGCAACGACACCTTCGGATGCGGATAGCCGACCGACAGTGCGGGCTGCGGCAGCCCACTAGGATGCGGCCCGAACACAACCGGACCGGCTTCCGTCGTGCCGTAGGCATTGGTGATGGCGGCGCGCGGCAGCGCCTCGCGCAACGCCGCCATCAGGCTCGCGCTCACCGGCGCGGAACCCATGCGCACGAATTCGACGCTGGAGAGGTCGGTGCGGTCGAGCGCGGCGCGCTCGCGCAGCATCATCGCGATCATCGGCGGCACCGCGGTGAGCCAGGTGCAGCGGTAACGCCCGATCGCCTCAATATAGGCGGGCGCGGAAAATTGCGGCAGCAACACAATGGTGGCGTAGGCGGCGCAGGCGAGCTTGGCCAGTGCCAGCGCGTTCATGTGATAGAGCGGCGCCGCGATCAGATAACGGTGGCGATCGAGGCCGGGCGTGAGCCGTGTCTGCACCACCCAGATATGGCTCTGGTGCGACAGCACCACACCCTTCGGCGTGCCGGTCGATCCCGAGGTGTAGAGGAACATCGCCGGCTCGTCCGGCCGCGGCGCGACGGCGGCGAACGGCCCGGCATCGAGGAAGGCTTCGAATGTCGCGCCGAATGTCACGCCGGCGATACCGGGCGGGCAATCGGCCTGGCGCGGCATGTCGCAGAACACGAATTTCGCGCCGGCGTCGCGGATGATGAAGGCAATGGTGTCGCGCGGAAACTTGAAATTCACCGGGACTGCGATTAGGCCGGCGCGCATGATGCCGTAATAGGCCGCGATATATTCGGCGCGGTTGGCGGCGAGCAACGCCACCCGATCGCCGCGCTGCAGACCGCGCCGCAGCAACGCGCGGGCCACGGCATTGGCGGTGGCGTCGAGTTGCGCGAAGGTGAAATCCCGCGGGCCGTGCTCGCCGCCGAGATCGACGATTGCGGTCTTTGCCGGATCGCGATCGCGCGGGATCAGGTCGCCGAGATTTCGGAATTCCAGATCAGGGATTGCGCATCTCCAGAAACGCCGCGAGCGCGATCATATCGCCTTGCGTCAGGTTGGCGACCACCGGCTTCATGAACGCGACGCCGACGCCGTTGCGGGCGCCTTGCTGCATGTCGTTGAGCTGGCGGAATATGTAGGTCGCCGTCCGCCCGGTGATGCCGGGGACCTCGCCGTTGCCGCGCAGATCCGGCCCGTGACATAGCGCGCAGGCCACGGTCTTGCCGTCGCCGCCCTTGGCCAGCGCTTCGCCCTTGGCGACGCTGCCCGCCGGCACATAGTCGGTGAAGCCGGAATGCGGATCGCGGAGTTTGGCCTCGGCTTCGTCATTGGGCAGATTGATGATGCGCTCGCCGATCGGTTCGGTGCCGCCGTCGGGCGCCGCGAATCGCATGCCGCCGGCGCCGACGATGCTTTTCGCCACGGTGTCGGTCTCGACGAGCTTGTTATAGCCCGCGGTCGGTTTGAGGCCGGCATAATATTTCGCGGCGGCGTTGACGTCGTCGACGGTAAACACCTGCGCCATGGCGATCATGACGCCGGCGCGAACATTGGACCGGGTGCCGGTCTTGAACGCCTCCATCTGGCGGCGAACGTAGGCAACGGGCAAGCCGGCGAGACTGGCGGATTCCGGATGGCCGTCGCCCGACGGCAGATGGCACTGCGCGCAGGCCCGCCCGGCCGGCTTCGGTCCGCCATGGGCGACGACGGCCGGCATCGCCGGATGCTCGTCCGGGAACCAGTCCGGCGGGTTGAACGGATCGTCGATTTGCGCCTGGGTATACTGCTTGCTGCTGCCCCGCACCGACTTCATCACCGTATTGTCCTGCGGCTGCGGCGGCGGCGTCACCGGATAGGCCCAGTCGGGATTATCGGCGGCGATGGCCGCGACGGAAAGTGCGGCAGTCAAAGTCAGGCCCAGCATCAGCTTCATGGACGTCCTCCCGGTGATTTTCTCCGATCATGCCGGTTTTGGTGGCGCGGTGAAATAGGTCCCGCGGCCGGTGGCGATCAGCTTGCCGTCGCCGTCGAGGATCGCGGCCTCGGCGGTCGCGAACTGGGAGCCGAAGCGGATGACCTTGCCGCGGGCGATCAGGTCGCCGGGCATGGCGGCGCGGTGATAATCGACCCGCATGTCGATCGTCGGCACGCCACGTCCGGTCTGTTTCACCATGGCCCAGTCGGCGGCGAGATCGATCAGGGCTGCGAGGATGCCGCCGTGGGTATAGCGCCGCTCGATATTGACCACCCATTCCTCGCGCCATTTCGCCTTGATCTCGATCGAATCGTCGCCGACCGCGATGACGGTGAGACCGAGCCATTGGTGAAACGGCGCGCGGGTGACGATCGCCTGGACTTGTTCGAGGGTGAGGTCGTTGGGCATTGATTTTCCTCCGTTCGCTCCCTCTCCCGCACGCGGGGCGAGGTGAAGAAATCACGGCGTCACCACCACCTTGCCGATGACCTCGCGGTCCGCGATCAGACGCAAGCCGTCGCGCGCCTGATCGAGCGGCAAGACCTTGTCGATCACCGGCTTAATCTTGCCTTCGCCGATCAGCTCCATCAAAGCCGCGAGATTGTCGTCGTAGAAGCTGTTGGAGCCGATGATTTTCAGCTCGAAGCTCCAGACGTAGCGCAGGTCTTCCTTGGGGTCGTAGCCGGCGGTGGCGCCGCAGACCAGGAGCTTGCCGCCGCGCTTGAGGCAGCGCAGCGACGGCAGCCAGGTGTCGCCGCCGGTGAAGTTGATCACGGCATCGACGCCGCCCTCGTAACTCCGCCGCTGCGGCTTGCCGTATCTCTCGACCGCCCATTTCGACCAGTCGGTCTTGGTGTAATCGACCACTTCGTCGGCGCCCATCGCTTTGAGCCGCGCCAGCTTCTCGTCGCTCGACGCGCAGGCGATGACTTCGGCGCCGAGCATCTTGGCCAGGAGCACGCAGCCGGTGCCGACGCCGCCCGAGGCGCCGAGCACCAGCACGCGGTCGCCGGCCTTCACCGTCTGGTGCGTGATCAGCATGCGGTGCGCGGTGCCGTAGGCGACCGGCAGCGACGCGGCGTCCGCGAAGCTGACGCCAGCCGGCATGGCGACAAGCTGGTCGGCGGCGACGGCGCAATATTCCGCCATGCCGCCGTCGAGCATCTCGCCCATCAGGCCCTTTTTCCTGTTCACCGGATTGACCAGCACGCGGTCGCCGATCTTCCAGCCGGCGACGCCCGAGCCGATCTCGGCGATCTCGCCGGCCATGTCGAGGCCGATGATGACCGGCAGCGGCACCTTGATGCCCGGCATGCCGCGCACCGTGAACACGTCGTGGTAATTGAACGAGGCCGCCCGCACCCGGATCACGACGTGGTCCTCCACGGCAACGGGCTTCGGATAATCCTCCACGACCTCGAGGTCATCGAGGCCGCCGTGTTTACGCAGCAACAGCGCTTTCATGGTCGTGCCGGCCACATGGTCCTCCGCCGTTCGATCGTGTCTTCAGGGAATTTCATAGACCGCGACGTCTTCTGCCACGCCCTTGAGCGACGCGCTCTGGAGACTCGGTGCGATGCCGGCTTTTTGCAACAGCGCCGACGACTGCGGATAGTCGACAACCGGCTTGGTGGCGAAGATCGCGCGCGACACCGCCAGTCCCTGCACGCGCGCTGCGATATTCACGGTCTGGCCGAAGTAGTCCAGCCGGTCGTTGAGCATAACGGCAAGGCAGGGGCCTTCGTGAATGCCGATCTTGAGCAGGAGATCCTCGGATCGCGTCCCGCTGCCGACGCTGCGGATCGCGTCGCGCATGCGCAATGCCGCGGCGAGTGCGCGGTCGGGCGTCGGGAACGTCGCCATCACCGCGTCGCCGATGGTCTTGACCACCGCGCCGCCTTCGGCCGCCACGATGTGGGTGAGGAGTTTGAAATGCTCGCGCACCAGTTCGTAGGCGACCAGATCGCCGACGCGGGCGTAAAGCTCCGTCGAACCCTTCAGATCGGTGAACAGGAAGGTGAGGCTGACGATCTTGAGGCCCTGGTCGACAGAAAGCGTGTCGGTGCGATGCAGGTCGCGGAACGTCTGATTGGTGAAGATGCGCTTGGCCGTCAGGTTGGGTCTTTGCTTGCCGACCAGTTCGTCGAACGCGCGGGTCTCGTACCAGACCACCGGCAGGGCGCGCACATGGGTGCGATTGGTGATCGCAAGCTGCACCGGCCCCGACTTTATCGGCGTCGTTTCGGTCGGCCGCGGCGGGTTTTCCAGCACCAGCGCGACCTCCTGGATATCGGTTGTGCGCTCCGGAGCGACTTTCAGGTAATGCCCGAAATGCGACACCGGCTCGAACACGATGACCCAGCCTTCCGCCACCTCGATCGTCACGCTCGACTGTTCGCCAGGGCCGAGCTCCCGGGCATCGAGCGTGAAGTCGGCAACCAGTTTCTCGATATCGCGGTCCGACAGATCGACCGCGGAGCTCCAGAACACCTGCCGGTAATAGTCCCAGAACGGCAGCGTCTGCGGATCGTGCGCCGCGACCCTGCGCACGCGCGGGCTCACCGTGAACACGACTTCGACCATCTCGTCGAGCGTGAGCTCGAACGACCGGCTGCACAGCGCGCATTCGTAAGGTTCTTTATGGACGTCGTGCAGCGACTTGGTGATGTCGAGCACGCCCCGGCAGGTCGGACACACGACGTCCCACGACAGTTCGAAAATGCCGACCTGGGCCGCATGCAGGAACGCCGAGATGGCGCGCTCCTCGTCGAGGCCGTGCGCGGCGGCAAAGGCCAGCACATTGATGCGGACAAGATCGCGGTCGGCACCCGACTTGACGAGCCGCTCGATGGCCGCCGCCGTATCGGCATCGGCCGCCTCGCGCAACGCCGCGAAAAGTTGCTGCCTTTCACTCACGGCCCAAGCTCATGTGCGCCGGCGCGATGCCATTTCCTCCCACCAGATGCTCCTGCCATTGATCTCGTATCATGGCCTTGACACAATCCGCTCATGGATTTCGAGATTTTAGGCGCGATTTCAGAAGTTGAAACTTTTGCTGTAGGATCGGCAATACGTGAAATTGCCCGGCTGCGAAGACTCTACGGCCGTGGTCGGTGGCGGAAACGCAAGGGAATAGCTCGTGTTCGGCTGGCAGATGTCTCTATTCATATCGCTGAATTACATTGGTATGAAGCTGCCGGAATCGGCCGCAAAGAGCTTAAGATCAAGCACCTGCTTTGAAAGCTGAAGTCATGGCAAAGTCGCATTCAAAACATCTCGTTGTTTGCATCGACAACAAGGGCTATCCGGCTTCGCTTGAAAAGCGGAAGATCTATCTCGCGCTTCGCGATCCGGACGCGCAGAAACATGATCTGCTTCGAGTCATCGATGAATCCGGGGAAGATTATCTTTACCCGAAGACGTTTTTTCGTTCTATCGCTTTGCCGCAAGCTGTCAGGAAGGCCGTATTGGCCGCGGCTTGAGCATTGCCGATGCAGGAAAACTTCCGCCAATTCCTAGACCGGCTGCGCCAGGCCGGCGAACTGGTCGACCTGCACCAGCCGGTCGATATCCGCCACATCGCGACGCTCGTCGATCAGGCCAGGACCGCGCTCTTCTTTCATAAGGTGATCGGCTACGACATGCCGGTGGTGTCCGGCATCATCCGCACGCGCGAACGCGCTACCATGGCACTCGGCTGTGAAAACTTCGCCGAGATCGAACAGAAGCTGGCGCAGGCGATCGCCAAGCCGATTCCGCCGAAGCGCGTCGCGTCCTCGCCGACGCGCGAAGTGATCATGGTCGGCGACGACGTCGATCTCTACAAGCTGCCGATCCCGATGTCGTCGATCTATGACGGCGGCCCGATGATTACCGCCGGCGTCGTCATCGCCCGCGATCCGGAGCTCGGCTTCAACTCCGGCATCTATCGTTTCATCGTCAAGGAAAAGGCGCTCACCGGCATCGACCTGGTCACGCCGAACAACATGCGCATGTTCGTCCAGCGCGCGCTGCAACGCAACGAACCGTTGCCGATCTCGATTTCGATCGGCACCCATCCGGTCGAGATCACCGGCTCCGGCTATCGCGCGCCGCTCGGCGTCGATGAGATGGCGATCGCCGGCGGCATCCGCGGCGAGCCGGTGGCGCTGGCGCCGTGCCAGACCGTCGACGTGCCCTACATCGCCGATGCCGAGATCGTGCTCGAGGCCGAAGTGCTGCCGACCGGCTGGACCTGGCCGGAGGGCCGGTTCGGCGAGTTCACCCGCCTGATGGGCGGGCTGCACTGGAATCCGCTGGTGCGCATCAAGGCGATTTCGATGCGCAAGGACGCCATCTATTACAACCTGCACATGCCGTGGGAGAACACCTGGCTCGCCGCGCCGACGCGCTACGCCGCGATCCGCCAGGCGCTGCGCACCGCCGGCGTGCAGGTCAAGGACATCAACGTCACGCTTGGCGGCTGCGCCTTCTGGCACGCGGTGATCTCGATCAGGAAATCGCCGGGCGAGGGCAAGAACGCGCTCCTCGCCGCGCTGTCGGTGATGGATCTCAAGCACGTCGTCGTGGTCGACGACGATATCGACATCAACGATCCGGCCGACGTGGAATGGGCGATCGCCACCCGCGTGCAGGGCGACCGCGATGTGATGATCGTGTCGAACGCGCGCGCCAAGCCGCTCGATCCGAGTCTTCCTCAAGGTTATGGCGTGGTGCCGACCGGCGCCAAGGTCGGCATCGACGCCACCATCCCCGAAGGCATCCCGCTCGAATATTACGAGCGCATCACCTACGCCTATGCCGACAAGGCGAAGATCGAGGATTACGTTGGCGGCAAGAAGGACCCGGCCGGCGAGGGCGGCGACGCTAAAGTCGTGGCGACGCTCGCGGCCGACATTCTCGCCGCTATCGCCAGACAGCCGCTCTACTTCACCGATGTCGCCGAAAAATTCTCGGCGTTCGATTTCAACACCATCGCCCGCGCCATCGGCCATCTGCACGCGACCGAAAAGCTGTGGCAGGACCCGCGCGGCCGGCTGTGCGTGCGCGGCTCGGAGTTCGCGGCCAAGCCGCCGCAAAAATAATGCGTCCGCGGATCACGCGGCATGGGCGTTCTCATGGTTGGTAAATGACAAACGCCCGTTGCCGGTTCTCGATGGGCATCGCAAGCAAGAGGAAAGATACTGACGCTTCAATGACGCCATGCAGTGGCCGGAAATCATTGGCATCGCCGTCGTCGCGGTGTTTGCGGGTCTTGTCATGTATAACGTGTACTTTCGCCGCGGCCGCTGAGGTTTCGACGGAGCGGTCATTCCGGCGAGTATCCATTGGGCGCAGAGTCAGCAAGCCGTAGCCCGGATTGAGTGAATCGACTTGCCCGCGTCTTGCCCGAGTGATCGAGTTTAGGGCGCTGGTAAAATGGGGCTATGCCGTGCGTGCAATTCAAACGCTTGGCGAGTACGCGTTGGCACTGGTGCCCGCTCAAGCACTACTCACACTGGCGATTTTCTGCATCTGGATGCTCGTTGGCGTGTTGGTAATGAAATATTTCGTCCGCGAAGTACCCATCCTTAATCACGCGGCTATTTTGTTTTGGGCCACCCTTCGTGTGCAGATTGTTGTTTTGGCTTTAATTTATTTGGGCGGCGTCTTTGGCTTTCCCCTGCGTGCGCTCTCGTCCCTTTTCAGCGTGCTCTCGCTCTGTGCTGTCGGCTGGCTCGTGACGCGGCATCTTTCAAGGAATTACGGGGTGCCGACAAAATTTCCGGCCGTTGGCGCCAAGGTGACGACAACGATGGTCATAATTACGTTGCTGATCGTTATAGCGATAATCGTGATAACCGGGGCTTAAGGCGAAGGCGCCGGAATACGAGCGCGCCACCGCGCGGCTACATATCGCCGAGGAGGAGGGCAGTCGATGAAATGAAGGAGTTTCTGATTGTTGCAGCCAACAGCAGATATTAGCTTCGTGTTTGTGAGTACACGCGCTAGCTGGAACACCGGGATGACACCATGACACCTTTACGCTTCGCCGCCGGCGCCAGTGCGCTCATTTTGGCATTGGCGGGCTCGGCCTCCTATGCCGACGTCATTTCCGACTGGAGCACCGCGGTTGCACCGCCGCCGCCGGAGCTGAAGGAGGTCACGGTCGATCCTTCGACCACGGCGCTGTTGCTGCTCGACATCATGAAAGCCGGCTGCACCGCGCGCCCGCGCTGCGTCGCTGCGATGCCCAACATCACCCGCATACATGACGCGGCTCGCAGCGACAACATGGTGGTCTGGTACAGCCTGGTCGGCATGGACGGCAAGGCGACGCCCGACGACGTCATGGACCCGGCGATCAAGCCGCGCCCCGGCGAATGGTATCGCCAGCCCGGGCCGGACAAATTCCTCGGCTCCACGCTCGAACCGACGCTCAAGCAGGCCGGCATCAAGACCGTGATCGTTTGCGGCAACTCGTTCCAGGGCGCGACCGTCGGCACCGCGTCAGGCGCGGCGCAGCGCGGCTACAAGGTCATCGTTCCGGTCGACTGCTCGGCAGGCGAGAGCGTCTATCACGAGCAATACGCGGCGTTTCATCTCGCCAAGGGCGGCCCCGTCGGCATCACCAGCAACGTCACGCTGACGCGCACCACGATGGTGAAGTTTTGAAGCGGCGCGTATCGCGCGGGTGACGGGGAAACAAATTTAGGGCGGGTTAGCCGAAGTCGGCGCCCTGCGCCCATTTCGTCATGCCCGCGACAAGCGCGGGCATGACGGTTAGGATTTGCTGAACCGTAGGTACGGCGGAATCCGCTTCGCTATTTTGCCCCAAGCGCTAGCCGTGTTTGCGAAAAGGCGGCGGGCTACTCGCGCGTATTATCTGCCGGACGTTCGAACAATGGCGTCGCCGCGCCCGTCGAGGACCGTTTGCGAATCTTCTTTTTTGCGAGCTCGCGCGCGTATTCGGCACAAACATCGCGCGCGCGTAACGTCGCGATTTTTCTGGATAAATTTGTACGCCTTACGAATCTTTTGACATCGCTTCTGTGTTGGCGTACCGGCGCCGCATCTCGCTTTTCTTGAAAAGGACGCCGGCCGGTGACACGGCCGGTGGAGCGAGAGCGGTTCCCGCAGGCGGCGGCTCGTCACCGCCGCTTCCGGGCGGGTCCGGGCATCATGCTGGCCGGCACTAGGACCGGTCCGTGGGGTGCTGCCACTGGACTGGAACAGGTGACCGCGGGTAACACCCGTGGAATCCAAGTCCCAGGAAGCCTGGCCTGGACCTGAGCCTTTGGGACTGGCGTCCCTCTGGCAAGCGCCGTGGTGGAACGCCGGCAGGCGAGCGCGCCGCAAGGCGCGAGCCGCAGCCGAACAGGTTGCGGAGGATACGGATCAGCGTCTTTCGGCGTTCCGCTTCCTTGCTTTTCTGCTTTCGTCCTTGCCCATCCGTTGTTGCGAAGACAGCGAAGCTTTTCTTGGCTCTGACGAAGTTCGCAAATGTTTCGCCGCTTCCTTCGCGATAACGGACATGCCTCGGGTGCAGAGCGCATCGCGAGAACACTCCCGCATGTAGTCATTGCCGGGCTTGACCCGGCAATCCATACGGCGAGGCGGAGTCGGTATCGGACGTTAGTGCAGTCGGCATCCCGGCATGGACCACCGGGTCAAGCCCGGTGGTGACGAGACATTGAGTGCCGTGCCACAGCCCGGACGTGCAGGCGCTTGAACGAACGATGGTCACGACGAATGCGAGCGCCGCAGATAGATGACCAGCGCGACGGCGAGATTGCTGACGATCAGGCTTGCCGGCATGACGCAGGTCGCTACCGAAATGCTGTCCATCGCGAACAGCGACGGCACAAATTTCAGCCCGTTGAGCGTGAAGGTGGAGGCGCTGTCGCTGTAGGGACGCGACCAGGCTTTGGTCAGCGTCGGGCCAAAGCCGATGAGGTTGACGATGGAGGCGAGGATGGCCGACGCCGCCGGCTGCTGCGACCAGAGATAAAACGCAAACACGATCGCGGCTGCGGCAAGGAACGCCCACTCGTACCACGGGAACGTCCGCTCGCCCTGCCAGAAGCCGATCAGGCACAGCATGAAACACACCGCGGCGGTGACGCCCATCACCCAGCTTCCGGCGCCGGCGGATTGATCGATCTGGATCAGGAATCCGGTTCCCGCCAGCACGCCAAAGATCAGCCACGACAGCGGGTGCGGCCGCGCATGCGCCCGGAACGTTTTCCAGACGTAGAGTCCGTAAGAGAACAGCGCGATCGCCACCGACAGCGCGCCCATGGCGTCCTTGAAGGTCATCACGGCGGCCAGAACCGTGGGAACGTCCATTCGCCGTCGATCCTCAATTCTTCGTCGGCATATCGGCCGACCGTCAGGCCCTCGATGGTCTGCAGCGCGCTTTCGTCCTGTTGCGGCCCAAGCACGACGAGCTTGAGGTCCTTCAGGCCGGCAAGCGGGCTGATGTCTTTCACCGTGTCGGGCAGCCACAGCTCTTTCAGTTGGCTCAAGCCCGCAAGCGGCGTAACGTCGGTGACGCCGGTCTCGCGCAGATCGAGCACTGTGAGATTGGTCAGGTTCGCAAGCGGTCCGACATCCCTGACCTTGGTCTCCTGCAAGCCGAGCTCGCGCAGGCCCGGAAAATTTTTCAGCGGCGAAAGATCGCTCACTTCTGCCCGCGACAGGATCAGCACCTGCAACGCCGACAGCGGCGCAACGCCATCAAGGCTCGTGATCCGGGTCGCCGAAAGGTCGAGCCATTCGAGCCCGGTCATGCGGCGAGCGGCGAAATGTCGGCGACATGAGTATCGCCGAGATAAAGTTGCCGCAGGTTCACCATGCGCCGCAGCGGCGATATGTCGGTGAAGCGAAGTTCCGGCAGCACCAGCCGCACCAGCGCCGTGAGATCGGCAATCGGCGCGAGATCGATAAACTCGCTCGACACGAAACGCCGCGCCCACTCGAAATACAGCACGTCAAGGAAGATCAAATCCCGAAGCGGCTCGAGGCTTTTTATCCAGTCGCGCTTGTCGAAATAGATTTCCTTGATGAACGGGCGCCATGCCGCAGGCGGCGCAATGCCGGCCTCGATCATTTCGCGTATTTTTTCCGGCTGGAAATCCGGCGGCGGCGCTGCGGATTCTCCGGCCGGCGGATCGCTCATCGGCGCTGGTTATTCCGCCGCGGCCTTCGCCGCGCGTTGCGGGGCGCGCTCGCGGAACGCGGGAATAATCTCCTCGGCGATCGCGGTCATGTTGGCGCGCGCCATCTCGTTCGGCATGGTGCCGAACTGGGTCTTGGTCAGCGAGGTGTTGAAGCCGGCAAGATCCTGATATTCGGCGAGCTTGTCGCGCACCGTCTCCGGGCTGCCGATGATAACCACGCCCGACGCGATCAGGTCCTCGATCGACGTGGTCTTGCCGGTGACTTTCACGGCGCGCACGCGCTTCATCGATGCGGTGTCGGTATAGCCCGGCGGCAGCAGCATCTCGGTCGGCATCTTGAGCAGATAATTGACCAGCGCCTCGAGATGCGGGCGCGCTTCCCGGAGCGCCTTCTTGTCGGTGTCGGCGACGTAAATGGTGTTCGACCAGGCGAGCTGGTCCGGCGATGCCTGGTAGCCAGACTTGTCCGCCTCGTCGCGATAGAGCTGGAAGAATTTCGCCACCGCCGCGATCGGGCTCAGCGTCTGGCAATAGGTGTAGCGCATCTTCGCCGCCCAGCGGATCGTCGAGCCGGAGCCCTGCGACGGAATCCAGATCGGCGGATGCGGCGTCTGATACGGCCGCGGCCATGGATTGACGTAGCGGAACTGATAATGCTTGCCGGCATAGGAAAACGGCCCCGGCTCGGTCCAGGCGCGCACGATCAGGTCGTGCGCCTCGGCGAAACGCTCCTGGGAGTAAGCCGGATTGACGCCGGTCGAATGATATTCAGCGCCGATGCCGCGCACGAAGCCGGCAATGATGCGGCCGCGCGTCAGATTGTCGAGCATCGCGTATTCTTCGGCGATGTTCAGCGGGTTGTTCACCAGCGGCAGGGCGCGGCCGAGGATGGCAATATGGGCATGCTTGACGCTGCGGGCGAGCGCGCCGGCCAGCACGCCCGGAACCGGCATCATGCCGTAGGCGGTCTGATGGTGTTCGTTGAGGCAAACACCGTCGAAGCCGAGCTGATCGGCGAATTCCATCTGGTCGAGATAGTCGTGATAGAGCTCGGCGCCCTTCTCCGGATCGTAATTCTTGTTGGAGAACGTCACCCAGGCCGAGCCGTTCCTGGCGATGGCGTCGAGATCGACGGCGCCGTACGGCATCAGGTGGAAATTGAAGAACTTCATGGTGCGATCCTCAAACCCATTCCGCTCATTCCCGCGCAAGCGGGAATCCAGGGGCTATTGCGTCGGCGCCATCGGCTCTGCTGGGTCCCGGCTTGCGCGGGGACGAGCGGACGGAGCCCCGTTCAACTTGCGCGCGCCGATGAAATCTTCCAGCGCGGCAACGAATTCATCCGGCTTCTCGATCTGCGGAACGTGGCCGCATTTCGGGATCATCACGAGCTTCGCGCCGGGAATGGCCTTCTGGTAGGCCAGCGCGTGCTCCTTGGGAAACGATTTGTCGTGGTCGCCCCAGATGACCAGCGTCGGCACATCGATGCGGTGCAGCCATTTGCCGAGATGCGGATCGTGGCTGCGCGGGTGCCACGACAGCTTGGCAACGGTGGCGCGGTTCTTCAACACGGTATCTTCCCGATCGGGATGCGAGATGCGCGCGACCATCTCCTCGGCCTTTTTCGGATCGTAGAAGAATTCGCGCACGCGTTGCTCTTCGCTCATCATGAACGAGTCGCTCTGTTTCACGCCGGGCACGTAAAGACCGGCGGCGTTGCACAGCGTGAGCGAAGCAAGCCGCGATGTGTTGCGCACCGCGATCTCGGCTGCGAGCCAGCCGCCGAGCGAATTGCCGACAAGATGCACGTTGTCGAGACCGAGCTCCTGCAGCACGTCGAGATAGAAGAAAGCGAGGTCGTGGATGGTGTCGAGCCAGTCCGGCGTGTCGCTCACGCCGAAGCCCGGATGTTCCGGCGCGATGACGTCGTACTTCTGCGTGAGATTTTGCAGGAACGGCAGCCAAGCCGCGCCGCTCGCGCCATGCAGATATACCAGCGGGTCGCCGGCACCGCCGCGCATCAGCCGGATGCGGCAGCCTCTGACCGCAATTTCCGACGTCGAATGTTCCGCCATCCACCAAGCTTGCTGGTTCGTGCGTTCATCGTCAAGACGCGCGCGATGTGCGTAATCCCGACGCTGCCTTGACGTCGTTCCATCACGCAGCGCAGCATATCCACAATGTTATCCCCAAATCGCGTCTAAGCATTTGCAGATACGCTTTAACTTGCGTCGCGCGGCGCGCGCGCTATCCTCACTGTCAGATCGCTCGCGTTTGGTTCTGCCGGATGTGACGATCGCCAAGGTCGGGTCGGCCTGGATGCGAAGCCGCTACTGGCGTGGCATCATGTGGTAGATTTGATCCTGGTTCCCAGCAGCGGGTAGCAGCTCTGAGAACGTGACGGGCGGGCGCAAGCTCGCCCGTCATGATTCGTGGACGGCGGACGCGGTTGACCGGCCGCGGCCGTTGCGGCACTCATGCCGCCGAGATGCCCGGGTTCAGCAGCAAGCGGCAATTCACCATCGAGTGGGGACACTGTGACCCCGCCGGAATCGTCTTTAACGCCCGTTTTTTCGAATTCTTCGATTGGGGCACCTGGACGCTGTTCGAGGCGGCGCTCGGCGTGAAGCCGCACGACCTTGGCCCGACCTACGGCATCGTGGGCATTCCGCTGGTCGATTCCGGCGCCCGCTTCATCGTACCGGCGCGTTTCGGCGACGTCGTCGAACAGACGTCGCGGGTCAGCGAATTTCGCCGCTCGAGTTTTGACGTCGAGCACCGGCTTTTCGTCCATGGCACACTCGCCGTCGAAGGCAACGAGACCCGCGTATGGGCGGCGCGCGATCCCGCCGATCCGTCCAGGATCAAATCGCAGCCTATTCCGCCCGAAGTCGTCTCGCGTTTCGACGTGCCTACGGGCTGACTGTGGAAAAGAAAAAGGTCTTTTCGCCCAATCAGGTTCTGGCTTGCGCGTTCTTCGGCGGTCCGATGGCGATGGTCTATGCGCTGTGGAAGAACTTCCAGGTCCTGGAACGGCCGCGCGACGTGCGGCAGATTTTGTTCTGGGGCTCGCTGTTCATCGTCGCCCTGCTGCTGTTTTCGCCCGTGATCCCGGATTGGGCCGAGGTCGCGATTCCTGTCGCCTATTCGTTCGCGGCGTGGTCGATCGCCCAGAACCATCAAATGGCGAAGCAGGACATTCGCGATTCGGCGCAATACGATTTTCAGCCGATTATGACCGTCATCGGCGTTTGCATCGTGTTTTTCGTCGCTTTCGTCGCGGTGACGTTTGCGTTTATTTTTGCCCTGATCTCTGCCGATGTGATCCAGCCCGATAGCGGTTAGCGTGGTTTCGGCGCCTTGCCGTTGATGCCGAAATCCTTGGAGCTTGCGCCCTGTGGGGCGACGACAAAGCCTTCCGCCGTCAGTCCGCGCCGGAACAATTCGCGCACCGTGGACGCCCGGCTTGGCATCCGCTTGGCGAAACGGAAATCGTCGATCAGCTCCAATTCTTCAGGCGTCAGCATGATTTGCAACCGCTCGCCGCGTGCTCGTTCAGACATGATTGCTCTCCCGCGTGAAAATCAGCTTTGTTAGTACAAATAATCAAAACATAAAGGGCAGTCAATATGTCATTTAACCCATTTGGCGGTTTGACATCATAAGCGTCCAAACGCAGTATTAATAACAATAGCTCTCAAATATTATAAATCGCACAAAGCATAATCAAAGTATTTGACGCGTATCAAAAGTAAATTTGACAACGAATACTGATGAGCCCACACTGAACAACGTTACTGTTGGGGGTTTGTTATGGGCGCGATCCTGCCATTCTTGAAGGAGAATGCCGTGTTTGAACCCGAGGCGACCCAGGCCATGTCGACTGCCTTCGAGGACGCTTGCCGCGAACTCAAATTATCGGACGCTGCCGCGCGCGAGCGTGAGGCGATCGCTGTGCGCATCATTGAATTGGCCCGGCGCGGCGAGCGCGACCCGGCGCGATTGTGCGAGCGCGTCCTGCGCGAGGCCCGCGCAAACTAGTCCCGCAGCTTGCAGCGCTGAGGCATTCTAGCCGCGCTGCGCGGCAGAGCCGATGCCAGCCATCGACGCCGGCCGCGTTTTGCTCGGCTCAGATTTGTCCCTAGTCCCGCTTATGTCTGGTTATGCGCAGGAAAATCCCATAAATCCTTTTGCCTGTTTTGGGCGCAAAATCCCGGTCCGGGATGATGGCGCGCGACCGTCGCCATAGAGATAAAGAGAGCTCCGACATGAGCCGCGCCAACGCCATTGCCCGCGCGCACGCTTATTTCGATGATGGCGGATTCCTGGCCGATCTTACTCGCCGCGTCGCCATACCGAGTTCGAGCCAGGAGCCGGAGCGCGCCGCCGTACTGCGCACCTATCTCGATGGCGAGATTGCGCCGACGCTCGGCAAGCTCGGCTTCACCTGCCGCGTGCTCGACAACCCGGCCGGGCCGCCGGTGCTGGTCGCCGAGCGCATCGAAGATCCGGCTTTCGTCACGGCGCTGGTCTATGGTCATGGCGACACCATCCGCGGGCTCGACGATATGTGGCGGCCCGGACTGTCGCCGTGGCAGGTCGTCGTCGAGGGCGAACGCATTTACGGCCGCGGCACCGCCGACAACAAGGGCCAGCACAGCGTCAATATCGCCGCGCTCGCGGCCGTGCTAGCGCAACGCGGCGCGCTCGGCTTCAATTGCAAAATCATGATCGAAATGGCGGAGGAAATGGGCTCGGTCGGCTTGCGCGAATTGTGCGCGGGGCACCGCGGCGATCTGCTCAAGGCCGATGTGCTGATCGCGTCCGATGGTCCGCGCATCGCGCCCCAACAGCCGACGATCTTCCTCGGCGCGCGTGGCGGTTACCCGATCGATCTCGTTGCCGATCTGCGCGAGGGCGCCCATCACTCCGGCAATTGGGGCGGGCTTATCGCCAATGCCGGAATCGTGCTGGCGCAGGCGCTGGCGACGATCACCGATGCGCGCGGCACGATCCAAATTCCGGAATGGCGGCCGGCGCTGCCGCCATCGGTGCGTCAGGTGCTGGCCGGCGTCGAGGTTGACGGCGGCGACGACGGTCCGACGATCGACCGCGACTGGGGCGAGCCCGATCTTTCGCCCGCCGAGCGCGTGTTTGCCTGGAACAGTTTCGAGATTCTCGCCTTTACCACGGGCACGCCGCAAAGCCCGGTCAATGCCATTCCGGGCAGCGCCCGGGCGCATTGCCAGCTCCGTTATGTGGTCGGCACCGACGTCGACGACGTTATTCCGGCGTTGCGCCGGCATCTCGACCGCCATGGCTTTCCTCAGGTCGAGGCGCGCGTCGGCCGCGGCAGCTTCTTCACGGCGAGCCGGCTCGATCCCGCGGACCCCTGGGCGATCTGGGCCAGGCTTTCGCTGGAACGCACGACCGGGCATTTGCCGACCGTCCTGCCCAGTTTCGGCGGCTCGCTGCCGAACGACATTTTCGCTGACGTGTTGAATCTGAAAACGATCTGGGTGCCGCATTCCTATGCGGGCTGCTCGCAGCACGCGCCGAACGAACACTTGCTGGCGCCGATCGCGCGCGAGGGCTTGGGCCTGATGGCCGGCCTGTTTTGGGATCTTGGCGACGCCGAAACGGCAAAACCGTCGGTTTAACGGGCGCCGGCATTTTCTTGCCAGCATCCCGCTTTTGCGGGAAAATCACACTAACGAGGAATTTGCGGAGGATTTGCCGATGGACATCATCCCGCTTGGTCCGGGCTTCGCCGCCGAAATTCGCGGCGTGACGCTCTCCGATATCGCCGCTGACGATGCGGTCTACGCCGAGGTGCGCGCCGCTTTCGAGGAGCACTCGGTTCTGCTGTTCCGCGGCCAGGAGATCAGCGGCGAGGGCCAGCTTGCGTTCTCGCGCCGCTTCGGACCGCCGGAGGTGACCAAGGTCGGCTCGCTCGGCACCGGCACGAACTTCGTGATCCTGACCACGATCGGCGATGACGGCAAAGTGGTTCCGGAGGATCACCGCTATGCGCTGCGCAACAAAGCCAATCAGCTTTGGCACACCGACTCCTCGTTCAAGGCGGTGCCGGCGCTGACCTCGGTGCTGTCGGCGCGAACCATTCCCGCTCACGGTGGCGAGACCGAATTCGTCTCGACGCGGCTTGCCTTCGAGCGGCTCGATCCGGCGATGCAAAAGAAGCTGGAGAATGCGTTCGCCTGGCACCATTACGGCCATTCGCGCAAGAAAGTCGCCGAAGGTCTCGCCACACCCGAAGAGCTCGATGCGTTGCCGCCGCAATGCTGGCGCATGGTGTGGCGCAATCCGGTCAATGGCCGCGGCGCGCTTTACATCGCGTCCCACACTTACGCCATCGAAGGCATGGAACCGGCAACAGGTCTCAAGCTGATCGAGGAGCTCACAGCGGCCGCGACCGCGCCGGAATTCAGTTACGAGCACACGTGGAAGAGCGGCGACGTGATCATGTGGGACAACCGCGCCACCATGCATCGCGGCCGGCCATGGCCGGGCAACGAACCGCGCTACATGGTGCGCACCACGATTTCGGCGACCGCCGCTGACGGCATCGAGTCGATGCGCCCGCCGGCGCGTGTGGCGGCGGAATAGCGGCCTATTCCGCGGCGACCGGCCTCGCCGGTCGCGCCTGGCGCTCCATCTCGTGGCGGATGCGCACGGCCTGTGCCTTGTCGTCGAGCGCGACATCCGCGGCGCTGAGAATTTCGCCGGCGGCGACATTGCGCACCACCTTGACGTGATGCGCAAGCCCGATCGGCAGCGCACCGAGTTTCAGGCTGCGCTCGGCCGGAACGAGCTTGGCATAGACGGTGTGGCCGCCTTCGCCGTCGAGCGTTTCACCGATCTTCAACGCGCGCTTGGCCACCGCGACGGCATCGCCGCGCCAGCCGCGGCAGCATCCCGTCGGCTCGCCGCGCAGCGCGACATTGAGCACCGAGATCGACAGTTCGAGCCCGATCAGATGGAACGGCTTGTACATCGCCGCGTAGCGGCCGGTCGCGTCGGTCGGCAGCCCGTATTGCTTGAAGCAGGCCGCGGCGTAATCGTTCTCCGCCTTGAACACCACATAGACGCCCCAGCGCAGATCGCGCGGCACCGGCGCGCCGTCGCGATTGAGCGAAGAAACCACTTCGACCATGCCGTCGCCGGCCAGGACGCCGCCCAAGGCCTTCGGTCGCAGCACGGCGGCAAGCGCGTCAGCGCCGCACGGCGGAAAACCCAAGCCGTCATGCGGCACGTCGAGCGTGCAGGCATTGGCGACCGCCGCCATCTCGATCGCCGACTTGGTACCGTCGAGGAACGAGTTGAACATCTGCGAATTCATGCCGGCCGCCTTGGCCTCGGCGGCGGTCAAGCCGTAATGCTCCCACACGCCGTCCGGCGTGACGGCGTGGTAGGCCGGCAGGTATTTCGTGCCCTTGCCCGCCGCTGCAACCGTGAAGCCCGATGACCGCGCCCAATCCACCATCTCGGCAATCAGCGCCGGCTGGTCGCCGTAGGCCATCGAGTATATCACCTTCGCTTCGCGGGCCTTGCGGGCAAGCAACGGGCCGGCCAGCGTGTCGGCTTCGACATTGACCATAACGATGTGCTTCCCGGCCTCGAACGCCGCAAGCGCGTGGGCGATGCCGGCCACCGGATTGCCGGTCGCCTCGATCACGACATCGACGCGCTCGTCGGTGCAGGCGTCGTTGCCACTTTCGCAGAAGCGCGTGCGCGCGACGCGTGAAGCGTCCCAGCCGACGTTTTTGCAGGCAAGTTTGGCGCGTTCGGGATCGAGATCGGCGATGACCGCAACGTCGAGACCCTTGATCGACGGCACCTGCGCCAGAAACATCGAGCCGAATTTTCCGGCGCCGACCAGCGCGATACGCACCGGCTTTCCGGCGTCGACACGCGCCACGAGCAGGGATTGCAGGTTCATATTTACTCCGCCGCCACTTTATGCGCGCGCGCATAGGCCAATAGCGCATCATCGGCGACCGGCACGATCGGCGTGAAATCGCGGTGCGCGATCCATTCGGCGCGAGTGAATTTGGTGATGTGGTTGGAGCAGGCGCACAGCGTGAGATACACGATCTTGCGCGGATAGGGCGTGATGTTCGGTGGCGAGGCGTGCACCAGGTTGCCGTGGAACATCAGCACCGAGCCGGGCTTGCCGGTTGGCGCCACGATGCCGCCCTCGGCGGCAAGCCGCGTCACCGTGTCCTTGTCGAGCGTCCATAGCGGATACGAGGTCGTCAACGTGTCGTGGCCGGCCGCCAGCACGCCCTGCTTGTGGCTCTTCGGGATCAGCATCAGCGCGCCGTTGATCGGCATCACCTCGTCGAGGAATACGGCGATGTTCATGGCGCGCGGTTGCGGCATGCCGTCGTCGCGGGCCCAGGTGCCGTAGTCCTGATGCCACTGCCAGACGTCACCCTCGAACGCCGCCTTGGCATTGAGCTTGAACTGATGCACGTAAACCTCTTCGCCGAAGAGCTGGCGCAGCGGTTCCACCAGCCGGGGATGACAGGCGAGCAGCCGGAACGTCTCGTTGAAGGTGTGGGCGGCAAAGGCAGTGCGCGGCGCGCCGGATTTCTCGCGCCACACTTCCTGGCGGTCGAGTTTCAGGATCGCCTCGGAATCGTCGCGCAGCAGCGCGATTTCCTCCTCGGAAAAGCAGCTCGGAAAGAACAGATAGCCTTGTTCGTCGAACTCTTTCAGTTGCTGCGGCGTGATCTGCATGGTGCGTCCAAGGGTTGGCGTTTCCTGAGGCGTTGTTATCGATCCGCCGCTTCGCGGCGGCTGAGCGGCAATTTAGCCGATTTTCGCCGCGCGTTCCATGTCCGGCGGCAGCGGTTACGCCGCCGGCAGCAGCCGATGGAACGTTTCGATAAAGCGGTCGACGTCGGCTTCGTCGTTATAAACATGCGGGCTGATCCGCATGCGGCCGAGCCGCGGCGCGACATGGATGTTTTCCGCGGCCAGAGCTTCGATCAGGCCTTTCGGCATGCCGTCGTGAAAACCCAGACTGAGAATATGGGGCGCTCTGACCGCCGCATCGGGAAACGAGACGCGGTTGCCGCGCAGGCCCTCGGTGAGCCGTGCGGTCAACATGGCAAGCCTCTCGCTAATGGCGCGGCAGCCCCATGTCGCCACCTGTTCGATGCCGAGCGACGCCATTTCCAGCGAGATAAAGTGATCGCGCTCGCCCATGTCGAAGCGGCGCGCGCCGCCGGCATAATCGAGGTCAGCGAAATAGACGCTCGCCTCGGCGTTCACGCCGCGGCGGCCGGCGCTGGTCTGCTCGAGCGGAATTCCGTCCTGATGGCGCCGCGCGACATAGAGAAAGGCGCGTCCGTAGGGACCGAGCAGCCATTTGTAGGTCGGGAACACAACAAAGTCCGGATCAAGCGTGCGGACGTCGAGTTCGAGTACACCGGCGCCATGTGTGGCGTCGACCAATAAGGCGGCGCCGCGCGAGCGCAATGCCGGAGCGATGCGGCCCATGTCCAGCGCGCCGCCGTCGGTCCACAACACCGACGAGATCGAAGCGATCGCGATCGGCGCGGCGCCCGGGCGTTCGATGGCCGACATTACCGCGGCAGTCCAGTCGTGGTCGCTCGGGCTGGGCACCGTTTCGACCGTGAAGCCGCTCGCACCGGCGCGGCTCATCCATTCCAGCACCGGCGAGGAATGATCGTCCTGAAGCACGATCACGCGCGATCCCGAAGACACCGGCACGATTTTGGCCGCGGTCGCGACGCCGTAGCTGACGGAGGACGTCAGCGCTACATCGTGCGGATCGGCATTGATCAATCCGGCTGCGGCTTTGCGGGCGCGCTCGTATTGGGCGGTCGCAAAGTCCCGATCGATCAGCCACGGCCGGCTCTTGCGCGCCACGGCTTGCCGCGCCGCCTCGACCGTTGCCACCGGCAGCGGGCCATAAGACGCGGCGTTGAGGTAACAGACATCGTCTGGCAGATCGAACAACGCGCGTTGCGATGCCAGCATGAAGTCTAGCCGCTTTCGGCGATGAAGCGATTTCGCATTTTACCGAGACCTTCGATCTCGGTCTCCATGATATCGCCGGCCTTGAGGAAGGTGTTGGTGCCCTGGCCGACGCCGCCGCAGGTGCCGCAACTGAAAAAATCGCCGCTCTGCAACGAAAGGATGTTCGACGCGTATTCGATCTGCTCTTCGGGCGTGAAGATGAATTGCGACGTGTTGCCGTTCTGCTTGACCTCGCCGTTCACCGTCAATCGGATGAACAAATTCATGTGGTCCGCCACGAAGGCGCGGGGAACAAGGAATGGTCCGGTCGGGGCGAAATTGTCGTGGCTCTTGCCGTTGAGCCAGTCGGAGCGCAGGCCCGGCCGGTCGGCGCGGATTTGCAGATCGCGGGCCGAGACGTCGTTGGTCGTCATCCAGCCGGCGACGTGATCGAGCGCGTGCTCGGCCTTGATGCGCTTGCCGGGTTTGCCGATGACGCAGGCGATCTCGGCCTCCCAGTCGATCCTCTTCAGGTCGGCGGGGATTGCGATGTCGTCGTAGGCGCCAGCGAGAGTGCTCGGCGCCTTGAGGAACAGATACGGTTTCGATGTCGCTTTCTCGCCGGTGAATTTCGGGCCTTCCTTGGGCGTCATGCCGGCGCGAAGCATTTCGTCGACATGCTCCTGGAAGTTCTGCGCGGCGTAGAACATCTTGCCCGGCCGGCGCACCGGCGGCAGCACCTTCAGGCTCGACAGCTTGATCGCGCCCGGCCTGCCCTCTTTCTCGAGGCGGACGACGTCTTTCTGAAGCGCGGCAAAATTCGCGTCCCAGTCCTCCAGCAGTCCCTCGATGCTTTCGATCGAGGTCAACGTACCGTCCGTTACGTTGCGCAGATCGATGACGTCGTCGTCGCCGAGCACGATGGCGGCAAAGACGCCGCCGCTGTGTCTTGCGAATGTGCCGAGCTTGAAGGGCGTACCGTTCATGGTTTCTTTGCTTCCGCGTAGGGATAGATCATGTCGCCGGTCTTGTAGTCGTTGGGCCAGACCACGACTTCGTGTGTCGTGTCCCGGAAATTATCCAGCGAATTGCCGACCACGTGCTGGAATTGGGTGAAGAACACGCGCGACTTCGCCCATTCGCCGTCCTTGCCGAAGGTAACGTCACCGACGACAGTGTGGACGGTGTGGCTGCGCAGCCAGCCCGCGATCGCGGTCTGATCGGTGCCTTTGGTGGCTTCGACCGCCTGCGCCAGTGTCTGTCCGGCGGCATAGGCGATCGGCGCGAAACCCCATCCCATCGGATCAATGCCTTGCGACTTCGCGGCTTCCTGGTATTTGGCCAACACTTCCGTGGTGCCGGGGAATGTCAGCGACTTCGCTGGCAGGAACACTTCATTGTTGATGATGCCGTTCACCAGCGGCCCGAGCTGCACCTTGATCGGCGTCACCAGGAGTCCGATGAAGGTGCCGCCGAACATTTTCGGCGTCAGGCCGATTTCATTGGCAGCGCGGACGATGCCAACCGAATCCGGCGGGTAGGCGGCAACGAAGACGATGTCGGGATTGAGAGCCTGCACCGCGTGCATGATCGGCGCGTAGTCGGTCGTCGTCGGTGGATATTTCTGATCCATGACGGTCTCGAAGCCGCCGATTTCCTTGATGCTCTGACGCGCGCCATCGGCGGCGTTCTGGGCGAACTCGGCATCGGCGGCGACGATTGCAACCGTTTTCGGCCGCGGCTTTTGCGCGGCGGCGAGCTCGAAGAAGCCGTAACCGAAGGCTTTCTGCGGTTCAGGCCCCGTCGGCAGCATCGAGAAATACTGGTCGTAATGGAATTTGCTGTTGGCGGCATTCGCCAGAATGCCGATCGATGTCTTGTGGTACTGCATCAGGACCGGGATCGACGGCGCCACCATATTGGTCGCATAGGGTCCGATCAGCAGGTCGACTTTGTCGACCTCGATCAGTTTGGTGTAGAGCTGCGGCACGTTGGCCGGGTTGCTCTGGTCGTCATAGAACACCAGCTCGACCGGGCGTCCGAGCAGGCCGCCCTTGGCATTGACGTCGTCGCGCCAGATTTGCAGCGAGGTCAGCACCTGCTTGCCGATCGGCGCCACGCCGCCGGTCAGCGCCACGCTCAACCCCACCCTGAGCGGATCGGCGGCTCGTGCCGCATGCGGCAGGATCAGCGCGCAGGCGATGACAAGCGCGCCCACTCCTCGAGCGGCAACGTTGAAAATGCGCATAGTCTCCCTCCCTCGGCGCCCCATTTGCGGCGCTCATTTATGGTCCGGCGACGTTATCACGGGAGGCGACAACGGAGAAAGCCGCCGCAGATCGGTCAAGTGCCGCGAAAGTTCGCTTTGCGCTTGGCATGGAAGGCCTCGACGCCCTCGCGGAAGTCGTCGGACTGGCGCAACCTGCTGTAGCAATGGCCTTCCAGCTCGATGGCAGCTTCGAGACCGATGTCCTCGGTCTTGTTGAGCAAGGTCTTTGCCGTGCGCTGCGCCAGCGGCGAGAACGTGCGCAGTTCGTCGACCAGCGCATCGGTTGCCGCTTCGAGCTTGTCGTCGGGCACGCATTCGGTGGCGATGCCCCATTCGCAGGCCTGTTTCGCCGCAATGCGCCTCGACCGCATCACGATGTCCTTGGTCCGGGTAATGCCGATGATTTTTTGCAGCCGCGCCGATCCGCCGGAGCCGGGAATCTGGCCGAGCCGCTGCTCCGGCAGCGCATACTGACAGGTCTCGGACACAAGACGAAAATCGCAGGCGAGCGAGATTTCGAAGCCGACGCCGAAGCAGTAGCCGCGGTTGGCGGCGATCACCGGCTTTGAGCAGCGCGCCGGCGCCGCGATATTCCAGGCGAGCTTCGAGACATGTTCGGGCGTCGCCTCAAGGAAGCCGGCGATATTGCCGCCGGAAGAGAAGTGCTGGCCGGCGGCGCGCAGTACGATGACGCGGACACTGGGCTCGTCGTCGAGCGTTTCGAAGATGAGCCGAAGTTGATCGCGCTGTGTCATCTCGATGACGTTGAGCGGCGGCCGGTCGAGAATGAGATCGGCACGCTCCCGCGCGGCGTCGATCTCGACGCGAAAGCCATCGAGCTTTTGCAGGCGCGGATCGGAGAACTCGGTCATGCGGCGGTTCCTTGCTGCGAAGCGGAAGTGGCGGGTTCGTATTCGCCGGCAACAAGCTTGCGGCGAAGCAGCTTGCCCACCGGCGATTTCGGAATCTCGGCGACAAAGACGTAGCGGCGCGGCCGCTTGAAATTCGCCAGTCCGGAAGCGCGGCAGAATGCATCGAGTTCGTCGGGCGCGACGTTATGCCGGCATTTGACGAAGGCGGCGACAATCTTGCCCCAGCGCTCGTCCGGCAGGCCGACCACTGCGACCTCCGACACCGCCGCGTGCAGTGACAGGCAGGATTCGATTTCGACCGGCGAGACGTTCTCGCCGCCGGTGATGATCATGTCGTCGACACGGCCGGTGACGAAAAGGTCGCCGTCGCCGTCGACGAAGCCGGTATCGCCGGTGAAATACCAGCCCTGCCGCAGCGCCTTGGCGTCGGCGTCCGGCCGCCGCCAATAGCCTTCGAACGACTCGTCGCCGGCAAGAAGCGCGATGATCTCGCCTTCCTCGCCGGCGGCGGCAATATCGTCCACCGATGTCGCGCCGAGCTTCACCACGCGCACCATCTGGTTGATGCCGGCGCGGCCGGCCGAGCCGGGCTTTGCCGCTGCGTTCTGATCGATCGTGAACGTATAGACCTCCGACGAACCGTAATGATTGACGAACAGGTCCGGCTTGAACGCCGCCTGCAACGTCTTCAGCAAGCCATCGGTCATCGGCGCGCCGGCAAAGCCGAGCTTGCGTACCGAACTGACGTTGCTGTTCGCGAACAGCCCGTGATGAACGAGATCGTGATAAAGCGTCGGCACCAGGTAGAGATTGGCGACGCGCTCGCGGTCGATCAGGCCGAGCGCGTGCGCGACGTCGAAGCGGCGCAAGCAGACGAACGCGCCGCCGACGAGCGACATGGCGAGCAGCGAACGCACGCCCATGGTGTGATAAAGCGGCATGACGCCGAGCGTGCGCTCGCCGTGGGCATAAAGATTCTGCGCCACGTGCGCGACCGCCGCGGCGCGTTCGGCGTGCTGCCGGCGCGGCACGCCCTTCGGCCGCGCCGTGGTGCCGGACGTGTAGAGCATCACCGACCATGCCTCGGGACCGACGCGGGCCAGAGCGTCCGGCGTGGAGCGCGACGCAAGCGCGTCGAAGCCCAGATCGGACGGCGGTGCGGCGTCCAGCGCGATGCGCGGCAGTTTTTGCGCCACGGCCGAAGCTTTCACTGCCTCGGCGGAGGCGTCTTCATAGGCGACAGCCTTGGCGTCGGCGTCTTCGAGGTAGAAGTCGATCTCGCTTGCCGTCGAGCGCCAATTCACCGGCGTGATGACGATGCCGGCGAACTGGCACGCCCAATGCAGTGTTGCGGCCTCCCAGCGGTTAGTGAGCAATGTGACGAGATGATCGCCCGGCATAAGCCCGGTCGCATCGAAGCCCGCCACCAGCGCCGAGATGCGCCGATACCATTGCGCGTAGGTCAGCCGAACGTCGCCATCGACAATGGCGAGGGCATCGGGATCGCGGGCAACGCTGGCGCGGAAGCTTAAACCGAGGTCGAGCATACGGAAAAAGTGCCGGCAGGTTAGAAATTCTCGCCATGATAGGCGTTCGGCGGCCGATGACAAAGCGAGGTGGCGGCAAGTCTCGCCATTGCTGTACGGGGGCTCCTTCGCAGGCGTTATTGGCCTAACCTTCCTCACGCAGCAGTGATGGAATTTCCGGGCGGCGGTTTTGTTCTCCCCCCAGCGCGGGCAAGGGGTGGGCTTCAGCTCACAATCGGGAGAAACGCTGTGACGGGTATTTCAAGGCTTTTCCTGGTCGCACTATTCGTGGCGGCAGGCGCTGCTTCGACAGCGTTCGCGGAGTCGAACGCGAGTTCGCCCGCCGTCGCTGCAACGGCCTCCCACAAAGCTGACGTTGCCGCACGTCAGGGTGGCCGCGTTTCAGCCAGAATGCCACAGACGTCATCGGCTGTTAATTCGGAAGATCCCTCAGTCGCGGGCGGCGGGAGCCTCGGCTACAACGAGATGGTCACTCACGGCGGTTGGTAGCGTCGCCTCGAAAGCGGGCGGAAGCTATCGCTCGCTCCACATTGTTGTGCCGGTTTAGCTACCGCCGCGTCGGGAATAATGCAGCCGGGAAATCCGCGGCGGAACGGTGGTGACGCTGCCGCGGCTGATAGTCCGGATGCGGATTGGGATCGGGTTCGACGGCCCTGCGATACAGATGCCAGGTGGCGTGGCCGAGCACCGGCATGACCACCGTGAGGCCGAGAAAGAACGGTATCGAGCCGATCACCAGCAGCGCGGCGACGATGAATCCCCACAGCGCCATGGTCGTGGGATTGGTAGCGACCACGCGGATCGAGGTAGCAAGCGCAACCGCGGCGCCGACATCGCGGTCGAGCAACAGCGGAAACGAAATCGCGCCGATGCTGAGCGCCACGACTGCGAACAGGAAGCCTACGCCGGTGCCGACGATAATCAGCGACCAGCCCGCGGACGTATTGAACACGTCGCTTGCGAATTGGCCGATCGAGGCCGGCGGCCTATAGCCGAAATTGGCGATATAGATTGCCTCCGCGGCCGCGAGCCAGAGCAGGAAGATCGCCATCAGCAGCAGACCCATCGCGACGATGGCGCCGAGCGACGGCGACTGCAGAACGTCGAAAGCATGGCTCGATGAACTGTCGAGTCCGGCCTCGCGGCGCCGGCTCAATTCGTAGAGACCGATGGCTGCGAGCGGCCCGACCAGGGCAAAGCCCGCGGCAATCGGGAACGCCAGCGGCAACATCGTGCCACCCGCCGCCGCGGCGATCATGATCAGCCCGAGCAGCGGGTAGATCATACAAAGGAAAATCGCGTGGCTCGGCATCGCGGTGAAATCGTCGACGCCGCGAGCCAGCGCCTGGAACAGATCCGACGGCGTAATATGGCGGATGACGGGACGCACCGGGCTCGTGCTCGCGCCGGTGAGAATGTGCGAATAGGACATGCGCTCCTCCAGAACCTTATGGGTTCGGACCGCGCCTGCGGCCGGGGCCGCAAGGCGCCCGAGGTTGCTATGAAAGCAAGCCAACGCCCCGCAGCGCCCGGTTTCAACTCACAATGCAGTGTTAGTGCGCTGCAACGTCACTTGCTGCATATGCGAACTATTTGTTCGGCATGCATTGCCGAAACGAAAAAAGGGCTCCCCGCGGGGAGCCCTTTTGAAATATCGTTCGTCAGCCAGTCGTTAGCGATACCAGTGATGGTAATGATGCCAGCCTGGGCCGACGCGAACGGCTACGCCAGGGGCTGGGCCGTCATAGTAGTCGTAGTAGCGCCGATCGCACCGGTAATATCCGCAATCGCGGTAGTACGGTCCGGGCACCCCTACGCCAACACCGACACCGCCCGGCCCCGCGTAAAATCCGATCTGGGCCATTGCCGGCACCGCGGTCATAAGGGACGCGGCTGCAATTACACCGAGCGCGATCTTTTTCATGATGATTCTCCTCTCATCTGCTGAAAAGGAAAACGCCCGAGGAAAGCTGTTGTTCCTCCCTGAAAAATGAACGCAGTTCCAATTGGAACGAATTCGATCAAAATTCTCAAACATGGAACAATACGCAGTTGACCGATTCGTGTCGTTCATTCCGCGGCGAGCGGAACGACTCGCGGTGTTTCCTCGTGTTCGGGTGTTTCGCCGCGCAACCACGACTGGAACCGGTCGAGATAAAGATAAATCACCGGTGTCGTGAACAGTGTCAGGAGCTGGCTGAGCGCCAGGCCGCCGACCATGGCGTAGCCGAGCGGCTGGCGCAATTCGGATCCCGAACCTGAGCCGAACATCAGCGGTAAGCCGCTCAACAAGGCCGTCATCGTCGTCATGGTGATCGGACGAAAGCGAAGCAGACAGGCCTGCCGCACCGCCTCGCGCGGCGGCAAGCCGGCGCGTTCGCGGCTGATCGCGAAATCGACAAGGATGATGCCGTTCTTCTTGACGATGCCGATCAGGAGAATGATGCCGATGATGCCGATAACCGACAGGTCGAAGCCGCCGAGCCACAATGCAAGCAGCGCGCCGACGCCGGCTGACGGCAGCGTCGACAGGATCGTCAGCGGATGGATGTAGCTTTCGTAGAGCACGCCGAGAATGACATAGACGACGACCAGCGCCGCCGCGATCAGCACCGGCTCATTCGAGAGCGCGGCCTGGAAGGCCTGGGCGTTGCCCTGGAAGCTGCCGATCAGAGACGACGGCATGTTGATTTCGTCCGCCGCCTGCTGAATTGCTTCGACGGCCTGACTGAGCGCCACGCCCGGCGGCAGATTGAAGGTCAATGTCACCGCCGGAAATTGGCCGGAATGCGAGACCAGCAGCGCGCCGATATGACTTGTGTCAGCGGTGACCACGGTCGACAGCGGAATGAGCTGTCCGGTGGTTGGAGCCTTGACGTAAATCTGGTTGAGCGTCTGCACATTGCCGCGAAGCTGCGGCAACACTTCGAGCACCAGGTAATAGGAGTTGTTGGTGAAATATTGGGTCACCTGGCGCTGACCGAAGGCGTCGTTGAGCGTATCGTCGATAAGTTGCGGCTGGATGCCGAAGCGCGCCGCGGCGTCGCGATTGATGGTGATGGTAAGCAGCGGCGCCGCGTTTTGCGCATCGGTGGCGACGTCGGCCAGTTGCGGCAGCGTTTTGAGCTTGGCCAGCAGCCGCGGCGCCCACAGATTCAACTCGGCCAGGTTCGGATCCTGCATGACGTATTGAAACTGGCCGCGCGCGATGCGGCCGCCGACGGTGATGTCCTGCGCCGGCTGCAGGAACAGCCTGGCGCCGGGAATCTGCGCCAGCTTCGGCCGCAGCCGGTCGATGATTTGCGCGGCAGTTGCCGTGCGATCGTCGCGTAATTTCAGTCCGACCACGAAACGACCGGTGTTCTGTGTGTTGCCGTAGCTCGGGCCGAAGAACGAAACCAGATCGGAGACGTCAGGATCCTGCTCGATCACCTTGGAAAGCTGGCGTTGGACAGCCATCATCTTTTCAGGAGAAATATCCTGTCCCGTCTCGGAAATACCGAGCAGCATCCCGATATCCTGCGTCGGGAAAAAGCCCTTCGGCATCATCACGAACAGCACGGCGGTAAGGCATAGCGTCGCTAGAAACACGAGCAGAGTCGGAAACTGGTGCGCGAGCACGACGTCGAGGCCGCGCCGGTAGCCCTCAAGCAAAATGTCGAAGCCCCGCTCGATGATGCGATAGAGGCGGCCATGCTCGCGGTCGTGCTCGCTGACCAGAAAGCGCGAGCACAACATCGGCGTCAGGGTGAGCGACACCACGACAGACACGACGATCGCCGCGGTCACGGTGATGGCGAATTCATGGAACAGGCGTCCGACGATGCCGCTCATCAGCAGTAGCGGAATGAAGACCGCGATCAGCGAAATGCTGATCGATATGACGGTGAAGCCGATTTCCCGGGCGCCCTTGATCGCCGATTGCAGCGGCGTGGTGCCGGCCTCGAGATGGCGGAAAATATTTTCCACGACGACGATCGCGTCGTCGACGACGAAGCCGACGGCGATCGTCATCGCCATCAGCGACAGGTTGTCGATACTGAAGCCGGCCAGATAGATGATGGCGGTGGCGCCGAGCAGCGACAGCGGCACGGCGGCGCCGGGAATGAGCGTAGCCTGGATGCTGCGCAGGAACAGAAGGATCACCAGCACCACCAGGGCGCATGACAGCAGCAACGTGAATTCCACGTCTTTGACGGAAGCGCGAATCGTCTGGGTGCGATCGACGATGGTGTCGAGATGGATGCCCGGCGGAATGAGCGCGCCCATTCCCTTCAACGAGGCTTTGATCTGGTCGACTGTGTCGATCACGTTCGCGCCTGGCTGCTTGAAGACGAGCAGCACCACGGCAATATGGTCGCGATGCAACGCACCGAGCGTTACGTCTTGCGGTCCCTCGACTGCCTGGCCGATGTCGCGGACTCGAACGGGAGCACCGTTGCGATAGCTGAGAATGACGTTGTTGTAGGCCTCCGCTTCGGTCAACTGATCGTTGGCGGCGATGGTGAAGCTCTGGTCCTTGCCGAGCAAAGTACCCTTCGCCGCATCGGACGTGGCGCCGGTCAGCGCGGTCCGCACGTCTTCCAACGTGATTTGCCGCGCCTGCAATTTGGCGGGATCGACCTGTACGCGGATGGCGGGCCGCTGCTGACCGCCAATGATGACTTGCGAGACGCCGGCAATCTGCGAGATCTGCTGCGCGACGACGTTCTCGGCGAAATCGTCGACTCTGGGCAGCGGTATCGTATCTGAATTCGCCGACAGGATCATAATCGGCGAATCGGCTGGATTGACCTTGCGATAGGTCGGCGGCGTCGAGAGGTTCTTCGGAAGCGATGACCCCGCCGCGGTAATCGCGGCCTGCACGTCGGTCGCCGCGCCATCGATGTTGCGATTGAGATCGAATTGCAGCGTTACCACGGTCGAACCGAGCGAACTCACGGAGCTCATTTGGCTTACGCCAGCGATTTGGCCGAACTGGCGCTCGAGCGGCGTCGCCACCGTAGCAGCCATGGTTTCGGGGCTGGCGCCCGGCACGGTCGCGGTAACCTGAATGGTCGGGAAATCGACCTGCGGCAGCGGTGCTACCGGAAGCAGCGGGAAAGCCACAATGCCGACCAGCGCCAGCGCCGCCATCAGCAGTGACGTCGCGATCGGCCGCTGGATAAAAACTTCAGATATGTTCATCAGCTTTTATCCGCCTGGCGGTCGGTCGAGCTCGGCGGCGCGTTATTGCTGCGGATGTCGACATGCGTTCCGGCGTCGAGCCGGGATTGCCCGTTCACCACGACGCGCTCGCCGGCATTCAGGCCTTTCGCGGCGATGGCGATATCGTCGCTGACGATCTGCGCATCGATCGGGCGTTGTTCCACAGTGCTGTCCGGCTTGATGACCCAAACATAGAAGCCGTCGGGCCCGCGCTGCACCGCGATGGCGGGAACGGTCACGGCATCCTTCTTGGTCGTGATCAGGACACGGGTTCGCACGAACTCGCCCGGCCACAGCCGCTCGTCTTCGTTGGGAAACTCGGCCTTGAGGCGGATCGTGCTGGTTGCCTGGTCGATCTGGTTATCGATGAGCAGCAAGTGACCCTCGGCGAGCTGTTCCTTATCGTTCTGATCGAAGGCAAGCACTGAAACACTGCCGTGAAGCATGGCTTCGCGCACCGGACCCAAGTCGCTCTGCGGCAGCGTGAAAATCACCTGGGATGGCTTGATCTGCGTCAGTACCGTGAGCGGGCTGACGTCTGTGGTGTGGATGATGTTGCCGATGTCGATCTGCCGGAAACCGACAACGCCGTCGATCGGCGCGACGATCGTCGCATAGTCGAGTTGCGTCTGCGCCGCTTCGATCGCGCCCTGGTCGGCGTCGATGGTTGCTTTCAACTGATCGACCTTGGCTTGCAGCAGGTCGACGTTCTGGTGGGTCTCGAAGTTCTTTTGGACCAGTGTCGTCGAGCGCTCCAGGTCTTTTTGACCGTCGATCAGCAGGGCCTGGTCTTCGCTCTTCTTGGCCACGGCCTGTTCGAGATTGGCTTTGAACGGGGCCGGATCGATCCTGGCGAGCACATCGCCTTTGCGCACATCCTGGCCCTGGCGAAAGTTGATCGATACGATCTGGCCCGTGACCTGCGCACGGATGGCGACAGTGTTGATTGCCTGCACGGTGCCGATCGCGTCATAATAGATCGGCACATCGCGCTGTGTTGCATCGGTGGCGATGACCGGTACGCGTGGCGGGGCGGCTGCAGGGGTCGATTTGCCATGCCGCCAGATCGCTATTCCGGCAACCAGCACCACCGCCGCGAGCCCCGCGAGTGAATAGTAGATCAGCCGGGACTTGCGCTGGGCGGGCCCGGACCGCACTCCGTCAACTCCGCCGTGTGCCCTCGTCGGCTCAACCCTGGCTTCCATTACTGTTCCAATGCCTCACGTACTGGCGAAGGCCCTTTGCGATTATGCCGGTTGGCCGGAGCGTGCAATGGCGTGCCCATTAAAGTTCGTTAAGGTGACCGGTGCCGTATCTATAAACAATCAAATCCGCGTGTAAATTCCGGTCCTCGCAGGGCGAGCCACTCAGCCTGCCGGCCGAAACCATGTCCGAACCCTGCCGGCTTTGACGAAGCGCCTGACGCGGCGCATCTGCAGATAGACCTGCCCGGCGGCAGACGTCGCGCGCTCGTGACTATACAGCGCGAGATTATGCGTTTCCCATGTCTTTTTGTAGGATGCGTCGCCGATGCCGAGATCAAAAACCTCGAGGCCATCTTTGATCGATCGATCGATGAGATGGTCCAAGAGAAGGTAGCCGGGCCGATAGCGCTCATGCTCCGCATCGAATGCCGGAAAGATGTAGTAGAAGCGGCCGCGCCCGACGAATCCGAGATGCGCGGAAATTACCTTGCCGCCGATCGTCAAGGCCGAAAGATGGCCGAGTTTTCCGATCCATCGCGGACTGAGCACCTGTCGATAAAAGTCGCCGACGCCGGGAGCATCCAGAAAATCGGGAACGTCAGTCTGCGCGTATTTTCGGCGCTTGAGCTCGAATAACTTTTGCATAATGGACTGCGCCAGCGCGGGCACCGGATTGACCACGTACGCCGGCTCACCGATGTCGCAGAGGCCCTTGTGAGCGCGTTTGAGACGGCGTTGCAAACGGACCAGCGAGGGACTGGCGCCGGCTTTTTCTGGTCCGGTCAGCGCTATCGAGTGGCCGCTGTCGCTAAACGGCACGCAGTCGAGATATGTCAGTGGATTGACGGTTCCCGACACGTGGCTCGCTATCTTTTTAAGATCGATAACGTCAAAGCCGGGCAGCGTCGCCAACACGTCGGACCATAATGCATTGAATTCCAACCGCGACGGCGTACCGCCGGCCGCGACGATCGGCGCGTTATAGTCGGCGACGCCGCAATCCATGAAGCGCAGCAGCCGGATATTGAATTTGGATTCGATAGCGAGCGGCAGATACAGGATTGGCCGCCCCTCGCCATCCTTGACGACCACGAGATGCGGTTCGATGCCGCCGGCTTTACCGATCGTATTCAGCCAGACGTCGAGGAATTCCCGCGACTGGAAGACATACATCTTCAGATCGCAGTCGTCCGTGAGCGAAGGCCACCCGGCGGCGGCGAGGTTGCCACCGTCATAAAGCTCGACCTTGAAAGAGGTGCGCGCAGCGCGGTCACGGTGCGGCAGATCGATGACAGTCACGCCTGCGCTCTTCTGTTTGTGCCGCAACACCGCCAATCTGCGGAAATCTAGCGTACGCGGCGATTCTTCGCCGTAATTCGTAGCGGTAACGTTACCCCTGCGCCGGACTGCGACGACCGCTCGCTGCCGGCTTGACGGCGTAGGCCGTCTCCGACCGTCGCGGTGCGGGCGTCGCACCGGGCGCGTTAATTTTCTGCACCGCGCGGTTTGTTGCGGCTCTTGCGTTCGACGAATTTTATTTCGGCAATTCTGCAGGTTAGACGGTCGGCCGGACTACAAAGATGTCTTTAGCCAGGCGTTTGCGACGCGATTTATTAACGGTCCGGCTAGTAATCTTCCGGCCATGCGGCGCGCTCCGGTACACCATTTCAGCAAGTCATGAACGTCCGATTCAGCGGCGATGCTGTTAATACGGCCGCGGCCATGGCGGTCAGCCAGCGCACCCGGCGACGCTGCCTGTTTCTGCTGACGCCAAGCGGGGAACAGTGCGGCGTCGAGGCGTTCGCCCGGTTGCTGGTGAGCGAACTGCAAAAAGATTTTCCCGACGACGGCTTCGGCCTGCTCGCTGTCTCGACGCGCTGGCGCGATCTGCCCACCGTCCTGCGCGAGGTCGCACGCGCCGATCGCATCGTTTTCAGCGTGCCGCTGACCGCATGGAAGAAGCTGCTGGCGCTGCCGCTGGCAATCATGATTTTCGCCTGCCTGACGGGGTGCGAGGTGATCGCCTTCATGCATGAATGGGCGGCGCTGCATTGGCTGCGCCGCCTGGTCTTCGCGCCGTACGTGCTGCTCAGCCGCCGGATCATCGTGGTCTCGCCTTTGATCTCGAGCCAGATCGCGAGCAGCCGCTGGCTGGGAAGTGCTGCGAAGAAATGCCGTCTGGTGCCGAATGCGCCCACCGTCCGGCCGCGCCCGCCGAACGTGACCGCGCGCGTCAAACATCTTCGCGAAGCGGCGCGCAACTGCGACATTGTCATCGGTCATTTCGGTTCGATCTACAAAGGCAAGGCCTCGACAGAGCTGTTAGATGTCTGCGTGTATTTGCGCGATCGCGGCATCCGCGCCCTGATCGTATTCATCGGCAGCTTTCCGCCCTCGCTCGACGGTTACGAGCAGCAATTCTGGTCCAAAGTCGCGGAACTTGGCCTCGCCGATCAGGTCATCGTTACCGGCTACGTCGCCGATGACGCCGAGCTCTATACGCTGTTCGACGAGATCGGCGCTTTTTTGTTCCTGTTTCCCGAAGGTCTCACTTCGCGCCGATCAAGCGTGATTCACTGCCTGCAATCGAACCGTCCGGTTGTCGTCACCGCGCCGCGCTCGCCGAGCGAGTTCGCACACCACAAGGGCTTTTCGTCCGTGATCGAATCAGGAGCGCTTTCGTTTATTGCAAACGATAGCGACATGCCTGCGATTACCGATCGGCTGCTGGCAGCGGCCCGGCAGGGCGAGCGCACAACGTCTGTTATCGACTATGACGAATGGTGGCGCGCCACCACGGCAGCAGCTCGCGCTGCGTTCATCCGGCAGTAGCATCTGAAAATACGAAGAAGCCTGCGACGCGGTTAGCCGCGGACGAGCGCGTTGCGCATGATCATGAGGCCGCGGTTGATGCGGTGCCGGCACTTGGCGATGTCGAGGATCCAGCACATCGTCAGATAGGTCCCGACGCCGCCGGGCAGCACAATCGCCAGCGCATCCTTGTCCGACAGATTAAGCCCAAGCTCGAGGCTTCGGACCACGATCGCCATGGTGATGGTGGCAATCAACACCCGCGTCATTCGGCCGAATGGCACCGGCATCGGGAAGGACCAGCGGGACAGCAGCAGCGCGCAGCAGAAACTGAAAATCTCGGCCGCGAGCCGTCCCCAGGCTGCTCCAACCGCGCCCATTCGCTGAATCAACAGATAGCTGATGATCACATTGACGATCAGAGCCGATCCCGCATTCAGCAGATAGAAGGAATTGCGCTCCGACAGCAGGAAACTGATGTGCAGGTATTGATACGACAAGATCTGGAATATGACGGCCACCGACACGATCGGCATGACCGCGATGGCCATGCTTCTGAAGTCGGCGCCAAGGACGACATTGGCGATCGGGCCCGACACGATCGCGAAGCCGACGCAGGCCGGCAATATGATCGCAAAAAGAAACTCCAGACATTCCTCGAGATGGAATCTGACCGCGCTGTGTCCCTGATTGGCGTAAATCTGGACCGAGAGCGGGAAGAACGCCGCCGACGCGCTGACCGCGGGAATGATGAGCGATTGGCGAACGAGGTCGGCGCCGGCCGTGAACTCACCCGCCTTGGCCGATCCGATGAGATGGGCGATGATGAAGCGGTCGATCAGGCTCGAAAACGCCAATAGCGTGAGCGACAGGGTGAGCGGGATTCCGGCTTTGGCGAGGCCGAGCAACTGCTCTCGATTGTAAGAAATCTTGGTTCCGGCCCACGCGATCCGGGTCGAAATCATCGCGGCCAGCAGATAGGCAAGCGCCGAGGATACCAGCAATACCAAACCGGTACGGCCCAGGATCGTAAACGCCACGCCAAGCACGGTAATCAGGACAGCGCGGACGATCGTCGCCTTCATCACGGTGAAGGCCTGGAGGCGGGCGCGCAATAATTCCTGGCCGGTCTCGAATAATCCGATCGCCATCGCCAGCCCGGCAGCGGCAATGGCCGCACCGCTCGTCAATCCGGCCAACAGGCTGCCGAAATAGGCGACGGGCGTCAGCAGCGATGACAGCACAAGGCCGGGCACGATGATGCCGCGGATATCGGTTCCATCGTCTCGCGCGTGCCGCCGCATGATGGGAAGCCGCAGCCACGTGGTCATGAACGTGCTGGCGATTGCCGCGAAGCCGGCCCCCAACACATAGATGCCGAATTCCGCGGGCGCGAACAGCCGCGTGAAAATGAGGACGTTGAGCAGGCCAAACGCCGCCGAAATGATGTTGGCGGCAAAGTTTATTGCGGTCTGTCCCAGAAGCATTATGCGAATTTCGCTGTATTAGCTTCCGAATTTACGCTTTGTGACAGCGGATCGGCGGTATGGAACAATTTTTCCAATCCTCTCGACGGTGCCAATCGATCGGTCGCCGCACCATTTCGCTCCGGCATCCGGCGAAGGACCGCCCGAATGCTCGGCACCGGCGTGCCCGAGATCGATTGAGCCGAAAAAGCCACGTAGTTATCGACGGCGGAATAAAGCAGTCGCTCAAGAGCCGCCTCGTCGAGCGGATTTGACTCCCAGTAACTCAAGCACGGAGATTCAGCCGTCAAAATATGCTCGCGCAGCAGGCTCGGGGAATTGCGCACAAAACAACCGTACAAAATGTATTCGGAGATCTTATGTGCCTGGCAGAGCGCGGCGATCCAGTCGCGGCCGGTCACCCGCTCGATGCGGGCTATCATCGCTTTTACCGCGCTCTGATTCCAAAAGATGATGTGACCGATGAAGTCGTCGGCCGGAAACGTGGGTGTCTCCAAACCCAGGAGACGATGCGTTGAACGCACCCAAGCGGCGTGTAAGGTTGTCTCCTCGGTGACCTCTCGCGGTCTGAAGAACAGCGGCAGACGATTGTTTTGACCGGTCGCGGCGGCATCGAAAGGCTGGAAAAACACCACATCGGAATCGAGCAGGCAGGAGACAACCTCCGGGATAAGGCAGGCCGTCGCAATCTTTGCAAACTGTTGGACGTGCCAACCGCTCACCGGTTTGGCTCGCATCGACCACCAGTACCGCCGCCTGTTACGCTCAATGAATCGCGGCAGCGGTTTGAGCCAGGATGGCAGCACTTCCGAGAGCGGCATCACGATCCGCCGTCCGCCATTGAATGTCGCGAACAACGCCAATTCATCGTCGGGCACGATGAGGTAGTGGCGCGAAAACGACGTGACGTAGCGATCCACGCTTTCACAAAGCAGCGCGCATCGCTCGAGATCGGGCGAATAGGTTGGTGTGATGAGTCCAACCGCGGTCATGTTACGTGGCCTCGCCGGTCCGAGGACGCGCCGCGAGCGATCTCTAGAGCTTGCGAAATCGTCACCATTTGCAGGCCAGCCTGCCGTGCGTCGCGCAACGCGAACTCCAGCAGATCGGGCCGTACGCCGAAGCGACTCGGCTGGTCGCTGACGTCGTGGCTCAAGAAGATAAGCCAGCCGTTGGTTCGGACCGTTTCCGCGATCAGTCTGGAGATTCCGGCGCGATCGATCGACGAATTGTCCAGGACGCACGACTTGAGCAAGCCGAGGTCCGTGACGCCGGCATTGATCCCCGGGTCGATGGATCGGCAGGAATCAAACAGCCTTTCCAATTGCAGCCGCGCGCGAAACGAAAGGTCGCCATACGGATAGGAAAAATTGCGCACCGGCAGGTTGCTGTCGATTCGCCTGAGCGCGGCCTGATTTCGGGAATACTCGCGTTCGAGTTCACCGCGGCGAAGGCTTGAAACCGCCGCGTGTGAGAATGTTTGACAGCCGATTTCGTGACCCTTCGAATAGACCACCCGCAGTTGATCGATCGACGCCAGCAGTCCGACAGGGCTGTTCCTCTCGCACCCGGCCCCTGCGACGTAGAACGTGCCATGGGCGGCGTACTGTTCGAGAAGTCTCACGCCAAGATCGCAGGCCGTCACAGGTACGTCGTCAAAGGTGAAAGTGACCATCGGCCGCGTATTGCGCATCACCAATTTCTTCGTGGCGACGTTGCGGGCGAGAAATCGCGACATCTTGCCGACGACTTTCCGATACGGCGTTCCAGCTGGGCTCGCGGCCAGCGGAAACGTTATGGGCAAGCTCAAGTTTTCGGAGGCGCGCAGGTCGGAGTGTTCTTGAGTTTGAGTCATTCTTGTGCCGCTGCTTTGGTACCGACGACTGGCGCGTAGGAACGCCGGTATTTCAGCCGTCGCGCGTTCGCAATTGCTCTCGTTACGATAACGGGACGGACGGCACGGGTATAAAGGCTCGATATTGCTGCCGTCCATAAACCTCCGGTAAATCGCCATTTGTCGTGAATCGTTAATCCTAATTCGACGATTTATGAACCCGAGCGGTTAATAGAGTACCCCACGTCGCGTCAGCGATACTGCTCGTAAAGAAGATCGAATTCGCCGGCGATGCGCCCGGCGCCGCGCGCGGCTCGCATCAGGCTGTTCATCATTGCGCGGCGGCCGCCAAATGCCGCAAGCGGCAGCGACAGGATTCCGACGCCCAGCAAACCAAGTCCGGTGTACCACCGGCGCGTGGCGCCCGTGACGTTGCCCACGAATTTGCGTTCAAGACGGGTGGCTTCGGTGCCGTTGCGGAATTTGCGGCGCAGCAGATAACCGACGGTGGTTCGCGCCGGCGGCGTGGTCTCGAACACTTCGGCTTGGTCGGCCCAGGCAAAACTGCGGCCGTCGATACGGCAGCGCCAGAAGAAGTCGTAGTCGCTGCCGCCGGTATAGGCGAAGGCGTGCGAGAACGGCTCATCGAGATAGTGTTCGAGCACGCTGCGCCGGATCAGCATGTTGCCGGCGCCGAAAATCATCGGCACCGGGCCGGTAGAAAAGCGAACCGGCGCGAAGAAGCCGCTTTTTGCCAGCCAATGATCGGGCGTGTCGAACACCGGGAAGACAGGGCCGCCGACAATGTCGACGCCACAGTGCCGGGCGACCCGGATCATTTCGCTGAGCCAGTTCGGATCGGGATATTCGTCGTCGTCGAGAACGGCAATGTAGTCCGGTGCCGGGACAGCGTGGCAGGCAGCCGCGAAAGCGCGGTTATAGGCGTAGGTCTGGCCGCGGCGCGGTTCGACGATGCAGGTCAGCGGCAAGCGAAATCCCGGCGCAATCTGCTCGACGGCCGCGGCGCCGGCTCGGACTTCCGCATCGTTATCGACGACGACGATGTTGATCGGTCCGGCGTAGTTCAACCGTTCGACATGCGACAATAATTTGCGCAATCCGTCCGGGCGGCGGAAAGTCGGTACGCACAGCCAGACGCGAGGCGAGGGGAGGACCGAAGGTTCGGTCATGGTGCCGCGGTCCGCGTCAGCAGCAGAAACAACGCGTGCGGGTTGGTCATGAGATATCGTCCGGCAAGCCGCCGCGGTTCGAGATAGATTCGATAGGCCCACTCAAGTCCGGCCTGCTGCATCCAGGATGGCGCGCGCGAGTTCTTGCCGGACAGAAAGTCAAACAATCCGCCGGAGGTCTTGATCAGTCCGACGCCGTGCAGCCTGTCGCGATTGCGCATCGCGAACGTCTGCTCGCCGGGCACGCCGAGACCGAGCCACAGGATATCCGGCTGCGCCCGATTGATCGCGTCGATAATTCGATCTTCGTCGCCCTCGCGGCGCAGGTAGCCGCTGTCATGACCGACAATATCGAGTTCGGGATAGAGCGCGCGTGCCTGCCGCGTGGCCTGGTCCATGACTGACTTGGTACCGCCGAGGAGAAACACGCGCGCGCCTCGCCGCTGCGCGATGAGTGCGACGTCGTGGAACAGGTCGGTGGTTGCGACCCGTTCCGGAAGCGATGTTTTTTGAAGCAGGCGCGACACGAATACCAAAGGCATGCCGTCGGCGTGGATGAGGTCGGCCGCGAGGAAAAGATCGCGGATGCGTGGCTCACGCGCGCACATCGAGAGCACCTGACCGTTCGCGGATGTGAAGACGAGCGGCCGCCGCGCCGCGCCGCGCCGTGCGAGCGCGGTGTCCACCATGAGTTCTGCCGAGCGAGCGCGATCAATGATCGCGATGGGCAATCCGCCAATCGTCGCGACCGGTACGTCCCAATCCGATTGGGCCGTGGCTGTAAATGAGAGGCAGCCGGTTTCTGCCGGCATGACGGTATGCTCCTGGGCCGGACTTTTTATGCTTTAAGCCCCGGAAAATAAAGGTTAATTGGGAATTAGGCTTAAGGAGAATGCGATGCCGCGCTTTAGGTCACCATGCCTCTCAAGCACGACATGATCGGGCTCCACTTCGCAGTCGGCAGCAGCAATCATCTCCCAGCCTGGGGATCAAACTGACAGGCGTCCAAATGAGGCTGTGCCGGCAATTATCGGCGGCCGAACCGCACCCTCACTCACGCTCGATCTGTCGGCCGTCATCAAACGAAAGGCTGGTCCGAGGCCAACATCGCATTGCAGTCGAACGCGTCGATCCGCCGAGCGGGCGCTATCTGCGTCAAGCAAGGCTTGACTGAGCCGCCCACCGACGATTTCTGTCTCACTATCGATTGCGTGATGACATCATGCTGCCATCGGCAGCTTGGACATAAACCGCAGACTGAAGCCCGCCCAGACTAGAAACACCAGGAATGCGTTGACCAAGAGGAAGCCCGATTCGAAACAGGATTCGAATGCCGCAAAGAGCAGAAGCCGAAAGAAGAATATTTTGACGGGGTCTTTCGCCGGCACATAAGACACGCGGTAGAAGTCGACGAGGGGCGACAAAAATAACCACAGGATCATGAGGAACGCGCCCGGAACACCTACCTGGAGCGTAAGATCGAGGTATCCGTTGTGCGCTGCGCTGACCGTGCTGACCCAGCCCTCATCATTGAAGCCGTAAACAACATGCTCAGTCGCCCAGAAGGTTGAGAAGCCGTACCCGGTGATCGGTCGCTCGGCGATATGGTGAATCACGAAACGCCAGATTTCGGTGCGCCCAGTGAATGTTGGATCGATGTAAAGCGCCTCCAGCAGGTTGTGTAGCGAGGGGGAGTACATCGATCCGATCGCTACCAGATTGAGCCCCAATATCGTCGCCAGTGGCAGAGCGACCCCGATAACCGGATTACGACTGGCCCCAGCAAAAAAGGAAATCACGACGACCAACGGCAACTCGGCGATCGCGGTTCTCGAATGTGTGAACCACAGAAACGGCAAAGCCAGCGCGATGATCAGCAGACCGGCCGCGCTGCGGCCCAGGCTGCGAAGCATCAGACCGCTGAAGACGAAAACGACCATGGCAGCGCTGGCACCGTTCTTGTGACCGAATATGCCCCGCCACGCGCCGGCAAGCTCTGGCTCAGCTATATCGGAGGCTTGATGGATCGATAGGGAGGGCAACAACACAACGCCGACGTAAGACGCTGCCAGCAGCAGCAGAGCGACTACCCCCATCAGATCTGCGAAATGACGCCGATTCTTGGGCACGAGCAGCATCATTCCGGCGATGCCGATCATCACCAGCGCATAGAGGAAACGGCGCGCCGATAACGACGGCTCCCATGAAGTGACGACGGAGACTACGCACCACGCCAGCGCCAGAATGAGACTTGGCCTGGCCAGGAGCAGGAGTCGCAGCGGCTGATGGCCAAAACACCATGCGGCGAGAATGACGAACGTGCTCGAATAGACGATTTGGGTACTTTTGCTGCCGGCATCGGAAACGGTGAAAACCTGGTCGGCACTGGCAAACGGATTGAACGAGGTCCATACGCATAGTAGGACCACGACGAACAGCACGCTGCGGAAAGCCATGCCAAAGGCACTGTCGGCGGAGCCGGCGGCGTGCGCCGCGAGCGGCTGCTGCCAATGATACGAATGAGTCTCTGCCACGCCGACGGTCCCTAGCCCGGTTCCGGACGGCTCAACCCGCCGCAGCGGGTCGCCTCGGCCGCTCCGGCGGCTCATCAATGGTTAAGCAATGGATAAAGCGGGAAGGTTAACGAGTGGTATATTGCGATGGCTGGCCGCCTATGCCGAAAAACCGCGCACAGCGTGTCATTCAATCAAAGTGTGAAGCTGACCGCCAAATCGAAAGTACTGGTGGGCACACGAAGCCCCGACCCGCTCGTATGAGCGCTACATTTGCAGATCGCGTGATTATTTCTGACAGAAATAATCGATCACGTCCCAAAGCGGCTTCGGCTGGCAGCGCTCATCCAGCGGCAATGGACGATTTGGCATGCCGTCCTTGCGCTTATTCCAAATCGGCACCCAGGTGTACCGGTCCGTAATGCCCCAGGTCGCAACGATTTCTGGCCGCGCAGCGGCAAACAAAGGTTCAAGGAAATCGTGAGCGCGCGTGGCGACAATGTCGTCGCGAATGGCGATTGGACCGGGAAGATCGTGGTCAATCACGTCCATCTCCGTCACGTGCAGAGACAAACCCAGCGAGCTGATTTCCGAGGCAAAATCATACAAACCGTTGCGATCGATCTGGTATTGACCCCTGATGTGACCTTGCACGCCGACGCCATCCAACGGCACGCCGCGATCGACCAGACCATGAATGAGTTGAAGAAAAGCCTCGCGCTTCTTCGGCGAAGTTCCGTCGAGGGATTCAAGATCGTATTCATTGAGTAGAAGCTTGGCGGCTGGATCGACGCGGTGCGCAAGTTGAAATGCCAGATCGATGTACCGGTCTCCGAGATTCTGTAACCAGACATTAGGACGCAATCCGGGCACATCACCCTTGGAATCGTCTATCGGTTCATTCACAACGTGCCAAGTTTTGATTTTGCCACGATAGTGCGACACCACGCGTTCAATATGCGTAGTCATTTCACGCTCGGCGTCAACTGCACCCTCAATGTCTTTGGTCCAGTCGGGCATTGCGCCGTACCAAACGAGGGTATGGCCGCGCATAGTCATGCCGTTTGCTTCAGCAAAAGCTTGCACCTCGTCCGCTTGTTCGAAACGGAATTGATCACGTGCTGGTCGTAACGGCCCCCAGAACAAATAACCTTCCGGCGTGATTTGTTGACAATAAGTCTGGATCGCCGTTCGATAATCGATTTCTTTTTGCAGCGGATCGAGGCGCACGCATGCGCCGTATGGGACCCGTCCGCTCCTCCATATGCCGCCTGTTCTGAAAGCTGCGTCTGCTGGCCTCAGCGATAGAGAGCCGCTCGCCAGCGCGCCGGCAACACCAGCAGTCATCGTCAGTGCATTCCGTCGCGATAACATTGGTTGGGCCCAATTAAGATCGCCTGAGCACAGCAGACGATGCACAGACTATCAAGCGCGACATGGCGGTTCGCGATGCCTGGAGCCGTAAAAGGCGAATTAACTTTACTCAGGCAAACTGTCACGGTCAGTGCCACAGCACCCGCGTTGCAACGCGCGCGTAACCTTAATGATCCACCTGTTCAGCTCCGCCCAATAACCTTTACAGAACGAAAATTCGCGCGGCATCCTGATGTTATGGACATGCGACGGCTTATCAAATAACGCGAAGCTGCGAATTCTCAGCGGACCCGCGGCATGAAATATCGTTCCGACATCGACGGACTGAGAGCAACTGCAATTCTACCGGTCGTCGCCTACCACGCCGGAATTGCACTCGTGCCTGGCGGTTATGTCGGCGTTGACGTGTTCTTCGTTATCTCGGGCTACCTGATCTGCCGATTGATCAACGATGAAATCAATAATGGCAGTTTCTCCGTTGCAACTTTCTATAAACGCCGAATTATGCGCCTGTTCCCGGCGCTATTCACCATGTTCCTGGTGACAAGCATACTGGCCTACTTTTATTTGCTGCCAGTCGAGCTTAAGGAATACTCGGACAGCCTCATTCGCGCGGTTGGCTATGTCTCGAATATATTTTTCTCGGTTACTACGGGTTACTTCGACGCGCCGGCTGAAACAAAGCCGCTGCTGCATACCTGGTCGCTTTCGGTCGAAGAGCAATTCTACATTGTGTGCCCGATATTCATGTTGCTCTGCTATAAAGTCTTTCCCAAGCGATTGAACGTCACGTTTGCGGCCGGCATGCTGATTTCCTTCTTCGCCGCAGTTCTGGCCTACAACCGAAATCCAACTTTCGCATTTTTCTTGACGCCGTTTCGCGCCTGGGAGCTTCTGCTGGGCGCTCTCGTTGGATTGAGGGCTATTCCGGCGCCAAAAAGCGCGTATTTGAAGAATGGCATCGGCGGTGTCGGGCTAACTCTCGTGCTGTTTGCTGTATTCGGATTTTCGCGCGATACGCCGCTGCCGCTGGCGACGTCAGTAACGTGCATCGGGACTGCCTTGATCATCAGTTCGAGTGAAAACGGCGACTCTTTCGCGGGCCGACTGCTGTCATGGCGGCCGGCCGTTTTCATCGGGCTGATTTCATATTCGCTCTACCTCTGGCATTGGCCGATCATGGTTTTCCAGCGTTCCGACGGAATTCTATTCGGTCAATCATCCGAGATAGCCAAGCTGGGATTAATTCTAGTTTCGATTGGTGTCGCGTATCTGTCGTGGAAATTCATCGAAGTGCCGTTCCGGGCCACTACCAAAAGTACATCGGTACGTTCTGCCTTGGGGGGCGCCTTCGCCTGCATGGCCATCGTTTGCGCATTGGGCGTCACAGCACTCGCGCTCGACGGCGCCCCGTTCCGTTTTCCGCAGCCGATCGTCGCTATCGGCTCCTATCTGGGCTACAATCCGGCGGCGGCGTTCCGCGAAGGTCGTTGCTATCTTGGATCGAATCGCCAATCATTAGATGCCAAAACTTGCCTCACTAAAAACGAAACCAAACCCAATTATCTGCTGATTGGCGACAGCCACGCGGCGCAGTTGTGGCTCGGTCTTTCTTCGGTCCTGCCCGAGATCAATCTGATGCAAGCAACAGTGTCGATGTGTCGGCCCTTGCGCGCTGATGTCTCGGTCATGGATTCACGCCAATGTCCGCGTCTAATGGATTTCATTTTCAATGATTATTTGGTGCGCGAGAAAGTCGACAAGGTTTTGCTTGCGGCGTCCTGGAAGAATGAGGATCTGCCGAAACTCGACGCTACTCTCGACTACTTGAAAGAGCGAGGCACCGCCGCCGTCGTATTCGGTCCCATTGTCGAATACGACTATGCGCTGCCTCGCTTGCTGGCCGATGCCATCCGCTATCACGATCCGCAGCTCGCCGACCGGGAACGGACAGCCATGGTTCCCGTCCTCGATCGGAAGATGCGCATGCTCGTGACTGGAAAGGGGGTGGCCTATATCTCGACCTATGACGCAATGTGCCGAAGCGGCACGTGCGACAAGCTCGTTGCCGGTAACGTTCCGATTCAGTTCGATGCCGGACATTTGACGGCTGAGGGCTCGATCGCGCTTGCGGAAAAATTGCGCGAAGATCAGGCTCTGCCTTGAAACGCCTTTGGCTGCGCGGGCTGATCGCTCGCGCCTTTGCCTTGCAAGTCGCGAAGCGGGGAAAAATAACGGCGGCGAAATCCGCGCCGCGGCAGGCCACGCACGATCATGGAGAGGGCGACATCGTAAAGGAAGCTCGGAGAATATTTCAGGAAAATATTGTTGTGTGATTTTCCCCACTGATGGATGCGACCGCGCAAGCCGTCGGGAATGAACTTCGGCGGAACCCCTCGCTGCCAGACGGCGAGGTAATCCGCTTGCTGCGGCGGGGTCGCGAATATTGGCGCATTAGCAATCCGCTCGGCATGAATCAGCAGATAGGTCTCACGACCGTTAATGAGCTCGACGCGCTCGCCTATTTGCTGCGGGTCTGCGGCCTCATACCACCGCGGTTTTCCAATGCGGGATTCGAACACGACAGCCCGATGCATGCGAAACCCGTTCTCCGACGAGAAAACACGATAGAACAGCTCGGGGCTGAATTGGTAGAAGCCATGACCCATAAAGTTATTGGCCATCGTATGCGCGAAGAAATGACCGCCAATCTTGAGCATTTCCATGCAATTTCGGATCGCGACAGGAAAATTGAAAACGTGTTCCAATGTTCCGCCGTCGATGACGACAGAGAATTTCTGCTTCAGCTCGTCACCGATCGGTTGGTTCATGTCGTGAACGATCGACGCTTTCTCATAGTTGGAGGCATCGATGGAAACGACCTCTCGCGCGCCGAGGCGGCGCAGGAAATTTTCGGAATAGCCGTCCTGGCGCACCGCGCGGATATCGCTCTCGGTAGCCCGGATTCCGTGGTCCTGGAAAAGCGTCTCTAACGAACGGCGATCGATAAAGAGATTGAGGCGCCCCAGTGTGGCAATTCGATCGAATTTGACGCCGGCGTCGCGCGCGAAAAGCAGGAACTCAGCCAAGTGCCGATCAATACCCATATCCGAACCCGATTGCTGCCGGCGCCGGGGGCTGGCCCGCGCGTGGTTTGGCAACATAGCAAAACAAACCCAAAAAAAGTATATTCGAGACAGCGTCAACGTTAACGATTCCGGCATAGCATTAAAGAAGAGTTGAACAAGGTCATGGTCGCGCCGCAGTTCCGCGACCAGCGCGCTGAGGCCAGCCGCAATTCCGATTTCCGATGTCCTCAACACGTGTGCGGGGGCCTGCGGGGGGTCCGTTAAGCTGCGACGCGCAGGACCGACATATAGTGCAGCCCAAAAGCAGCCAGCGTCAGCATGAACTTAGGTCGAGCCGCAGTCCACGAAGATGCCTTCCAGCGCCGTCGATCAGAAACAGCTCGATCGCCGGATAGGTCGTATCGAGAGAACCGGTGGAAATCGTCGAAATGACCGTGCGGTCCGTGAACGGCTGCAAGGTCACGAGGGCGAGCAGCAGGCTTGCGGCGCAGGCGACCATCCGCGGGTCGATCGCGGCGCGGGAACCGGTCCTGCGATCCGTCCGGCCTTCGGGCGAAAGATAATCGAGATTCGCCAAGACGTTTGTCCCCGCTTGCGGATCGCGAGCCGCTGACGCTCAGGCCATCCCGACGCCAGTCAACACCGCACCGCGCACTTTCGCCGCATCGCGTCCAAGCCGCGCTACGAAGCGCTCGACGTCCCGCGCGTCGTCCTCGGGCCGCGCCACCAGCACGATGTGATCGACCAGGCGGGCGAAGAACAGCGTGCTCGGGTCACGGCTCGGGTCCACTGCGGCAACGATCACCATGTCGAAGCGCCTGGTTTTGTCGAATGCCTGTTTGACGTCAGCATCGCTGATTTGGCGGTCGCGGCGGCTGTTCGACGCGACGAACGGCAGCAGATTGATGTTGGTATCGCGATCCCGGACGATCACGTCGGAAAGCTCGCGGCGCCCAACAGCAACATCGACGAGGCCGGCGTCGCCGTCCTGGGCATCGATTGCCGAAAGCGTGCGGAGCTTGAGATCGGCATCGATCAGCAGCACGCGCTGCGTCGCCGCCGTCACCGCTGCAAGCGTCAGAGCGACCGCCACGGTATCGTCCTCGTCGTCGCAGGCAACGACTAGAACGCTCGGATTGCCGCGCCCTTTGTGACTCGAGCGGACCGCGTCATAGACCTTTTGGATTTCCCGCGCAAAACGAGAATCAGGATTATCGGCGGCCTCGAGGCCGAACGAAATGTCGACGGGCGGCAACTTCGCAAGTACCGGGATCGCGGGACGCGCGATCTCACGCGGCGCCGCCGGAGGCCACAGCTTCCTGGCCGCCGCTGCGAGCCTGTTCGGCCGCGTGTAGCCGTCGTTCCGCCGCGGTGCGCCAGTATCCTGCATCGACTGGGCGATGACGAGGCCGGTGCCGCAGGCGCCGCCCAGCATGACGGCCGTGAGCGCGATGAGCAGGGTCGACGGCGGCCAACTGCGGCGCAACGGCAAGTCGGCCTTGGTGATCACACGGATATTCTTGGTATCGATCTGCTCCTGCTCGCCGGCCTCGCGGGCCCGCACCAGAAACGATTCATAGATGCTGCGGTTGGCTTGCACCTCGCGCTCGAGGTTGCGCAAGCCGACCAGGGATTCGTTCGTGGTTACCGCGGTGCGCTTTAACCCGTCGACGCCGCTGGAAAGCAGCGCCTCATCCGCTTTGGCGCTCTCGTATTCGGAGCGCGCCGAAAGCGCGATGCGACCGACCTCATCGTCGATCATGTGTTGCAGGCGCTCGGCTTGCGCTTCGATTTCGATGACGGCCGGATGGCGCTCGCCGAGCGAAGACTTCTGCTCGGCCTCGCGGCGCATGATATCGGCATATTGGGTGCGCAACGCGGTAATGGTTTGCGACTGTACGGCCGCGGGGAACGCGCCGATCGCGGTCTTTGACTGCTGCACGCTTTCGATCTGATCGAGCCGCGCCTTGGCCGCAGTGGTGCGGGCTCGCGCGTCACTGAGCTGAGTGTTCAGGTCGACCAACTGCTGCTCGTTAACGAGTTCGCCGTTGGCGCCGAGTATGTTGTGGCTCGCCTTGTAGGCCTCGACCTTGTCCTCGGACTGGCGCACGCGATCCTGAAGCTCTTTGAGCCGGGCGGACAGCGCCTGGGAAACCTGGCGGGCAGCGTTGGACCTGACTTCGGTCTGTTCGGCGAGATAGGCCTCGGCGATGGCATTGGCGATGCGCGCCGCCTTGGCCGGATCTTCGCTGGAGACGCTCACGTCCACCACATAGGTGCGGTCGGAGCGCTTGATCGCGAGGTGCTGCTTGAGCCCGTCGAGCGCCGCCAACGCGCTATGGTTTTGAGCCTGCGTGCCGCTGGCGAATTCCGGATCCCGGTCGAGACCTTCCGAGGCGACAACGCGGCGCAGCACGTTGTCGGAGCCGATCACGCTTGCCTGGCTTTCGACCTGAAGCACGGCTGCATCGCTCTGCGCGATGGTCGGCGCGACGTCGTTCTGGACGGCACGAAGATCCGTCGGATCGATGAGGATTTGCGTTGTCGCCGTATATTTGTGCGGCACATAGAGGACGAACAGCATCGCCAGCCCGAGCGCGGCGACGACCGACAGCAGGATCGTCGTCTTGCCCTGCCAGAGGACGGAGCAGAGTCTGTTGAAATCGAGTTCGGCGAAGGGGAGAGGCGGGGCGAAGTCAGCCCGTCTGGCAACAGCCGATTGGGAATAGCCCGGCGCGTCGAACATTCAGCACATAACTCTTTATCACTACGGAGCTGGCAGCCGCGCGAACGACGAACGAAATCGCACTAGCGTCTTCGGCGTACGCGGCACTGTCTAACTCTCCCGCAATCAAGGCCACGCCGCGGCACGCTCGCGGAACCCGGCATGGTTAATCAACCCATAAAGAATTATGGTTAACGCCCCGTGTATTCGGCGCGGCAAATAAAGGGTCGCCTGGTTGCCTAGCGGTACGGTCAGCGGCGCAAAAATCGGTAAACGGCGCCGACCACGACCAGCAGCGCGACCACCGGAATCCAGAGCAAAAACGCCCCGATGACGACCAGGAAAACGAGCGACAGGATGACGGCCAACACCAGCGCCATGACGGCGAAGCCGAGCGGGCCCGGCCGCATCACATAGATGCGCTGGCTCCCGTACGCGCCTCCTGACGCCGAGGACCCCCAAGCAGGCGGCCATGTCGGTTGGCCGGATCGCCGCCCGGTGCGGTCCGGCGGAATGATTTCCGGTTCGGCGCGCGGCCGTTCCGGCGGGTCAGTATTGTCCACCATGGACGTCAATGTAGGGTCGGCCGCCGCCGTCACAAGCGGCGCGTTGCCGCGCATCAGGCGCGTTCGAGCCGCTCGAACCGTCCGAGGCGGTACAGCAGGAGGGAAATCAGCCAGCTCGCGACAAAGATCGCGACGATCAGATAGCCGAGACTGCCGAAATTGTCGTTGAGGCTGCCGACGTAATTCCAGAACGGTCCTTCCAGGTTGAAACGATCGGCGAGCAGGCCGAGCGCTTCGATGCCGCCGATCAGTACGGCGACCAGCACCGAAATGAATGTGATGGTGAGATTGTAGTAGAGCTTGCGGATCGGCTGATTGAAGGCCCAGCCGTAAGCACCCAGCATCAGCACGCCGTCCGTCGTATCGACGAGCGACATGCCTGCGGTGAACAGCGCGGGAAATATCATGATCGACCAGATCGGCAGACCCTTGGAGGCTTCGGCGGCCGAGATGCCGAGCACGCCGATTTCGGTCGCGGTGTCGAATCCAAGTCCGAACAGGAAGCCGAGCGGATACATGTGCCAGCTGCGCGAGATCAGCCGAAACACCGGCTTGAACAGGCGGCCGAGAAAGCCGCGCTGGGACAAAAGCCGGTTGATGTCTTCTTCGACATAGGCGCCGCCGCGGCGCACTTGGCGAAATGTCCGGTACACCGATCGCAGAATGACGAAATTTGCCGCAGCGACGAGAAACAAAAAGATCGCCGAGATTAGCGTACCGACCGTGCCGCCGATCAGCCTGAACTGCTCGAAGCGGCCTTGCAGGGCGCCGGCCGTCAACGCCACCGCGGCGGAGGCCAGCACTACGACGGTGGAGTGGCCGAGCGAGAAGAATAGTCCGACGGCCACCGGCCGCTTGCCGTCCTGCATCAGCTTGCGCGTGACGTTGTCGATGGCCGCGATGTGATCGGCATCGACGGCATGGCGAAGCCCGAACGCATAAGCCAGGAAACCGGTGCCGACCAGTACCGGATAGTCGTGGAACGCGATCAGCGCCCAGAGCCACGCCAGCACGTTGGCGGCGATCAATCCGCTATAAATGGCGGTGAGCTTGCCGCCGAGCCCGGCATCCCGATCGTTGAACAGCTTGATGAGCGCCTCGTGCATGATCGGCCAAGTTACCGATTTCGCGGGGTGGCGCGCAAGATCGCGTAAGTGGAATTAATTCATTCGTCATACCGGCGCACCCGAGGTCCCCGGTGCGCACGGGGCTACTCCGGCTGAATTCCTGCGGTGCGGATCACATCGCCCCATTTCTTCGTCTCCGCCTTCAGGAAAGCGCTCATCTCGGCCGGCGTGCCGCCGCCCGGCCGCAGATTCAGGCTTTGGAAACGCGCCAGCAGTTCCGGATCTTTCAGCGCCTGGTTGGCCCCATCGTTGAGCTTGGCGACGATAGCCGCTGGCGTGCCCGGCGGCGCGGTCAGCGCTTGCCAGGTATCGGACTCGCAGTCCGGAACGCCGGCTTCCTCGAGTGTCGGAACGTTCGGAATTGCCGGGATGCGATCCTTGACCGCGACCGCGAGGATTTTCGCTTTACCGGCCTTGTCGAGCTCGAGCGATGTCGCCAGCTCGGTAAACATGAGATCGACGTGGCTCGCGATCAAATCGTTGAGAGCCGGCGCCGTGCCTTTGTACGGCACGTGGACAAGTTGCGTATGGGTGATGCTTCCGAACAAGGCGGCGGTCAGGTGCGACGTGGTGCCGATACCTTGCGAGGCGTAGTTGAGCTTGCCGGGGTTGGCCTTGGCGTAGGCGATCAGCTCCTGCACCGTCTTGGCAGGAAAATCCGGCCGCACCAAAAGCACGTTCGCGACATGAGACATGACCGCGATTGGCGTGAGCTGCGCCGGATCGTAATCGAGCGACTTGTAGAGAAATCCGTTGGTGGTGATCGGAGCCGGCTGCGAGGCAAGCAAGGTATAACCGTCGGGCGTGTCGTGGAACACGGACGAAGCGGCGACGCTGCCGCCGGCGCCGCTCTTGTTCTCGACAGCGAGCGGTTGGCCTAGTAGCGCACTCATTTTGGCCGCAACAATCCTGGTGACGGTGTCGACGCCGCCACCGGCTGGTACGGAGACGACGACGCGGATCGGATGGTCCGGGAAATTCGCGGCGCCGCTTTGCGCGGCGGCGCCCGTCACGGAAACAATCAAGCCGCAGGCGGCGATGACGACAGAACGTCCAGACATGGTTCAAGCTCCTCAACGCCGGTGCGGCAACCGCCTCACGGCATAGCGCAGAACGGTGTTGAAGTCCCGCGACGCGCTGCCGCGCCATGCATGGCGGTTCTGACGGCGGTTCACAAAACAATCCGCGGCTCATAGGATTGCAGCCAACAAGGGAGAAACGTGCAATGAGCAAACTCGATTTCGTTCTTGAAGAATTGGTAACCGCAAACCGCATCCTGGCCAACGAAGGAATTGTCGACTCCTTCGGTCATGTCAGCGCCCGCCATCCCGATCGGCCCGACCACTATCTGCTGTCGCGCGCCCGAGCGCCCGAGCGCATCGAGCGCGACGATATCGTCGAATATGCGCTCGATGGCACTGCAATCGACGAGCGCGGACGCGCGCCCTATCTTGAGCGATTCATCCACGGCGCCATCTACGAAAAACGGCCCGATGTCCATTCGGTGGTACACAACCACTCGCCGAGCGTCATCCCGTTCGGCGTCACCGGCAAGAAACTAAAGCCGCTGTTGCACATGTGCGCCTCGATCGGTCACGAAGTGCCGGTCTGGGACAGCCACGACAAATTCGGCGACACCACGCTTCTGGTGAGCGACATGGCGATGGGCCGTGATCTGGCGCTGCACATGGGGTCACAGCCGACCGCGCTGATGCGCGGTCATGGCGCCACCGTGGTCGGCCGTTCGGTCCGTCACTCGGTCTTTGTCTCGGTCTATCTTGAGGTCGGCGCCAAACTGCAAATGCAATCGATGGCCATGGGCGACATAAAATTCCTGACCCCCGGCGAGGTCGACAAGATCGTCGCGCGTGTGACCGACTATACGCTCAACCGTGCTTGGGAGAACTGGGCGCGCCGCGCCGGCCGCGAGATGCAGAAAATGTAGTTACGTGCAGCCGCGACATACGCAACATGGAGCAAACAGGATTTCGCTATCTCCGTCCCCACCTTGACAACGGCTTGACGACTGGCTGGACTAACAGCATCGAATTTGGGGGGTGGCATCATGATCAGGCTCTTCTTTGCTCTTGCGTTGTTATTGGTCTCGGCTTCGGTCAAGGCGGATACGCTCACGCTGGCGAGACACTACGGCGTCGTCGGTACGAATCCGAATGGCTCGAAGTATTCCGGCACCGCCGATGTCCAGGTCATTTCCGATACGACGTTCTACATCGATTGGAAAATCGCCGGCGACGTCTACAAGGGATTTGGCATGCGCCAGGGCGGTGTCCTTGCCGCCACCTACACGATCAACGGCGTGCCCGGGCTTGTCATCTACAGCGTGGAGACCGGCGGCGTAATGAAGGGTAGCTGGGCGCTGCGCGGTCAGGACGGAAACGGCACCGAGCAGTTGATTCCGCAGTGAGGGATTTCGATGGCCGCCCGATCTTGCTTGGCCCCTTCGCCAAGGCGCTCGGCGTCAATCCGATGTGGGGACGCGCGGATTTCCTGCTATTCCGCCGCCAAACGCACTTCCGGCGCGGCGGCGCGAACGTCGGCGTCGACGTGCTTTTCGTATTTGACGAAATTGTCCTGGAACATGCGCACGAGCTTGCGCGCGGTCTCGTCGAACGCGGCTTTGTCCTTCCAGGTCTTCATCGGATAGAGCAGGTGCGGCTCGACGCCGGGCACCGAGGTCGGCACCGCGAAGCCGAAATACGGATCGGTACGATAGCTCGCATGCTTGAGCGAGCCGTCGAGCGCGCCGGTGACCAGCGCCCGCGTCGCCTTGATCGGCATGCGGCGACCGACACCGTAGATGCCGCCGGTCCAGCCGGAATTCACCAGCCAGCAGTCGACGTTGTGCGTCTTGATGAGGTCGCGCAGCAGATTGCCGTATTCCGCCGGCGGCCGCGGCAGGAATGGCGCGGCAAAGCAGGTCGAGAATTCCGGCTCGACGCCGACTAGGCCCTTTTCGGTGCCGGCGACTTTCGCGGTGTAGCCGGAGAGGAAATGATACATCGCCTGCGCCGGCGTGAGCTTGGCGATCGGCGGCATGACGCCGAATGCGTCGGCGGTCAGGAAGATGATGTTCTTCGGCTGACCGGCGCGGCCCGTCTTCGACGCCAGCGGCATGAACTCGACCGGATAGGCGGAGCGGGTGTTCTCGGTCTTCTTGTCGCTGTCGAAGTCGCAGACCCGAGTCTCGGGATCGAAGATGACATTCTCGAGTACGGCGCCGAAACGGTTGGTCGCGGCGTAGATTTCAGGTTCGGCGTCCTCCGAAAGCTTGATGCATTTGGCGTAGCAGCCGCCCTCGAAATTGAACACGCCGTTCTCGCTCCAGCCGTGCTCGTCGTCGCCGATCAATGTGCGATTCGGGTCGGCCGACAGCGTGGTCTTGCCGGTGCCCGACAGGCCGAAGAACAGCGCGACGTCGCCGTCCTTGCCGACATTGGCGGAACAATGCATGGGCATGACGCCTCGCGCCGGCAGATAGAAATTCAATGTCGTGAACACCGACTTTTTCATCTCGCCGGCATAGGAGGAGTTGCCGATCAGGATGATCTTCTTTGTGAAGTCGATGGCGATGACCGTGTCGGTGCGCACGCCGTGGCGCTTGGGATCGGCCTTGAAAGACGGCAGATCGACGATCGTGAGTTCGGGAACGAAGTCGCCGAGTTCGAAAACGTTGGGACGGATCAGCAATTGACGGATGAACAGCGAATGCCAGGCGAGCTCGGTATAGACGCGCGTTTTTATCCGGTATTTCGGATCGGCGCCGCCATAGAGGTCCTGCGCATATAATGTCTTGCCGCGCGCATGCGCGATCATGTCGTCGTGGAGCAGCTTGAAGTGGTCCTGGCTCAGCTTGCGGTTGCCGTCCCACCACACCGTGTTTTCGGTCAGGGCATCGACGACGGTGTGCTTGTCCTTCGGGCTTCTTCCTGTGTGCACGCCGGTCTCGGCGCAAAACGCGCCGCCTTGAACCAGCGAGCCTTCACGGTTGCGGATGGCATGCTCGACCAACAGAGTGTCGGGCAGGTTCCAGTTAACGCCAGCCAGATCTTTGAAGCCGAATTTGTCGGCGCCGTAAGCGCCGTTCCTCGTTCCCGTTTCCTGCACCCTTAGCCTCCGCCTATCAGCCCAGAATTTCGGCACAGCCATGCGCCGGAGCCTTGGCCAGCCGACCTGCGAGGTTCAACGCCAATCCACCTGCCGGCAAGCGTGGACCCTATATCGAGCGTCGCAGCATCTGCCAAGACCGACTTTGCCTCAAGACTAACCGGGCGAAAGTACCCGTATTCCTCTGCCGCAATGCAACGCACGGCACGTGATCCGGTTGCGGCGCAGTCAGGACCGCCAACGCCCGTCACGCGCGGCGTCTAGCGGCTGCGCGCCTTGGCGGCCAAATCCACCACGGCCTTGCGCAGTTGCTCGGCGCCGGTGATGCGCGCCGAAAACGGCAAGCGGAGTGCCGTGTCACCGCACGCGAGATCGAGGCCTTCCGGATCGAGGCCGGTCAGCCGCCAGTTGCCATCTTGCGCACCGAGCAGCTTGGTGGCGTAGAGCCGCACCGCTTCGGCGTGGTCGTTGTTCATATGCGCGACGGCACCCGCTTCGGCGGCCAGCAGATCGTCCGCGCCGGAGACGTCCGTCATCACGTCGGAAGCTTTCAGGTCGGCGGCACGGGCGAAGCCGCCATTGAGGTGTGCCGAAACGGCTTCGAGCCGCCAGAACGAAAAATCGGCAAAGCCGGCGTAAAGCTCCGACTTCGGGTGTCGGGCAAGGAAGCGCCGGCGCAGCCGGGGCTCTTGCGGGTTGTCGCGCACGACTTGTGTAAAAGCACCTATCAGCGTCAAGCGCGGGTGCGCGAGCGGGTCGCCTTTGCCTGTCGCCGCGAGCAGCAGCGAAGCGCGGCCGTCGACTTCAAGATTGGCGGTATGGGTCGACAACCGCGAGATCAGGATGAGGGGCGCGCCGTCGGCATCGGTCGCGACGTTAACAAGCGACGCGAAGGGATGGCCGGAATTGCGGTCAATGGTCGCGAGTGCGCCGGCCCGGGTTGCCCGCAACAAGTCCTTGGCTAGCTGTTTCGGGTCGAAATCCGGTGCCGGAGCATTTTCCGGAAGGCGATTGGGCATGCTGCCGGGCAACGGGGTGTTTCCGTCGGTCTCAGCCATGGCGCCACCACTCGCCATCCTTTCCTGTTCCTTTCCCATGTCACTTCATCTCACAGCAATTGCCTCGACTTTGCCTTGTTTAATCACACTTCCGCCCCCACATGAGGCTTCAAAGATGGACGGGGCCGGGCTGGTGATGCTGCGGCCGACTCATGTTAGAAGGCCGCAATGCCGACAATCGCTCTCGTCGACGACGACCGCAATATCCTCACCTCGGTCTCGATCGCGCTCGAGGCCGAAGGCTATCGCATCACGACCTATACCGACGGCGCCTCCGCGCTCGACGGGTTCAAGACCACGCTTCCGGACCTTGCCATCCTCGACATCAAGATGCCGCGCATGGACGGCATGGAGACGTTGCGGCGGCTCCGCCAAAAATCCGACCTGCCGGTGATTTTCCTCACCTCGAAGGATGAGGAGATCGACGAATTATTCGGCCTGAAAATGGGCGCCGACGACTTCATCCGGAAGCCGTTTTCGCAGCGCTTGCTGGTCGAACGCGTCAAGGCGGTCCTGCGCCGCGTCTCCCCCAAAGACGGCGTGACGCCGAAGGAAGCCGACAGCAAAGTCCTGGAACGCGGGCTTCTGCGCATGGATCCCGAGCGCCATACCTGCACCTGGAAGAACGAGCCGGTGACGCTCACCGTCACCGAATTTTTGATCCTTCAAGCGCTGGCCAGCCGGCCCGGTGTGGTGAAGAGCCGCAATGCCTTGATGGATGCCGCCTATGACGATCAGGTCTATGTCGACGACCGGACCATCGACAGCCACATCAAGCGACTGCGCAAGAAATTCAAAGCCAGCGACGACGAATTCGACATGATCGAAACGCTCTACGGCGTCGGTTATCGATTTAAAGAATAACGCGCCGCAACGGCGCCAGGCCCGCGCTCTCGTATGGCGAGCCAAAGTTCGCCGGCCCGTGAATACTGACGGGGGCGGCGGCGTACGGTAGTATGGGGCGTGATCGGAACCCCGGCAAACGACGTGCTCGATCGAACCAAAGAAACGGCTCGCGCCGGTGCGCCAGCCCATGAAACGAACGGCGTGGAACCCGACCGCGGTTCCAGCGAAGGCCGCCATTTGCCTGGCGCCCAGACCCGATCCCAAACAGACTCCCACACCGAGCGCGACGGCGATATGCCCGTCGCGCGCCGCGGTATCGCGCGGGTCGGCACGTGGCTCCGCCGCACCTTGCAATTCTTCGTCGCGCAGAGTTCCTCGAGCCTGACCCGCCGCATCGTTTCGCTCAATGTCGCCGGCCTGCTCGCGCTCTCGATCGGCATCAACTACCTGTCGCAATTTCGCGCCGGACTGATCGACGCGCGCGTGCAAAGCCTCTTGGTGCAGGGCGAAATCATCGCCGGCGCCATCGCCGCTTCGGCAACCGGCGATACCGACTCCTCGATCACCATCGATCCGAGCACGCTGCTCAATCTGCAGCCGGGCCAAAGTTACGGGCCGACCGAGGACGCGCTGTACGGCATCGATTTTCCGATCAATCCGGAACGCGTGGCGCCGATTCTGCGGCGTCTGATTTCGCCCACCAAAACGCGCGCCCGCATTTACGATCGCGACGGCGTGCTGCTTGTCGACAGCCGTAATTTGTTCGGGCGCGGCGACGTGCTGCGTTTCGACTTGCCGCCGCCCGAGGCTGAAAAGCCGGGTATTTTCGAGCGTGGCATGTTGGCGGTGCGCCGGTGGCTGGGACGCGGCGATCTGCCGCTTTACCACGAGCTCGGCGCCGATAATGGCAAAGGCTATCCGGAAGTCGGACGCGCCCTTGCCGGCGAGGATGCCAGCATGGTGCGCATCAGCGACCGCGGTGACGTGATCGTTTCGGTTGCCGTGCCGGTGCAGCGCTTCCGCGCCGTGCGCGGCGCGCTGATGCTGTCGACCCAAGGCGCCGACATCGACGACATGGTCGAAGCCGAACGCCTCGCCATCCTCAAAGTCTTCCTGATTGCCGCCGCCGTGATGGTGGTGCTGTCGATCCTGCTGGCCGGGACTATCGCCGAGCCGGTACGCCGCCTCGCCGATGCTGCGGAGAGCGTGCGCCGCCGCATCCGGTCTCGCGTCGAGATTCCCGATTTCACCCGCCGCCACGACGAGATCGGGCATCTGTCAGGTACGTTGCGCGACATGACCAGCGCTCTTTACAGCCGTATCGAAGCCATCGAAAGCTTTGCCGCCGATGTCGCCCACGAGCTGAAAAATCCGCTCACCTCGCTGCGTTCGGCGGTCGAGACCTTACCCGTTGCAAGGACCGACGAAAGCCGCGGCCGGCTCCTCGCCATCATCCAGCACGACGTCAAACGGCTCGATCGCCTGATCTCCGACATTTCCGATGCGAGCCGTCTCGACGCCGAGTTGCAGCGCCAGGAATCCGCACCGGTCGACCTGACGAAGCTGCTCAATACGCTGGTTTCGGTCGCTAACGAGGTGAAGCGCGACGACGGCGTCAAAGTCACGCTGCGGTTCGAAGGCGGCGGCGGGCGCGTCTTCGTCGTTCCTGGCCACGATTCCCGGCTCGGCCAGATCATCGACAATCTGATCGAAAATGCGCGCTCATTTTCGCCACCCGGCGGCGCGGTGCGCGTCACCTGCCGGCGTCTGCGTAGCCAAGTCGAAATTTTCGTCGATGACGACGGTCCAGGCGTGCGGCCCGATGTACTCGATAAGATTTTCGAGCGTTTCTATACCGACCGGCCGCATCAGGGATTCGGCCAGAATTCCGGTCTGGGCCTTTCCATCTCGAAGCAGATCGTCGACGCCCACGGCGGCTCGATCTGGGTCGAAAACCGCACTGGCGCTCCTGGCGCGGACGGCGAGCCGACAGTGATTGGTGCGCGATTTGTCGTGCGCCTGCCGGCGATGTGACGGCGGATGACATCGGCCACTATCCATGCCTCGGCAGTCCTGGTCGGTGCGCGAGCGGTGTTGATCCGTGGGCGGTCCGGCGCCGGCAAGTCGCGGCTGGCGCGCGAATTGATCGCGACGGCAAGCGGCAACGGGTTCGGTTTTACAAGGCTGGTCGGCGACGACCGCGTTCATCTGGAGGCGATTTCCGGTCGGCTCCTGGTACGGCCGGCCGATGCGCTTGCCGGCTTGCTCGAAGTTCGCGGCCTGGGACTCCTGCGGCTCGACCATGAGGCTTGCGCGGTGGTCGGCCTGGTCGTCGATCTCGATGCCGCAGACGCTGAACGGCTGCCCGAGTCGGGCCGGCAAAGCACTGAAATATCAGGCATAGTCCTGCCGCGACTCGCCGTCGCAGCGGGCGCGGCGGCCTTGCCGATGGTGCTGGCCCACCTCATGTCCAGCGCGCCGAGAGCGCAATTTTAGCGCCTGAGCCATTGAACATGCCCCGCTCGGAACGCTGGTGGGCGATTGCTTAACCATAACGCCCGTAGAGTTGCGAGACCCTCGAAACACGGCCCCGAGTGCCGATTCGACTTTAGTCTACCGCAATGCAACATACGCCCAAATTCGACGAGAAAGCCCCTTGCGCCGAGGCTTTGGATGGTCAACATGGGCACCCTTTCGTGCGGTGCAACCGGGACGCGCCCGCGGGGAGTTCCATGATTGGTGTAGTGCTGGTCACTCACGGGCGCCTCGCTGTCGAGTTTCGCGCGGCGTTGGAGCATGTAGTCGGGCCGCAGGCGCAGATCGAAGCGGTCACGATCGGCCCGGAAGATGACGTCGAGGAGCGCCGCAAGGACATCATCGAGGCGGTCAAGCGCGTCGACAGCGGCGACGGCGTCGCCATCCTCACCGACATGTTCGGCGGCACCCCGTCGAACCTCGCCATCTCGGTCATGAGCCGGCCCAAGGTCGAAGTGCTCGCCGGCATCAATCTTCCGATGCTGGTGAAGCTCGCCAAGGTGCGCGACGAATGCCCGTTGGCCGATGCCGTTGCGGCCGCCCAGGAAGCCGGGCGCAAATACGTCACCATCGCCAGCCGAGTCCTCACCGGTAAATGAGCGAGCCAGCCCGCAGCGTCGACGACTGTACCGGCGATAAGCCGCCGCTCCGCGAAGGTGCGGTGTCGCGCGTGCTGACCATCTGCAACAGGAAGGGACTGCACGCACGCGCATCGGCGCGTTTTGTACAGACGGTCGAGCGATTCGACGCCGATGTGCGCGTCATGCGCTGCGGCGAGGTCGTCGGCGGCACGTCGATCATGGGCTTGATGATGCTGGCGGCATCGCCCGGCACCAAGATCACCGTCGAGGCGACCGGTCCGCAGGCCGCCGAAGCCGTCGAAGCGCTGACAGCGCTGATCGAGTCCCGCTTCGGCGAGAACGAGTGACTGTCAATCCTATCGATCGATGGAGTTTGGCGATGGCGACTGAAGAGACAAAGACCGGCTCGCTGGGGGCCGGTCAGACCGAGCGGCAAGCTGCGGCGACATTGCGCTATATCGACCGCCCGGACATCGTCGAAAATTTCGCCGATTGCGTGACCGGCCTGCTGTTCGACGGCCAGACATTGCGCATTGAATTCGGCGTGACTCGGCTCGACGAGGTCAAGCCGAACACGCCGCTCACCGGCCGCCGTTATCCGGCCTGCCGGGTGGTGCTGCCCCCGGCTGCGGCGGTCGATCTGATCAATCGCATGCAACAGATCGCGGCGGCGCTTACCCAGGCTGGCGTCGTCAAAAGCGCGCCGCGGCCGGAACCCGCGAAAACGAAGTGACCTCAGCGCTTCTTGTCTTGAGCCGCCCTTTTCAGATCGGCGACCAAGTCCTTATAGGCGGCGTGCTTGTCGGACTCATCCTGGATCCGCAACAGCGACGACGGATGAACCGTGACGAACAGCGCCGTGCCGTCCGTCAGCGCCAGCGGCTTTTTCCGCAGCTTTGAAATCGTCACGGTCTTACCGGTCAGACTACGCGCCGCGGTGACACCGAGCGCGACGATAGTCGACGGCTTCACCAGTTCGCGTTCGTAATCGAGCCAGATTTTACAGCGGTCGATCTCGTAAGTGTTCGGGCGCTTGTGCAGCCGCCGCTTGCCGCGCATCTCGTGCTTGAAGTGTTTGACCGCGTTTGTGACGAAAGTCTCTTCGCGTGCGATGCCGGCGTCATGGAGCGCTTGGTCCAGAAGGCGTCCAGCAGGTCCGACGAACGGCTTGCCGGCGAGGTCTTCCTTGTCGCCGGGCTGCTCGCCGACCAGCATCAACTTCGCTTGTCGCGGACCTTGGCCCGGCACCGCCTTGGTGGCGTTTCGGTAGAGCGGACAGCGCCGGCAAAGCTCCTCGGCTTCGGCAAGCTTGCCCAGCGATTTGATCGGTAATTCAGTGCTGGCAGATTCATCCATGTCAGGAAAATGCCCGGGTCGCGGCCTGGTTCGGGCGCTTCGGGTTCGTCGATAGACATAAAGGTATCTTTATGTCTTTATTGCTGTCGGACCAGATGGCTGCTATAGCCACGGCCAACTTGCGCCGGCCCGCCGGGCCGTGCCGTCCTCTCCAGCAACCATCGTCAAGGATCGCCATGAACGCTGCTGCCAAGCCCAAGACCTCGCAAGCCGATTACGTCGTCAAGGATATCGGACTGGCCGAATGGGGTCGCAAGGAAATCAGCATTGCCGAAACCGAGATGCCGGGTTTGATGGCGACGCGCGAGGAGTTCGGTCCGGAGCAGCCGCTCCGCGGCGCACGCATTGCAGGCTCGCTGCACATGACGATTCAGACTGCGGTGCTGATCGAGACGCTGAAGGCGCTCGGCGCCGACGTGCGCTGGGCTTCGTGCAACATTTATTCGACGCAGGACCATGCCGCCGCGGCAATTGCCGCCGCCGGCACGCCGGTATTCGCGATCAAGGGCGAGAGCTTGAGCGACTATTGGGACTATACCCACCGCATCTTCGAATGGCCCGGTGACGGCGGCCCGAACATGATTCTGGATGATGGCGGCGACGCCACGTTGCTGCTGCATCTCGGCATGCAGGCCGAAACCAACGCCTCCGTGGTGAGCAAACCGACCAACGAGGAAGAGGAGGTTCTATTCGCTGCGATTAAGAAACGGCTCAAGGAGCAGCCCGGCTGGTACACCAAAACGGCTAAAAACGTCAAAGGCGTCACCGAGGAAACGACAACGGGCGTGCATCGGCTTTATCAGATGGCCAAGGAAGGCCGCCTGTTATTCCCGGCGATCAACGTGAACGACAGCGTCACCAAATCGAAGTTCGACAATCTTTATGGCTGCCGCGAGTCGCTGGTCGACGGAATCCGCCGCGGCACCGACGTGATGATGGCCGGCAAAGTGGCGATGGTCGCCGGCTTCGGCGACGTCGGCAAGGGTTCGGCGGCGTCACTGCGTCAAGCGGGTTGCCGGGTCATCGTGTCGGAGATCGATCCGATCTGTGCGCTGCAAGCCGCGATGGAAGGGTACGAAGTCACGACGATGGAAGAAGCCGCGCCACGCGCCGATATTTTCTGCACCGCGACCGGAAATGTCGACGTCATAACCATCGAACACATGCGCAAGATGAAAGACCGCGCAATCGTCTGCAACATCGGCCATTTCGACAGCGAGATTCAGGTTCACGCGCTCAAGAATATGAAGTGGAATAATGTCAAACCGCAGGTCGACGAGATCGAGTTTCCCGACGGCAAGCGCATCATTCTGCTGTCGGAAGGCCGGCTGGTGAATCTCGGCAATGCCATGGGCCATCCGAGCTTCGTGATGTCGTCGTCGTTCACCAATCAGACGCTGGCGCAGATCGAGCTGTGGACCAATCCCGGGAAGTACGAGAAGAAGGTCTATACGCTGCCGAAGCACCTCGACGAAAAGGTCGCGCGGCTGCATCTCGACAAGATCGGCGTCAAGCTGACCAAGCTGTCGGACAAACAGTCGACCTATATCGGCATTCCGGCAGAGGGGCCGTTCAAGGCGGATCACTACCGGTATTGAGCCCAGTCAGGATCGCGGCGGTATGGTCGCGATCACAAAGCTTCTCGGTCTGCCCGCCAAGCCGAGCCAATGACGCGTCAGCGTCACTTCGGCGCGCCGGCCCGCGGGGCCTGCGCCGATCAGCGCCTGCATGCCGGCAAGACAGCGATCGTCCTGAGCCGGACAGATCGCCGCCACGCCATCGCGCGCAATACGTTCAGGCGTCGCCCACGGTGACAGGTAATCGGAAAAGTCGGCATAGGTCGACGGCCGGTCGGCCACATAAAAGGCCGTCGAACTCACCAGTGGAAACGGACCGGCGATGAGGCGTAGCGGCGCATTGGAGGTTTCGCGCCATTCGCGCTCGGTGGCCTCCGCAGCCAACCGCGCATAGGCGGCGTCGTTCTCGACGCCGCCCTTGAGAATTATCAACGCAACGAGCGGAGACGCAATGACAATCACGACAGTCAGTATCGTCACGATCGCGGCGAGCCGCCTCACGGCGATGCGCGGCACGATGACGAGCGGCGACGCCAGCATCATGGCCGGCATGAGATTGAGGGCAGGCTCGTTCCAGAGCGACAGCAAATTGGTCTTCGTGAACATCGAGACGACGACTGGCAGCAGCAGCGGCGTCCAGAACAAGAGCGTCGCCGGCCGGCGCACCGGTTCGATGGCGAACCAGCTGTCGCTGATGGCCGCCCGCGTCGGCTTGAACAGGGCAACGGCCAGCACGAGTGCGATCGCGGCATAGCCGAACGTGCCGGCGCTATACTCGATAAGCGAGTCCAGATAGTCCAAAATTGAATCTGCCGTCCGCCGCGTCCCGATCCATCGCAGCGGTGGAAAGTTGTTTTGCAGGAGCCAGATTGCGTGCGGCAACACGACGACGACGAACACGCCGGTCGTGAGCCACGGCGCGCTGGATCGCCAGTAGGCAACACGGCGCCGGTCGAACAATGTCGTCAGCGCCAAAGCCGCGAGCAGGAACACCGACCAATATTTGGTCATCATGGCAGCCGCCGCGGCGAGCCCCGTCAGCACCGCCCAGCCGGCGCGCGGCGTCTCGAGCGAGCGCATGAACGCCCATAGCGTCAGCGCCCAGAGCGGTATCAGTGCCGAGTTCTGATCGAATTTCAGGCCAAAGAACGTATAGAAGGGCACTACGGCGAGCAGGAACGGCACCGCCGCGCGCTTCTCACCCTCGAGCCAAAGGCCGCACAGCTCGGTGGCCAAATAGATGCCCGCGGAAACGGCCGTTACCGCAAGCAGCGTGAAGGCCCAATCGGCCAGCGGAAAGACCGCGAACCAAAATTTTACCACGTAAGCGAGCAACGGTGGATGCTTGGGATAGCCGAGTACAGGTTCGCGCGCCCAAATCACCATCTCCGCCATGTCGGCGTTGAGGTCCTGGCTCGACTTTGCAATCATGCCGTAGAGCATCCACGCGGCGGCAAAGGCGAGAACGAGCAGCAGCGTGGTTCGCCGCCATCGTTTCGGATCGCATAATCCGTCGATGAGGCCGGCGAAGGTGAGGCTTGATCGATCGAGGAAAGGCAGCAGCATTGGCCCGGCGCTTGAGGATGAGCTTGCGGCGGCTCGCCTCGGTCTATGGCATGGGCCCCCGAACCAGTCCATGTGCCGGCCCAGGGGGACGATGCGACCCTTCCGGTGCGTTATCCTCCCATTAAGGCCCGCGCATTGAATATGCTCCGTCATTATCGTTAGGTTCGGATCGTGAACGCCGCAGCCCGTATGAGCCAAATAGCCCCCGCGATAGCCCTGGCGCCCGGTACGGCGCCGAACACGGCGCCACGGCCGGCGCCGGAACTGTGCATCGTGGTGCCAACCTACAACGAGCGGGCCAATGTGCCGATCCTGGTCGAGGCCGTATCGCGCGTCCTCGCCTCCTGCGACTGGGAGCTTATTTTCGTCGATGACAATTCACCGGACGGCACGGCGGCCGTAGCCAGCGCCATCGGCGAAATAAACGGTCGCGTCCGTTGCATGCGCCGCATCGGCCGCCGGGCGCATGCCGCCGCCTGTCTCGAAGGATTGCTGGCGAGCCAGGCGCGTTATATCGGCTGCATGGATGCCGATATGCAGCACGACGAGACGCTGCTCATCCCCATGCTGGAACGCATGCGTGACGGCGACGTCGATCTCGTTGTGGCGAGCCGCTATATGAGCGGCGGCTCCGCCGCCGGTCACAATAAGAGCCGCGCCCTCCTGAGCAGCTGGTCGAATACGTTCGTTCAACGGGTGCTCGGGGTCGACCTCACCGACACCATGAGCGGCTACTTCATGATCCGGCGCGACGTCTTTCATACCCTCGCGCCCGGAATCTCCACGCAGGGATACAAGCTGCTGCTCGATATTCTGGCGACACGCGGCGTTCGCCTGCGCACCGCAGAAATTCCAAGCACTTTCCGCGAGCGCCTGCATGGCGAAAGCAAGCTCGACAGCAAGATCGCGCTCGAATGTGTCGCCCTTGTCACGTCGAAGTTCACCAACGACGCAGTCTCGCCGCGGTTTTTGCTGTTCTGTCTTGTCGGCCTGACCGGTCTTGTCGTCCATCTCGGCATATTGTGGGCGCTGCTGAAACCGGACGCGCTGTCGTTCGGCGCGGCGCAGACACTGGCGACGCTGAGCGCCACCACCTGGAATTTCATGCTCAACAATCTCTTGACGTTCCGCGACCAGCGGCTGACTGGCTGGCGCTTTGCGACCGGCCTCATTCGCTTTCACGTGGTTTGCGCCATCGGTGCGATTTCAAATGTCGGTCTTGCCACCTGGATCTACAGCAACGACGTCTACGCCAACGACACGCGGTGGTGGATCGCAGGGCTCGGCGGCGCGGTGATCGGTGCTGTCTGGAATTTCGCCGTCAGCGCCGCCTTCGTCTGGCGGCAGCGGTGAGGGCAGTGCCGGGACGGCTGGCGGCGCTGTTCATCGCGTTGTCCGCCGCCGGCGCATTACCGACACCGGCGTGGTGCGATCCGGCTGCCGATTTCTATCGCGGCAAGACGATCACGGTTTTGATCGGCGTCGGCGCCGGCGGCGAATACGATTTGCAGGCGCGCCTGCTCGCCAAATATCTCGGCCGTTACATCCCGGGCAATCCGACGCTGGTGGCGCAGAACATGACCGGCGCCAGCGGGCTGAAGATGATCAATTATCTCGCCACGGTCGCGCCCCATGACGGCACGTTTATGGGCATGATCCAGAACGGCTTGCCGGCGCTTCAGGCTGTCGGCCTCGATGGTGTGCAGTTCGACGCGGCGCAGTTCAATTGGCTCGGCGCCATGGCGCCGGTGGTCGAGACCATCGCGGTATGGCACACCGCTGGCGTCACCACTGTCGAGGGCGCGCGGCAAAAGGAGATCGTCACCGGCGCGACGGCGCGCGGCTCGATCACCTATACGTTTCCGCAGATGATGAATGAGCTGTTTGGCACCAAATTCAAGCTCGTCACCGGCTATACCGGCGGCAACGAGGTGAATCTCGCTATGGAGCGCGGTGAGGTCGAGGCGCGCGACAACACCTGGTCGAGCTGGAAGGCGACACGACCGGCCTGGCTGAGCGAGCACAAGATCGCGATCGTCGCCCAATCGAGCCCGCGGGCGCTGGACCTCGATGCTCCGGTCGTCAACGATCTCGCCAGTAACGACGAGCAGCGCCGTATCGTCGATCTGGTGTTTTCCGGCTGCGCACTCGGTCGTCCTTTGGCGATTACGCCGGGTGTGCCGGCCGATCGCGTCGCGGTGCTGCGCGCGGCGTTCGACCAGGCTGTGAAAGACCCGGAGTTCCTGGCCGACGCCAAGGCGGCGAATTTCGACGTCGATCCCATCCACGGCATCGATATGCAGAAGACCATCAGCCGGATTCTCGACGTGCCGCCGGCCTTGGCTGCCAGGGCGAAGCACCTGCTTGATTGATATCTAGCAACGCCGGTGTTATCTGCGCCGCATGAGCGCGGTTCCCATCGCCAATATCCGTAATTTCTCGATCATCGCCCATATCGACCACGGCAAGTCGACGCTCGCCGACCGGCTGATCCAGTCGACCGGCGGCCTCGAAGCGCGCGAAATGGTCGAGCAGGTGCTCGATTCCATGGATATCGAGCGCGAGCGCGGCATCACCATCAAGGCGCAGACCGTGCGGCTGAACTACAAGGCCCGCGACGGCAAGGATTACGTGCTCAATCTCATCGACACGCCCGGCCACGTCGACTTCGCCTACGAGGTCAACCGGTCGCTGGCGGCGTGCGAGGGGGCGCTGCTGGTGGTCGATGCCTCGCAGGGCGTCGAGGCGCAGACCCTCGCCAACGTCTATCAGGCGATCGACAACAACCTCGAAATCGTGCCGGTGCTCAACAAGGTCGATCTGCCGGCCGCCGAGCCCGAAAAGGTCAAGCAGCAGATCGAGGACGTCATCGGGCTCGACGCCTCCGACGCGATATTGATCTCGGCGAAAACCGGCGAGAACGTGCCCGCGGTTCTCGAAGCGATCGTGACCCGCTTGCCGCCGCCGAAGGGCGACGCTGCGGCGCCGCTCAAGGCGCTTCTCGTCGACAGCTGGTACGACGCCTATCTCGGTGTCGTCGTGCTGTTCCGGGTTGTCGACGGCGTGCTGAAAAAGGGCCAGCGCATCCTCATGATGGGGACGGATGCGGCCTACGAGGTCGATCGCGTCGGCGTGTTTACGCCCAAGCGCATCGAGTGCGAAGAGCTGGGACCGGGCGAGATCGGCTTCCTCACCGCTTCGATCAAGGAAGTGGCCGACACCCGCGTCGGCGACACCATCACCGACGAGAAAAAGCCCGTTGCCGCGCCGCTGCCCGGTTTCCGCCCCGCCATTCCGGTGGTGTTCTGCGGCCTGTTCCCGGTCGATGCCGCGGATTTCGAAAATCTGCGCGCCGCCATGGGCAAGCTTCGCCTCAACGACGCCAGCTTCACCTACGAAATGGAGACATCGGCCGCGCTCGGCTTCGGCTTCCGCTGCGGGTTCCTCGGCCTCCTGCATCTCGAAATCATCCAGGAGCGACTGGAGCGCGAGTTCAATCTCAATCTGATCGCGACGGCGCCGTCGGTCATCTACAAGATCAAGCTGCGCACCGGCCAGCAATTGGAAATCCATAACCCGGTCGATATGCCGGACCCCAATCATATCGAGGAAATGCAGGAGCCGTGGATCGAGGCAACGATCCTTACGCCGGACGAATATCTCGGCGCCGTGCTGAAACTGTGCCAGGACCGCCGTGGCGAGCAGAAAGAGCTGACCTATGTCGGCAATCGCGCCATGGTGAAATACGATCTGCCGCTCAACGAGGTGGTGTTCGATTTCTACGACCGGCTCAAATCGGTATCGCGCGGCTACGCTTCGTTCGATTATCACCTGACCGATTACCGGCCGTCCGACCTGGTGAAGCTGCAGATGCTGGTCAATGCCGAGCCGGTCGACGCGCTCGCTATGCTGGTGCACCGCACGCGGGCCGAAAGCCGCGGCCGCGCCATGGCGGAGAAACTGAAAGAGCTCATTCCGCCGCACATGTTCCAGGTGCCGATCCAGGCCGCAATCGGCGGCAAGATTATCGCGCGGGAAACCGTGCGCGCCTTCCGCAAGGACGTCACCGCGAAATGCTACGGCGGCGACGTGTCGCGCAAGCGCAAGCTTCTCGACAAGCAGAAGGAAGGCAAGAAGCGCATGCGGCAGTTCGGCAAGGTCGACATCCCGCAGGAAGCCTTCATCGCCGCGCTGAAGGTGGATGTGTGAGCGGCGCGCGCCGCATTCTTGCGTAAGCCGGCTCTTTCGCGTAACATGTCACGGAAAGGTTGCTGCCGATGCCGTTGAAGCGAAGGCAGAAGACCAGGCGCGCGAAAACCGCGCAGGAGCGCATGCGCGCCCGGCGCCAGCGGCTGCGCGCCCAAGGGCTGCGCCCGGTGCAGCATTGGGTGCCGGACCTGCGCGATCCGCGCGTCCGCGCCGATCTATTGCGACAGGGCAGGCTATTGGCCCGTCATCCGGAAAACGATGAAATCGATGCGTGGATCGAAGCCGTTTACGATTGGAATGAAATCAAGTGAGGCGCGGCGACACGGTCATCATGGTCGCGCCGGGCGAACTCGGCCGGCCCCGCCCGGCCATCATCGTGCAGGCCGATGAACTGGGCGATGCGACCACGTCGGTCATCCTGTGTCCGATCACATCTGACCTTACTGAAGGGCTCTCGATCAGGCCGATTATCGATGCCGATGATTCCAATGGGCTTCGCGTTCGGTCTCAGGTCATGACGGACAAAATGCTGGCACTGCCGCGCAATCGCGTGAGGCGCGTGATTGGAACGATCGACGAATCGACCGGCAACCGGTTGGATGCGGCGTTGCTGGTCGTGCTTGGCCTGGCGCGCTGAAGCATCGCAGGCCACATGACCGCCAATCTCGATTACATCATCGTCGGCGCCGGTGCGGCGGGCTGCGTGCTGGCGAACCGGCTGTCGGCGCGGTCGAGCAACAAGGTGCTCCTGCTCGAAGCGGGGCGCGACACGCCGCCGGGCACCGAGCCGGCGGACATTCTCGATTCCTATCCGACCTCCTACTACAACAGCGACTATTTCTGGCCCGACCTGAAAGTGCACTGGCGGCGCAAGGATAACTCGCCGCTGGTCGGGTATTCTCAAGGCCGCATCATGGGCGGCGGCTCGTCGGTCATGGGCATGGTCGCCTATCGCGGCACGCCGGACGATTTTGCCGAATGGCAGGCGCTCGGCGCCTCCGGATGGGGCTGGGACGATGTCTTGCCGTATTACCGGCGGCTCGAGCACGACTGGGACTTCGGCGGCGACCTGCACGGTCAGGACGGTCCCGTTCCGATCCGCCGCACCGCCGTCGAGGATTGGGCGCCGTTGGCGAAGGCCGTGCACCTCTTCGCGCAGGAGCGACAGATCCCGTTCGTCGCCGACATGAATGCTGATTTCCGTGACGGCTACGGCGGCGTGCCGATGAGCAATTGGCCGCAGAAGCGCGGCTCGGCGGCGATCTGCTATCTCGGCGCCGGCGTTCGCAGCCGCGACAATCTGAAGATCGTCGACGGCGCCATGGCGACCGGCCTGCTGTTCGACGGCGCCCGCGCTGTCGGCGTGACCGCGACAGTTGCAGGCAAGAGCATGCGGTTTTACGGCCGCGAGATCATCGTCGCGCTCGGCGGCATCCATTCGCCGGCTTTTTTGATGCGCGCCGGACTGGGCGCGGCGGGCGAGCTTCGCGCGTATGGCATCGACGTGCTGCACGATTTGCCGGGCGTCGGAAAGAACCTTTCCAACCACGCCATTCTCTTCGTCGGGCTTTTGCAAAAGCCCGATGCGAGGCAATCGGAGCAAGTACGGCCGCATCCGATGTCGGCGTTCCGCTATTCCTCGGGCCTGCCCGGTGCGCCGAAGGCCGACATGTACATCAACGTGCAGTGCAAGACCTCGTGGAGCCGGCTTGGCCATCAGGTCGCCAATCTGGCGCCGTCGCTGCTCAAGCCGATGGCGCGCGGCCGGGTGTCGCTCACTTCGCCCGATCCGGCGTTGCCGCCGTGCGTCGAATTCAATTTCACCGGCCACGAGCTTGATACGCAGCGTTTCATGCAGGGCTTCCGCCGCTGTGTCGAAATCCTGGCGCACGACGCGGTGCGGGCGATGACGCGCCAGACGTTCCCGGTGAAGTTCTCCGACCGGCTGCGTCGGCTGAACCGGCTTTCCACCGCGAACAAAATCACGAGCACGGCACTTGCCGCACTCCTCGATCTCGTGCCGCCGCTGGCGCGTCCGGTGTTCTCGACGCTTGCCGATCGGCGGGTCAATCTCACCACTCTGGTCGAGGACGATGCGGCGCTGGCGGAACACATCCGGGACAACGTGGCTGGCACATTCCATCCGGTCGGAACCTGCCGCATGGGCGCAGCCGATGACCGCGATGCCGTAACGGACACAGCCGGCCGCGTTCGCGGCGTTGCCGGGCTTCGCGTCATCGACGCATCGATCATGCCGACAATCACGCGCGGCAATACCAACATTCCCACCATCATGATGGCGGAAAAGATCTCCGACGCGATACTGCAGGAAAGTGTCTAGTCTCGCGCCACGCTGACGTAGATTTTTCCGTCGCGCACGGCGACCGGCACCGGCGTCAGCCGCACCGAGGCGTCGCCGGGATGGCAGCCGGTGGCGAGGTCGAATTCGTAGCCGTGCCACGGGCACACGATGTGGCGCTGCTTGCCGAAGCGCAGGCCGGCGCTTTTCTTGTCCGGCGTGATCATTTCCTCGACCTGATGAAAGATCTTGCCCTGGCACACCGGGCCGCCGGCGTGCGGACAGACGTTTTCATAGGCCAGCACTTTGCTGCCGTTGCGGAAGATACCGACTTCGAGCTCTTCAACCGCAAAGATCCGGTAATCGCCGTCGGCGATATCGGCCAGTTTGCCTACCGCGATTTCTTCCATTGCTTGTTCCTCACTCTATTCCGGGCGGGCGATGAAACCAGATCGCCACGTCGAACATGTTGAGATCGGCGGCGCGAATGAGGCCGCAGACCGTGACCACCGTTTCGGTCGCCGTCACCGTGTGCTGCGGAAACGGCGCCACGTCGTGGCCGCGCCGCTCCACCTTGGCAGCATAGACCTTCACCGCCGCGGTCAGTACCTGTTGCAGCGTCTTATCGGATATCGCATCGGGCTCGCCGCGCTCGAGCGCGGCACGCGCGGCGGCGCAGAAATCCGTAAGTTTGCCGCCATTGCGCGCGGAGGCACGGCTCGCTTTGCCGCCGCGCCTGGCCGCTTTGCGCTGCACTGATTTCGGCATTTCAGCTCAGGCCGTCACCGGCTCGCGTCCTGCCGGAGCTCTCTTCTGCCTGGCTTTGAGCTGCTTGTGCTTGGGCACTTCGAGGTTGAACAGCCGGGCCGAGTTGAAACCGAGAATGTTGCGCTTGGCCTCCTCGCTGAGGAACGGCAGCGTGGTGATCGAATTCGGCAGGTCGAAGTCCCAGTGCGGCCAGTCGGACGCGAACAGCAGCTGCGTGTCGGCCTTCATTGCCTTGAACGTCGCTTCCGTGAGCTCGATGTTGGATCGCTCGAGCGGCTGGCTCGAATAATACATGTCACGCATGTATTCGCTCGGCTTGCGCTTGAGCAGCGGCGCCTCCGAGGAGCGCATCATGTATTCGGAGTCGAGCCGCTGCATGAGGAACGGAATCCAGGCGAGCCCGCTCTCGATCCACATCACCTTGAGCTTCGGAAAGCGCTCCGGCAGCCCGTTCATGATCCAGTTCGTCATGTGGATGATGTTGTAATAGACGAACGAGATCGCGTGCATGGAGATGAAGCGGTTGCACTGCTGCATCGACTGGTCGCCCCAGTGGAAGCCGGAGTGAAACGACAGCGGCTTGCCGGTTGCCTGGATGGCGGAATAGAGCGGCATGTAGCTGTCGTGATTGACGGCGCGGAAGCGGGTCGACGTCACCGAGTAGCCGATCACGCTCGGATTGTCGGCGTACTTCTCGACTTCTTTCAGCGACTCCTCGGGATGGTTGAACGGCAGATACAGCATCGCCTTGATGCGTAGGTCGTGCGGCAGGACTTCCTCGGTCAGCCATTTGTTGAAGGCTTTGCCGATGACGACCTCCATCTCGACCTGCGGGTGCATGCCGAGCACCAGCATCGGTGTCGGGAACACCACCATGTAGTCGATGCCCATGGAGTCCATGGCGCGCTGCACCAGCGTGACCTGCGCATGGGTACGGCCGCCGGGAACGGCTTCGCCGAGGCGTTGCTGATGCGGGATGCGGCCAAACACGTCCTGATAAAGCATGCCGGGCGTCGAGTTCATCAGGCCGGGCGCGGGGCTGCGGTCTTTGAACGCGCGCGCCATCTGCCGGTACACATCGCTGTCCATGCGATCGACAACCTCGGACCAGAACGCCGTCTCGGTGACGTGGGCATCGACGTCGACGATGAAGTAATCGTCCTGACGCGCTTCCTTGGCGGCGTGAGCCAGAATTTCACGAGTATCGGTTGTCGTGTTGATCTTCGGCAGCTCGGTGACCTGCGAAATGCCCTTTCCGTTCTTTCCGTTGCCATTCTTTCCGTTACGCGGTGTTTTGGTCAGCATCGGTTTCCTCTACCCATCGAGCGGCTCTTGAGAGCCTGGCGCGTCATCGTCTCCGGGACGTGGCCAAAAGTTAGCAGCATTTTTGCGCGGCGGACATGGCAATTTGGCTTGAACCGACGCCGCAATCCGGCATCAGCCATGCCGTAACGGGCGGTCGGAACCTGCTCCCATTCGCACCCGCCGCGGTGTAGCGTTTGTGCGGAGCCAGCCGAGGGGATGGTGGATGAGCTATCAGGATCTGATTTACAGCGTCGAGGACAAGGTGGCGACGATCACGCTTAATCGCCCCGACCGCATGAATGCGCTGTCGCGCCGCCTCGAGGCGGAAATCCATCGCGCGTTCGACGAAGCCGACGCCGATCGCGCTGTCCGCGCCATTATCCTCACCGGCGGCGGGGCGGCTTTTTCCGCCGGCTACGACCAGGCCGCGGTGGCGCCGGACGGCGTCCGGCCTTCGGATCCGCAGGGCAAGTCGCACGCCGAATACATCGAATATTGGCAGCGCCAGGACACCGGCCGAGTCAACCACTGGACGCACATGTGGGGGCTCGGCAAGCCGGTGATCGCGGCGGTCAACGGCTGGGCGATGGGCGGCGGCTTCTGGTACCAGCTCGCCGCCGACATCACGATCGCCTCGGACAAGGCGGTCTTCGCGCAGCCGGAAGTGCGGCACATCTCCAATACCGCCTATCTGTTCACCGCACTGTGCGGCTGGAAAGCCGCCAACCGGTGGGCGCTGACCGGCGATCACTTCGACGCCCAGGAAGCGTTGCGCATCGGCATGGTCAACGAGGTGGTGCCGCATGATGAACTGATGCTGCGCGCTCGCGCCCTGGCTCGGCGCATCGCGCTAGTGCCCGAGCCGTCGATCCGGCTCAACAAAGCCATTGCGATGCAGGGCATGCAGGCCTCCGGCGTCAATTCGGCGTTGCTGCTCGAAGGCGCCTTGAGTGCGCTCGCGCACTCCTCGCACAGCGAGGAGCGCGAGCGGCTGTTCGAGGCCCAGCGCAGCAAAGGGCTCAAGGCCTATCTCGATTTGCGCGACGGGCCGTTTCAGCCGGAACCGATGGGCCCGAAGTCGAAACCGCGGACGAAGAAGGCAAGCGAATGACAAGATTCGCGTTCAGGAGCATTGCCGCTGCGGCCGCCATGGTCTGCATGCCGGCGATGGTGGTTCCGGCGCCGGCGGCCGACACGTGGCCACAGCGGCCGGTGACAATCGTGGTGCCGTTCCAGGCCGGCGGCTCCGCCGACCTCCTTGCGCGCATCCTGCAACAGCACATGGAGGCCGACTTCGCCTCGCCCTTCGTGGTGGAGAACCGCTCCGGCGCGGGCGGCAGCGTCGGCACCGCCTACGTAGCGAAGGCGCCGAACGACGGTTACACGCTGCTGCTCGGCACCCTGAGCGGCAACGTGCTCAATCAGTTCATCTACGGCACGCTGCCGTACGATCCCGAGCACGACTTTCAGCCGATCTCGCTCCTGGTGCATTTGCCGAACCTCCTGGTCGTCAGCCAGAAGCTTCCAGCGAAATCGGTCGCCGAATTGATCGCTTACCTCAAGGCAAACGACGGCAAGCTCAATTACGGCTCCTCCGGCATCGGCACCTCGTCGCATCTTTCGGTCGTGATGTTCGAACTGGCGATCGGCACGCACATGACGCATGTGCCGTTCCGCAGCACCACGGACGAACTGACCAGCATGATGAACGGCAGCGTCGATCTTGCCATCGACAGCATGACGACGCTGTGGCCGCAGTCCCAGGCCGGAGCGGTGCGGGCGCTCGCCGTCACCAGTACGCGGCGGCTTTCCAGCGCGCCCGACCTGCCGACAATCGGCGAGACCATCAAGGACTTTTCGGTCGAAGGCTGGCAGGGCCTGTTTGCGCCGGCGGGCACGCCGCAACCGATCGTCGAAAAGCTTGCCGCCGAGGTGAAACACGTTTTCGAGGAACCGGACGTCGTCGCCGCGCTGACTAAAGTCGGCGGCGCGCCGGCGCCCATGACTCCGGACGCCTTCGCAGCCTTCATCGCGACCGAACGGCCCAAATGGCGCGACGTCGTCAAGGCCTCCGGTGTGCATATCGACTGACGCGGATCGCCCATGACTTTGGCGCCAATGACCTCGGTCGGACTGATCGGCTATGGCGGCATTGCCCGCGACGTGGTCGCTGCGCTGCGGGAGGCCGGTGGCAGTGTCGAAGTCACCACCGCGCTGTGCCGGCCCGGACAGACGGAGAGGGCGCGCGCGGCACTTCCCGGCATCGACATCGTGGAATCGCTGGACGCTTTGCTGGCGCGCCGGCCGAGCGTCATAGCCGAGGCCGCCGGACAGCAAGCAGTCGCGCAGCATGGGCCTGACGTTTTGCGACGCGGTTGCGATCTTCTTGTGATCTCGATCGGCGCACTCGCCGAGTCAGCGCTGCTTGAGCGGCTCAAGGTCGCGGCGCGCGACGGCAACAGCCGCATCCTGCTGCCAGCCGGTGCGATCGGCGGCATCGACGCCATTGCTGCGATGCGCGTCGGTGGCCTCGATAGGGTGCGCTACCGCTCGCGCAAGCCGCCGGCGGCGTGGCGCGGCTCGCCCGCGGAAAAGGTCGCGGACCTCGACAAGCTGAACGGGCGCACCGTGCTTTACCGCGGCAGCGCCGGCGAAGCCGCGCTGCTTTATCCGCAAAACGCCAACGTCGCCGCCGCAGTGGCGCTCGCCGGTCTCGGTTTCGACAAAACCGAGGTCGAACTGGTGGCCGATCCCGACGCGCCCGGCAATGTGCATGAGATCGAGGCCGAGGGCTCGGCCGGCCGTTTCGTCATCCAGTTGCAAGGCAAGCCGTCACGTACTAACCCGAAGACCTCGGCGCTTGCGGCGCTCAGCGTTGCACGGGCGCTCCTCAACCTCGGTGCGGCAATCGTCATATGACCATTCCGACACGGCGCGCCACCAACGCCTTCATCGGCAGCCCGATCGAGCGGCTTGAGGATTTGCGCTTTCTCACCGGCCGCGGCCAATACACCGACGATCTAACCAGCGCGACAATGCTGCATGCGGTGATCCTGCGCAGCTCCGTCGCACATGGCCGCATTCGCGGGATCGACGCGTCGGCGGCGCGGAAACGCCCGGGCGTCCACGCCGTGATCACTGCCGCCGAGATCGGCGAGGTACCGAATATTCCGTTGCGGCACGATCCCCTGCCGTCGTCGAAGCGCTACGTGCAGCCGATCATCGCCGTCGACAAGGTCCGCTTTGTCGGCGAGCCGGTTGCCGTCGTTGTTGCCGACAGCGTGGCGATTGCCGAAGACGCGCTGGATGCGATCGCCGTCGATATCGAGCCGCTTGCCGCCGTGATCGACCGCGAGACGGCTCGCAAGGACGTGGTCTGCCTGTTCGAGGAGACCGGCACCAATCACGCCGGCACGATCACGGCGACGCGCGGCGATGTCGATGCGGCGTTCGAGACCGCGCCTTATATCCGCCGCGAGCATTTCAAGGTGCAGCGTCACGGCGCGGTGCCGATGGAGCCCCGTGCGCTGGTCGCCGTCTGGGACGAAGCGCGGCAGCACGTCACGGTCTCCGGCGTCTGCAAGGTGCCGTTCACCAACCGCCGCGCGCTCGCCTTGATGATGAACCTGCCGGAAAGCGCGGTCCGCATGCTGGAATACGACGTCGGTGGCGGCTTCGGCGCGCGCGGCGAATTCTATCCCGAGGACTTTCTCATTCCTTTTGCGGCGAAGGTTGTCGGCCGGCCGGTGAAGTGGACCGAGGATCGCCGCGAAAACCTGATGTCGCTGAGCCACGCTCGCGACGTCGAATGCGATCTGGAAATCGCCTGCACGCGCGATGGCAAGATTCTCGCCTTGCGCGGCCGGGCTTGCACCGATCTCGGCGCCTATGTCCGCACCAACGGCGCCACGCAATCCCGCAACATTTCCCAGATCATGTCCGGTCCCTATCGCATCCCGCATGTTCGCATGGATGTCGCGATGGTCGTGACCAACAAGACGCCGTCGGGCACCTATCGCGGGCCGGGACGTTTTGAAGCCGACTTTTGCCGCGAGCGGCTGTTCGACATGGTGGCGGCCGATCTTGGCATCGATCAGGTCGAGTTCCGCCGCCGCAATCTGATCGCCGAGGCGGACATGCCTTATGCGCTGGCGACGGTGCACGTTCTGGATATCGTGACCGAATGCGACAGCGGCGATTATCGGATCACGCTCGACCGCTGCCTCGCTGAATTCAAATGGGCGGAACGCGCCAAGCTGCAAGGCAAGCTCGTCGGCGGCCGCTATCACGGCATCGCGGTCGGCTGCTATCTCGAAGGCGGCGGCACCGGGCCGAAAGAGAATGCCCGGCTTGTCATCGAGGCCGACGGCAAGGTTTCGGTCTTCGTCGGCTCGTCGTCGGTCGGGCAGGGCGTCGAGACGGTATTCTCGCAGATCGCCGCCGATGCGCTCGAAGTGCCGATGGAGCGCATCAACAATGTGTTCCACGGCTCGACCGATTACGTCTCCGAAGGTTTCGGCTCGTTCTCGTCGCGCTCCATCGTGATGGGCGGCAATGCGATCGTGAATGCCGCCAATACGCTGCGCGATCGCATCCGCGCGTCGGCGGCGCAGCGGCTTGGCTGTGCCGCGAGCGAGATCGCGTTCGATCGCGGCATGGCGGTGGGGCCGGGACGCGCCGGGATCGACTTCAAGGAATTTGCCGGCTTCTCCGCCGAGGGCATGCATGCGAGCAGCAAGCGCACCTACTCCTACGGCGCACACGCTGCCTATGTCGCCGTCGACCCAAGAACCGGCGCGATCGAGCTGATCGATTATGTCGCCATCGAAGATGTCGGCCGCATCGTCAATCCTCTAACGCTGCATGGCCAATGCGTCGGCGCCATCGTGCAGGGTCTCGGCGGCGCGCTGCTTGAGCACTTCGTCTATGACGAGAACGGCCAGTTCCTCACCGGCTCGTTTGCCGATTATCTGCTGCCGACGGCGACCGATTTCCCGACCATCCGGGCGGTGGCGCTCGAAGACAAGCCGTCGCCGCTCAATCAGCTCGGCGCCAAGGGTGCGGGCGAGGGCGGCATCATTCCGGTCGGCGGCGTCATCGCCAACGCGGTCGCTGCGGCGCTCGGGCCGCTTGGCGTCAAGCTGCATGAATTGCCGCTGTCGCCGCCGCGGGTATGGCAGGCGATCCAGTGCGCGAGTGTTCGCGCGGGGGCGCCGGCGCAACAGTAGGCATGTCCATGCAAAGCCGTGTCTGGCTCGGCGTTCTGATCGGCTCCACGATCGGAAGTTTCATTCCCGAACTGTGGGGCGGTGACGTGCTGTCTTATACGTCGGTCCTGCTCGGCGGCGTCGGTGGATTCGCCGGATTGTGGCTTGCCTACAAGATGAGCTAGCGTGCCGGCCGTGAAACTGCCGCCCTTCGAATACGCCTGTCGGACCAGCTTGTTCGAAGCAGTCGCGCTGCTCGCCTCGCACGACGGCGAAGCCAAGCCGCTGGCGTAAATCCACTAAATCCAAATGTCGTTGGGCGCGGTGCGCTCGCCGCCCTCGTCGCCCGTATTGGGCACGCCGCGCGGTTCGATCAGCAGAAGCTTCACTTCGCGCTCGGCATAAGGCTTGTGCTCGAGGCCCTTGGGCACGACGAACATCTCGCCGGCGCCGAGCCGCACTGCGCCGTCGCGAAAGTCGATCCGCAATTCGCCGGCCATGACGATAAACGTCTCGTCTGTGCTTTCGTGATGGTGCCAGATGAAGTCGCCTTGCAGCTTCACGACCTTGAACTGGTAGTCGTTCATCTCGGCAATGACCTTAGGCTGCCACTGCTCGTCAAACAGTCCGAATTTTTGGCCGAAATTGATCGCTTCGTAGCGCATGGGATATCCTCAATGCGGTGTGCGATGTGCAACGAGCCTATACAAAACGCCCTGCGTACCGCAATACATTGACCGCTTACGCGCGGCGGTGCTACCAAAAATGGACGAATAAAGTTCGGTTTTTCGCGTTTGAAGGAGACGTGCTGGGATGAAGCTGCCGCCCTTCGAATACGCCTGTCCGACGACGATCCCCGAAGCGGTCGCACTCCTGGCCTCGCACGACGGGGAAGCAAAGCCGCTTGCCGGCGGCCAGAGCCTGGTGCCGATGCTGGCGTTTCGGGTCGCCTCGCCGTCGCTTCTGGTCGATCTGCGCAAGCTCGGCGAACTGCGCCACATCAAGATCGATGCCGACGGCGTCACGCTCGGCGCCATGGTGCGCTGGCGCGAGATTCTCGACGACGCGCGGCTGCGCGCCGCTCATCCGCTGCTGGTCGCCGCTGTCGAGCACGTCGCGCATTACCAGATCCGCAATCGCGGCACCGCCGGCGGCAGCATCGCGCACGCCGATCCCGCCGCCGAGATGCCCGGCATCGCGGTGACTTGCGAAGCGAAGATCGGTGTCATCGGCAAGTCCGGCCCCCGCGTTATCGACGCGGCAAATTTCTTCGAGGGTCCGCTGATGACCGCGCTCAAGCCCGACGAGATCATCACGGAAATCCGCTTGCCGGCATGGCCGGCGCGGCGCCGCTTCGGCTTCCAGGAGTTCGCACGCCGCCGCGGCGACTTCGCGCTGGCCGCGGCAATGCTGTTTTACGACGAGGATGGCGGCAAGGTGCGTAACGCCCATGTCGGCGCTGTCGGCATCGCCGACCGGCCACTGCGGCTCAACGCCGTTGAGCAGGTCCTCAACGGCAACATGATCGACGAGGCGACGATTGCAAAGGCCGAAGCCGCCGCATCCGCGTCGGTCGATCCCCACGACGACATCCACGCCAGCGGCGCCTATCGCAAGGCGCTGCTCGGCGTCATGGTCGAGCGCGCGCTGCGCGCCGCGGCGGCGTAGTCGCATGCCCGTAAAATTTGAAGTCAACGGCAATCCGGTCAGCGTCGAGGTCGAACCGCGGCTGACGCTCGCCGACTGCCTGCGGCATCATTTGCGGCTGACCGGGACCCATGTCGGCTGCGAGCACGGCGTGTGCGGTTCCTGCACCGTGCTGGTCGACGGCGCCGCCATGCGCTCATGCCTGATGCTGGCGGTGCAGGCCGAGGGCGCCAAGATCGTCACCGTCGAAGGCCTGTCGCGCGACGAAGGGCTGACGCCGCTGCAAGCGTCGTTCCGCAAGCATCACGCGCTGCAATGCGGCTTCTGCACGCCGGGCATGATCACGACCGCGCATGCGCTGCTCAGCGAAGAGCCGGACTGCGATGCCGACAGGGTGCGTGAAGTGCTGTCCGGCAATCTCTGCCGCTGCACCGGCTATATCTCCATCGTCGAGGCGGTGCTCGACGCCCGTCCCGCTTACAAAAAAACGGCAGCATGACAAGCGCAACGCGAGGCGTGGTGTGACGCGCGCGGTGAGAAATACTTTCATCGGCGCGTCGATCGAGCGCCGCGAGGACCTCCGCTTCCTGCGCGGCCGCGGCACCTACGTCGATGATCTCCAGTTGCCCGGCCTGCTCTATGCGGTGATCCTGCGCAGCTCCGTGGCGCACGGCCGGCTGCGTTCCATCGACGTCTCCGACGCGCTGAAGATCGCCGGCGTTCATGCTGTCATAACCGCCAGGGACATGACATCGAAAGATTATCCTTCCGGCGTGCCAATCGTGCCGATGCGATTGCAGCCGCTGCCCGAATTCCAGCCCTATGAGCAACCGGTCATCGCTTATGAGAAAGTGCGCTACGTCGGCGAGCCGATGGCCGTGGTGCTGGCGTCAAGCGTCGCGATCGGCGAGGACGCGCTGGAGCGGATCGCAGTCGAAATCGAGGAGCTGCCTGCGGTTGCGACTTGGCAGGCAGCATCGGAAAATCACAGCGTGCTCTTCGACGCCACCGGCACCAACCGCTCGCTCACGTTCGAGGCGCGCAAGGGCGATGCCGATACGGCGTTCAAGAATGCGCCCTATACGCGCCGCGAACACATGCGCACCGGCCGCCACTACGGCCTCACCATGGAGCCGCGCGGTGTGATGGCCGAGTGGGACGCCGCCAGGAAAAAACTCACCGTGTCAGGCGCCGCGAAGGTGCCATTCTTCAACCGCCGGATTCTGGCGAAGCAGATCGGCCTGCCGGAATCCGACATCGAGATGATCGAGAACGACGTGGGCGGCGGCTATGGCGCGCGGGGCGAGTTCTATCCGGAGGACTTCCTCATTCCGTTTGCCGCGAAGCACGTCAACCGCCCGGTGAAGTGGATCGAGGACCGCCGCGAAAACCTCATGGCGATGAACCACGCCCGCGAGACCGAGGCCGATCTCGAGATCGCCTGCCATCGCGACGGCACCATCATCGCGCTGCGCGGCGAGGTGCACACCGACATGGGCGCCTATATGCGCACCAATGGCGCGGTTGGAGCGCGCAACGCGCCTCAGTTCATCACGGGGCCCTATCGTGTGCCGCACCACAAGGTCGACTCCCACCTCTGGATGACCAACAAGACGCCGGTTGGCACCTATCGCGGGCCGGGCCGTTTCGAGGGCAGCTTCTACATGGAGCGGCTGCTCGACATGGTCGCTGCCGATCTCGGCATCGACCGTGTCGAACTGCGCCGCTGCAATTTGATCGGCAAGTCCGAGCATCCCTACAAGCTCGCCGTCGCGCAGCCCACCAATGCCCACGACCAGACCGACTCGGGCGACTACGAAGCGACATTCGACCGCTGCCTGCACGAGTTCAACTACGCCGAGGTCTCGAAGCTCGGCGGCAAGCTGATCGACGGCAAGTATCACGGCATCGGGGTGGCATGTTTCATCGAAGGTGGCGCCGCCGGTCCGAAGGAAAGCGCGCGGCTCGAGGTCAACCACGACGGCACCATAACGGTCTACATCGGCACATCGTCGGTCGGTCAGGGCGTCGAGACGATCTACGCGCAGATCGCGGCCGACGCACTCGAAGTGCCGATCGATCGCATCCGCCACGTCTACCATGGTTCGACCGGGATCGTGAGCGACGGGTACGGCGCCTATCACTCGCGCTCGGTGGTGATGGGCGGCTCGGCGGTGCTCGACGCCGCGCAAAAGTTCCTGGGCTTGGTGCGTGAGGCTGCGGCCAAGCGGCTGGGCTGTGAGGAGTCTGGCCTCATGCTCGATGTCGACAAGGTCAGCGGCGGCGGCCTCTCGGTGCCGCTTCAAGAATTCGCCGGCCTCACCGCCGAGGGCGCATTCCTCAATCACAAGCACACTTACAGCTACGGTACCCATGCCGCGCACATCACGGTCGACGCGCGGCTCGGCTATATCGAGATTCTCGACTATGTCGTCGTGCAGGATGTCGGCCGCGCCATCAATCCGCTCACGATCCGGGGTCAGGTGATCGGCTCGCTGGTCCAGGGACTTGGCGGCGCGGTACTTGAGGATCTGAAGTACGACGCGCTGGGCCAGTTCCTCACCGGCTCGCTGGCCGATTATCTGCTGCCCACGGCTTCGGATTTCCCGAATCTGCGTTGCTTCGTCACCGACGACCATCCATCGCCGATCAATCCGCTTGGCGCCAAGGGCGCGGGGGAGGGCGGCATCGTCGCCGCCGGAGGCTGCATTGCGAATGCGGTGGCGAATGCGCTGCAGACGTTCCGCGTCGAGCCGCGCGCTTTGCCGCTCTCGCCGGCTTATATCTGGGAATTGGTGCAGGCGGGGCGGAAGTAGCCCCTACGGTGTCATCATCCGCGAAGGCGGATGATCCAGTAATCCCGGCAGAACCGTGCTGGCTATCTCATAGAATACTGGATGCCCCGCCTGCGAGGGGCATGACAATGAAGGAAGCCTCGAATAAATTCTCAATAATCCAGATTGTGCAGGAGCCAGCCATGAGCGTCGCCCGCCATCCGCGTTCGAAAGAGCTTGAGGGCGTTCCGATCGAAGACATCATGAAGCGATACGTCGGACGCTTTAAGGAAAAGAAGCCGGATTGGGCTGCGTTCGAGGACGCCAAGATCGAAGGCTATAAGCGCGCCCAGCACCGCTTCATCGGCGCCGGCGGCTCGGGCAAGCACGGCGATCCCAGCGTGATCCCGGCGGGCAATTTCACGCTGTCGATCATGTATGTGAATCCGGGCCAGGGCAATGCCGCGCACACCCACGAAGTCGAGGAATGTTTCTTCGTGCTGCAAGGCTATCTTGACGTTTTTGTCGAGGACGAGAGCGGCAAGCGAATGACGACGCGACTCGGTCCCTGGGAGTGCATTAGCTGCCCGGCCGGCGTCATTCACGGCTATCAGAACGATTCGCTCGAGCCGGTTTATTTCCAGGTTATGCTCGGCCGCGGCAAGCCGGAAACCATGGGCTATGCCGACGACGAATTGTTCAAGCGCAAGGACGCCCATCTCAAGGCGGTCTGATTGCGCGGCTTGAGGATAGCGGCCGGGGCGATCACTCTGCTGCTGTGGCAGCAAGTGTCGCCTGCCGAGGCTGCAACGCCGAGCTTCCTCTGCACCGGCATGCTTTCGCCCACCGAGAACGTGATTTGCGCCGATGACAGCCTTGCGGCGCTCGATCGGACGCTTGCCGCTGCGTACAGGAACAAGTTCGACGGCATGCCGGTGGAATCCGGCAATGCGCTGGAAGAAGTGGTCAGATCGCTCGCCGTCACGCAAAACGCGTGGCTCGCGCACCGCGACGGTTGCGGCGCCGACCGGGCCTGTATCCGCAAGGCCTATCAGACGCGCATCGTGGCGCTCACCGCTGCGCTCGATGCCAAGGATACGCCATGCTCGGAGATTGTCGGCGCAAGGCAAGCGGCGGTCTATGTCCAGCAATGCATCGCGGTGGCGACTGAAACGCATCCGCCCTGCAACGCGGAGAATTCCTGCGAGCTGATTGTCTCGCATAATATCTTCAGGTGCGGCGGCCTTGGCGACCAGGCGCCGAAGTTTTGCGCGTCTTATTCCAAGCCGTAAGGGCTCACACCTCGATCGCCTGAAATTTCGTCGAGAAACCGTGCATGCGCTCGGCGCCGGTCGCGGTGATCTGGACCGTCTCGGCGAAGACGCAGCCGGTCTCGCCGTTGCGCCACTTCGGATCGTAGAGATCGATGTTGAACGCGAACACCATGCCGGGGCGGAATTCGTCGCCGACGACCTTCAAGGCATCCACATCGGCGCGCAGCGCGTGAAAGCGGTAGCGCGGATATTCCAACGAGGCGAGACCGTGACCGTGGATGCCGGTCTCGCAGATGGCGAGCTTGCGATCCTCGATGGTCTGGCGCACCGCGCCCATGGCTTCCGAGATTTTGCGGCCGGGGCCGAACTGTTCGAGGCCGCGCTCATAGGCGGCGACGCAGCCGTCGTAAATCTCGCGCTGCTTTGCTTCGGGCTCGCCGATGCAGAAGGTGCGCTCGACATGGGTGTAGTAGCCGCCGTATTTCGGATGCATCTCGCAGATGATGAGATCGCCGCGCTCGAGCTTGCGCGTCGTCGGCACGCGGAACGGATGCGGATAGGGGTATTTGTCGCAGGCCCACAGAAACAGCGTCGGCTCCTCGCCGCCATTGGCCAGCATCGTTTCCATCATGCGGCCGTAGACCTCGCACTCCCTGACGCCGGGCCGCGCGGTGTCGCGGCAGGCCGCCAGCATCAGGTCGCCGATGTCGGCCGCCTTGGCGAGGATGTCGAGTTCTTCCTTGCTCTTGATGGTGCGCAGCTTTTCCAGCATGTCGTCGAGGTTGGCGATCGCCATGCCGGGCAGGATATCTTGCAGCCGCAGGTAAACGCTGTGCGGCAACCAGCCGTCGGGATCGAGCGGACCGGCGAGGCCGTCCATGCCGATGCGGCCGCGTTCGAGCTTGAGTTCCTTGATGCGCTCGGCGACGCTGTCGGCCCAGGTGCCCTTGCGCGCCCGGATATCGCCGACCCAGTCCTGCGCGCTCTTCCAGCCGGCAAGAAAGGTCGGCATCTGGACGAAGCAGGTCGGATCGCCGTCGCGCGGAAACACCAGCACGTTGAATTCGGCATTGCCGCCGACCGGACAAAGATAGCGCGCATTGGCGATGCAGAAATCCCACATCAGCGGCCAGCCCCACAGCACCAGGCAATCGAGGCCGCGGGCATCCATTTCCTTGCGCACCGCCGCCCAGCGCCGGTCGCGCTCTCGGAGCGAGAGCCTGGGGAGTTCAAGAACGTCACGCATTGATAAACTCCTGCTTCATCCGAATTTATCGGCCACTGTCCCCGCCCGAGCGAGATGGCCAAAGCCCGGCCCTGACGATTCGTACCTCACGCCGCCCGCAGTTTCAGCTTTTGCAGGCTTTCGAGATAATCGGCGACGCCGCGCTCGAGATCGAATTCCGGCTTGTAGCCAAGCTCGTTTTGCGCGCGGGAAATGTCATAGATGCTGTACATCGGGTAAGGCGCGCCGAGGAAATTGAGCCCCGGCCCGACGTCGATCACGGCATTGGGCAAATGCCTGCGCAGGATGGCGGCGACGTCCTTGAGCGTCACGCCGATGCCGGTGCCGATATTGAAGACGCGGCTCTTCAAGGTCTTGGTCGTCGCGGCCAGATAGATGCCGAGCGCGGAATCCTTGTTGTAGATGAAATCGTCTTTCTGATCGCCGCCCTCAGCGAGATGGAACGGCTGCCCGGCGGCAGGCTTCTCGATGATCTGGCTGGTGACGCCCATATTGCCGTGGCGCGCGGTCTTGCCCGGACCGTAGGTGGTGGCGAAGCGCAGCACGACCACGTCGAGACCGAGCGTGCCCCAATACAGCGTTGCATTCTCGCCCATCAGCTTCGCCGAGTCGTAGATGCGCTTCGGCTCCTTGGGATGATCCTCCGTCAACGGCTTGTAGGTCGGCGAACCGTACTCGCCGAGGACAGGCCCATAGACGCCCTTGGCGCTGGTATAGACGACGCGCTCGACATTGGCCGCCCGCGCCGCCTCCAGCAGATTGACCGTGCCCATGACGTTGATCTCGACGCTTTCGGCCGGATGCGCCGCCGACAGCGCGCTGATATAGGCTGCGGTGTGCACTACGTGGGTGATGCCGCGCGACTTGATCACTTCGGCAAGACGCGCGCGATCGAGTATCGAGCCAAGCTCGATATCGACCTTGTCGATAATGTCACTGATCAGCGATTCATCGCGGTGGCGCGAATACAGCACGGGCCGATGGCCTTCGCGCACGAATTTGCGGCTTGCTTCGGCGCCGATGACGCCCATGCCGCCGGTGATGAGAACACGCATCCGTAGTTCCTCCCTTTGCCTGTCATCGTCCGCGGAGGCGGACGATCCAGTATTCACCGTGTCGTCGGGTGACTACTGGATGCCCCGCCTGCGCGGGGCATGACAGTGATTAGCCGTAGGTCGGCACAAACAGTTTCTCGATCGGAATCGGCTCCGGGATCAGGCCCTGCTCGGCCATATAGCCGACCAGCGCTTCGAGCGTCGGTCGGTTCGGCTCGACGCCATACGGCCAGCAATCGCCGCCGAACAATTCGTCGATCTCGCTCATGTCGTCGGGCAGCCACGGCAGCATGTAACGCAGCGTCCCGGAGTAGCGCATCTTTTCGCGCGCCCAGTCCTTCGCGGCGTTGAACGCGTTGTACAGGCTCGTCGCCACGAACGGATTCTTCTCATAAACGTCGTTGCGGATGACGACGAGATGCATGATCGGAAAGATCCTGGTGCGTCGGACGTAATCTTTCTCTTGCACACGGTAGTCGGGAATGAGCCGCACCACGTCGGGATGGCGCCCGAACGCACGCGGCATATTGGAGCCGATGATGGCGTGGATTTCGCCGCTCTCGAGCATGTCGCTCAGCGATTTGCCGCTGGTGTTCTGCTTCAGATTGACCGGCTTGAGCATCGGCATCACCGATGGATTGCCGTACAGGCCGGGCTCGTTGATCGCGCCTTGCACCCATTCGATTTTTGACAGGTCTATGCCGAGGTCGTGCTGCATCAGGCCTCGGACGAAGATCGCGGCGGTCTGGGTGTAGAGCGGCACGCCGACCCGCTGGCCGGCGAAGTCGGCCGCCGATTTGATGTGCTTGCGGTTGACAATGATGAAGCTGTGGCGGAACACGCGTGACGCAAAAACCGGAATCGCGACGAACGGCAGCTTTTTGGCGGCAAAGCGGCTGATGTATTCGGAGCTCGACATTTCGCAGGCGTCGAATTCCAGGCGGTTCGACATGCGGTCGAAAATCTCGCGCGGATTGTCCATGACGAGAAAATTCAGATCGATACCGTCGGGTTTGATGTCGCCGGTTTGCAGGGCTTGCATGCGGTCGTAGAGGCCGCAGGCGAATGTGATCGGCAGGGCGGACATGGGATGGCACCGTTGGGATTGTTCAGGCGGGGACGTGCAGTATTCCACACGGACACCGGCCCGTCATCCCGCCGTCTCCGCAAGCGCGGCAAGTCGATGCGCTAGCCGAATTCTATTCGGCCTTGAGGCCAGCGTCCTGGATGATCGGCCACCATTTTTCGATGTCGGCTTTTTGCAGCGCGCGTAGCGCGTCCGGCGTGCGCTGATCGGCCGCCGGCATGTCCAATCCCATATCGGCGATCCGGCTGCGGATCGCCGGATCGGCCAAGGCTTGCGTCACGACGGCGTTAAGTTCTGTGACGATGGCTTTCGGGGTGTCCTTGGGCGCCCACAGCGCGTTCCAGACCGAAGCGTAGAGGCCCGGCAATCCGACTTCGTCCACGGTCGGAATTTCCGGCGCCGAATCCATGCGCCGGTTCGCCGTCACCGCATAGGCCCTGATCTGGCCGTTGCGCACCAGCGGCAGGAAACTGCCGGTCGCGGTGCACATGAAGTTGATCTGCCCGGCAAGCATATCCTGCATCGCCGGCGTGCCGCCGCGATAGGGCACGAACTGCCATTTCGCCGCGAGTGTCTTCTGCAAGGACAGGCCGCAGAGCTGTTGCATGGTTCCTGCGCCCACGACCCCCTGCAAAACCTTTTGCGGATTTGCCTTGATCCAGGTGACGAGGTCCTTGAGGTTCTTTGCCGGCACATCGTTTGTCGTCACCAGCAGGAACGGATAGCTCGGCAACAGCGCCACCGGCTCCAGGTCCGCCACGACATCGTAGGGGATCGTCATGGTCTTTGCGGCGAGCACCGTTGTTTCGACGTTGCCGAGTGCCAGCGTGTAGCCGTCGGGCGCGGCGCGCGTCACGCGGCCGACTCCGATCGTGCCCGCGCCGCCGCCGAGATTTTCGGTGACGACGGGTTGACCCAGCGTGTCCTTCATCCGGTCGCCGAGCAGGCGAACCAGCGTATCGGTGACGCCGCCGGCAGGATAAGGCACGACGATGGTAATCGGCCGCGACGGAAAGGTTTCCGCCGCCGCGCGCCCCGCGCCGCCGATGAATGCCGCCAGCGCGGCAGCGAGCAACAACCATGCAGCGGCGCGCATCGCGGTCTTTCCTGAGGTCACTTCAGCCGCTTTGCCGCTTCCTCAACGATGCTCAAGTCCGAATATTTCTTCACGTCGACACTCGTCTTGGTGAAGCCGAGCTCGCGGGTAAGGTCGACGTTCTTTTGCAACGCGTCGAGGTTCGGCATCAAGTCAGGATCGTGATAGACGTCCCTGTGGGTGAAAGCCCAATCGAAGGTGTCCGGCGGACGCTTGACCAGATCGCCGAGGATTTGCTTGGCGGCCTCGTGATTCGCGGGGTCGAGATACCAGTGCACGATGCGCAACGTGTCTTCCATGAAATCGACCATCGCGGCCCGGTTCTTGTCGAGGAACGGCTTGCGCGCTTCCCAGACGATCATGTCGGCAACGCCGATGGCGTCCCTTTGCACGAACAGGTCGCGGGCGATCTTTTGCAATTCGGGATCGTAGGAGAACGGCAGCACCGCGGGAATGAGATCGACTTTCTTTTCCGCCAGCATCGCCTTCATGGCCGGAAATGGCGCCTCGACGACGGTGTAGTCGCGGTTGGGCTCGAGGCCGTGCTTGTGCAGCATCGCCTTCATGGAGACGTCGACCGCGCTGCCGGCGGCATTGGTGGCGACGATCTTGCCCTTGAGGTCCTCGACCTTCTGGACCGGGCTGTCCTTGAGCACCATGAATTCCTGCGAGTAATAGCCGCTCACGCCATCCTGAAATTCGTCGGAAATAACGCGCAGATCGTCCAATCCCGCATTGCCAATGGCGATGCCAAGCGTCGAATAGGCGAGGTTGGCGACTTCGATCTCGTTGGTTGCCAGCGCTGTGATCATCGGCGGCGTGCCGACGAAATGAATCGGCTGCATTACGTAGGATTGACCGAAGTGCCTGGTGACGTCTTTCTTTTGCAGCCAGATCGAGCCCCAATTGCCCGGCGCCACCCAGCCTTCGCGGATGGTGAGCGGCTCGGCCTTGGCCGCACCGGCAAAGCTCAAAGCCGCGGCGCAAAGCCCGGCCCATGCCAAGTTCATGACACGCATGTTTCCCTCCCGATGTGATAGCGCCGTTGCGTCGGCGCCTCGTAATTTTTTTGATTCACTTCAAGCGCTTCGCCGCCTCTTCGACCAGGCTGAGATCGGAATGCGCCTTGATGTTGACACTCGCATTGACGAAGCCGAGTTCCTTCGTCATGTCGACATTCTTTTGCAGCGCAACGAGATCCGGCCGCATGTCGGGCGAGCGGTAATAATCGTTCTTGGTGAACAGCCAGCCGAAGCGCTCCGGCGGCTGCTTCGTCATACGTGCGGCAATGGCGGCCACTTCGTCATGGTTGTTCGGGTCGAGGTACCAGCGCTCGATGCGCATCGAGTCTTCCATGAAGTCGACGATCGCGGCGCGATTCTGGTCGATGAACGGCTTGCGCATCGCCCACATCGCAAACTGCGACACACCGATCGCGTCGGTGATGGAGAACAGCGGCCGCGCGATCTTCTTCAATTCGGGATCGAGCGCGAACGGCAGCACGGTTGGAATGATATCGACCTTCTTTTCCGCCAGCATCGCCCGCATGCCGGGGAATGGCGCTTCGATGATGGTGTAGTCCCTGTTCGCCTCCAAACCATGCTTGCGCAACATGGCGCGCATCGCGACGTCAACGCCCGAACCGGCGGCGTTGGTGGCGACCACTTTGCCCTTCAGATCTTCGACCTTCTGGATCGGTCCGTCGGCCAGCACCTGGAAATCGTCGGCGCGATAGCCCGTGTAGCCGTCCTGAAATTCGTCGGCAACCACTCGGATGTCGTCCATGCCGGCGTTCTGGATCGCGATCGGCAAGGTCGAATAAGCGAGATCGCCGATTTCGAGTTCATTATTGGCCATCGCCGTGATCATCGGCGGCGTGCCCGCATAACGGGTGCTCTCGAACACGTAGGATTTGCCGAAATGGACCGCGAGGTCCTTTTTCTCCAGCCAGATCGAGGCCCAATTGGCAACCGGCGCCACCCAGGAGCCGCGGATTTTCAGCGGTTCGGCACTGGCGGCGCCGGCTGAAGCCGCGACGATAAAGCCCGCCAGTGCGTATTTGACCGCACGCATCGTTCCCTCCACATGTTTCCCTTGAGCGCGAGGATGACGGCAAAATCCGCTCTGGCGCAAGGCCGCCGCTTGCCGCACCGCTTGGTCACAATCCCGTCAAGCACAGCCGTGTCATTTCAACTTTACCGGGCTGGCTGCTACCCGACGGCAATAGTGCTCAAAAAATTGGCGGCGCATGTCATCGCTGATCCGACGTTGCGCTACGGCCGCGTGCTGCACGATTATCAGGCCGCCGGATGAGCGGAGGACGCTGAATCATGGACCAGGCAGACGCTGCCAACCAGGCGCCCGGAGCGACCGGCAAGGCGCACTCGTTGCCGGGCCAAGCGGTGCTGGTGTTTCAAGGTGGCGGTGCGCTCGGCGCCTATCAGGGCGGCGTCTATCAGGCGCTGCATGAAGCCGGCATCGAACCGGATTGGGTGATCGGCACGTCGATCGGCGCCATCAACGGTGCGATCGTCGCCGGCAATGCGCCCGATGCGCGGCTCGACCGTCTGCGCGAATTCTGGGACCGGATGGAGCGCAAAGCGCTGTGGGGCAATGCACCGTTTGCGCTGATGGGCGGCAACATAGCCGCGCATATGATGACGATATTCGGCGGCATTGCCGGCTACTTTTCGCCCAATCGCGCGCTGGCCTGGGGTCTGCATGCGCCGGTTGGAGTCGAGCAGGCTGGGTTTTACACCGTCGATGCCCTGCACGAGACGCTATCCGCACTCGTCGACTTCCGGCGCATCAATTCGGGCAACCCGCGCCTGACCGTCGGTGCAGTCAACGTGCGTTCCGGCATGATGCACTATTTCGACAGCCGCGACATGACGATCACGCTCAAACATGTGCTGGCCTCGGGCGCGCTGCCGCCGGCATTCCCTGCGGTGCGCATCGACGGCGATCCGTATTGGGACGGCGGCCTCTATTCGAATACGCCGGTCGAGACCGTGTTTGACGATTATCCGCGGCGCGATTCCGTCGTTTTCACCGTTCAGATGTGGCAGGCTGCGGGTCCGGAGCCGGAATCGCTCTGGCAGGTCATCAATCGGCAGAAGGACATTCAATTCGCCAGCCGCGCCGACAGCCACATCGCGCGACAGGAGCACATCCATCAGCTTCGCCATATCGTGCGCGAGTTGGTGCGCCGCATGCCCGAGGCGGAGCGCGAAGCGCCCGAGGTCAAGGAGATGGCGGGCTACGGCTGCGGCACGATCATGCACATCGTGCGGCTGAACGCGCCGCGGCTCGACAACGAGGACCATCTGCGCGACATCGATTTCACCAGTGCCGGAATCCAGGCGCGCTGGCACGCCGGACATGCCGACACGCTGCGGGCGCTCGAGCGCCGGCCGTGGGAGATGCGCGTCGATCCGATGGTCGGCGTCGCCGTACACGACCCCGACGCGGCCGCAAAGGATTTATGAGGACCGGTCTTCGACCGCTCGATGAGTCACGATGCCCGGCGCACCTTACGACTCGATTACCGAAACGGCGTCGACCGACGATCCGTCGCTGCACCGCGTGCTGATCGTCGGCGGCGGCGCCGGCGGTCTTCGTCTCACGTCATTGCTCGGCGCGACGCTCGGCCGCCGCCGCAAGGCCTCGATCACGCTGCTCGATAGGTCGCGCATTCATGTCTGGAAGCCGCTGCTGCACGAAATCGCCTCCGGATCGCTGGACAGCGAAACCGACTCGCTCGAACTGATCGGGCATGCACGGCAGCGGCACTATCGCTACCGGATCGGCGCGATGATCGGCCTCAACCGCGCCAAGCGGCAAATCCATGTGGCGCCGAGCCTGGACGAGGACGGCCACACCGTCATCCCGCCAAGGGTGCTCGGTTACGACACGCTGGTCATTGCCGTCGGCAGCATGTCCAATGATTTCGGCACGCCCGGCGTCAGTGAACATGCCATTGCGCTCGATACTGTCGAGCAGGCCGCGCGGTTCAACCGCCGCATGATCAACGCCTGCCTGCGCGCCAACGCGCAATACGAGCCGCTGCGCTCCGGCCAGCTACGCTGCGCGATCGTCGGCGCCGGCGCGACCGGAGTCGAGCTGGCCGCCGAACTGCACAAATCGATGCGCGACCTTGCTTCGTACAATCTCGATCGCATCGATTTCGACAAACACATCAAGATCGACCTGATCGAAGCGGCGCCGCGTATCCTGCCGGCGCTTCCGGAAAGCTTGGCGGCCGCGATAACGGAGGTTCTGCATGGGCTCGGAGTCAACATTCGCACCGGCCGGCGCGTCACGGCGGTGCGCGCGGGCGAAGTCGTCCTCGACTCCGGTGAGGTCGTGCCGGCCGAACTGATCGTCTGGGCCGCCGGCATCAAGGCGCCGGATTTCCTGCGCGATCTCGATGGTCTCGAGACCGACCGGATCAATCGCCTCGTGGTGCGGCCGACATTGCAGACGACGCGCGACGACGACATTTTCGCGATCGGCGATTGTGCCGATTGCATCTTGCCCGGCGCCACGGAACCGCTGCCGCCGCGGGCGCAGACCGCGCACCAGCAGGCCGACTTCATGGTCAGGGTCATCAAGGCCCGGCTGCGCGGCGCTCCGCTGCCGCAATTCACCTATCGCGATCTGGGCTCGCTGGTGGCGCTTGCCGACTACGACACGCTGGGCGTCCTGTTTCAGAACGTGAAATTGCAGGGTCTTATCGCCAGGCTGGCATACCGCTCACTGCACAAACGGCATTTGCAGGCGCTGCATGGCAATTTCAAAGTCGCGCTGGACACGCTCGCCAAATCCATCACCCGGCGCACCGAGCCGCGCATCAAGCTGCACTGATCGTTAGAGCATGATCCGGAAAATGCCTGCCCCCGGACTTGATCCGGGGGTGGAATCCGGTTTTCCGACAAGATCATGCTCCAACGAAGATTCTAGCGTTCTTCGGTCTCCTGATGCCAGACCAGGAGACGGCGGCGAATGAACGCCATGATCTTGATCAGCGCATAGCCGACCACCGCGATCTCGACGATGCCGGCGAACACGCCCGGAGAATTGGCGAAGCGCGACGCGCCCATCATGGCGCCGCCGAGCCCGTAGCCGCTCATCACCATCTCGGCGATGATCGCGACGATGAGCGAGATCGGCAGCGCCACTTGCAACCCGGTGAGGATCTGCGGCATCGCCGCCGGCAGCACGATCTGCCACGTGATCTGGCGCTCGCTTGCGCCCATATTGCGGGCCGACCACAGCAGCTCCTTCTCGACGGCGGCAATGCCGGCGAGCGTCGCCGTGACCACGGGAAAGATGGCGTCGAACACCACGATGGAGATTTTCGAGACGTCATAGACGCCGAGCCAGAGGATGATGATCGGCAGGAACGCGATCTTGGGCATCGGAAAACCGACCGAGATGATCGGGTCGAAGAACCAATGCGCGATCCGCGAGCGCGACATCGCCACCGCGAGCACAATGCCGCCGATCGAGGCGATGACGAAGCCGATCATGGCGCGATACATCGTCAGCGCCAGGTTGATCCACAGATCGCCGCCGACGGCATCGTGATAGATATAGGCAAGCACGACGCTGAAGCGCGGCAGCATGAACGGCGTGACCCTGCCGCTGCGGGCAATGAGCTCCCAGGCGATCAGCATCAGCAGGATCGAAAACAGCCCGGCGCCGCTGCGGAACACGATGTCGAGGCGGCGCGCCGCGTCCGCCGAAATCTGCGCCTGCGCGGCGGCGAGCGTAGCCTGGTCCTCTACTCGCGCCATCGGAGCAACCTCTGCATGAGAAGCTGATAGAGCCGGTCGGCGGCAAAGCCGAGCAGCGCCACGGTCAGCACCACGGCATACATGCCCTCGTAGGACCCGGTCGAGCCCAGATAGCCGATCAGATAGCCGAAGCCTTTTTGCGAAACGATCAGCTCGGAGCTCACCAGCAGGATGAATGCCAGCGCCAGCGCGGTCCGGATGCCGTTGAGCAGTTCCGGCAGCGCGCTCGGCATGATCACGTCCCACATCATGCGGATCGGACTGGCGCCCATGCTGCGCGCCGACCAGACCAGCGCATGGTCGCTGCCGCGGGCCCCGTTATAGGCACCGATGGTGATCGGGATCATGCAGCCGAGAAAGATGAGCAGAATCTTCGAGCCGTTGCCGAAGCCGAGCCACAACACGGTGACCGGGATCAGGGCGGATTTCGGCAGCGGATAGAACAGCTCGACCAGCGGATTGACGAAGACTTCGAGCAGCCGCCAGCGCGCCATCAGCATCCCCAGGCCGCCGCCGACGGCGATGGCGAGCCCGAGTCCGGCGAAGGCGCGATAGAGCGAGGCGATGCCATTGTCGATCAGCTCGCCGTCACGGACGAGATCGATCCACGCCGTGGCAACGCCACTCAGCGGCGGCAACGCCGACGAATCCACGACATGGAGCCGGGCCGCCAGTTCCCAGGCCAGCGCCAGCAGCAACAGCGGTGAATAGCGGAACACGGTTTGCATCACGCCGGTGCCTTCTCTTGCGCCTTGATAGCCTCGTCGCGGACCAGATTCCAGATTTCGTCGGCCTTCTCGACGAATTCCTTGCTGCGCTGGACGCTTGGATCGCGCTTGTCGAACCTGGTTTCGACGATGGCCTTGATGCGGCCCGGCCGCGCCGACATCACCGCGACCCGCTCCGCCAGGTACACCGCTTCGTGAACGTCGTGGGTGACGAAGATCACGGTCTTCGGCGTGCGCTGCCATATGTTCAAGAGTTCGGTCTGCATCAGCAAACGCGTCTGCGCGTCGAGCGCGCCGAACGGCTCGTCCATCAAAAGCGTGTTCGGATCGAACGCCAGCGTCCGCGCGATCGCGGTGCGCTGCTTCATGCCGCCGGAGAGCTGCGACGGATAGCTGTCCTCAAAGCCGCGCAAGCCAACCATGTCGATGAACGCTTGCGCGCGCTTTTCGCGTTCGGGGCGCGGCAAGCCCTGCCGCTCCAGGCCGTACAGGATATTGCCGCGCACCGTCTTCCACGGAAACAATGCGAAGTGCTGGAACACGATGCCGCGGTCGGGCCCAGGCGCGATGACCGGCTTGCCCTCGACGGTGATGCGGCCGGCCTCGGTCGGCAGGAAGCCGCCGACCAGGTAGAGCAGGGTGGATTTGCCGCAGCCCGACGGCCCGAGCAGAGCCACGAATTCCCGCGGCCGCACTTCGAGCGACACGTCGGAAAGCGCAAGCACGGTGCGCCCATGCGCCGGGCGATAGGTGTGGTTGACCCTGTCGATGACGATTTGCGCTTGCCCTGTCATCTGCCCCCACGCCGCCCCGGCACTTCCTCCACTGTCCGCCGGCACCCTAAAGGTCATTGCGGATTGTCGCAAAGCGGTCGATCGGCGCAGGAATGACGGGTGCGGCAAAAGCCGCTATATCTGTCCTCGAATTATCAGGCGGATATCCGATGGAACGCTCGTTCAAGAAAGAAGTGGATGCGCTGCGGCTGGGCGCCGGCGAGACGTTTCGCGGCGAGGGCATCCTTGCCGTCACCAAGGCGCTGCTGCAATCGGGCGTCAGCTATGTCGGCGGCTATCAGGGGGCGCCGGTGTCGCATCTGCTCGACGTCATGGTCGACGCCGAGGACCTGCTTGCCGATCTCGGCGTGCATGTCGAGACCTGCACCAATGAAGCCGCCGCCGCGGCCATGCTCGGCGCCTCCATCAATTATCCGCTGCGCGGCGCGGTGACCTGGAAATCCATCGTCGGCACCAATGTCGCGGCCGATGCGCTGTCCAATCTGGCGTCCCCCGGCGTCATCGGCGGCGCGCTGATCGTGCTCGGCGAGGATTACGGCGAGGGCGCCAGCGTCATCCAGGAACGCTCCTACGCCTACGCCATGAAGTCGTCGATCTGGCTGCTCGATCCACGGCCCGATCTGCCGACCATCGTCGACATGGTCGAAAAGGCTTTCGAGCTGTCCGAGGCGAGCCACGCGCCGGTCATGCTCGATCTGCGCGTACGCGCCTGTCATGTCACTGGCGAATTCGTTGCCAAGGACAACAAGCGCGGCGCCTATAGCGGCCAGCATCGGCTCGCCGGCCCGCCGCGCTTCGAATATGGCCGCCTTGCACACCCGCCGGTGATCTTCACGCAGGAGCGGATCAAGATCGAAGAGCGGCTGCCTGCGGCGCAAAAGTTCATACGCGAGCACAAGCTCAACGAGGTGATCCCGGGCGACATCGGCGACGTCGGCATCATCGTGCTTGGCGGACTGACCAGCGGATTGCTGCGGGCGCTGGGGCGGCTCAATCTTGCCGATCTCTACGGTGCCTCGCGCATCCCGATCTACGTGCTCAATGTCGCCTATCCGCTCGTCCCCGACGAGGTGAAGGACTTTTGCGCCGGCAAGCGCGCCGTGCTGGTGGTCGAGGAAGGCTCGCCGGACTATATCGAGCAGCAGGTCAATTCCATCCTGCGCAATGTCGACATCAACACGCGCGTGCTCGGCAAAGGCTGCCTGTCGCGCAGCGGCGATTACAATTCGGAGGCGATGCTGCGCGGCATCGCCGCGTTCCTGTCGCAGACCCGCCCGGCCGGCATCGACGCCGATGCAGTGGCCGCGCGGGTCGAGGAGTTTCTCGCCCACAAGCCCGGCGTGATGGCGACGGTCGGCGATATCCCGCCGCGGCCGCCGAATTTCTGCACTGGCTGCCCGGAACGGCCGGTGTTTGCCGCAATCAAGCTGGCGCAGCGCGAACTCGGTCCGACTCACATCAGTGCCGATATCGGCTGCCATTCGTTCGCGACCTTCGCGCCGTTTTCGATGGGCAATTCGATCCTCGGCTACGGCATGTCGCTCGCCAGCGCCGCCGCGGTCGGGCCCAATATGGAAAAGCGCGCGATCTCGATCATGGGCGACGGCGGCTTCTGGCATAACGGCCTCATCACCGGCGTCGCCTCCAACATGTTCAACAAGGGCGACGGCGTGCTGATCGTGATGCAGAATGGCTACGCCTCCGCGACCGGCCAGCAATACCTGCCGTCGAGCGCGGCGAACCGCAGCGGCACGCCGACCGGCATCAGCATCGAGAAGACGGTGCGCTCGCTGGGCGTCACGTGGCTCCGCACCGTGCGCACCTACAGCGTCGCGAAAATGGCGGCGACCTTGAAGGAGGCAATGCGGACGGCGGAGCGCGGGCTGAAGGTCATCATCGCCGACGGCGAGTGCATGCTGGCGCGGCAGCGCCGCATCCGCGCCGACGACGCCGAGAAGCTCAAGCGCGGCGAGCGCGTGGTGAAGACACGCTACGGCGTCGACGACGAGATCTGCACCGGCGATCATTCGTGCATCCGGCTGTCGGGCTGTCCGTCGCTGACCGTCAAGCCCAACCCCGATCCCTTGCGAACCGATCCGGTGGCGGCGGTGATCGAGAGCTGCGTCGGTTGCGGACTGTGCGGCGAAGTCGCGCACGCCGCGGTGCTCTGCCCGTCGTTCTACCGCACCGACGTCATTACCAATCCGAACTGGTGGGATCGCACATTGTTTCGAGTGCGAAGCGCTGTGATTGGATGGATGCGCGGTGCCTCTTCTCCATCTCCCCAGCGGGGAGAGGGAGGGGTGAGGGGGCTCGAACCTCTCGGCCGAACCCCGTCACCCCAACCCTCTCTCCTCCGGGGCGAGGGGGCTCGCATCAGCGAGCCGCAAAGCAACATACGTCCCCTGACGGTTCTGATCGCTGCGCTCGGTGGTGAGGGCGGTGGCGTGCTCACCGATTGGATCGTCGCGGCGGCGGAGAGCCAGGGCTTTCCGGTGCAATCGACCTCGATCCCGGGCGTTGCGCAGCGCACCGGCGCGACGACCTATCATATCGAGTTAGTCCCGGCCCCCACCCCTCCCTCCCCCGCAAGCGGGGGAGGGTCGGGGAGGGGGCGGCGGCCGATTCTCGCGCTGGCGCCCGGCATCGCCGACGTCGATCTCGTCGTCGCCAGTGAGCTGATGGAAGCCGGCCGCGCTATTGCCGGCGGCTATGTCACGCCCGATCGCACCGTGACGATCGCCTCGACCAGTCGTTCCTATCTCACGGTCGAAAAGATGGCGATGGGCGACGGCCGCTACGACCAGCAGCGGCTCATCCAATCGGTCGAGAAGAATTCAAAGACGACGCTGCTGCTCGATCTCGAGGCGATCGCGCGGCAAAGCGGCGCGATGATCAACGCGGTGATGCTCGGCGTCGTCGCCGGCACCGGTGCGCTGCCGATTCCGGGTGACGCCTTCGAGGCGGCGATCCGCGCCGACGGCAAGGCCGTGGAGACCAACCTGCGCGGCTTCCGCGCCGGGCTCGATGCCGCGAAGAGCGGCACGCAGCTCCGCTCCACTCCGGTCAAGCGCCATCGCGCGCCCGACGTTTCGCTTGCCGGTCTCGAACGCGAGATTGAAGCCATGCCGGAAGCGGCGCGGGCGACGATGACCGAAGGCGTGCGCCGGCTCGCCGCCTATCAGGATATCGCCTATGCGCGGCTCTATCTCGACCGCCTCGCCGCCATTCGCGATGCCGACGCCAGAGCCAATGCCGACGGGCGCCTCCTAGCCGAAACCGCGCGCCATCTCGCGGTGCGGATGTCGTACGAGGACGTGATCCGCGTCGCCCAGGCCAAGATCGATCCAGCGCGTTTTGCGCGCATCGCGAACGACATGGGCATCAAACCCAGCCAGACTTTCGCGATCACGGAATTCCTCAAGCCCGGCATCGAGGAATTCTGCTCGGTGCTGCCACCGTGGCTGGCGAAACCCATTCTCGCTTTCGCCGAGCGTCACGCCGGGCTTGCCGGCGCGCATTGGGGCATGGCGATCAACACCGCGTCGGTGTCCGGATTCCTGCGTTTTTATATCCTCGCCAGGCTGCGCGGTTTCAGGCCGCGCACCTGGCGCTTCCAGGAAGAGCAGCGCGACATCGAAAGCTGGCTCCGCCTCATTGTGCGGGCCGCGCCGCTCTCCGCCGAGCTCGCGATCGAGATCGCCGAATGTGCGCGCCTCATCAAGGGCTATGGCGACACCCACAAGCGCGGCAGCGACAATTACCGGCAGATCGTTTCGCAGGTGATCGGGCCGGCGCTGGCCGGGCAGATTGCGGTGCGGCAGGCGGCCGATGCCGTCGCCATCGCGCGCACCGCGGCGTTGCTCGATCCGGAAGGCGAGGCGCTCACCAAGTGCCTCGCCGCGATCGCTTCGCCGGCGGTCCACGCCATCGCCGCAGAATAGTCGCGCGGCATCGGACGGAACAAAGCCGCCGCATCATTTTTTCATGGTGCCGTTGCGTGCGGCGCAAAACGATCGGCTCAGTCGAGTGTTCCGCCGAGGTCCGGAAATTCCGGCGCGTGGCTCAGGCCCAGGCGTATCAGCTCCAATAGAAACAAAGGCGGAGTAGCCTGTTTGGCCAGGTCGACGGCCCATGCCTGCAGGTCCTTGACCTTGTCGGGACACTGGTCCGCGAGGTTGGTCGTTTCGGACGGGTCCTTCGACAGATCGAATAGCTCGACGCGCGGCGGCAGCAGCGTCGTCCAGACGAGCTTCCAGTCGCCTTTACGCACACCCGCGCGATACGGCTCGACGTTGTACACCATGTCTTGGCGCGGACCGGGTTTGCCCTCGCTGAGCATCGGCCACATGTCGATACCGTCAAGCGGCTTGTTTTTGCCGAGTTGCGCTCCGGCGATACCGGCCAGGGTCGGGTAGATATCGACGATGTGCATCATGTCGTTCACGACGGCGGGCTTAATGTGCGCCGGCCAGTTGGCGAGCGCGACAACGCGCGTTCCGCCTTCGTAAACCGAGCCTTTGCCATCGCGATAGGGACCGTTGTTCGGCGGCAGTTCGCCGGTGACCGCGGCCTCGCCAACGAACAGAGACGAGCGGGTACCGCCGTTGTCGCTGACGAAGAAGATGAGAGTGTTGTCGCGCATGTTGTGCTTGCCGAGCGCGTCGAGCACTTTGCCGATCTCGTCGTCCATCGCCGTGATTTGCGCCGCATAGGCGCGGCGCAGCGGGTCGGCGATCCCCTTGTACATGTCGAGATAATTTTGCGTGGCCTGATAGGGCGTGTGAGGCGCGGTGAAGGCGAGGTAGAGGAACAGCGGCGACTTGGTATCGTGCGCGTTGATCAGGCGGACTGCGTCGGCGCCGAACAGCTGCGTATCGTAGCCCGGCTCCTTGACCAGCTTGTTGTTGCGATACCAGTCGGTCACGCCATGCGATTCGTGCTTGAAGTGATCGATCTCTCCGATCAGAGGACCGTAGGAATAATCGAAGCCGCGCTGGCTCGGCCAATACTTCTTATCGAAATGCCCGAGATGCCACTTGCCGACAATCGCGGTCTGGTATCCGGCCTGCTTGAGCACCTGCGGCAGCAGCCATTCATCGGTGGCAAGGCCGTATCGTCCTGCGGACGGTATAACCGCCATCTGCAGTCCGTAACGCAGCGGATAGCGTCCCGTCATCAGCGCCGCGCGCGCCGGCGTGCAGATCTGCTGCGAATAGAACTGCTCCAGCCGCGCTCCGGATTGCGCCAGCTTGTCGATGTTCGGCGTCTTGATGTCCGAGCCGTGGTAGCCGACATCCTTCCAGCCGAGATCGTCCACCAGGATGAAAAGGATATTCGGCTTCGTTTCCGCCATCGCCGGCGTCGCCGCGAGGAGCGCGAGCGCCGACAGCCCGGCGCCGCCGCCGACGCCCGCCGCGGTCAGCGCGGCACTTCCCACCAATACATTGCGGCGCGCAATGCCGTCGTCGTTCGCGCGCTCGAAGTCCCCATCGTCAGCGGTCATGTCAAGGAGGTCCCTCTGCCTGCTGTCACGATGGAACCCACACCCGCAAAACGCGAATGTGTCAAGGTTGCCGGCACAAACGAAGTGAGGGCTGACCAAATGGCTTGCCGCGATCGCTTCGCCGCCGAATAGTATTCAACGCGTTACGGCCGGGCATGACGCGTCAATAGCCGGGAACAAATGCACGACACCTTTATTGGTATGGCATTTCAGTCTGTGCGTACAGGTGCCATCATGGCCAAGTCATCGGTCAGAAAATCGGCACGGCGGAAATCGAGCGGCCGCGCCACGAACCGCCGCTGGTCCGCGCGCGTGACCAGGGAGAGCGACGCGCTCGATCTCACGCGCGGCGTTTTTACCGGCCGCGATCCCAAGGCCATCGCCGCCTCATTGAAACGTTCGGCCGAGCGCAGCCATAGGCGAAAGTCCGATCCTTACCGTTCCGCGCTGTCGATGCTGACCTTCTACATCAACCGCGCCGGCAAAAATCTTCCCGCCGGCAAGCGCAGGACGTTGCAGCGCGCCAAGGCCGAGCTGCGCAAACAGTTCGGGCGGACGTAGCGTTTCCCGCCGCTAATCCGGGCTACGATTTCGGCACTTCCGGAGGGAGCACACGCCCTTGCCGCCCGGCGCCGCGCTTGGCTATGCTCACGGCGAGCGCGGGCGTAGTTCAGTGGTAGAACATCAGCTTCCCAAGCTAAAATAAACCATATCCGTACATCGCCCCTAGCGAAAAAGCCCGAAAACATTAGGTTTCTGCCGTGGCCGAAGTGGCCGCGCCGTGGCCTTTTGACAAACAACTGGCAAACAAGTTTTCGGGTGATCCGATGGCTAAGAAGCTCTACGAGTTTTCAACCGACCATGACCTTGATGGCAAGATTGACTTTGTACGAGCGGGGAAGGCATCGGACTTCACTGCTACTGACAAGCCGCGCGGGACATGGCGCAAGGCCAAGCCGACGCGCTTCCTGCGCATCGTGAACGAGCCGGGAGAGGCAACGAGCGGCGACGATTTCAAGCCGCTAATCCTTTGGGACCAGCAAGAGCAAGGACTCCGGCTATACATCGGCAAGCGTGCCGCGACATGGCAGTGGTTTAGTCAGAGCCGCGACCATGGGGACCGCGATCACACCTTCCGCACGCTCGGCAAATTCGACACCGGCCATTACATTTCCTCGGGCAATCCGAACAAGGCGACATGGGAGCCGCCCGTGCATCGGGCGCGCTGGCACATGGGAGTCGAGGAGGCCCGCCGACAGGCGCGCATCCTTGGCGGCAAAATCCTCGAAGGCACTGAGGGCACAAATGCGAAGGAAGGTCCAACCTTCCGACAGGCGTTTACCGGCGGCTTTGAGAATGACAACGGCGATGCCATTACTGGCTATCTCGAATATCTGAAAAAGCACGCCAAGCCGACAAGCAAGTGGCCTTACAACGTCGAGCGACTCGGCGAGCAATTCCTTTTGAAGAAGTGGGGCGATTGGAGCTTGATCGAAATGGGCAAGCGCGCTCCGGCCTTCAAGGACTGGTATCTGTCCCTTGCCGACAATCCGACATCGGCGAACCACTGCGCTCGCATCGTGCGTGCCCTCTACCGGCGCGCGGCGGCTCATGACCATCGTTTGCCCGGTCGTGATCCGGTTGCCGTCATCGGCAAGAAGGAATGGCACAAAGAGCGCGGCGAGCAAAAGGGTATGAGCGGACGCGAACTTCATAAGTGGTATGCCGCATGGCAGGCCATTCCGAATGCTACGCACCGCTCGTTCCATCTTGTGAACTTGCTTGTTGGTGCGCGTCCCGGACAGCTTGGGGGAGCCAAGTGGCGCGATCTTGACCAGCAGGCAATGGAATTCACGATGCGCGAGAACACTAAATCAGACCGTGACGGCGGCAACGACGTGACGGTCCCGATCACGCCGGAGATTGTCGCGGCATTCGAGCTTGCCCGCAAAGACAAGGATCGGCCCAACGAAGTGGGAACCGGGCCGGACGATTTGATCTTTCCGGGATGCTTGAGCAACCCGACCCGCGACGTGTTGCCTGCACGCGGCCACGCTCTGCGGCGGACTTACAAAACCGTCGCGGAGGATTGGTGCGGTGTGCCGCCGCAAATCTCAGAGTACCTTGAGGGCCGGATGCCGGAAGGCGTCAAGGGTCGGTATCTCTTGAAGTGGGCGCGCTCCGAAGGGCCGAAGATCATAGAAGCGCAGCGCAAGGTATCGCGGACAATCATGGCACTGTTGCACGGCAAGAGCATGAAGCGAGCGGCGTAGGGCGAACTATGCGCGCTACAACCCGCAACGCGTCAGACACATTGCAGGATCAGACGCATCTAATCCTCCTTAGCGAAGGGTATCGGCTCGTCGATGATGCTTGGGATCGGCTCGACAGAAGAATCTATCTGAACGACGAAGATGCGGACAAAGATTGGGTCAGGGCATTGGCGAAATTACTTCGCCGCCTTGGTTGGGAGCTTGACCCCAACAAGCTGAGAACCCTCCGACATATTGTTACGGGCCATGAGATAGAATTGGAGACTGGTGGCCCAGAGACCAGCGGTCACTTTCTGTATCATATGAAAGGCGAATAGCGGCTCGAAGGACGCTGTCAACCCCAACCCCTAAAGAAAAACCGCAGCTAGTTTTTTGACTCTTGGCCGCTGCAACCGCAGCACAGTAGAATGCCGTTGCACACGGGACAGCGGCAATGCCGATTCTCAAAAAACATGACCGATATTGGGGGCAGGTCGCCATTTACGGCGATTACAAGCCCTACGCCGCCCACTTAGCGCAGGGTGGTGATTATTCGAATTTCCCTGCTCATAGCGGTCGGATTCTTGACCTGAAGGATGACAAAGCCGGAGCGGTCGATCATTTCGCGGGCATAATCGAGTCCGAACTTTCCGATGGCATTGTGATCGTGACAATTCCGTCTCACGATCCGGAAAAGGGTCCGGGTGGCCTTCAAAAATTAGCGGGTCGGCTTGCCCAAAAGGGCAACCGAGTGGACGGATCAGGATGCCTTGTCCGAACTCAAAAACACGACAAGGTGGCTCATGGAGGCGACCGCAGTAAGGAAGGCCACCTTAAGACCATGGCGGTAAGAAACATTGACCTGATAAAGGGCAAAAACGTCTTGCTCTTGGATGATGTTACTACGAGCGGCAATTCGCTGGAGGCGGGTCGCGACCTGCTGTTGAAGGCTGGTGCAGCGACAGTGCGACGCGCGGCTATCGGGAAGACGACTTGAGAACGCGATCTGTGATCTGTGAAGCCTTATCCAACACGACACAGGTTTTATATTTTGTAAAATTTTTGGGCCAAGTCAGATTGGGGTCCTCTACTACCGATTTAGCAATAAATAGCCATCGGCCCAGCCTCGTGCATTCGGCTGCTTGATGCAGCGTGCCGGACGTGTCCGATGCCTCTATGACGACCGTGGCATCGGACAAAAGCGCCATGAGTTTGTTGCGCAGAGGAAAGTTTATTCGGGTAGTATTTCTGTCCTCTGGGAATTGAGAAATAAGCAGATGCTCCCGATAAATCTGCTCTTGCAGTTGCGCGTTTTCTGACGGCGAAGCCTTACTGAGTGGCGTGCCGATGACCGCAATCGTCTTACCGCCTTCAGCAATTGCCGCCGTATGGGCGACCGTATCCACGCCATAGGCCAATCCAGAAACTACGACGATTCCCGCCTTGACCAACTTGCGCGCAAGCCATTCCGTCGCGGTTGCCCCCGCGTCGGAAACTTTGCGTGTGCCCACGATTGAAACGCATGGCCGAGCCAATAGGGAAAGGTCGCCCGCGTAGTAAAGGCGAGCTTCGCCATCCTCTTTCGCGCCGTCTAGGAATCCGAGTTGTTTGTTTTCCGGGAGACGTTCTGTGCCACGCAATGCGTCCGCCAAGCTGGCCGTGCTCGGATTCTTGGGTGGTACGTATTTGGATTTTGCACGGCGCGGCATGGAATGATCTTCGGCTGGCGCGCTCCAACCGGCAATATCGCTCATGCGCTACCCCTGATTCGATAGTCCAAACTATATTCCCTTTTCCCCTGTATTAAAACCGATTTCTTCGTCAAATCAACAGCTTAGAGGAGCCAAAAATGAGTCTCAAATCAAGGACATAGCCGTTAGAAGCCGTCGCCAAAGCCAAGCGCGCTTCGGTGGTTCGTTGTCGTTAGCGTCCTCATTGAGCACCGCAGCCGGAATTCCCTGCCCGAAACCCGGGGCCAGTAATCCACATCCCTTTTGCCGTTGACGCGTACAACCATGGCGTTCGCGCGTCTTCCGTTTGATCATGGGGAATGCCTACCTACGCGCCCGGCTCATTTACGAAGAACTTCGGCTGGAACTTAGACCCGCCGGGCCTGCACCGGTTGCATACGGTGATCAGGGCGGGTTTTGGTGGCGTAGCGGAGTCCGTTCGGCGTGAAACCTTTCGACGAAATTGCGGACTGACCGACTCGAACCGGCAACTCATTCCTATCAACTTCTTTTTGCACAACACTGTTAGGGGCGGGCGGAATTACGTCACAGCCGACGAGCTTGTCCGCCACGCTATCAGCAACCCGCATTCAGGTCGCTTCGATCAACTCGCACTTTTCGCTATGCATCTGGCGAGGATGGGCAGCAGGGTCGGCGTCGCGGGCGATCCAAGAGGGGCGGCTTTCACGAACGACTATGTTCGCAATCGCCTTTGGCACAATGGCGGTTGGGAAACTGATCGTCTGAATGACAGAGAGGTTGAAAGATCGTTTGACGCCACTGTCCAAGCGCAAGGTGCAGACACCGTCCATAAGTGCGTGACGAACTACGTATACATGATGGAGATGGTGGGCCTGACGACACAGCCCACGACATTCATCAACACGCACATTGATGAGTGGGTCGGCCCGGGTCTCTTCATTGCCTTTGATCGATACTCGATAGATCGCTCCGCGAGAGGGGGACTCTCGAAAAACGAACTTGTCCAGATGACGCAGACGGACGAACTGCACAAGATCATGGGCACGACAGAAGAATATCTCGCTTCCGTCGCTCCGATCTTTGCAGATGAATGGCTTTCGCTAGGAGGAATGGATTGGGTAAGCAGCCCGGCAATTCTCGATGCATCGGGTACCGCTTTGGTGTCGTCGCCGGTCGCAGCCCCGGGGGCAGACACATCCGATTCAGATGCGCCCAGTTGGAGCGACGAAGACGCGGAGGACGTGGCAGCCGTAATGCGGCGTCTGCAAGAAACACAGGCCCAAGTACGAAATGCGCAAAACGTGCGTGAGCTAAAGACGCTTTACAAGAATACTTGCATGTTTTGCGGAAAGCAGACGGTGATTGGTGTTGATCCGCCGAAACACTATTCTGAGGCCGCCCATATCAAGCCGCTCGGGCAACCCCACAATGGCCCGGATCGCAAGGACAATATGGTCCTGCTTTGTCCCGAGCATCATCTACAGTTTGACAGAGGGCTCTTGCGCATTCGCAAAAGATTGCGCAGTTCGACGATCACGATAGCAAGTAAAATTGCGGACGATCCAATAGACGGCAACGCATTAACTTTGCGAGCGCCCCATGAGTTAGACGACGAGTATGTGTCTTGGCACTATAATTTTTGGCGATAGCTGCCGCTGCGCTTACGCGCTACGGACAGCGCGCGAGTGGTGGGCGTAGGTCTTCCAAGTCGGTTCGTAGCTATCGTCTGCTTGGTTGCCCCAGGTTGTCCAACCCGACTGCGTTCCGCGCGCGAACAGTTCGATCCGTGGACCGTGCGAACACGCTTCGATTATATCGTATTGCTCGTCGGGCTTCCGGCTGTGCTCACGCTTGCGCGTTTGCATCATGTTTACCTGACGCCGCCCCGGTGCGAGTGTGCGAGCATTCTTTCCTCGGACACCGAAAAGCAAAAGTTCGGTGACATTACGGAAGTAGAAGCCTACGCCTCTGCCATCGGAGCCCCCATCTTTCCGAATCTTGTGCCACACGATGTTCGACTTGTAGGCGAAACCCCAAGCAGCCATTACGGCAAGACCGTCGGGTAGCAGCGCATTCGGGCACCAAAGATATAAATGTGACACCGGAGCCGCGATGCTGCCGACAGGAATCGACTTAATATCTTGCACCTTCATCGTGCCGTAGCGCGCTAAACGTTTATGCTCAGGAGCAATTTTCCCCGTCTTATTGATGAATTGCCATGGCGGGTCGGCGAGGATGGTTCCAAATTGGCGATTGCCAACAAGCCGCAATAGATCACTCGCGGGATCGGGTTGATCATTGGGAGCTAACATCGCTTCATCTTTCCATTTCAAGCGTCTTCGATGTGGATCGTCTTGGCTCCCATAGCGATCATGCACTGTACGAAGAAAACCGCTGTGAAGGTGCCGCGACTAACCTTGTTCGAGATGTTACGCCCGTTATCCTCAACCCCTAGCGCGCTCAGCTTTTGAGCCAAATCGGCGTAGCTAAGGTTTCGGCGTTTCAATTCCGATTTAAACAAGCCTTTGATTTTGGCTTGCCAATCGATGGGCTTCGGCTTCCTCGCCATAGGCGAGTCCTCTGAATCAATGTCAGAATCCTCATATCTGATGTCAGAGTCCTTGGCAATGGGTGGCCGCTGCGGCGCGCTGGCGATGCAACGCCGTCCGACAACGAGGCGAGCAGGTCTTGCTATCCGAGCGGCGCGCAAGGAACGGCGTGCCACAGTGCGCGCATGTGATCGTAGCGAAACGGTTAGACGTGACAGGCGACGCCTCGGGGACGAGCGTCGGCGCGTCGGCGGCTTCACCTGATAGCGGATCAGGCAATGGGCCGGTTAGAAGGTTCATCACGTCGGCGCACGCTTGCGCGTCTACGAATCGTGCCGCTGTGAATTCGCGACGCTTGCCCTTGCCGATTAGTGATCGGACTTTCATGTGAGTGTCGCGCCAGCGTTCCAGTGCAGCGGCCAGCGTCCGGGTGATCGACATCGGGGGACCTAGCCGCGCTCTACCTGCACCGTGATCGTGCGGCGCGGCTGTGGCTTGTGTTCAACCTGCACTGTGTACGTGCGCGGCGGCATTGCTTCGCGAAGCTCGTCGATCCATCCGCCACGGACGGCGGTTTCAATCGTGGTCTTTGCGAGCTTCCTTTTGACCTTGGGTGAAAATTCCATGTTATGCCGCCTTCCGCTGGCGTTTGCCTGCCATCTTCCGCCAATGGGCAAGCTCGGTTTTCATGGTCCGCTCCGCCGTCGCGAACGTGCGCGTGATCGTGGCGAGAGATTCGGCGGAGCCTTCCGCTTGCTCTTTCCACATCTTCGCGTTGTCGCGCAGCATTTCAACGTTGCGAAGATCACGGCGGATTCGCCCAATCTCGGCACGCAAGTTGCGGTTGTCGGCCAGAGCTTCGCGGAGCCGAGCCGCGTCTGATTTACGCGGGGCCATGTGCTGTTCCTTCGCGCTTCGCCAGTGCTCGCTTGGTAGCTTTCGCAAGCGCACCGCCAGCCGCCGCTAGTGCGCCGTGCCAAGCCGCCATTGCTTCAAGGTCGGCTTTGTAGCAGTCGCCGAGCCGCTTGCCGCAAGGCGTGATCGTGTCGAAGGTCGTGTCATCGCCGTAAGGCGGTCCCGTGTCGAGGAGACCGGCACTTGCCCGGCTGGCTTGATCCAAAGCGATTTGGATTTTGCCGATGTCGCTCGCGCCGTTCCATTTCTGGAATTCGCGAACGTAGTACAATTTAGATTTAGCCATAGTGTTACTTCCTTTGCCAGCATTGGCTTTGTGCTCGCGACAGCGAGCGATTGCAGATGCGAACGCGATGCGCGACGAGCGCGCAAGCGTTCAAGGTTTAGCGATGTAGGGGCTGAAATTGGTGGCGGGACCACCGGCATCTAAGAGTGCCTTGTCGATCCGCGCGGCCACCAAGCACAGTGCCGATGCCGGACGCAAGCAAAATCTCAGACGTGGTTAATCGGCCAACGGCCACTTGCTCGGGCGCGGCTCGACCTTGGTCTCTTTGACGCTCACTGTTGTGCCGGGGCGGAGCAACAAAACGACTTCGACCTTGGTGCCATCCACTGTGACGGTCACCGGGAATTCGATGGGACGAGGATCGTCTGCCATGTTCTGAGCCTATGATCACGCGCTTCGTGCAAGCGGGCATCTTGGATAAAGGTTCTATCGCTTTTCTGCTGCTGGGGCCGGTTGCCTATCATTGCTCGATTCCGCCTTTCCGAACTCGAACTCAAACTGTGACGGCTTAACCACCGTCTCGGCACGGGGCGCGGCCTTGCGCTTCGGACGTTTCTCCGCACGTTTGGGCTTCTCGAATTTCAGGCGCTTCGGGTCTTCCGTCGAGACCTTCCGGAGTTTTCCATTTTCGGCCCATGTACAGGGTATGTGCCAGAAACCCGGTTTCGGCTTTTTTATCTTGCGAGCGACTTCCGGCCACCAGTGCAGCAACAAAGCGCATTTTCGGAAGAACTTCCAATTAGACCACTGACTCTCAAAGAAAATGACCACAAAGCCAAGTTCGATAAGTGCCATTCGCTCATGGGGCACATTTTTCATGGCTGTGTCGCCAGAGATAACTACCTTTCCTCCATCGGCGGCGAATCTTTTGAGCCAAGGTACATCGTTCTTTTTCTGATAGTCAGCTTCGCCCGGCAGTGGCGCATAATCTTTGGCACTTCGGATTTCAAATTTACCTGTAAGTCTTTGCAATTGTTTCTCGCTGGCAAAGGCCTGAAAAGCCCTCACCATCGCAGGCGGAACGTTCTCATCAAATGCAACCTTCAAGCCGCCTTACGCAACTGCTGCTCAAACCTAACCGCTTCTCTTACGTGTTTTTCTGGCAGGTCATAGATGTCGGCAACAAACGCCGCGCTCCCCTCTACCTTCACAGCCTTAGCGATAGCAGATGTCGGAACATAGCTTTTCCGCAACACCGGACTACCGAAAGAAAACTTTGGATGCACTATCACATTAGGCGCGATTTCCGGTCGTGGCGTCCACGCAATAGCTTGTCCCTCAGGATCAAACTCCACATTCTCTTTAAGAGATTTCATCACGACAGACGGCATCTCGTAATTGCGAGATTTTAGATCGTAGATCAGATTTAGCCCATTCCTGCGAGCGATGTCGGCAACGATCTTTTTTCCATCAGTCTTGAAGACGGTATGCGTCG
>Ga0209579_10000139_pt1 | contig 114919 bp, 116 predicted proteins | sample Coa_R1_2_FD_187152 | JGI IMG/M metagenome (GOLD analysis project Ga0209579, IMG submission 187152) | Surface soil microbial communities from Centralia Pennsylvania, which are recovering from an underground coalmine fire - Coalmine... | ecosystem: Environmental > Terrestrial > Soil >... | reverse complement strand
TGACGCCTTGCGTTAACATCTGCCGGGTATTAGTACGGCGAGCATTCTACCGCCGCGGTAGCTCAGCCGGTAGAGCACCGCATTCGTAATGCGGGGGTCGGGGGTTCGAATCCCTTCCGCGGCACCATATTTACAGTTTCCGTCTCGCCGATTCTGGCTATAATCTGGCCAGAATGCCTTTTGTCATCGTCCTCGCGCCAGAAGCCGTCGATGACCTCAGACGACTGAAGGCCAATGTGCAGGCGGTCATTCGGGATGCGCTGGAAACGCACCTGAGGCACCAACCGGGGAAAACGAGTCGTAGCCGCATAAAACGGTTGCGGGGATTGCGACGACCGCAATATCGGCTGCGTATCGGCGAGGTTCGAGTGTTTTACGATATTTCAGGCGCGACCGTCGAAATCCTCGCGATCGTCGCCAAATCGGAGGCCGAGTCATGGCTCGTACAGTTCGCAAGTCCGGAGTGAAAGAAGTCCCGCTGTCCGAAATCAAGGACGATCTTTCCCGATTTCTTCGTGAGGCGGAGACGCATGAGATCGTTATTACGCGTCACGGCAAACCCGCAGGCGTGCTGATTGGTTTCGAATCGGAAGACGACTGGTTTGACTATCGTCTGGAAAACGACCCGCGATTTCTGCAACGGGTCGAACAGGCGCGAAGCAGCCTGCGATCCGGACGCGGCATCAAGCTGGAAGACCTAAAAAACGAATAGCCGCGCCACGCCGTCCAAGGTCTGCGGAGGGTTGCCGAAACGGCACTTCAGTTACCCGCCACCCGCCACTCCGCGAAGGCGCAGCCGACATAAATTTCCTCGAGCGGCGCGTAGCCGATCAGCTCGAAGCCCTTGTTGCCGGCCATGGCGTGGGCGACGACCCAGTTGCGCACTTCGTGGCCGCCATTGCCGGTGTGACGCACCGCCTGTTCCAGTGTCGCTGCCAGCGCCTTGGGCTCGCCGCGCTCGAACAGCGAGATGCAGGTGCGGTCAAACTTCTCGTCGATCTGGCCCATGCCGGGTTCGCCGATGAAATGGCTCAAGCCGCCGGTGGCGAGCACCGCAACGCGCAGGTCTTCCGGATAGCTGTCGATCGCCGCCTTCAACAGCGAACCCCAGGCGAGGCAGCGCCGCATCGTCGGCATCGGATCGTCGACTTCGTTGACGACGATCGGCACGATCGGCGGGATCGGATCGATGCCCATGCGCCACAACGGCAGGCAGAAGCCGTGATCGAGCGTGAGCCGGTGCGACAGCGACGGATCGAAATCGCGCTCGATCGCCGTGTTCATGATGTGCGATCCGAGGCCCGGATGGCCGGCGAGAACCGGATGATTGAACCGCACCTTGAGAAACGGCTCGGGCGGACCGTCATGCTCGGCGCCGATGCCGACGCAAAACGCCGGGTAGTTGTTGAGGAAGAAATTGACCCAGTGATCGGTCGAGACGATGACCAGCGCATCGGGCCGCGTCGCCATCAAGCGCCGGCCGACGTCGTCAAATCCCTGTTCGACCGCGGTGCGCGTCGGCGGGGTCAGGCTGTCCCACTCCCGCGCGATCATCGGGCCGTGACTGGCTGCGAAAACGCCGACCAGGCTAGCCATGGCGTGACACTCCCTCTTTGCCGTCTTGCGCCGCCTGCGCTTTCGGAATCTCGTTGAGCCGGCGGATGAATTCGGCGTCTTTCATGCCGCTGATCGCGAAGTAGAAGCGAAGCAGATAGGCATTGACGTGCGGCGCCAGCGCGGCGACGTCGTCGTTCTCCACCGCGCGCCGAAGCTCCGCGCTCAGCGGGTAGCGCGCCAGTACCGCGGCGCGGTCCTTCTTGTACTCCGCCGCGAGAGCGGGCTGTTGCAGGTCGAAGAACAGCTTGTTCAGCCAGTAGGCCCTCATCGCACGCCGCCTCCCGGAACAAGCGCAGTGATGTTCATCAGTATTGCCCTTTGGGATCGAGGCCAAGGGCGTGCTGGCCGTACATCGTGCTCACCGCATCCCAGTTCATGCTGACATGCACCGCCGCCGCATGGGCGTCGCGCCACGCCCGCTGAATCGGCTTGGAGGTGAAAATGCCCTGCCCGCCCGTGGCCTCGAACATCGCATCGACGGCGCGAAGCAGCAGCCGCACGCTGAACGCCTGCGCCAGCCGGTTGCGGACCCGCATGTCGGCGTCGGCCTGGTCGCCGGCGACCGCCGCTGCCATCGCCTTGTCGAGCGCATCGAGAATCGTCAGCCGCGCCGCTTCAATCGAACCGGCCGCTTCGGCGACGCGACTCTGAATGGTCGCGAATTCCGCCATGCGATTGTTGCCGCCGGTGACAGCGCCGCGCGTGGTGCGGACCTTGGCCATGTCGGTGAAGTCGGCCAGCGCGCCCTGCGCCATGCCGAGCACCGGAGCGACAAGCGTAAAAGGCAGCGCCGACATCATGGCGTGCCGGTACAGCGGATTATCGTGGACCTTTGCGCCCGGAGCCGTGCCCGCACACAGATCGGCGACCGGCACGACGCGATAGGCCGGCACGAAAACGCCGTCGGCTACCGCATTCTTGCTGCCGGTGCCGGCGAGACCCATCGTGAACCAGTTGTCGTCAATACGGACATCCGACATCGGCAGCAGAAAGAACGCCGGCGTCGGCGGCGCACCTTCCCCGGCCGGCGGGATCATGCCGCCGAGCACAAGCCACCGCGCGTGATCGCAGCCGCTGGTGAAACTCCAGTTTCCGCTGAGCCGATAGCCGCCGTCGGCCGGCACCACCTTGCCGACCGGCGGGTAAGAGCCGAACAGCAGCGCATCCGGATCGGACCAGAATTCGTCCTGTGCGCGCTTCGTGAACATCGCCGCGAGCCACTGATGGACGATGCCGAGACTGAACACCCAGCCGGTCGAGCCGCACGCCGCGCCGATCGGCGCCGCGACCCGGATCAGCGCATCGAAACCGTATTCGTAGCCGCCGTAGATCGCGGGTTGCATGGTGCGGAACAGCCCGGCCTCGCGCAACCGTGTGATCGCCTCGACAGGGACCTGCCGGTTGGCCTCCGTCTGTTCGGCCTGCGCGCGGACGAAAGGCGCAATCTCGGTCGCGCGCGCGACCAGGTCGGCAACCGGCGGACGGGACGCACTGGTTTTGATGCTGACCACTGCCATGGCGCGGCTCCGGCTCGAGTGAATGGCAATTGCGCCTTGGAGCCTAGCTGCCGCTTGGGATCACTCAAAGATGGCAATATATGACTAGCGATATCATTCCAGTATCTCTACCATCGGACCATGAAGCTCGCCCAACTTAATTACGTCGCCGCAATTGCCGAACAGGGCAGCCTGCGCGCCGCCGCGCGCCATCTCGGCGTCGCGCAGCCGGCCTTCTCGCGCAGCATCGCCGAACTCGAACGCGAACTCGGCGCGCCGCTGTTCGAGCGCCACGCCCGGGGCATGATCGCGACGCCGCTCGGCGCGGCCTTCGTGCGACGCGCCAACTCCATCCTCAACGACGTGGGGCGCGCCAGGGACGAGTTCGAGCAATTGAAGGGCAATGCGACGGGCGAGATCACGATCGGGCTGTCGATCGCGGCGCATCTGCGCCTCCTGCCTGGAGCGCTGCGGCCGTTTCGCGATCGTCATCCGAAAATCCGGCTGCACGTGATCGAAGGCTTCTATCCGACGCTGGCACCGGGTCTCCAGGATGGCAGCGTGGACTTTTATATCGGTCCCGATCCGGGCTTGCGGCTGCCTTCGGCGCTCAGGAAGGAGACGCTGCTCTCGGGCGAGCGCGCCGTGCTGTGCCGTGTCAAGCACCCGCTCGCCAATGCGACCTCGCTCAAGGATTTGCGTCATGCGCAATGGATCACGACCTCGATCACGCCCAAGGCCGAAAACGAGATCGGCGATGTCTTCAAGCGCCATCGCCTGCCCGAGCCGGCGCTGGCGCTGCAAAGCCAGTCGGCGCTGACACTGCTGACCTGCCTGACAAATTCCGATCTGCTGGCGATGGCGCCCGCGCAATGGGTGGATTCGCCGATTGCCAACCGGCTGCTCACGACCATTCCGGTAAAGGAAGAGCTGTCGGCTGTATCAATCATCGTCGTCACGCGGCGCGACGTGCCGTTGGCGCCCGCCGCCGGTCTTCTGCTCGACCTGATGAAACGGGCCGCGGGGCGTCAGCAATCCGGCTGATGCGCGACCGATCGCGGCAGCGCGTTTGCGCTTCCGGCTAGGACGATGCCGGCAATTCCAGCGTGCTTACGTTCTGGGGCCGCCACAGCGTCCAGATCAGCGTGCCCAGCGCGAGCGCGACAATCGGCCAGAAAAGCAGCAAATTCACAATGCGGAACGGGCCGAACCAGTACAATGAAAACGTGAGCATGAATCCGAATGCTGACAGGATCCTGAATTGATAGAGCAGACCAGGCCGCGCCCGCAGCATGAGTATCAATGCAAAATAAGCCGGGATCAGCAGCGGAACGAACCAGCGGATGGAGGTGGAAGAGCCGCTGAAGTTGTTCGATCCGAGCGCGTACACCATCCAGGAGCCCGCAGACACCAGAGCGGCGAACAGAAGTTCGGTGCGCCATTGCGGGAACGCCCGCCACAGGCCCGCGACGCCGACCGGTATCAGCAGCAGCGGCAAATTGTAGAGCAGGAATCCGTGCTGACCTATCAGCATCTCCATTGCGTACTGGATCAGGGTCCAGACGGAATGATGGGACCAGACTCCGGTGATGTTGTCGGCCGAGAATGCCGAGCCCGGATAATCGAGGAACGCGACATTCGCACCGGGCGGCCCGATCATCCCGGTGATCTGATAATTGAACCAGTGATGCACGGCCATGAGCGGGACCATGCCCGCTGCACAAAGCGCCAGCGACTGCAGGCTGCGCCATTTGATGCAACCGTAGATCAGCGCCGCGATGACCAGCACCGGCCCGATACCGAGGTCGAGCGTATAGGCCAATCCGATAAGGAACCCGAACAAGGCGGGACGTTGTTTCTCTGCGCACGCGAGAACAAAAATCACGGCGAAGACGGCGAGTTCGACAATACTGTTGTTGACCTGTCGCGCGTAGATCGGAGCGACCGTCGCAAGCGCGAGGCTCGCTGTGACGATAAACGATGATTGCTCCGACAGTCCGAGTCTCAAAGCGAGAGACCAGATGCAGCAGACGCCGACCACAAAGGCAACACTGGAGCTCGCCAGGGTGAGCAAATAAACGAAAATGTGCGGATCCTGCGCGGCCGTGAGACCGGTAAGCTTGTGGGCGATCCAGTAGACCCCGGCCAGGTAGAGCGTGGCGACGGGCGGCTTATCGGAATAGAAATGGCCGTTGATGAACAACTTGTCCATCGTACCGCCGATCGACGGCACGTCATGGCTGTAGGGATCCAGCTCGTGCTGCCGCGGGACGTCCACGAAGATCGATTTGTCGATGGCCCACGTATGCTGGTCGACCAGCGCCTCGACATTGGCGAGCCGGCTGCCGTCATTCCAGCTGCTGGCGTAGGGACGCGCGCCCAGCACGGCGAGCAAAACCGATCCGATCAGGACGATGCGAAATCGCGAAATGCCAAGCACTGGACGCTCCTCGCCGTGTGCGCCAATACTTCGATTGGCCCGAGTCGGGACATCGAATGTCGCCTCGAGTACCGGTGACGCCAGCGTCAGCCCCGGACACACCGCGTCTGGGTTAATCGAAAAGGGTTAAAGGGAGAGAAACTTGCCAGTGATGTCCGGAAAACGCGCCTTCCTCGATCTGCTCAAGCAGGAGGGCGTCAAAGTCATGTTCGGCAATCCGGGCACGACCGAACTGCCTTTGATGGATGCCTTCGCGGTCGAGAACGACATCCGCTACATCCTCGGGCTGCAAGAAGCAGCGCTGATGGCGATGGCCGACGGCTACGCTCAGGCTTCGGGCGAGCTCGCGGTGCTCAATCTTCATGTTGCGCCCGGCCTCGGCAACGCCATGGGCATGCTCTACGACGCGATGAAAGCGAACTCGCCGGTGCTGGTCACCGCCGGCCAGCAGGACCTCGAATACATCGTCACCGAGCCCGTTCTGACAGCGGACCTGCCGACCTTGGCGCGACCGTTCGTCAAATGGGCGGCCGAGGTACATCGCGTGGAAGATTTGCCGCGCTACGTGCACCGCGCGGTGAAGACCGCGCTGGCGCCGCCGACCGGCCCGGTCTTTCTGGCGCTGCCCGGCGACATGCTCAAGAACGACGGCGACATCGATATGCTTGAACCGACCCGCGTGGCGCCGCGCATGCGCGGCGATGCCGACGCGGTCGCCGCCGCCGCCGACATGCTCGCCAAAGCGGAACGCCCGATCATCATCGCCGGCGACGCGGTGACACAGAGCCGCGCCCACAAAGAACTCATCGCGCTCGCTGAAGCCGTCGCCGCGCCGGTCTATGTCGAATTCATTCCAAACACCGCCTCGTTCCCGGCATCGCACCCGCTCTATCGCGGCATGATGACACGCACGCAGGCCGGCGTCCGCGACGTGCTCGACAAGCACGATCTGGTGTTCTCCGTCGGCGGCGACCTGTTCACCTGGTCGCTGCCGTCGAACATCGATCCCTGGCCGCCGGGCCTGCCGCTCATTCACCTCGACACCGATCCCTGGCAGATCGGCAAGAACTATCCGGCAAAGGTCGCGATCCTCGGCGATCCGAAAGCGACGCTGCCCGATATCACGGCGGGCGTGGCTGCGCGAATGAGCGCGAGCGCCAAAAACGCCGCCAGCGCGCGGCTGAAATCGGCGTCCGAGACGATCAAGAAGGATCTCGACGCGTTTCGCGCCAAGGCCCGCGCCATGGCCGGCAAGACGCCGGTGCAACCGCTGGCGCTCCTTGAGGCCATCGGCGCGATGCTGCCGAAGGACGCCGTGGTGATCGAGGAAATCCTCTCGTCGGCGCCCGGCATCCGCATGCTGATCAACAGCAACGACGAGCAGAGCTTTTTCGGCTTGCGCGGCGGCGGCATCGGCTGGGGCCTGCCGGCGGCGATCGGCGCCAAGGTCGCGCTGCCCGACCGCCCGGTCGTGGCGCTCATCGGCGACGGCAGCGCCATGTACACCGTGCAGGCGCTGTGGACCGCGGCGCATTACCGGATTCCGGTCATCTGGGTCATCTTCAACAACACCAGCTATCGCATCCTCAAGCAGCGTTTGGTCATGCATCGCGGCTTCGCCGAGCAGGCCGACAAATTCGTCGGCATGGAGCTCAACGATCCGGCGATCGATTTCATCGGCCTCGCCCGCTCGCTCGGCATCGAGGCCGCGCGGGCGAAAAATGTGAAAGAGACCACCGACCTGATCGGCAAGGCGCTCAAGGACGGCACCGCGATGCTGATCGACGTCGACATGGAGCGCGGCTACAAGCCGATGTGACCTTGCAGCCTGCATGCGGCAGCGTAACGAAGATGACGAGTGAGCCGGTACATCTGAACGTCCTGATCTCCGGCGGCTTCGCTGGAGCGTATGAGAAATTGCTGCCGGATTTCACTCGGGCAAGCGGCATCAAGGTCGCGACCGGATCGGGTGCGTCACAGGGCACGGGCCCGCAAACGATCGCCGCGCAACTCGCGCGCGGCGTACATGCTGACGTGGTGATCCTCTCCAGAGAAGGCCTGAACGAGCTGATCGCCGCGAACAGGATCGCTGCCGGCACGGATGTGAATCTGGCGCAAGTTCCGCTGGGCGTAGCGGTGCGGGCAGGAACGACGAAGCCCGACGTCAGTACTGTCGAAGCCTTCAGGCAAGCTCTTCTCAAGGCCAAAACTGTCGCCGTCCCGGCAAGCACCAGCGGCATCTGGCTGATGAAGGAGCTTTTTCCGCGGCTCGGCATCGTGGACAAGATCGACGTCAAGGTCGGACCGCGCGGCTCCGACGCCGCCGGCATGGTTGCGGCCGGAACGGCCGCGCTTGCGGTCATGCCGGTCAGCGAGATCGTGTACGCGCCAGGCGTCGCGTGTGCCGGGAGCCTCGCGCCCGAAATTCAGTTCGTGCAGATATTTTCGGCCGCCGTTGTCACCGGCACGACAGCGAACGACGGGGCCAGACACCTGATCGCGCATCTCGCCTCGGCAGCGGCGTCTGAGGCAATCAGGAACAGCGGCATGGAGCCGCTTTCGCCCCGGCGGTGAGCGCCGCTCAGGATGAAGACGCCGTCAGCGGCATATCGGCAAAGATCCTGTACTGCTGCACCCGCGGTTTCGCCTTATCTTCATCGTTGAGATATTCGACCGAGCTTTTGCCGAGATAGGCCGCGGGCAGGATCATGACGCGGATGAACCGCGTCGGCCGGTCCGCGGCCTGGGCAAATACGGGATCGGGCCCACTCTCGTACCATGGGCAGCCCGGACCATATGAGGTCGAGCGGCCGTGGGTATCGATGCGGATGCCGCCTTCGAGCACGCAGCGGATGCCCGGACCCTGATGGCGGTGCAGGTAGGCGCAGCCGCCTGGCGGAAACGCAACGCTGTCGCCGCGCAGGAGGAGTGCACCCTGCGGCACGGTCGCGAGTTTCACCGAGAGCTTTTCGCGTGAGACGACGGAGGCGCCGGGCGCCACACCGGCTGGGCTGTCCTTCGTCACGAGTTCCCATCGCCACACCGTCGCGCCGCCGGCTGCGGCCTTCAGCCTTGCGGTCCCCTCGCCGTTCCAGGCTTCGCCGTCCCGCAGGGTGCGGTCGGCAACGGCAAGCTCGCCATGGACGACGAAGATCATGCGCGGCAGCGCCGGCAACGATACCTCGCCGCCGTTCGACAGCGTATCCTCGTAAAGCCGCAGCACCGGATCCATTGGTAGTTCCCGGTTTGTCATCATCCGCGAAGACGGATGGTCCAGTATTCACTGCCGCGGGGTTTTGACAACCACATCGGCGGTTACTTGGTCCCGCCTTCGCGGGGACGACAACAGATGCCATTTACACTTTCGCCCAGCCGTTGCTAAATCGCCCCCAACTCAGAGGATTTCAGATGCCCGCCATAGACACCGAGCGCTTCCGCCTGCGCAATTTCGTCGAAAAGCTGGTCGAGAGCGGCGATTGCGAGGTGCATGAGAAGCCGATCGACCTCATCGACATCGGCGCCGTGCTCGACGGCAATCTCAAGGCGGTGCTGTTCAAGGCGGCGGGGCCGGAAAAGGCCGAGGTGGTCGGCAACGTCATGGCGTCGCGCAAGCGGCTTGCGCGCGCGCTCGATACCGATGAACGCGGCTTGCTCGGCACGCTCAGCGCGCGCCTCAACAAACTGCAGCAGCCGGTGAAAGTGTCTTCGCAGCAGGCGCCGGTACAGCAGGTGGTGCTCAAAGACGACGAAGCCGACCTCTGCGCGCTGCCGGTGCACTTGCAACATGCCGCCGACGGCGCGCCGTACATTTCGGCCGGTATCGACTACGCGATGATCCCGGGCACCGGTTTCACCAATGTCGGCTGCCGGCGCATCATGCTGCGCGGGCCGCGGCAGGCCGGCGTCGATTTGATCGCGCCGAGCGACATGCGCGCGATTTATCTGGAGGGCGCGGCCAAAAACGAGCCGGTGCCGGTCGCCTATGCGGTCGGCTCGCACCCGGCGGACTTCATGGCGGCCATGACGGCGCTGCCGAATGTCGACGAGCTTGCCATCGTCGGCGCCCTGCGCGGTCAGCCCGTACCGGTGGTAAAGTGCGTCACCAACGATATTTATGTACCGGCCGACGCCGAATACATCGTCGAGGGCTATCTCGATCCGGCCGGCCACGTCGAGCCGGAAGGACCGTTCGGCGAATATGTCGGCTATTACGGCGTGGTGAAGCGCAATCCGGTTCTGCACATCACCGCGATCACCCATCGCGAGGATGCGCTGTTCCAGACGCTCACCATCGGCGGCCGCGCCCTGGCGCGCACCGACACCGCGCAACTGTCCGCGGTCAAGACCGAGTCTGCCGCCTGGGCGGCGCTGATGGCTTCGGTGCGCGAGCCGCTTGCGGTCTGCGCCACGCCGTCGAGCGGCGGCATGTACAATGTGCGCGTGTCGCTGCGTCAGCGCGTGCCGGGCGACGCCAAGAACGCCATCGCCGCGGTGTTCGGCTCGCACGCCGAAGCCAAGCATGTTTTCGCCTTCGATCCCGACATCGACGTGTTCTCCGATGCCGAGAGCGACTGGGCCTTCGCCACGCGCTTCCAGGCCGACCACGATCTGATCGTCGGCTCGGGCTTCCGCGTCGTGCCGCTCGATCCGTCGCTCGCCGGCGCGCGCACCGGGGCAAAACTCGGCTTCGACTGCACCATCCCGTTCGGCAAGGCGAATACACTGGAATTTTCCGTGCCGACGGCGCCCGCAGCTAAGAAAGGCACGCCGCGTCATTCCATCGCCGACGCCCTTGCGGCCGGACCCGCAAGCTTTCTGGAACTGATGGCGGCGCTCGACAGCAAAGACGGCCGTGAGATCGTGCGCGCGCTCGATGCGCTTTACGCGGAGAAGCGGCTCGGCCGCAACGAGGACGGCCGGTACGTGCTGAAAGACGACAAGCATTAATCCGTCATCCTGAGGCGGCCGCGAAGCGGCCCTCGAAGGATGCGGCCGAGGCGCTGGCCGTCGCCCTTCGAGGCTCGCTTCGCTCGCGCCTCAGGGTGACGGAAAGAATTGATAGGGAGCGAAACGATGAGTCAACGAACTACGCCGCCGTTCCGCGCCGATCACGTCGGCAGCCTGTTACGGCCACCGGCGCTCAAGAATGCCCGGGCCAAACGCGCAGCCGGCGAGATCACGCCAGCGCAACTGCGGGAGGTCGAAAACCGCGAGATCGAGGCGGCGATCAAGAAACAGGAAGAGATCGGGCTCAAGCTTGCGACCGACGGCGAATTTCGCCGCTCGTGGTGGCAGTTCGACTTCTTCGCCAAACTCGACGGCGTCGAGCTTTATCAGGTCGAAGGCGGGATTCAGTTCCACGGCGTCGATACCAAGGCCGAAAGCGTGCGCGTGATCGGCAAGGTCGATTACTCCACCCATCCGCACATCGCCGATTTCCGCTTCGTCAAGGACCACACCCGCGTCGTACCGAAGATGACCATTCCGGCGCCGGGCGTGCTGCACTTCCGCCAGGGCCGGAAATCGATCAGCAAGCAGGCCTATCCGGACCTCGACGCCTATTTCGAGGACGTCGGCAATGCCTACCGCAAGGCGGTGCGCGCGTTCTACGACGCCGGCTGCCGCTACCTTCAGCTCGACGACACCACCTGGTCGATGATGTGCGACGCGCGCGAGCTCGAACATTCGCGCGAGCGCGGCGACGACCCGCCGAAGCTGCCTGCCGCCTATGCGCGCATGATCAACAAGGCGCTCGAAGGCAAGCCTGCCGACATGACCGTCACCATGCACACCTGCCGCGGCAACTTCCGGTCGACCTGGATCGCGGAAGGCGGCTATGACCCGATGGCCGAACGGCTGTTCAACGAAGTCGGCGTCGACGGCTATTTCCTCGAATACGACAGCGACCGCGCCGGCGGCTTCGAGCCGCTGCGCTTTTTCCCCAAAGGCAAGAAGCAGCTCGTGCTCGGCCTGGTGTCGTCGAAGATCGGCAAGCTGGAAAGCAAGGATGCTATCAAGCGCCGCATCGACGAGGCGGCGAAATATGTGGCGCTCGACCAGCTATGCCTGTCACCGCAATGCGGCTTCGCCTCGACCGAAGAAGGCAACGTGCTGTCCGAGGACGAGCAATGGGCCAAGCTGCGCATGATCGTGGAATTGGCCGATGAGGTGTGGGGCAAATAACCCCCATGTACTGTCATCGTCCGCGAAGGCGGACGATCCAGTAATCGCAATATGGGCTAGTGACTACTGGATGCCCCGCCTTCGCGGGGCATGACAAGTGTGAGTAGGAGTAAGACGTATGCAGCGTACCAAACCTCCCTTCCGCGCCGATCATGTCGGCAGCCTGTTGCGCACGATCGCGCTGAAAGAAGCGCGCGACCAGCGCAAGAACGGCCAGATCTCCGCTGCGGCGCTCACCGCAATCGAAGATCGCGAGATCGAAGGCGTGATCGCCAAACAGGAGGCGGCCGGGCTCAAGTCGGTCACCGACGGCGAGTACCGCCGCATCTCCTGGAACTACGATTTCCTGGAAAACCTCGACAACGTCGAATCCTACGTCGGCGAGCGCAAGATCAAATTTGCCGCCACCGGACCGCAGCCGCGGCCGATCCTGCTGCGCGTGATCGGCAAGCTCGGCGGCTACAAGCCGCATCCGATGATCGAGCATTTCAAGTTCCTCAAGGCCCACACCAGGCAGACCCCGAAACTGACGATCCCGGCGCCGTCGTCGCTGCATTTCCGCTACGGTCGCGATGCCGTGCCGGAATCGATTTATCCGTCGATGCACGATTTCTATCGCGACCTCGGCGAGACCTACCGCAAGGCGGTACGCGCATTCGCCGACGCCGGCTGCCGTTACCTCCAGCTCGACGAGGTCAATCTGGCCTATCTGTGCGATCCATCGCTGCGCCAGCAGATTGCCGATCGCGGCGAGGATCCGGCGACGCTGCCGGAGGTCTATGCCGGACTGATCAACGCGGCGGTTTCCGACATTCCGCCCGACATGACCATCACCATGCATCTGTGCCGCGGCAATTTCCGCTCGAGCTTCGTCGCCTCAGGCGGCTACGAGCCCATCGCGGAGCTGCTGTTCAACAAGATCAACGTGCACGGCTATTTCATGGAATACGACACCGACAGAGCGGGCGGCTTCGAGCCGCTGCGCCATGTGCCGAAGGGCAAGACCGTCGTGCTCGGGCTGGTGACGACCAAGACCGGCACGCTGGAAACAAAGGACGAACTCAAGCGCCGCATCGACGAGGCGGCGAAATATGTCGCGCTCGATCAGCTCTGCCTGTCGCCGCAATGCGGCTTCGCTTCGACCGAGGAAGGCAATAACCTCGCCGAGGAACAACAGTGGGCCAAGCTGCGGATGATCGTCGAGGTCGCGCGCGAGGTGTGGGGAGACTAGCGTCATGCCGGGTATCGTTTCGGGCAAAGTCGCCATCGTCACCGGCGCCGCGCGCGGCATCGGCCGCGGCATCGCCTTGCTCATGGCGCAGGAAGGCGCCAAGGTCGTGGTCTGCGACATCGGCGCCAGCCTCGACGGCGCCGGCGCCGACGCCGGACCGGCGCAGGACGTCGTCAACGAGATCGAGAAGGCCGGCGGCGAAGCGATTGCTTCAACGCTGTCGATCAGCGAGCCGGGCAATGCCGACAAGATCGTCAAGGCGGCGCTCGACTCTTTCGGCCGCGTCGACATCCTGGTCAACAACGCCGGCATCCTGCGCGACCGTATCTTCCATCGCATGAGCTGGTCCGACTGGTCGGACGTGATCGGTGTCCACCTGCACGGCAGTTTCAATATGAGCCGGGCCTGCGCCACGCATTTCCGCGAGCAGAATTCCGGCAGCTTCGTGCACATGACCTCGACGTCCGGACTGGTCGGCAATTTCGGCCAGGCCAATTACATGGCGGCGAAGCTCGGCATCGTCGGACTGTCGCGCGGCATCGCACTCGACATGGAGCGCTTCAAGGTGCGGTCGAACTGCATCGCGCCGTTCGCCTGGACCCGAATGATCGATTCGATCCCGGCCGAAACCGAAGCGGAAAAAGCCCGCGTCGCCAAGTTCCGCGAGATGACGCCGGAAAAGATCGCGCCGCTCGCCGTTTATCTCGCATCCGACGCGGCCGACGGCATCAGCGGCCAGATCATGTCGGTGCGCAACAACGAAATCTATCTGTTCTGCCAGAACCGGCCGATCCGCACCTTGCAGCGCTCCGACGGCTGGACGCCGGAAAAGATCGCGGCCCAGCTCAAGGGCGCATTCGCCTCATCGTTCACACCGCTCGAACGCTCGAGCGACGTGTTCTCATGGGACCCGGTTTAGGACTTGTCATGCCCCGCCAACGGGTCCGGCTCGAAGTGGCCGGCCCGATGACAGGCTCCGGCGGGGCATCCAGTTATCGACGACGGTGTGATGAGAATTAGGATGCCTGCGATTACTGGATCATCCGCCTTCGCGGGTGATGACAGGAGAAGATGCGAGACCTGAAATGACTATCGTCTATGACAAGCTGATGGCGCTCGACATTCCGCCGAGGGAACAGACCTACGCGCCGAAGGACTGCATTCTCTACGCGCTCGGCGTCGGCTTCGGACACGATCCGTTGAACGAGGACGAGCTTGCCTTCGTGTACGAAAAGAACCTCAAGGTGCTGCCGACCGTGGGCACCGTGCTCGGCCATCCGGGTTTCTGGGCGCGCGACCGCGACACCGGCATCGACTGGGTGAAAGTCGTCAACGGCGAGCAAGGCATTACGGTGCACCGTCCGCCGAAGGCGCAGGGCACCGTCATCGGAAAGCAGCGCATCGTCGAAGTTATCGATAAGGGCACCGGCAAAGGCGCGCTGATTCTTTCCGAACGCGATATCACCGACAAGGCGACCGGCGAACCGATCGCGACCGTAACGCATACGATATTCTGCCGCGGCGACGGCGGCTTCGGCGGGCCGCCGCGCGAAGCGCCCGCGCCGCATCCGATGCCGGTGCGTGCGCCGGACGCGGTCTGCGATCTCGCCACCCGGCCGGAAGCGGCGCTGATCTACCGCCTGAGCGGCGATCTCAACCCGCTGCATTCCGATCCGGCCGTCGCGAAGCAGGCCGGCTATCCGCGCCCGATCGCCCACGGTCTGGGGACATTCGGCACCGCCGCGCACGCCGTCCTGAAAACCTTCTGCGGCTACGATCCGCAAAAAATCGTCTCGTTCGCCGCGCGTTTCTCGGCGCCGGTATTTCCCGGCGAAACCATCCGCACCGAAATGTGGCGCGACGGCGCGGTGGTGAGCTTTCGCGCCAAGGTCGTCGAGCGCGACGTCGTTGCCGTCAACAACGGGCGCGCCGAGGTTCTGTCGTGACCGAGAACGCCGACCTCGCAGCGATCCGCGAGGCGGTGCGCGCGTTGTGCGCCGACTTCCCCGGCGAATACTGGCGCGCGCTCGATCGTGAGCGCGCCTATCCGGAAAAGTTCGTCGCGGCGCTGACCAAAGCCGGCTTCCTCGCCGCGCTGATCCCGGAAGAATACGGCGGCAGCGGGCTGACCATGAGTGCCGCCGTCGCCATCATGGAAGAGATCCAGGCGTCCGGCTGCAATGGCGCCGCCTGCCACGCGCAGATGTACACCATGGGCACGCTGCTGCGTCACGGCAGCGCCGAGCAGAAGGCGCGCTATCTGCCGGGCATCGCCAAGGGCGAACTTCGCCTGCAAGCCTTCGGCGTGACCGAGCCGACCTCGGGCACCGATACGCTCGGGTTGCGCACCACCGCGGTGCGCGACGGCAACGCCAGTTATATCGTCAACGGCCAGAAAATCTGGACGTCGCGGGCCGAACATTCCGATCTCATGCTGCTCCTTGCCCGTACCACGCCGCGGCCCCCTCTCAACCCTCCCCCGCATGCGGGAGAGGGCGGGGTGGGGGCAAAGCGCACCGCCGGGCTTTCGGTGTTTCTGGTCGACATGCGCGAGGTCAAAGGCAACGGCCTGACCATCCGCCCGATCCGCACCATGATGAACCACGCCACCACCGAAGTGTTCTTCGAGAACATGCGGGTGCCGGCGGAGAACCTCATCGGCGTCGAAGGCGAAGGCTTCCGCTACATCCTGTCCGGCATGAACGCCGAGCGCATCCTGATCGCGGCCGAGTGCATCGGCGACGCCAAATGGTTCATTGAAAAGGCCACACGCTACGCTGGCGAGCGCGTCGTCTTCGGTCGTCCGATCGGACAGAACCAGGGCGTGCAGTTTCCGATCGCGCGCTCCTACATCGCCATGCGCGCCGCCGAGTTGATGGTGCGCGAAGCGGCAGGCCTTTACGAAGCCGGCAAGGACTGCGGTGCCGAGGCAAACATGGCAAAGCACCTCGCTGCCGAGGCGTCCTGGACCGCGGCCGACATGTGCCTGCAAACCCACGGCGGTTTCGGCTTCGCCGAAGAATTCGACATCGAACGAAAATTCCGCGAGACCCGGCTTTATACCGTCGCGCCGATCTCGACCAATCTGGTTCTGTCCTATATCGCCGAGCATGTGCTTGGCCTGCCGAGGTCGTATTGATGATTGTCATGCCCGCAAAGGCGGGCGTCCAGTAATCACAAAGCTGTCCGTGAGACGTTCGCCGTGCCACATTCAATCAGCAGAGACTACCGGATCATCCGCCTTCGCGGATGAAGACATACAGAAATGAACCTCCCCCTTTCCGGTCTCCTTGTCGTGTCGCTCGAACAGGCCGTCGCCGCGCCGATGTGCACCTGCCGTCTCGCCGACGCCGGTGCGCGGGTGATCAAGATCGAGCGGCCCGAGGGCGACTTCGCGCGCGGCTACGACGATCTCGTCCACGGCGAATGCAGCTATTTCGTCTGGCTCAATCGCGGCAAGGAATCGATCGTGCTCGATCTCACCAAGGCCGAGGACAAGACTTTGCTCGCGGCGATGCTCAAACGCGCCGACGTGTTCGTGCAGAATCTGAAACCCGGCGCAGCGGCAAAGCTCGGATTCTCGGCCGCGCGGTTGCGCCGCGACAATCCGCGGCTGATCTGCTGCTCGATCTCCGGCTTCGGCGAGAGCGGTCCGCTAGCGCAGCGCAAGGCTTACGACATGCTGATCCAGGCCGAATCCGGGCTCGCGTCGATCACCGGAACGGCGGAACCGTCGCGTGTCGGCGTCTCCGTCGTCGATATAGCGTCGGGAATGTATGCGCAGCAGGCGATTCTCGAAGCGCTATTGGCGCGCGAGCACAGCGGCGAAGGCGCCGAGCTTTCGATTTCCATGTTCGACGCGATGGCCGACTGGATGACGGTGCCGCTGTTGCAGGAGGAATCGGGCTTCCCGCCGAAGCGCATCGGGCTTGCCCACATTTCGATCTCGCCGTACGGCGCATTTCGCAGCGGCGACGGCATCGACATTCTGATTTCGATCCAGAGCGACCGGGAATGGCGCGTGCTGGCGGAAAAAGTGTTGGGCGACGTGCAACTCGCCGCCGATCCCGACTTCGCAACCAATGTCGCACGCGTGAAGCGCCGGGCCGAGACCGATGGCCGGGTAGCCGCGGTGTTTCGAGCCCACGACGCCGATACGCTGGAACACAAACTCGCTGCCGCCGACATCGCCTTCGCCCGCGTCAACACGCCGGCGGACCTGTCGCGCCATCCGCACCTGCGCCGCATCACCATCGGCACGCCGAGCGGGCCGGTGTCCTATCCGGCGCCGGCCGAATTGCGCGGCTCCACGTCGCGGCATTACGGCCCGGTGCCGTCGCTCGGCGAGCATACCGGGAAGGTGCGCGCGGAGTTTTCAGAACGCGTTCCCTCCCCCCTTGTGGGGGAGGGTTAGGGAGGGGGGTCGATCGGCTATGCTATCGAGTTCGACGCAATTCCGGATCCGCCCCCACCCCTACCCCTCCCCACAAAGCGGAGGGGAACAGTAACAACAGGGAGAAAACACCATGGACATCGGTTTCATCGGTCTCGGCAATATGGGTGCGCACATGGCGCGGCGGCTGGTGCAGGCCGGGCACAAGGTCATCGTCTACGACACGCGGCAGGAGGCGATCGGAAATCTCGCGGCACTGGGCGCCGTCGCGGTGCGTTCGCCGAAGGAAGTCGCCGATGCGGCCGAAACCGTGATGGTGAGCTTGCCGACGCCTGATATCGTGCTCAAGGTCGCAACCGGGCCGGACGGCGTGATCGAAGGCAAGCGGGTGCGCCGCTTCGTCGATCTTTCGACCACCGGCTCAGTGATGGCGCAGCGCATCTTCAAACTGCTTGCGGCAAAGAACATCGTGCAGATCGACGCGCCGGTGAGCGGCGGCGTGCGCGGCGCCGAGAAGGGCACCGTCGCCGTCATGGCGTCGGGCCCGCGCGCCGACGTCGAGGCGGTCGAGCCCGCGCTCAAGGTCATCGGCAAATTCTTTTACATCGGCGAAAAATCCGGCGCCGGACAGACCATGAAACTCTGCAACAACGTGCTGTCGGCGGCGGCAACTGTCGCGACATCCGAGTCGATGGTAACGGGCGTCAAGGCCGGTCTCGATCCGCGCATCATGCTCGACGTCATCAACGCCAGCTCCGGGCGTAGTACCGCGACCGAGCAAAAATTCCCCGAGGTCGTCCTGCCGCGCACATTCAATCAAGGCTTCACGGCCGGACTGATGAAGAAAGACGTCGACCTGTTCCTCTCCGAAGCCAAGGCTCTCGGCGTGCCGGTGCAGGCCTGCGAGGCGGTCGCCGCACTGCTCAAGCTCACCTGCGACGAGCTCGGCCCGGAGTCGGACATCACCACCGTGATCCAGCCGATCGAGAAGCGCGCCGGGGTCGAAGTCCGTTCGCCAAAAGCTTAAACGGCATTGCCGTAACACCAGGCGCTGTTTCGTCATCACCCGGATCGGGCGGCGCCTATAAATACGTTATGTATCAGTGGCTTATGGGAAAGCGAAATTGTGTGATCGCGGTCACTTCAGCCGCCGCTTTAGTCGGATAGTTTCTGAGGGAGGGACATTCACTACGGACGCCGGTTCGTTACCCCCGATACTGGCGTCCCGAAGGGGGTCTCGGTCCCCAAACTCCCCCTGATTGGCCCTTAGGGTCAACACCCCGCCCGCCCGGATCCCCCTCCGGGCGGGCTTTTACTTTGTGAGCAATCTGCCGCATGGTTCCGCTGTTGATCGGGACGCCGTCCCGGCCTTTGAGTGGCGATGAGCGCCATGCCATCGAACCGTCCTGCTCCGACCAACCAGAGCCTGCTCTCGGGACTGCCCGATCATCTCTCGGCGAGCCTGTTCAAGGCCGCGACGGTCGTAAAGCTTGCCGCCGACGAGACGCTGTTCATGGCCGGCGATACCGGCGACGGCTGTTATCGGATTGAGGAAGGTCTCCTCAAAGTGTCGATGGTTTCACGTGCCGGCGGCGAGCGTATTCTCGCTTTTCTGGGCGCCGGCGCCATTGTCGGCGAACTCGCGATCATCGACGGCTTTCCGCGCTCGGCATCGGTCGTGGCCGTGCGCGACGCGCAGTTGAGCTTTCTCAGCCGCGCCGCATTCGATGAGTTCGCCAAAGTGCATCCGGAAGTCTACAAATCGCTGGTGGCGCTGCTCGCCGCGCGGCTGCGTGAAACCGATTCAGTGATCGCGGCGGGAAGCTTCCTGCCGCTGCGCGGCCGCGTCGCGCTGACGCTGCTCGAACTGGCCCACGAGTTCGGCCAGGATGTCGGATCCGGCCGCATCGTCATTCGCCAGAAAATCGGACAGTCCGATCTCGCCGCCATGGCCGGCATCGCGCGCGAGAACGTCAGCCGCATCCTCAACGACTGGAAGCGGCGGAAGCTGGTCAGCCGGCTGTCGGGCTATTATTGCCTTGAGAACAAGACGCAACTCGAACATGAAGCCGAGTTGTAGCTTCGTCCGCTTTGCATTTGCCGGTCTGACATGAATACGCCTCGGCTCGATGACTTCCGCCGCATCGTCGTGAAAGTCGGCTCCTCGCTCTTGGTCGATGCCGCGGCCGGCCGCCTCAATGAATCATGGCTCGCTGCGCTGACGGCCGACCTTGCGCCGCTTCATCGCGGCAAGCGCGACGTCATCGTCGTTTCTTCAGGAGCTATTGCGCTCGGCCGTGCCGTGCTCAAACTGCCCGAAGGGCCGCTCAAGCTCGAAGACAGCCAGGCGGCGGCCGCCGTTGGTCAGATCGCGCTGGCGCGGACCTGGACCGAGGCGCTGTCCCGGCATGGCATCACCGCGGGACAGGTGCTGGTGACGCTCGGCGATACGGAAGAGCGCCGGCGTTACCTCAATGCACGCTCCACCATCGACAAGCTGCTCGAATGGCGCGCGGTGCCTGTCATCAACGAAAACGACACGGTCGCGACCTCGGAAATCCGCTACGGCGACAACGACCGCCTCGCCGCGCGCGTCGCGACGATGGTGAGCGCGGACCTCGTCGTGCTGTTGTCCGATGTCGATGGTCTCTACGACGCGCCGCCCGGCACGGCGAAATCGGCGAACCATATTCCGCTCGTCGAGCGCATCACGCCGGAGATCGAAGCGATGGCCGGCGCCGCCGGATCCGAGCTCTCGCGCGGCGGCATGCAGACCAAACTCGAAGCGGCCAAGATCGCAACCGGCGCCGGCACGCACATGGTAATCGCTTCGGGCCGCGTCGAACATCCGTTGCGGGCGATCGCCGAAGGGGCGCGCTGCACCTGGTTCACCGCTCTGGGCAATCCAGTGACTTCGCGCAAAAAGTGGATTGCCGGAACGCTCGAACCGAAAGGCACGCTTACCATCGATGCCGGCGCGGTTGCCGCCTTGCGCCGGGGCAATAGCCTGTTGCCGGTGGGCGTCGTCCGAGTCGAGGGCGGCTTTGCCCGCGGTGACGCCGTGATCATCCGCGGCCCGGACGGCGCCGAGATCGGCCGCGGCCTCAGCGCCTACGATTTCGAGGATGCGATGAAGATCAGGGGCCGGGCGTCTGCCGATATCTCCTCTATCCTCGGCTTCAGCGGCCGGGCGGAGATGATCCATCGCGACAATCTGGTGGTCGGCCGCGATTCATGATTTCGCCGCCGGACCGACGAGGCGCAATTCGCACGATTGCGGTGTGATTTGTCGCAGATGGCTCGTTGCCATCCATGTTACCGTCGCGGTGACGAATGTTGCGTGTGCAAATTTCGGATTTGAGGGAGAATTTCGATGTCGCGTCTATCAGGAGTCATCGTTGCGATGCTCGCCGCGCTTGCACTGACCGCGATGGCGCCGGCCGCAGCTTCAGCGCGAGGCGGTAGTGGCGGCGGCGGCCACCCCGCCGGCAGCGGACATTTTTCCGGTGGCGGAGGTCACTTCGCCGGCGGCGGCCCGGTTCATTATAACGCTGCACGTGCCGGCGGTGGCGGAATGAACTTCGGCGGCGTCCGTGTCGGTGGCGGTGCCGTGCACGCCAGTGCCGCACGCTACGGCGGTGCTGGCTATAGCGGCGCACGCTTCGCAGCCGTCGGCCCGCGTGTCGCTCCGGGCGGTCCGTACGTCGGCTGGCGCCACGGGCCTTATTACAGGCGCTTTGTGGGGCCGGGCCCCGCATTCGCCGCCGGTGCCTATGTCGGCGGCGGCACGGGCTATTGCGACGCCCCCTACAACGGCGACGAGCCCAATTACGGCGATGAGTCCTATTACGGCGATGCCGATTACGGCAACGCTCCCAGCGAGTCCTGCGTGTTGGTGCGTCAACTGGTGCTGACCTATTACGGCCCGGCCTGGCAACTCATCCCAATCTGCTACGGCTACTGAAAATTCCTGACCCGATCCTATAGGCGTCGGCGCGCCGAAAAACCCGCAACCGATCGCCCAGGGCAAAAATGAACCCCGGCCGCTAACGCGGCCGGGGTTCGACGCCGGGTGATTGAGGGTGAGGGGCTGGGGGCTTCGCCCGGCGCCTGACCATCAATGCCGTTGCAGCCGGGTGGTTCCTCCGCGGCCAATAATTTTTTTCGCCCGCGAACGCCGGCCTGGAACCTGGTTTCGGCTCGCGCGCCTCGGGTTCGGCCCTTTCAGCGTTCGCAGCGAACCCAAATCGGCCGGAAGCTTGATGCGGCGCCCGCCTGGAAACACCACATAACGCGAAAATACGCATAATTGGCCGTCCTCGCCGCCCCGGCCCTCGACAACATATTTGGCGCCGACCGGAAAGCGGGTCGGTATGGAACTCGACTGATCATGTGGCACGCGCATGGCACCCTCTCGTAAGCTGTGAGACTCGCCTTTTTTGAATTCTGGAGCCGCGGTCAGGTTCCTCCCGTTCTCTGACCGCCCCATGACGGCTGTGGATTGCTGTGGGTAAACATCCCTGCCGGAGCCGCCTCGCCGGACCCCGCCGAACGTGATAGGAACTGGCCGAATGCAAGACGGATCAATGCCATGAACGCTCCGCTCAAGGCTGTCGGCGGCGCCGACGAGCTTGAAGCGATTATGCGGGAAATCGGCCGCGGGGCGCGCTCGGCCGGCCGTGCGCTCGCGCTTGCGCCAAGCGCGCAAAAGAACCGGGCGCTCAGCGCCATGGCGAAGGCGATCCGCGGTTCCAAGGCCGCGATCCTCGCCGCTAACGCCGAGGACGTGGCACAGGCCAAGGCCGCGCGCGGCACAGTCGCTTTCCTAGACCGCCTGACGCTCGATGCGGCGCGGATCGAGGGCATGGTCGAAAGCCTCGACGTTATCCGCAAGCTCAAGGATCCGGTCGGCACCATCATGGCATCGTGGCGCCGCCCCAACGGCATGCGCATCGAACGCGTGCGCGAGCCGCTTGGCGTCGTCGGCGTGATCTACGAGAGCCGGCCGAACGTTACCGCGGACGCCGGCGCGCTCTGTCTCAAGGCCGGCAATGCCGTGATCCTGCGCGGCGGTTCCGAGAGCTTCCGGTCGACCCGGGCCATTCACGCCGCGATGGAGGAAGGCCTCGTCGAATCCGGACTGCCGGCCGCGGCCATCTCGCTGGTGCCGACCCGCGACCGCGCCGCCGTCGGCATGATGCTCGCCGGACTCGACGGCACGATCGACGTGATCGTGCCGCGCGGCGGCAAGGATCTGGTCGCCCGCGTGCAGAGCGAAGCGCGCGTGCCGGTATTCGCTCATCTCGAAGGCGTCTGCCACGTTTACGTCGACGGCAAAGCCAGGCTCTCGATGGCCAAATCGATCGTTCTCAACGCCAAAATGCGCCGCACCGGCGTCTGCGGCGCCGCCGAGACGCTGCTGGTCGATCGGGCAGCGGCGCCGAAAATGCTCAAGCCTCTGCTTGAAATGCTGATCGACGCCGGCTGCGAAATTCGCGGCGATGCCGCCGTGCGAGCCGCCGACAGCCGCGCCAAGCCGGCGAGCGAAGCCGACTGGAGCACCGAATATCTCGACGCCGTCATGACTGTCGGCGTCGTCGACGGCGTCGGCGCGGCCATCGCGCATATCGAGCGTTACGGCACCCATCACACTGACGCGATCGTCACCGAGGACAAAAAGGCTGCGGAGAAATTTCTGCGCGAGGTGGACTCGGCGATTGTGCTGCATAACGCCTCGACGCAATTCGCCGACGGCGGTGAATTCGGTTTCGGCGCCGAGATCGGCATCGCCACCGGCCGGCTGCACGCGCGTGGTCCCGTTGGCGTCGAACAGCTTACCAGTTTTAAGTACCGCATCCGCGGCAGCGGACAGACGAGGCCGTGACGGATCGATGGCTGCATCGCCTGCCGCGATAGCAACCGTCGAAGGATGCGTGGGGAGGGGGTTCTCTCTGAAATCATGAAGCGGGAGTACCCTCCTGCGCGCTCGGCTGCCGCGAGGCCTGGTGTCCGGGAACGCGTTGTTCTGCCGCCCTACGCGCCAGGTATGCGCATCGGGCTGTTCGGCGGCACATTCGATCCGCCGCATGCGGCGCATCGCGCCGCCTGTCTGCTGGCGCTGCGCCGCCTCGGACTCGACCGGGTGTGGTGGCTGGTCACGCCAGGCAATCCGCTGAAGGACACGCGCGGTCTTGCGCCGCTCGCGGAGCGGGTCGCCGCCGCGCGAGCGCTGGCCCACCATCCGCTCATCGACGTCAGCGATCTTGAGGCCGCGCTAGGCACGACCTACACCTACGAGACCGTTTCATATCTGGTGCGGCGTTGCCGCAGCGTGCATTTCGTCTGGATCATGGGGGCCGACAATCTACGCAGCTTCCATCGCTGGCAGCGCTGGCGTGGCATCGCGGAACTGGTGCCGATCGCCGTGGTCGATCGGCTTGGTCCGAGTCTGTACGCCTCGGCGAGCGCCGCCGGACAGGCATTGACGCGATACCGCGTACCGGAATCCGCGGCCAAGACACTTGCTGATCGCAACCCGCCGGCCTGGATTTACCTGCACGGTCTCAAATCGCCACTGTCATCGACGGCGCTACGTGCGGAACGTGCGTCACGGCGCCGCTAGATGACGCCGCCAGATGACAATGGCTTGACGGCAAAGCAGTTGAATCCATTAACCCGGCATGCCTATCTTAATGCTGGCGCCCCGGATTCGGGCCGGGCGCCAGGATGGAGCGACAACGAAACTGGAGCGAAAGGATAAGCACCCCTGTCCACAGTTGTGATCTCTCGGGACGATCGTCGCGTCCCTCAAGCGGTCTCCGGAATGCGTCCTGACGCAGAGGAGATCCTCCGATTGGTCCTCGCCCGCCTCGACGACATGAAGGCTGAGGACATCCTCACCATCGATCTTCGCGATAAATCCTCGATCGGCGACTACATGGTCGTGTCATCCGGCCGGTCGCAACGCCATGTCGGCTCGGTAGCCGACCGGGTGGTCGAGGATTTGCACAAAGCCGGCGTTGCGGCCCATGTTGAAGGCGTGCCGCACTGCGACTGGGTGCTGATCGATGCGGGAGCCGTGATCGTTCACGTGTTTCGGCCTGAAGTCCGCACCTTCTACGGTCTCGAGAAGATGTGGATCAGCGGCCGGCAGACGCGGCGCGCGAGCTAGGCCGCTCGTTCCGTCATCCTGAGGCGCGAGCGCAGCGAGCCTCGAAGGATGCACGGCCGAGGCGTCGGGGCCGTCGCCCTTCGAGGCGCGCTTTTGGCGCGCACCTCAGGATGACGGGAAGAGGTGCCGATGCGTATCCTGATTGCCGCGGTCGGCCGCCTCAAGCAGGGGCCCGAACGCGAACTTGCAGCGAATTATCAAAAGCGCGCGGAGGCTGTCGGGCGCGCGCTCGGATTGCGCGGCGTCGAGATCGTCGAAATCCGCGAAAGCCGGGCGCAGGACGCCGAGCGCCGTCGCGTCGAAGAATCGATCGCCATTGCCAATATCATCCCGGAGCGCGCGATCATCGTCATTCTCGACGAGCGCGGCTCAAGCCTCGACAGTGCGACGCTCGCGGCCCGATTGGGCGAGTGGCGGGCGCAGGATCGGCCGGCGGTCTGTTTCATCATCGGTGGTGCCGACGGCCTGGCGGCAAACCTGCGCGAGCGCGCCAGTCTCAAGCTCGCATTCGGAACGGCAACATGGCCGCACCAGCTCGTCCGCGTGATGTTGCTTGAGCAAATTTATCGCGCCGGCACGATTCTCGCCGGACACCCCTATCACCGGGCCTGATCCACCTTAATGTTTTGCAATCTCACCGAATTGTGACGGTGCCGGCAGGGTCGGTCTTATTCCGGTCGAATCTTGCTGCTTTTTCTTGCCTTCCTGAGGCTTGGGTCTACCCTTGAACACGATGATTCTCCGACGGTCGAGCCGCACCGATCCAGGCCTTGTGCTCGGCTCGGCATTGGCCTTTGTCCTGCAATTCGGAGCCGATTGGGCCGCTTTCGCCCAATCCCCGTCGCCGCCTGCGCCGATCGCCGAAGTTCCCTCGCCGCCCACCACGCCGGCACCGTCGCAGTCCGCGACCGACGCGCTCAAGCAGCACGATCAGGAACTCGATGCGGCCCGCGCCCAGCAGCGGGCAGCATTGGACGCGCAGGTAAAGCTCAAGCGCGAAATCGAGGCGATCAGCGCCGACCGCGCTACGCTTAACCAGCAGCTCATCGATAGCGCCACGCGCGTTCGCGACGTCGAAGCGAGCATCGACGCGACGCAGGCGCGGCTCAAGCCGCTCGACGAACGCGGACATGTTATCCAGACGTCGTTGGATGAGCGACGCGCCGTCATCGTCGAGGTTCTTGCCGCCCTGCAACGGATCGGCCGCCAGCCGCCGCCCGCACTTGTGGTACGCCCCGAAGACGCACTGCAGGCGGTGCGAACGGCAATCATGCTCGGTGCTGTGGTCCCGGAAATGCGGGCTCAGGCCGAAGCGCTGGCCGGCGACCTCGCCGAGCTGTTACGCGTGCGCAAGGACATCGACACCGAAAATACACGGCTCGCCGCCGACCTTGACGTATTGGCGCGCGAACAATTGCGGCTGAATATGCTCATCGACGAGCGGCAGCGAAAACAGGCTGCGGCCGAGCAGGCGCTCGATACGCAAAAGCAGCACGCCGCGGATCTGGCGCATCAGGTCGACAACCTGAGAGACCTCATCGGCAAACTCGAGCAGGGCCTCGACAGCACCGCCCGCGAGGCACGCGCCCAGGCCCGCTCGATCGAGGCAGATGCGATGCGGCCCGATCTCGCCGCGCTCAAGGATCCCGGCCGCATGACGCCCGCGGTGGCATTCGCGGCCACGCGCGGACACCTTCGTTTGCCCGTGAATGGCGCGCGGATCCGGGAGTTCGGCGCGTCGGACGGCGCCGGTGGAACCCAAAAGGGGCTCTCCATCGCAACCCATACTAGCGCCGAGATTACCGCCCCGTGCGACGGCTGGGTGGTTTACGCCGGACCGTTTCGCAGTTATGGGCAACTCTTGATACTCAATGCCGGCGGCGGGTATCATGTGCTGTTAGCGGGGATGGAACGGATTTCCGTCGATCTCGGCCAGTTCGTTCTGACCGGTGAACCCGTAGCAGTCATGGGCGGTGGATCGCAGGTGTCCGCCGCCGTCGCGACCGGGGCCAAGCAACCTGTACTTTACGTGGAGTTCCGCAAGGACGGTACTCCGATCGATCCCAGCCCCTGGTGGGCGACAAACGAAGGCGAAAAGGTTCGCGGATGATGCGCAAGACCTCCCTCATTTTCCTCGGCGCGCTGGCTGGCGCCGCGGTCACGCTGCTGGCGACCCAGCCCCATTCATTGCTCGGCGGCTCCGCTGCCAGCGCGGCGGCCTCCGACACCTACCGGGAGCTCAATCTGTTCGGCGACGTGTTCGAGCGCGTGCGCGCCGACTACGTCGAGAAACCGGACGACTCCAAGCTGGTCGAATCGGCGATCAACGGCATGCTCGCCGGGCTCGATCCGCATTCCAGCTACATGGACCCCAAGAGCTTCCGCGACATGCAGGTGCAGACACGCGGCGAATTCGGCGGTCTCGGCATCGAGGTCACCATGGAAGACGGCCTGGTGAAGGTCGTCGCGCCGATCGACGATACGCCGGCGGCCAAGGCCGGCGTCATGGCGAACGACATCATCACCCAGCTTGACGACGAAAACGTGCAGGGCCTCACCCTCAATCAGGCCGTCGACAAGATGCGCGGGCCCGTCAACACCAAGATCAAGCTCACGATCATGCGCAAGGGCAGCGACAAGCCGATCGAGGTATCGATCGTGCGCGATGTCATCCGCGTGAAATCGGTGCGCTCGCACAACGAAGGCGACGATGTCGGCTATATCCGCATCACGCAGTTCAACGAGCAGACGACCGACGGCCTCAAGCAGGCGATCAACGATCTCAACAATCAGCTCGGCGCCGACAAGATCAAGGGCTACGTGGTCGATCTGCGCAACAATCCGGGCGGCCTGCTCGACCAGGCGATCTCGGTGTCCGACACGTTCCTCGACAAGGGCGAGATCGTGTCGACCCGCGGCCGCAACCCGGAAGAGACGCAGCGCTTCAACGCGCGGCCCGGCGACATGACCAAGGGCAAGCCGCTGATTGTCCTGATCAACGGCGGCTCGGCTTCGGCGTCGGAAATCGTCGCCGGCGCGCTGCAAGACCACAAGCGGGCGACGCTGGTCGGCACCCGCTCGTTCGGCAAGGGTTCGGTGCAGACCATCATCCCGCTCGGCACCGGCAATGGTGCGCTGCGGCTGACCACCGCGCGCTACTTCACACCGTCCGGCCGTTCGATCCAGGCCAAGGGCATCACCCCCGATATCGAGGTGCTCCAAGATGTCCCGGACGACCTGAAGAACCGCACCGACACCAAGGGCGAGGCTTCGCTGCGCGGCCACCTCAAGGCCGAAGGCGCCGAGGAATCCGGTTCGCAATCCTACGTGCCGCCGGACGAAAAGGACGACACCGCGCTCAAGACGGCGCTCAATCTCCTGCGCGGCACGACGACCAACGCCGCGTTCCCGCCGAATCCGAAGACCGCAGTTCCGAACTAGGCGATCGATCCCGGAATGTCGAATTTGGGGCGGTGACGAGCCGCCCCAAATTTTTTTGTCGGGGCCGGCATGAGTGGTCGCGGCGGGAACCGATCCATCAGATGGTCTCCGCTCCGGCGGGACAGCTTATCTGCCGTGATAGACTGCAGCGCATGATTCGCGAGCGATTGGCCCAAGTCTCAAGGACCATGGGATCATGACGGCGGACGATCTGAACGCGCCGCTTGGCCAAGAACCAAAAAAGCGGCGATTTACGGTTCCGATTACGACCTCGCAGGCCCTCGGCGGGGCGCTCGCGCTTTTCCTCGGCGTCTTCGTGCTGTGGGCCACGCTCGGCGATAATCCGTTCGGTGGCGAGCCGATGGTCGTCGCCAAGATCAATGCTCCGTCCGGGCCGGCGGCCGGCGGCACACCGAACGTTCTCTCTGGAACCCCGAACCGTTATGACGGTCCGGCGGTCGTGCAGCCGCCAGCCGGCCAGACCGCGGCAGCCGCCGCTCCGCAAACCGTCACCATCATCAACGGCAAAACCGGGCAGCGGCAGGAGATCGAACTTGCAGCACCTGCCGGCGATGCAACGGCGCCGGCGGCAGCGGCAGTCCCCGCCGATCAGAAATTCGCCGAGATGACGCCGCACGGGCCTGTTCCGAAAGTCGGCGCCGACGGCGTGCGGCCCGCGGACGCCTTTGCCCAGACCGTGAAAGCGCTGCCCGGCAAACCCGACGCTCCGCGCATCGCCATCATCGTCACCGGGCTCGGCGTGAGCGATACCGCGACGTCCAGCGCCATCACCAAATTGCCGGGAGCCGTGACGCTCGGCTTCATGCCCTATGGCAGCGATGTCGCCGCATTGGCCGCCCGCGCCCGCGACCAGGGACACGAAGTCCTGCTGCAAGTACCGATGGAGCCGTTCGATTACCCGGACAACGATCCCGGCCCGCAAACGCTGCTGACCTCGCTCACGCCGCAGCAGAACCTCGACCGGCTCTATTGGCTGATGAGCCGATTCCAGGGCTATGTCGGACTCACCGGTGCGATGGGCGCTCGGTTTACCGCCTCGGAGTCGTCGTTTGCGCCGGTGTTGCACGAAGCGGCCAAGCGCGGCCTGGTTTTTGTCGACGACGGATCGAATCCGCGCAGCCTCGCCGGCCGGCTTGCCGGCGCCGACAATCTGCCATTCGCCAAGGCGGATGTGGTGATCGACTCGGTTGCGACGCCTGCGGAAATCGACCGGGCACTCGGCCGGCTGGAAATGGCGGCGCGCGAGCGCAATAACGTCGTCGGCATAGCGTCGGCGCTGCCGGTTTCGATCGAGCACATCGCAAAATGGGCGAAGGGATTGGACAGCCGCGGCATAATGCTGGTTCCGATCACCGCCGTCGCGCTGAAGCCGAAGCAGACCTGAGGTCATGCGTTTCGAAGATCTGCCCTATCGCCCCTGTGTCGGCGTCATGGTGCTCAACCGCGCCGGCCTTGCTTTTGTCGGCCGCCGTATCGAGGGGCCGGAACATATCGACGCCACCCATGCCTGGCAGATGCCGCAGGGCGGTATCGATCCGGGCGAGGACGCATGGCCGGCGGCTTTGCGCGAACTGCGCGAAGAGACCAACATCACCACGGTCGAGCGGCTCGGCGAGATTCCGGAATGGCTCAGTTACGACATTCCGCGCGAGATCGTGGGGCTGGCCTGGAAGGGCAAATACCGCGGCCAGAAACAGAAGTGGTTTGCGCTGCGTTTCACCGGCGTGGACAGCGAAATCGACGTCGCCAACCCTGCCGGTACCCATGAGCCCGAGTTCGCCGCCTGGCGCTGGGAGCCGATGCAGAACGTCCCGAGCATGGTCGTGCCGTTCAAGCGCGCGGTCTATGAGCGCGTCGTCGAGGAGTTTGCGAAGTTCGCGTGATGGCCGGTCAAGATTTTGCGGTGAAACTTGAACCGCGTACTTGCGCTATTGCGCGAGCGCCGCCTGCAACGTCTTCAATTGTTCGAGATGCCGGGCGAGCTTGTCGCGCTCGGCGTCGTCGGTGCTATCGGCGACATCTTCCTCGGCGTCTTTGATTTCGTCGGCCAGTATCGCCACGTCGAAATCCTCGCGCGCCACGGCTTTGTCGGCAAGCACGGTCAATCCGGCGGGCCCGACTTCGGCAAAGCCGCCGACGACCACGACCGGTACGCGTTCGTTACCGTTGAAGATCGTCACGATGCCCGGCCGCAGCGTCGTTACCAGCGGCGCATGCCCGGCGAGGATGCCCATGTCGCCCTCGGTGCCAGGCAAATCCACCTGATCGACGTCGCCGGAGAACAGAACACGTTCGGGTGAAACAAATTCGAGATGAAGTGCGGCCATCGTTTAAGCCTCGGCGGCGAGCTTCTTGCTCTTCTCGACCGCCTCCTCGATGGTACCGACCATGTAGAAAGCCGCTTCCGGCAGGTGATCGTATTTGCCGCCGACCAGATCCTTGAAGCCCTTGATGGTGTCTTGCAGGTCGACAAGCTTGCCGGGCGAGCCGGTGAAAACCTCGGCGACGAAGAACGGCTGCGAGAGAAAGCGCTCGATCTTGCGCGCCCGCGCCACTGTCAGCTTGTCCTCTTCCGACAGTTCGTCCATGCCGAGAATGGCGATGATGTCCTGCAGCGCCTTGTAGCGCTGGAGGATCTGCTGCACCTGGCGGGCGACGGCGTAATGCTCCTCACCGACAACCAGTGGTGAAAGCATGCGCGAGGTGGAGTCGAGCGGATCGACCGCCGGATAGATGCCTTTGGCAGCGATATCGCGCGACAACACCGTGGTGGCGTCGAGATGCGCGAACGACGTCGCCGGCGCCGGGTCGGTCAGGTCGTCGGCCGGCACGTAAATCGCCTGCACCGATGTCACGGAGCCTTTTTGCGTCGTGGTGATCCGCTCCTGCAACGCGCCCATGTCGGTTGCGAGCGTCGGCTGATAACCGACCGCCGAAGGAATACGGCCGAGCAGCGCCGAGACTTCGGAGCCGGCCTGGGTGAAGCGGAAAATGTTGTCGACGAAGAACAGCACGTCCTGGCCCTGGTCGCGGAAATGCTCGGCGACGGTGAGGCCGGTGAGACCGACGCGGGCGCGGGCGCCGGGCGGTTCGTTCATCTGGCCGTAGACCAGCGCGCACTTCGAGCCTTCGACCGAACCCTTGTGCGGATCCTTGTTTACGCCCGACTCGATCATCTCATGATAGAGGTCATTGCCCTCGCGGGTGCGCTCACCGACACCGGCGAACACCGAGTATCCGCCATGGGCCTTGGCGACGTTGTTGATCAATTCCATGATCAGCACGGTCTTGCCGACGCCGGCGCCACCGAACAGACCGATCTTGCCGCCCTTGGCGTAGGGCGCCAGCAGATCGACGACCTTGATGCCAGTGACGAGAATCGCCGCTTCAGTCGATTGATCGGTGTAGGCCGGCGCCTCCTGGTGAATGGCCCGCATCGAGTCACCCTTGACGGGTCCGGCTTCGTCCACCGGTTCGCCGATCACATTGATGATGCGGCCGAGCAGCGCGTGGCCGACGGGAACCGAGATGGGCGCGCCGGTATCGGTCACTTCCTGGCCACGCACCAAACCCTCGCTGGTGTCCATGGCGACGGTCCGCACCGTCGATTCGCCGAGATGCTGTGCCACTTCGAGCACCAGGCGATTGCCCTGGTTCTTGGTCTCCAGCGCGTTCAATATCGCCGGCAAGTGACCTTCGAACTGCACGTCGATCACGGCGCCGATAACCTGGGTAATGCGTCCGGTTGGATTTGCCATCATGGTCCTCTTCTAGAATAGCTTTACAGCGCCTCGGCGCCCGAGATGATCTCGATCAGTTCCTTGGTAATCATCGCCTGGCGGGTGCGGTTATACAGCAGTGTTTGCTTACGGATCATGTCGCCGGCATTGCGGGTGGCGTTATCCATCGCCGACATCTGCGCGCCATAGAACGAAGCGGCGTTCTCCAGGAGCGCCCGGAGAACCTGCACTGCAAGGTTCTGCGGCAATAACTCGCGAAGGATGTCCTCGGCGTCGGGCTCGAATTCGTAGACCGCGCCGCCGAGCCCGTCCGTCCCCTTTGTGTCGAACACCGGCGGGATTATTTGCTGCGCCGTAGGAATTTGCGCGATCACCGAGCGGAACCGCGAATAGAACAGCGTACAGACATCGAATTCAAATTTGTCGAACAACGCGATGATCTTGCCCGCGATTATCTCGGCATTTTCGTAACCCAGCACACGCACCGAGCGCAGGTCGATCAGTTCGACGATCTGCTGCGCATAGAGTCTTCGCAACTGGTCATAGCCCTTGCGGCCGACACAGAAGAACTTGACCTTCTTGCCTTCGCCCATCAGCGCGTTGGCGCGCTCGCGGGCGAGCCGCACGATTGCGGTATTGAACGGGCCGCACAGGCCGCGTTCGGCGGTGCAAACCAGAAGAAGATGTCTCTGATCGCCGCCAGTACCCTTCAAGAGCCGCGGCGCCGAGTCGCTGCCCGCCACCGATGCCGCGATGTTACCGAGCACGATGTCCATGCGGCTGGCATAAGGACGCGCCGCTTCCGCCGCCGCCTGCGCGCGACGCAGCTTCGATGCCGCGACCATCTGCATGGCCTTGGTGATCTTCTGCGTCGCCTTAGTGGAGGCGATGCGGTTGCGCAGGTCTTTGAGCGAAGGCATCTCGTCTCAGTCGTTTCTCTTCATCGTCTTGCCCGGCCAAAATTCTAAGTCCATTTTGCCGGGCATCCACGTCTTTGCCGCACTCCCCGTCCGAAGACGTGGATGGCCGTGACAAGCCCGGCCATGACGGCGTTATGCGAATGTCTTAGCGTAGGCGTCGACTACGCCCTTGAGCTTGCCCGCCGTGCCGTCGTCGAGATCGCGCGACTCGCGGATTGCCTTGAGGATGTCGGGATGCTGGTTGCGCAGCGTCCCAAGGAGGCCGTCTTCGAACGCGCGCACCCTGCTGACCGGCAGCGGATCGAGATAGCCGTTGACGCCGGCATAAATGACGCAGACTTGCTCTTCCATCAGTAGCGGCGAAAATTGCGGCTGCTTGAGCAGTTCGGTGAGCCGCGAGCCGCGATTGAGCATGCGCTGCGTGGTGGCATCGAGGTCGGAGCCGAACTGCGCGAACGCCGCCATTTCGCGGTACTGCGCCAGCTCGCCCTTGATGCGCCCGGCGACTTTTTTCATGGCCTTGGTCTGCGCCGCGGAACCGACGCGCGACACCGAGAGGCCGACGTTCACCGCCGGGCGGATGCCCTGATAGAACAGATCGGTCTCGAGAAAGATCTGGCCGTCGGTGATGGAGATGACATTGGTCGGAATGTAGGCCGACACGTCGTTGGCTTGCGTCTCGATTACCGGCAGCGCCGTCAGTGAGCCGCCTTTGTTGTCGTCGTTCATTTTCGCCGCACGCTCGAGCAGCCGCGAGTGCAGGTAGAACACGTCGCCCGGATAGGCTTCGCGTCCCGGCGGCCGGCGCAACAGGAGCGACATCTGGCGGTAGGCTACGGCTTGCTTGGAGAGATCGTCGTAGATGATCACGGCGTGCATGCCATTATCGCGGAAATACTCGCCCATGGCGCAGCCGGCGAACGGCGCCAGATACTGCATCGGTGCCGGATCGGAGGCCGTCGCCGCGACCACGATCGAATAGTCGAGCGCGCCGTTTTCTTCCAGCACCTTGACGAATTGCGCCACGGTGGAGCGCTTTTGTCCGATCGCGACATAGACGCAATAAAGTTTGATCTTTTCGTCACCGGAAGCGTTGAGCGACTTCTGGTTCAGGATGGTGTCGAGTGCGATGGCGGTCTTGCCGGTCTGGCGGTCGCCGATGATTAGTTCGCGCTGGCCGCGGCCGATCGGGATCAGCGCGTCGATCGCCTTCAGTCCGGTCGCCATCGGCTCATTCACCGACTTGCGCGGAATGATGCCCGGCGCTTTGACGTCGACGCGGGCCTTTTGGTCGGACTTGATCGGGCCCTTGCCGTCGATCGGATCGCCGAGCGCGTCAACGACGCGGCCGAGCAGTCCCTTGCCGACCGGCACTTCGACGATGGCGCGGGTGCGCTTGACGGTCTGGCCTTCCTTGATTTCGCGGTCGGTGCCGAAAATCACGATGCCGACATTGTCCTGCTCGAGGTTGAGCGCCATGCCTCTGACGCCGCTCTCGAACTCGACCATCTCGCCGGCCTGCACGTTATCGAGGCCGTATACGCGGGCGATGCCATCGCCGACTGACAGCACCTGGCCGACTTCGGAGACTTCCGCCTCCTGGCCGAAATTCTGGATCTGCTCTTTGAGGATTGCGGAGATTTCCGCGGCGCGGATATCCATTATCGAGCCTCTTTCATCGCGTGCTTGATTGCGTTGAGCTTGGTGCGGAGCGACGTGTCGACCATGCGGCTGCCGAGCTTGACCACGAGGCCGCCGATGATCGAGGGATCGACCTTGATGTCGAGATCGACGTCCTTGCCGCTGACCTCTTTGAGCGCTGAGCGCAGCGCATCGAGATGGTCGCCCTTGAGGTCTTCAGCGACCGTGACCTCGGCTGTTGCTTCGCCCTTATAGGTCGCCACCAGCTCGCGATACCCTCTGATCATGTCGCGCACCGCGAAGAGACGGCGGTTCGAGGTCACGAGCTTTAGGAATTTTGCGGTGAGACCGCCGATGCCGGTCTTGTCGAGCACGGCGGACAGCGCCTGCAATTGCTCGTCGGCGGAAAAGGCCGGACTGCGCACCAGACGGAGCAAATCGGCGCTCTCGGCCACAAGCGCGTCGAACCGGTCAAGATCCGCTTTCACGGCGTCGATGGCATTGCCGTCATGCGCCAGATCGAACAGCGCTGTCGCATAACGGCCAGCCATGCCGGATACGATGGGTTCTTCGCCTGCCAAAGTGGGTGCTCGCTTCGCGTGCTCTCGGGGCTTTGATTTTTTCCAAAAGCTGCGCAGCGGTCCCTAGTGGACTCGCGCAAGCCCTTGGGATTTAAGCGGGATTTGGATGTTCGCAGAGATCGCAGAAAACCCCACAAACCCGCGAAAATCGAGCGTTTGCTAACACACCGTGCAGTGCGGCGCAACACGGCGAAAAACCGACAAAAACGGCCTATGCGGGACCTTGGAATGAACCTTGGAATGCTCCCCGCGCTAGGCGGCGTGCGCCGCCGTATGTTGACGGATTACGTCGAGGAAAATGTCGCCGTATTGCCTTAGCTTCGTTTCGCCGACGCCGTGAACGGCGCTCATCTCGGCTGGCGTCGCCGGTTTGCGGCGGGCCATGTCGATCAAGGTCTTGTCGGCAAACACGACATAGGCGGCGACCCGCTGCTCTTTGGCCAGCGCCGAACGGCGCTGGCGCAGTGCCTCGAACAAGGCGGCGTCGCCCGACGGACCGTCGGCAAGCACCGCGGCGTTGGCAGCGGAGCGTGCTGTCTTGCGGGTGGCAGGCTTGAGCGTGTCCTTGCGCAGCGTGACTTTGTCGACGCCTTTGAGGACGCGCCGGCCAGACTCGGTGACCGACCAGCTACCGTAGCCGCTAACGTCGAGCACGACGATGCCGGCGCCATGGAGCTGGCGGAAGATCGCGCGCCATTCCTGCTTGCTGTATTCCTTGCCGACGCCGAAGGTCGGCAAGCGATCATGGCCGAATTTCTCGATGGCCTCGGTGTTCTCGCCGACCAGCACGTTTGTCAGGTGCTCGGTGCCGAAGCGCTGCCCGGTACGCATGATGGCCGATAGCGCCTTTTGCGCCGCGGTCGTGCCGTCGATCACTTCAGCACCATCGCAGCAGAAATCGCAGTTGCCGCACGGTGGCGGCGTCTCGCCAAAATAGCCGAGCAGCGTTTGCCGCCGGCAGCGTGGCGATTCGCACAGCGACACCAGCGCATTGAGCCGCTGGCGCTCGACCCGCTTCTGCGCGTCGGACGCATCGCCTTCGTCGATCTGCATGCGGCGCAGCCGGATGTCGCCCATGCCGTACAGCGTCAGCGTGTCGGCCGGCAGACCGTCGCGGCCTGCGCGGCCGATTTCCTGATAGTAGCTTTCGATATCGGCCGGCATATCGGCGTGCAGAACGAAGCGGACATCGGGCTTGTCAATCCCCATGCCGAACGCGACGGTCGCGATCACGACGACGCCGTCCTCCTGCAGAAAAATATCCTGGTTGCGCGAGCGTGCCGCCGGCTCCATGCCGGCGTGGTACGGCAGTGCTTTGACGCCGTTCTGGCGCAGGAATTCTGCCAGTTCCTCGGTCTTGCGCCGCGAGCTGCAATAGACGATGCCGCTTTCGCCCTCATGGCTTTTGATGAAATCGGCGACCTGTTTGCGGCCGCCGATTTTAGCCGCCATCGCCAGCCGCAAATTGGGCCGATCGAAGCCGTGCACGAAGACCGTCGGCGGTCGGCTGAAAAGCTTGTCGAGAATATCGGCGCGCGTTGCGGCGTCCGCGGTCGCAGTGAACGCGACCGTCTGCACGCCGCCAAGCGCCGCCTGCACCGTGCCAAGCGCCGCGTATTCGGGACGAAAATCGTGACCCCATTGCGAGATGCAATGCGCCTCGTCGACCGCAAGCAATGCCACTTTGGCGCGCTTGAGCAGATCGAGCGTTTCGGATTTCACCAGCCGTTCCGGCGCCACATAAACGAGGCGCAATTCGCCGCGCGCCATGCGGTCGAGGATCGAGCGGTTTTCGGCGAAGTCGTTGGCAGAGTTGAGCGCAGCCGCTGCGATCCCGTAGCCGCAAAGCTGCGCCACCTGATTACGCATCAGTGCGATCAGTGGCGACACCACTATGGTGAGGCCGTCACGCAACAGCGCCGGAAGCTGGTAGCACAGCGACTTGCCGCTGCCGGTCGGCATGACGGCGAGCACGTCGCGGCCATCGAGCACGGCGGAGACGATATCGGCCTGGCCGGTCCGGAACGCCCCAAAGCCGAATGTCGTGCGAAGTAGGCGCTGGGCGGCCGCGAGTTCCAACTTATGCCTCTTTCGTTAGTTCTATCTTTGTTCCGAGCAATTGCAAGGGCCGGCATCTTTGGCATTCGTTTCCAGAGGCAAAAAAAGCCTTTCTACTCAGTCTATTAGGACTATTTTAACGGCGTTCTTCATCAATGCTTTTGAGGCTGATTTGTTGCATTGCCACATAAATGGTGCAATGCAACAATATAATTATTGTTCGATTCGCGAACAAACCGCTGGAGTGCAGGATGACTGAATACGGAGACATCTTCGACTACAATCAGAGCGCTGTCGCATTTGAGGCGCTGAATCTCGCCTTTATAGCGGCCTATGGGCTGCTCATCGTTTGGGTGGCATCCCATACGAAAGATTCCGTTGTGGGTTCTTTGCAGTCCACCTGACTTTCCCATCTCTGACTGGGCGTGAGGCCGCCTCCATTGGCGGCCTCAGCCATTTGTTGGGGAGTGATTGGCGAGATGCGGGCGGGCGGCATCGCCCCGCATACGCCGCAGAGCGGGTCCGCAGCCGACGGGAGGGGCCTTTCTTGCGCCGCCGCGCCCGCTGAGGCAGGGTCCGCACCCAACCTGCGTCCTCCCATGCCCTCTGCCGGACCTTCATCTGCCGGGCCCACGCTCGGCCGACTTGTCAAACTCATGAGCCTGCTCTGGCTCGCCGGCGTCGCCATGCGCATGACGATCCTCGCCATGCCGCCGGTGATCCCGCTCGTGCATGCCGAACTGCACATGTCGGAGACGCAGGTCGGCCTTTTGATCGGATTGCCGCTGGCAATCTTCGCCATCGCGGCGGTGCCCGGCTCGCTGCTCATCGCGCGCATTGGTCCGAGCCTGGCGGTCATCGTGGGCATGGTGATTGCCGCGTTCGCCGGCGCGGCGCGGGCCGCCGCCGTCGATGTGGCGACGCTTTACGCGGCTGCGATCGCGACCGGGTTCGGCGTCGCGCTGATGCAGCCGGGATTGCCAACGCTCGTCCAGCTATGGCTGCCCAGCCGCATCGCGTACGGCACCATCGCCTACTCCAGCGGCATGCTGATGGGGGCGATGTTTGCAACGGTCCTGACCATTCCGTTCGTGTTGCCGTTGGCCGGCGGCAGCTGGCGTCTTGATCTCGTGCTGTGGGCGGTGCCGGCGCTCCTGATCGTGCCGCTGTTCGCGCTGATGAGCCCGGCGAGCGACGCGCCGCAGCGGACGGGCAAAATATTCGGGGCGCGCTGGTGGCCGGACTGGAAGGATCCGCTGGTCTGGCTCCTTGGCCTCACGTTCGGCAGCAACAACAGTGCGTATTTCTCGACCAATGCGTTCCTCGGCGATTTCCTTTTCAGCACCGGCAAGCCGGAGCTGCTCGGCGTTTCGCTCGCATGGCTCAACGGCGCGCAGATCGTCACACCGATTATCCTGCTGCTCATGGCGGACCGCATACAGCGTCGCGCGTGGCCATTTCTGGTATTCGGTCCTTTTCTGCTCGCCTCGTTTCTCGGAATCATGTTTCTGCACTCCACCGTTGCGATCATCGTCTGTGCCGCGCTGGTGGGTTTCACGACGGCGATCACGCTGATCGCCACTTTGGCGTTGCCGGCACTGCTGAGCGCGCCCGCCGACGTGCCGCGCACCGCCGCCGGCATGTTCACCATCAGCTACACCACCGCGATCATCATTCCGACCATCAGCGGGGCGCTCTGGGACTCGACCGGCCTACCGTGGACTGTATTCGTACCGTTATGCCTCTGCGCCATGGTCCTGACTGTATTCGGCGCCGTGGTGACCCGCCGGCGGCCGGCAGGCGAGACAGCGGTCGCCCAATGAGCGATGCTGGTAAAAAATCCGGGAGGAATAATTCCGCGATGGCCAGACGAGCGAAAAAGACCGCGCCCCGCCGCACGGAGTCGAAGCAGCCATCAAAGCCCTTGCCGAAGGGGCCGATGCTGCCGATCGAGCGCATCGCCTATTCGCCGATCACCGAGCGCGCGCCGCTCGTGTTGCCGAATGGCGCCCGCATGGTGGTGTGGGTGATCGTCAATGTCGAGGAATGGGACCCGACGCAGCCGATGCCGCGCACGGTGCTCACGCCGCCGGCCGGCGGCTCGCCGATGCCCGATGTGCCGAACTGGGCCTGGCACGAATACGGCAACCGGGTCGGCTTCTGGCGTTTCGTCAAAGTGTTCGACGAACTCCAGATTCCCGGCGTGATCGCCATCAACGGCTCCGCGCTCGCCGCCTATCCGCCGATTGTGCGCGCCGCGGTTGAGCGCAAGTGGGAGTTCATGGGTCACGGCTTTACCCAGCGCAACATGCAGAAGGTGCCGGACGAGCGCGCCGATATCCGCAGGACCCGCGAGGCCATCGTGCAGGCCACCGGCAAGCCGCCGCGCGGCTGGCTCGGTCCCGGCCTCACCGAAACCTGGCAGACGCCCGACCTTCTGGCCGAGGAAGGCTACGGCTATGTCGCCGACTGGGTGCTCGACGATCAGCCAGTGTGGCTGAAGACGCGCGGCAAGCCGATCGTCAACGTGCCCTATACGCAGGAATGCAACGACGTCGCCATGATGCTGATCCAGCATCACAAGGCTTCGGAATACAGCGACCGTGCGCTCGATCAGTTCGAGCAGATCTACGCCGACTCCGAGGAGTCGGCGCGCGTGATGGCGATCTCGATCCATCCCTACATCATGGGTGCGCCGCATCGGTTGAAATATTTTCGCCGCGTCATCGAGCACATTCGCAAAAAACAAGACGTCCTGTTCTGGACCGGGGAGCAAATCCTCGACTGGTTCCTTGGCGCCGGACCGAAAGCACCGTGAGCATCCTGTGAGTCATCCCGAACAATCACGCGCGGCGCACGGCGACGCCGGCGCCAAGCTGATGCTTGTCGTCTTGTGCATCGTCTGGGGCATCAGCTGGCCGTTGATGCGGATCGCGCTCAGCGAAATTCCGCCGTTCACCATGCGCACCTCGAGTTCGCTGGTCGGCGGCGTGGTGCTTTATGGCGTCTGCCGGTTCATGGGGCGCAAATTGTACATTCCGCGCGGCAAAGCGCGATTGCACCTGGTTGTTGCCGCGCTGCTCAATGTCGCGAGCTTCAGCGTGTTCTCGACCTTCGCACAGCTCAATGCCGCAACATCGCGGGTGGCGATCCTTGCCTACACGATGCCGATCTGGTCGGTCGTGCTGGCCTGGATATTCCTGCGTGAGCGGCCGACCGGCACGCAGCCGATCGCCATCGGGCTTTGCGCTGCAGGACTTTCGATCCTGATTTATCCGCTAACCGCCACCGGTGTCCCGCTCGGCATCCTGCTCGCGCTTGCCACCGGCATGAGTTGGGCAGCCGGCACGGTCTATCTGAAATGGGCGCGCATTGGCGCCGATCCGATGGCGATCGCGATCTGGCAGGTCGTGGTGTCGTTCTTTGTCATCGCCACCTGCATGCTGGTGTTTGAGGGCGGCGTCGATCTTCATTCCGCCCATGCCGGCGGCGTGACCGCCATGATCCTGTCCGGCATTCTTGGCACCGGCGCCGCCTATGGCTTGTGGTTCTCGATCATCACGCGGCTGCCGGCGATGACGGCCTCGCTCGGCGTGCTCGGTAGTCCGGTGATCGGCGTCATCGCCTCGGTGATCTTCCTCGGCGAGCGGCCGACCGTCACCGACGTCATCGGCTTCGTCCTGATCCTTGGTGCCTCGGCCCTGACGCTGCTGAGCAGGCCGGCCACGGTCGAGGCGGCCGAGCACACCTGAATTGCAACCGGGGCCGCCGCTTACACCGGCAGGCAGAGCGCGTTATCGACCAGCAGGTTGTCGTAAACGCAACGGCGCTCGGCGAGCTTGAGCCGTTCGCCGACCCGGCGGAATTTGTCGTAATAGACACCGACCTGGTGCAGTTTGGCGTCCGGCCGGTCGAACAAGACCTGCACGACGACGTAATTGGAGCGGGCGCGGATCTCGCCGTTCTGCTCGTCACTGAGCACTTGCAGATTGCCGACGATGTGGCGGAGATAGCGCGGCGCGAACATTTCCGTCTTCATCGCGTTGGCGCGATCGAGAATCATGCCCTTGTTCTCGCAATAGATCAGTCCGACCGGCATATTGCGGTCGGCGTTCTCGCGCGAGATCACGACATAGCAGCCGTCGTCGGTGAACATTTCGGCCCAATCGGCCAGCCGGTTTTCGTCGAGCGCCGCCGCATAGGCATTGTTGAACTCTTCGATTTCACGATGACGCAGCAACGCTTCGATGCGCCGGTCATTGGCCGTGTCATTGCGCGCATCGAGCATGGCCGGCGCCCTAGAGATCCATCGCCTGCCGCCAATGCCTGTACATGGCGCGGATGGCGGATTCGGAAATCAAGGTATCGGAGGTGCCGGCCTCGCGCTGCGGATCGAGCTTCACCAGATGCGTGCCGTTGGGCACGCGCTGCATGCCGTCCTGGACGAACTTGATCGCCTCGTTGTCTTCGAGCCCAAGGAATCCGGCCGGGCCCATCAAGTTGCCCTGGCGCAAACGATGACGCGTCATCTCCTCGTCGTCGCCTTCGAATCCGAACATGGTCCACTTCATGATGAATTCATGGGGCCCACTGGGCACGATCTGGCGGACGCCAAGCGTGTTCATTTCCCGCTGCACGATCAGGTTCGGCCAGATCGTCGCCATGGTCACCGACCATGGACTATCGAATTCCTCGATGAAGTCCATGAAACGCGGCTCATTGAGCGTCATGCCCTCCTTGAAAGCGCGCATCTCCTTCTTGGCTGCGCCGGGAATCGCCTTGGCGTCCGACTTCGCCGACGCCATCACGCCGTGCCGGCCGCTCTCGTCGGCGAGCATCAGCGAGCGATTGCCGACCACGAGCAGGCCGAAAGTGACGAGGAAGGTGTGCAGCAGCGTGGCGTGGTACGGGTCCTTCAGGTTCTCGTGATAGAGTTTCCAGTTGCCCGGCAGCGAGTGCCGGTAATGGCCGAGCACGCGCAGCTTGCGGCCATCGAACGTCGCCTCGAATTCTCGCATCACCTCGGGACCGAGATATTCGGCGAGCGTCTCCATGGTGCCCGAGTAGGAGGCGAAGACGACGCCGCGATGGCTGGTCACCGCGAGCTTGCGCGGGCCGTAGTCCGCCATCTTGAAATCCGGCGGCATGCCGCCCTTGCCGCCAACGCCGCGGCGGAACGGAACACCGATCAGATTTCCTTTCAGATCGTAGGTCCACTGATGGTACGGACAGACGAATTCGTTGGCGGTGCCGCTTAGTTCGCGGCAGAATTCCGATGCCCGGTGGACGCAGCGGTTCTCGAAAGCGTTGATCGAGCCGTCCTTGGCGCGCGACACCACGATCGGGGTCGGGCCGACATTGGACCGGATATAGTCGCCGGGATTCGGAATTTCGGCTTCGAGCGCGACGTAATTCCAGGTCGGACCGTGGAAGATGCGCTCAACCTCCCGCTCATAGACCGCCTGATCCGTGTAAACCCAGTCCGGAATGACGGACGGATCGTTGTCGGGCCAAACGTAACTGTCATTCTTGAGCTGCAACGCCATACGCATCGCCTCGCAAAACCGTCTGAGCCAGCATAGCCGAATTCTGCGTCGATTGCACCGTCGGGGACCGCGGCGTACGCTTTGGAGAATGGCAAAGGAGCAACACCATGGCGCAGGAACCGCTCGCCACCCGGGGCAATTATCTGCACATCTACGATTTTCGCGTGATCAAAGGCAAAGAGGACGAGTTCATCCGGCAGTTCGAAGCGTTCGACTATTCCGACGGCAATCCGATGCATAAGTCGTCGGCGCAGGTGAAAGACGGCGTGCTATGCCGCGATACCGAAGACCCGCAGCGGTTCTTCCTGATCGCCGAGTGGGCCGATATCGAAGAGCACGCGCGGATCCGGAAAATCCTCGCCAACGAGATCAAGCCGGAATTCATCAAGTTCATCGAAGGCCACAAATTCGTGCCGAAATATGTCGAGGTCGTCTCCTCGACGCCGGACGAAATCCTCAAGAAAGCGGCGGAGTAATATCGGCTACGCCTTGACCGCCAGCGCCATTTCCGCGGCGCGCGCCACCATCGCGCTCTGCGGATCGGCGAGCGGGTCGACGACGGTGAAATGGTTCATTCCGGCGATCTCTTCGTAGCGCGTCTTTGCCACATTCTGCCAGGACTGCGTTATGAGCCGGCTCTGGCGCTTGAACTCGCTTGATTCCAGACCGCCGACAACGGCGTCGAATGTCCGCCCCGGCGTGATCGGCCACAATGCCGGCGACAGTTCCCGCGCGGTGTCGGCGGTGAGCCGCAGGTCCGCATTGGGCGTAATGCCGACCAGCGGGGCGAGATCGAACACACCGGAAATCGAATAGCCGGCCGGCACCAGATCGGCAGGCGCCTTGGGATAGAGCGTCGCCCAATCCGTCGCCAGCATCGCGCCGGCGAGATGCCCTCCGGCGGAATGGCCGACGACCAAGATGCGCCGGCTAAACCGCTGCCACAGGAAAATACAGGCGCGGCGCATCTGCTGGATGATGTCACCGATGCCGACGTTGGGACACAGATCGTACCCGACGACCGCAACCAGCACGCCGTGCCTGTTCAATCCGCGCGCCGCCTGACTGAACATGGACGGGTCGAGCGAGCGCCACCAGCCGCCATGAATGAACATTGCGAGCGGCGCGGCGTCGCCGGCATCCGGCAGGAACAGATCGACCGATTGCCGCGGCGTATCGCCGTAGGACAGGCCCAGCTCGGCGCGGCCATTCTTGAGGGCATCGGCGCGATAAAATTCGGCTTCGCGCGTCCAGCGCGCAAAAATCTCCTCGTGTTCCGGCACGCGGGCGCGATTATTGTATTCGGTTTCGTAGTTGATGACGGCCATCGGCAGCTCCCGCGGACATGACGCGCGAGATTGCGGCATGTCCGATCCGGTGGCAAGTTGCAGCGGCAATTACCGCGTTCACTGCCCGACAGAATCTGCTAGGTGAAACTTATGAAGGTTGACGGTAAGGCAATGCGCAGCATCTGGCTCGAGCCGGATGGCTGGTCGGTCGGCGTGATCGACCAGACGGTGCTGCCGCATCGCTTCGCAACCGCCCGCCTGACCTCGCTTGAACAGGCGGCGCATGCCATCCGGTTCATGGTGATCCGCGGCGCACCGCTGATCGGCGCCACGGCGGCTTACGGCATCTGCCTGGCGTTGCGCGACGATGCCTCCGACGAAGCGCTCGACCAAGCCTATGCGACGCTTCTTGCCACGCGTCCAACCGCCATCAATCTCAAATGGGCCCTCGACGAGATGATGGCCGCAGTCCGCAACCGGCCGCGCGGCGAGCGCAGTGCCGCCGCCTACCGGCGCGCCGCTGAAATCTGCGAAGAGGACGTCGCCATCAACACCGCGATCGCGCGCAACGGATTGCCGCTGATCGAGCGGATTGCCGCGCGCAAGAAGCCGGGTGAGCGCGTCAATGTCCTCACCCATTGCAACGCCGGCTGGCTTGCGGCGGTCGACGTCGGCACCGCGACAGCGCCGATTTATCTGGCGCACGACAATGGCATCGCTCTTCACGTCTTCGCCGATGAGACCCGGCCGCGCAATCAGGGCGCCTCGCTGACCGCCTGGGAGCTCGGCAAGCACGGCGTGCCGCACACGGTGATCGCCGACAATACCGGCGGGCATCTGATGCAGCACGCCATTGTCGATCTGGTCATCGTCGGCACCGACCGCGTCACGGCACACGGAGACGTTTGCAACAAGATCGGCACTTACCTGAAGGCGCTCGCGGCGCGCGACAACAATGTGCCGTTCTATGTCGCGCTGCCGTCGCCGACGATCGATTTCAAGGTCGCCGACGGCGTCGCCGAAATTCCGATCGAGGAACGCAGCGCCGACGAGGTGACGACCATGACCGGACGCACCGCCGACGGCCGCATCGAAAGCGTGCGTATCGTGCCTGACGGCTCGGCCGTGGCGAATTACGGTTTCGACGTGACGCCGGCACGGCTGGTCACCGGTCTGATCACCGAGCGCGGCGTGATCGAGGCCTCGCCGGAAGCGTTGGCCGCGGCGTTCCCCGACCGCACGGACACGCGGCGATGATCCCGGCTGTCGCATCCGTGCCGGTCGACGGCCGCCAGTCGCGGACCGCGCTCGCCATCGCGCGCGGCACCGCGCGTTATCTGCACGCACTGGGCTATTGCGTGGTCAGCGAGCTGCCGCTGCCGTCCGGCCGGCGCGCCGATCTCGTGGCGCTCGGCGGCACCGGCGAAATCGTCATCGTCGAAATCAAATCCTCGGTCGCCGATGTCCGCGCCGACCAGAAATGGCCGGACTACCGGATGCATTGCGACCGGTTGTTTTTCGCCACGGTCGTCGACGTGCCGTGCGAGATATTTCCGCCCGACGCCGGACTGATCGTCGCCGACGCGTTCGGCGCATCGATCGCGTGCGAGGCGCCGGAGCACCGGCTGCCGGCGCCGACGCGCAAGGCGATGCTGTTGCGCTTTGCGCAAGCTGCGGCATCGCGCTTGCAGGCGCTGGCCGATCCGCAAGGTCCTTACGCTGGAGAAATTTGAGAATTATGCCGCAGCAGCCGCGGCCATATGCCCGGATTTGATCTGCTCAAGCCAGAACCGCAGCAAGACCAGATCGACGGGCTTCGGCAGCCAGTAAGATACGTTCAGGTACAGCGATTTGGCAAGCGTCACGCTCTCGCTGCACGTGGCGCTGTCGCAGCCGCTGACGACAAGGATCGGCGCCGTGCAGCCGATCTGCGCCAGATGATGCAGCATTTCGCTGCCGCCGTGATCGCCGAGCGAGAGATCGAGCGTGATGCAGTCGAACCTGGCTTGCCGTGCGAGCTTCGCCGCTTCATCGTAGCTGGCCGCGCCGGCGGGCCGATAGCCGGCCCGAACTGCAATGCGGCAGATGACCATGCGCTGGAGCGTATCGTCGTCGATAGCGAGAAGTCGCGGCTGCGGCGTGTCATCGCCGGCCGACCGTTGCCGATCGAGACTAAGCAAATCCAGCCGGTCGAGCATTCAAGCCTCGCGGGACATCCGATCTCTCGTCGCGTCGAAAGATAGGAAAAGTCCGCGAAATTCGGCTTATGGCTTTCGCTAAAATTCGAGACGATGAGGGTAAACGAACGATTATTTCGGAGCGCGTTTGGCAAGAATACGCTGCAAGGTGCGGCGATGCATGTTCAGCCGCCGCGCGGTCTCCGAGACGTTGCGACCACACAATTCGTAGATGCGCTGAATGTGCTCCCAGCGCACGCGATCCGCCGACATCGGATTTTCCGGCGGTTCGATCTTTCTGTTGTCGAGCGCCAGCAGCGCCGCGGCGACATCGTCGGCATCGACCGGCTTGGCGAGGTAGTCGACCGCGCCGATTTTGACCGCATTCACCGCGGTAGCGATGTTGCCGTAGCCGGTGAGGATGATGGCCCGCGCTTCGGGCCGGCGTTTCTTCATGGCCGAGATGACATCGAGGCCGTTGCCGTCGCCAAGACGCATGTCGACCACGGCAAAGGCGGGTGCGGCTTTCTCGACTTGCAGGAGGCCTTCGGCCACCGATTCGGCGGTCGTCACCGTGAAGCCGCGGCCTTCCATGGCCCGCGCCAGGCGCTGCAGAAAGGATTTATCGTCTTCGACGATCAGGAGTGATCGCTCGCCCGGGGCCGCGGCAGCCGCTGCATTGGTCATGGCAATTTCACTCCATCAAACAATCGCCAGCCCCCAGCATCCAAAATCAGGCTAATCCCTGGCTATCAGTTACCTAATTCCAGTCAATCAGTTAAGGGGCTTGCGCGGCCGGCTCAAGAGGGGACGACGCCAGCGCTCGCTCGAAATCGGCCCGGCTCCAGGTGACGGATATGGTCGCGCCGTGCATCGGCGGCGCCTGATTTGTCAGGGAAAGCTTGGCGCCGGAGCGCTCCAGGAGTGTCTTGGCGATGAAGAAGCCAAGGCCGAGCCCGAACGCCGCGGCCTCCTCGCCATCGGGTCCACGCGACTCCGGCCGGCGCTGCGTCACGTAAGGGGCACCGATGCGATCCACGATCTCGGGAGCGAAGCCCGGCCCGTCGTCGCTGATAATGATGCTGACTTCCGTGTCAGTCCACTCGGCGAAGATTTCAACCCGGCGGTGTGCAAAATCCACCGCGTTCTCGATCAGATTGCCGAGACCGTAACGGATGCCCGGATTGCGCGCCCCGACCGGCTCCGCCGAACGGTTGGGCGGCAGCGTCACGCCGATCTGGACGCCAAAATTGCGATGCGGCGCGACGGCTTCCTCGATCAAAGCCGAGATCGGCATGCGGTCGAACGGATCGCCGGCGGGCAACTCGGTGATCTTCGCCAGGATCTCGCGGCAACGCTGCGCCTGTTCGCGCAAGAGCTTTACGTCATCGGCGTGCGGGGATTTCGGATCGAGCGCGCGTTCGATCTCGCGCACGACGACGGTGATGGTCGAGAGCGGCGTGCCGAGCTCATGGGCGGCGGCCGCGGCGAGACCGTCGAGCTGTGACAAATGCTGCTCGCGCGCCAGCACCAGTTCGGTCGCCGCCAAGGCGTCGGAGAGCTGGCGGGCTTCCTCCGCAATCTGCCACGTATAGACGCCGATATAGCCGATCGCGAGCAGGATCGAGAGCCACACCCCGACCATGTAAATTTCCGGAAGCTGCAGCGGGTCCTCGCTGTCCCACGGCAAGTCGTAATGAAAGAAGACGAGGACGGTGGCGCAGAACATCGCGAACGTGCCGATCAGCAGCGTCATGCGCGGCGGCAACGCAGTCGCCGAGATCAGAACCGGCCCCAGAAGGAGAAACGCAAACGGATTCTCCAGGCCGCCGGTGAGGTAAAGCAGCGCCGCCAGCTCGGCGATATCGAACGCCAGAAGCCAGGCCGCGCGATCGGGCTCAAGCCACTGCGTCTGATGGAAGCCGGCGCGCAGCGCCACGTTGAGCAGCACCGAGACCGCGATCACGGCCATACAGGCCCAGATCGGCACCTCGAATTCGAGGCCGAAATGCACCACCAGGACGGCCGCGAATTGGCCGAAAACCGCCAACCAGCGCAGCCGAACCAGCGTGTCCAGCCGGACATTGCGCGGCCGATCATTAAGCCGTGGCAGACCCAACATGGCGGTCAATCTAGTCCTTGAGGGGAACCAATCCAAACCGGCAAGGTGACGCTGGCGCCGGCCGCAAGGATGAGCGACATTGGGGCTTAACCCGTCGTCCAACCAGCCTTCTTGGGAGTGACCCGCCATGGCTTATGAGCTCGATCAGTTCATAGCGGAGTGCCGTTCCATCCTGACGCGCGATCCTGGCCCGAAGGGCCGCGATGAAGTGCGCTTGCGGCTCGAGCACCTGCTGCGAAATCCGGATTTCGTCCGCAAGCATTGCGAGGAGGCGCCGCGCGGCCTGCATGTGCTTTATGAAGACAAGGATCTTGGCTTCCAGATTCTGGCACACATCAATGACAAGGCACGCGACGGCGTGCCGCACGATCACGGCGCCTCATGGGCGATTTACGGCCAAGCCACCCACCACACCGACATGATCGAATGGGAGCGCGAGGATAACGGCAGCGACCCCAAGCATGCCAAGCTCAAGCCGGTGAAGAAATATCGTCTGACGCCGGGCCATGCCGGCATTTATCAGGACGGCAAAATTCATTCGATCGCCTATCCCGACCATTCGCGCTTCATTCGCGTCACCGGCACCAACCTCGACAAGATCGATCGTGTGCGATTCGACCTGAAAACCGGCGAAGTGCATCGCATGACGCCGCAGATGGCGACGTGACGGCAGCCGCAAGCCCCGCGGCGCTGCAGGGCATGATCGGCGACGGCGGCGAGCTGGCGCTGGTCGATGTTCGCGAAGAGCTGATCTTTTCGCAACGCCATCTGTTGTTGGCGCGGTCCATCCCGTTGAGTCGGTTCGAGCTGAGATTCGCCCGCCTGGTGCCGCGCCGTGCGGCACGGATCGTGCTGTGCGACGACGGTGACGGTTTGGCGGAACGCGCAGCGGCGATTCTTGCTCGCAACGGCTATTTCGATGTCTCGATCCTCGACGGGGGCGTGGACGCCTGGGAGGCCGCGGGCTTCGAGGTCTTCTCCGGCGTCAATGTGCCGAGCAAGGCGTTCGGCGAATATATCGAGCATGCGAGCGGCACGCCCAGCATCGGCGCGGCCGAGCTCGAAGGCCTGTTGCGCGGCAAAGCCGACGTCGTGGTGCTCGATAGCCGGCCGTTCGACGAATATTCGCGGGTCTCGATCCCGACCGGCATCAACGTGCCCGGCGCCGAACTCGTATTGCGGGCGCGCGACATCGCGCCATCACCCGACACGATGGTCGTGGTCAATTGCGCCGGCCGCACGCGCAGCATCATCGGCGCGCAGTCGCTGATCAATGCCGGACTGCCGAACAAGGTCGTTGCGCTACGCAATGGCACTATGGGCTGGAGCCTTGCCGGCTTCACCTGCGACAGCGGCAAGAACCGCCGCGCGCCGAACGTGTCAGAGCCGACGCGCGAGTGGGCGCAGCAGGCGGCGCGGCGAGTCGCGAAGGATCACGGCGTCACTCGGATCGACCGGCAGACATTGTCCGCCTGGCGCAAGGACGACACACGAACGCTTTATCTGTTCGACGTGCGCGATCCCGCCGAATATGCCGCCGGCCACGTCGCCGGCGCGATCTCGGCGCCAGGAGGTCAACTGGTGCAGGCCACCGATCAATATGCCGGCACGCTCGGCGCGCGCATCGTGCTCGTTGACGATGCCGAGGTGCGCGCGCTGATGACGGCGTCGTGGCTGCGCCAAATGGGCTGGAAGGACGTGTTCGTTTTGGCCGAGGCCGGCGCCGAAACCGGCTGGCCGGTTGCGCCCGTACTTGCAGCTGAAGCGCCTTCCGGGGAGGCCATCGACAGCCCGACGCTGAACGCCCTGCTCGTGCGCGATGCCGCAACCGTGCTCGATCTTTCGCTCAGCAAGGACTATCTGGCGGGGCATATTCCGGAAGCCTGGTTTGCGATCCGCACCCGGCTTGATCGCTCACTCAAAAAAATCCCACTACGCGACGCAGTGGTGCTGACATCGGAAGACGGTGTTCTGGCACGCCTGGCGGCGGCCGAAGCGCAGGCGCTCCTTGGTGTTCCGGTGCGCTATCTCGTCGGCGGCAATGCGGCGTGGCGGGCGGCGGGCTTCGCGCTATCGGCAGATCCGCAGATGGCCGACGAAGCGGTCGATCAGTGGCGCAAGCCCTACGAGCGGGGCGGCGATACCAAGGCGGCGATGCACGAATATCTGGCGTGGGAAATCGACCTCCTGCCGCGCGTCGCGCGCGACGGCTCGCTGAAATTTTCCGATCATTAGAGCATGACCGCAGGCCGGATGGCGGTCCGGCTTATTGCGCGGCTTCGAGCAAGATTTCGCTTAGCCGCTCCGGCATATCGACCATCACGTCGTGGCCGCACGGCACACCGTAAGTCCGCCACGATGAATCCGATTCCGCAGCCTCCAGCGCCCGGTCGAACCCCGGATTGGCGTAACTCTTGGCGCGGATATAGCTCTTGCGCGCGATATGCTCGCGCGCACCGGACAGCGCGATCTTGCCGGTGAACGTGCCGATCGGCTGCCCGACGCACAGCCGGTCGACCCAGGCGCGATCTTTTTCATTGACGCCGAAAGCTTCCGCGGCCCTTGGCGGGATTGCAATGTCACCGCGTTGAAGCACGGCGACAATGCCTTCTTTCACCGCGGGCCCGGTTAGGTCCTGCACGCTCTCGCCATCACGCGGCACGAAGGCGTCGAGAAAAACGATCGAGCGGATTGCCGGCGCCATCTGTTCAGCGACGCCCGAGATGACGAAGCCGCCGTAGGAATGACCGCACAGCACCACGTCGGTGAGGCCCTCCCACTTCATGACGTTGACCACGTCGGTGATGTGCGTTGTCAGGTCGATGCCGGCGCGCAGCAAATGCGAACGCTCGCCGAGCCCGGTTAGCGTCGGCGTGAAGACGATATGCCCGGCGCCGCGCAGCCGGTCGGCGACGCGCTGCCAGCACCAGCCGCCGTGCCAGGCGCCGTGAACCAGAACGAACGTGTGGGCCATGACGGTCTCCCCTTAAGGATGCCACGCTTCGCTTGCGACCGGCTCGGCGGCTTCCCGCCGCGCCTCCTCGATCACCCCGAGCAGCGCGCGCAGCACTTCGGGCACGCCTTTGCCGCTCACGCCGGAAATGACGAGCGGCGCTTTCTTCGCGGCGCGCTTGAGCCGCGCCACTTGCTGCCTGATCTCGTCGTCGCCGAGCGCATCGGCCTTGTTGAGCGCGACGATCTCGGGCTTGTCCGCGAGACCGTTGCCGTAGGCCGCAAGTTCGGCACGCACGGTCTTGTACGCACTGCCGGCGTCCTCGCCGGTGCCGTCGACCAGATGCAGCAGAACACGGCAGCGTTCGACGTGACCGAGAAAGCGGTCGCCGAGACCGACGCCCTCGTGTGCGCCTTCGATCAGGCCCGGAATATCGGCCAGCACGAACTCGCGGCCGTCGGCATCCACCACGCCAAGCTGCGGATGCAGCGTGGTGAACGGATAGTCGGCGATCTTCGGCTTGGCGGCGCTGACCGCGGCGAGGAAAGTCGATTTGCCGGCGTTCGGCAGGCCGACGATGCCGGCATCGGCGATGAGCTTGAGCCGCAATCGGATCGTAAGCTCGATGCCGGGCTGGCCGGGATTGGCGTGGCGTGGCGCGCGATTGGTCGAGCTCTTGAAGTGAGCGTTGCCGAAGCCGCCATTGCCGCCATGCGCCAGTTCGGCACGCTGGCCGATTTCGGTGAGATCGGCGAGAAGCGTCACGCCGTCCTCGTCGTAGATCTGCGTGCCGACCGGCACCTTGAGCACGGCATCGGCGCCGTTGCCGCCGTGACGGTCCTTGCCCATTCCGGCGCGGCCGTTCTTGGCGGTGAAGTGCTGCTGGTAGCGATAATCGATCAGCGTGTTGAGGCCGTCGACCGCCTCGGCGATGACGTCGCCGCCTTTGCCGCCGTCGCCGCCGTTCGGGCCGCCATACTCGATGAACTTCTCGCGCCGGAACGACACGCAGCCGTTACCGCCGTCGCCGGAGCGAATATAGACCTTGGCCTCGTCGAGGAATTTCATCCGGCATTCCGTAGTCGGCGGGCGCTCGCCTTGCAATGCAATTCTCGCAATCGTCGAGATCGCCTCCTATGGAGGAGGACCCGGCATCGGATTAGTGTAAACGGGCGGCGGGCCGGTCGGCCAATCGCCGATACGCTCGCGGAGAATGGTAAACGTGTGGCCGGTATTCAAGCTTGCGGCGCGGGCTGCGGTTTGGCGGACGACGCCCGATCCACCGCTCGTCGGGCTGCCCAGTCTGCTCGGCTGGACTGTGGTGCTGGCGCTCATCCGTGTGGCGCTGCAATTTGCCGCCACCGCCGGCGGCCCGGCGCATTTCAATCCCTACGGTCTCAACGCGGTCGTCGCCTGGTTTGCGTTCCAGCTCGCCGTTGCAGCCTTCTTCGTGCAGCCAGCGGCACGACCCACCGCGCTCGCGGCCATGTTCATCCTTTCGATCTTTGCCGATATCGCCGCAGCCGTGGTCCAATTCGTCGGACCGCTGCTTCCACCCAACGCGCAGCTGGAGGCTTTGCGCGCCCACGTGCCCGTGGCGGCTGTCGTTTCCGCCGTTGAAACCGGCTGGTGGCTTGGCGCGATGACATGTGTGCTTGGCAGCGTGCTGCCGAATTCGCGGTTGCGCCTGTTCGCTCGCTCCGCGGCACTGTGGGTAGCGCTGTTCGCCGCGCATGCACTGCTGCCCGACGCACCGGTATTCGTGACTCCCGACTTCGATATCAGCAGCGCCAACTGGTGGGAATATCTGCATGCCCGCTACGGCGCGAGCGAGGTGGCGCAGCTCGAGAAAGCGCAATTGGACCTGCTCAAAACCGAAGTCGACGCACTGGCGCCACAGCACAAGGGCGCGACCGACATTTATGTCATCGGCGTTGCCGGCTGGGCCGATCAGGATGTTTTCGTCAAGGAGCTCGACGGCGCGCTGACGTCGATCGGGACCGTGCTGCCGATCAGGGATCACATTCTGCGTCTCGTCAACAATCGCGACACCGTCGCCAGCGTGCCGCTCGCGACCCCAAAGAATTTATCAGCGGCGGTTCACGCCGTGGCCGGCATCATGAACAGGGACGAAGACGTGCTCCTGATCGTCATGACGTCCCATGGCAATCAGCAGGGCTTCGCCCTGCAGCTTCCCAACAACCTGTCGACCGATCTGACGCCGCAACAGGTCGCCTCGGCCCTCGACAGCGAGGGGATCAAAAATCGCGTCGTCATCGTTTCGGCCTGCTTTGCCGGAATCTTCATGGCGCCGCTGCAGAACGATAATACCATCGTCATGACCGCGTCCGACGACAAGAGCACGTCGTTCGGCTGCGCGCCGGAGCGGGACTGGACCTATTTCGGCGACGCCCTGTTCCACCAGAGCCTGCAGCCCGGAACGGATTTCGAGCAGGCCTTCGATCACGCCCGCATCCTGATCCGCGGCTGGGAGATGATGGACCGGGCGCCGCCGTCCAATCCGCAAGGGTCTTTCGGGCCGGCCGTGGTCGCCAGGCTGGCGCCGGTTTTCCACGCCGGCCCGAATCCGCAATAGTCACGCCACGCGCTTCTGCCTGCCCCACGACTTGAGCGACGCCCACAGGCCACGATCAAGGCGAAAGCGGTCGATCGGCGCGGCGGAATTGATCGCGCGGATGCGGCATAGCCGCACCCCGGTCCACTGGAAGCCGCATTTCTCCAGCACGCGCCGCGACGCCGGGTTTGAGACGCGGGCGCCCGATTGCAGCGTATCGTGGCCAAGATCGCCGAAGGCGTAGTCAATCACGGCGCGCACCGCCTCGGTGGCGAAGCCGCGACCCCAATAGGCCACGCCGAGCCAATAGCCGATTTCGGCGCCGTCCTCGCGCGGATCGAGGCCGCAGGCGCCGATCGGCGCGCCGTCTAGCGTCACCACAAAACAGGCTTCACCGTCGCGCGCGTTGACGGCCGCGATGAATTGCTCGGCGTCGGTCATGCCGTAGGGGTGCGGAATGCGCGACGTGTTCTCGGCGATGCGACGATCGTCGGCGAGTTTTGCGATGATGCGCGCATCGGCGCGGCGCGGTGCGCGCAGCATCAGCCGCTCCGTGTTCAGAACTGGAACACTCTGCGGCCGCGGCGCCTGCGTGACGGCGTCTTCGGAGAGAGTCATGGCGTGGGCTCCTTGCCAGAAAACCGAAAGGGGAACCGGCATCCCGATCCCCCTTGCTTCGAAGCCCATTCGGGCCCGCCGGGCGATGAGATGCCGGCGGACCTCTTCATGATCCACCGTATTACTCGGCCGCTGCCTCCGTCATCGGAAGTACCGAAACGAAAACGCGGCCTTTGGCTTTGCTACGGAACTCGATTTTGCCGTCGATCTTCGCAAACAGCGTGTGATCCTTGCCGATGCCGACGTTGCGGCCCGGATGCCATTTGGTGCCGCGCTGGCGCGCGATGACGTTACCGGCAACGACCTGCTCGCCGCCGAACAACTTGATCCCCAGCCTTTGGCCGCCTGAGTCGCGACCGTTACGTGAGGATCCGCCTGCTTTCTTATGAGCCATTGCTGGCCTCCGAACCTTTCTTGGTTACGTCCTAAATGGGAATAGTGACAAAATCATCACCACTCTACATCACTTCTTTTTCTTACCAGCTCGCGAAGCCGGCTTCTTCGCCGGGGCTCTGCGCTTCTTCTTCACCGCGCTTGCTGAAGTCTCCGTCGCGTCTTCGCCGGATTCGGTTGCCGAAGCCGCCTCGGCTTTCGGACCCGATGCCCGCTTCGGCCGCGGCTGGGCGGTCTTGCTCGCCTTCTTGCCGTCGGTCAGGATTTCGGTGATCCGCAGCAAAGTAAACTCTTCGCGATAGCCGCGCTTGCGGCGCGAGTTCTTCCGCCGGCGTTTCTTGAACGCGATGATCTTCGGTCCGCGCGCCTGTTGCAGCACTTCGGCCGCGACTGTCGCGCCGGCCACGGTGGGCGCACCGAGCGAAACGCTGTCGCCGCCGACGACCAGAACCTCGCCGAATTCGACGATCTCGCCGGGCTCGCCCTTAACCCTGGCGACCTTGAGCACATCCTCGGCGGCGACCCGATACTGCTTGCCGCCCGTTTTGAAGACCGCGAACATCGTTATTCCTCAAATTCAATCCCGGTGATCGGAGTGGCGTCCGGACCGGCTACTTCCAGTCGTTTCTGCTGATGGTTACCGGCGCCCGGCGCGAGCCAATGCCGCACCAAATATCCGGCGAACCGGCGTCCTTATGGCGGGGCGCCCAGCCCCTTGTCAAGAAAGGCAATCGGGCGCGTGCCGTGACGCTATATCGCTTGCAGAACGTACTCTATTGGCGTTCTTTAAGGTCAAATAACGGCCGAATGCGCCGGCCGGATGTCGAGTAGCGGGAGGGCCCACGATGCGCGAACCCACGCGCCAAGCCGGATCCGGGCCGATGCCGAGCAGACGCCGGCCTTCGCTTGCCGCTGCAATCGCCGCCATTGCGTTTGCGGCCGGCGGCCTGTCGCACCAGGCTCAGGCGCAAGATTATCCGAACCGTCCGGTCACCATCCTGATCCCGCTCGCCGCCGGCGGCGCCATGGACATCATTGTACGCTCGTTCGCGCCGAAATTGGCCGCGCGTCTCGGTCAGCCGGTTGTCGTCCAAGAACGCGTCGGCGCCGGCACGGTGCTCGCGGCCAATGACGTCGCCCACGCCGCAGCCGACGGTTACACACTACTCGACGCGCCGAGCGGCACGCTGACCACGAACGTCACGCTCTACAAGTCGCTGTCCTACAATCCGGCCGCGGACTTCATTCCGGTCGCGCTGTATTGCCAGGTGCCGTTCGTGCTGGTGACCAACCCTGCCCAGCCGTTCAAGACCATTCCGGAACTGATCGCTTACGCCAAGGCCAATCCAGGCAAGCTTTCGTTCGGCTCGACCGGGATCGGCGCGGTGCCGCATCTCGCCGGCGAAATCCTCAAGAGCATGGCCGGGATCGATATGGTCCACGTGCCCTACAAGGGCGGCCCGCCGGCGCTCAACGACATCATGGGCAACCAGATCCAGTTGTTCTTCGCCGACACCGCGATCACCCCGCCACTCATTGCAGCCGGAAAAATCCGCGCGCTCGGGGTCTCTTCAACAACACGCGTCGGGGTGATGCCGGACGTGCCGGCGATCGCCGAATCGCTTCCCGGGTTCGAAGCCGTGTCGTGGCATTTGATCGTCGCGCCGAGCGCGACGCCGCGCAGGGTCGTCGACCGGCTGCACGACGAAATCAAGACCGTCATCAAGTCCCCGGAGATCTGGCAGCAAATGATCACCATGGGCCTCATTCCCGTCGATACGCCTCCGGTCGATGAGTTGCGGGGTTTCGTCAAATCCGAGATTGGACGCTGGGGCGATCTGGTGCGAAGGGTCGGTATCGCCGGCACCGAGTAGGAACGCGCATGACACGGCTATCTCGCCGCACATTGCTGGCCATCGCGCTGCCCGCCGCCGCAGCGGCCACAACGTCGCGCGCCGACGATATCGACGACTATCCGGCCAAACAGGTCTCGTTCATCGTGCCATTTGCGCCGGGCGGTAGCACCGACATCCTCGCCCGCATGCTCGGCCAAAAGCTCGAGTCGCGCTTCGGCAAACCGTTCGCCGTCGAGAACCGGCCGGGCTCGGGAACGGTGATCGCGACCAACTTCATCGCGAAATCTCCGCCCGACGGCTACACCATCATGATGGCGGTGTCTTCGCTCGCGATCGACGCGACGCTGTACAAGAAGCTGCCTTACGATCCGGTCAAGGATCTGGCGCTGCTTGCGCTGGTCGCGACGGTGCCATTTGTGTTGGTCGTCAGTCCGTCACTGCCGGTGCAGAATGTCGACGACCTAATCAAACTCGCCAAGACAAGGCCGCTGAGTTACGGCTCCGGCGGGATCGGCGCCTTCCATCATCTCGCCGGCGCACTGTTCGCCAATATGGCCGGTATAAAAGCCACGCACGTGCCCTATCACGGCACGGCGCCAGCGCTGACCGATCTGGTGGCCGGCTACATTCAATTCATGTTCAGCGATCTCGCCCCGGCGCTGCCGCTCATCAATGCCGGCAAAGTGCGCGCGCTCGCGGTGACCACCAAGCAGCGTTTCAAGACCATGCCGGACATTCCGCCGCTCGACGAAGCCGGCGTGCCCGGCTTTGACATAGCGGCGTGGCAGGGCGTGATTGCGCCGGCCGCGACGCCGAAAGGCATTCTCGGCAAGCTCAATACCGGGCTCAACGCGGTCGTCGCGATGAGCGACGTGCGCAGCCGCATGACCGATCTCGGCCTGAATCCGGTCGGACAAGGCTCGCCAGAGGAGCTCCGGACCTTTCTGGAATCGGAAATCGTGCGCTGGAGCAAAGTCGTCGAGGCCGCCGGGATTGCCGGGACCGAGTGACGGCGTGACTGGAGCATCCCCCAGCGACGATATCGGCCGCCAGCTTCCGGTTGGCGACGAAATATTCCTCGATCACGTCGCCCATTTCGTGCGCGATGCCGAGGCTGCGAGTCGCGCGCTTGCGTGCTGCGGTTTCGCGCCGACGCCGATCTCCATTCAGGTCAGTCCCGATCCCGCCGGCGGCACGCGCCCGACCGGCACCGGCAACGTCACCGTGATGTTGGCGCGGGGCTATGCGGAGATTTTGTTCAAGACTTCCGACACGCCGCTGTCCAGCGAATTCGACGCGGCACTCGAACGTCATGCTGGAATGCACCTCGCCGCCTTCGCCGTGGCCGATGCGGAGGCAGCGCACCGCCGCCTCGCTGCCAGCGATTTCGCCGTCCGCGACCTGGTCAGGATGTCGCGTCCGGTCGAGACCGTGCAAGGACCGGACATGGCGGCCTTCACCATCGCGCGCGTCGCGCCCGGCGTGATGCCGGAAGGTCGCATCCAGATACTGACCCACCATACCGAACATGCGGTATGGCAGCCGCGCTGGCTCGCGCACCCGAACAGCGCCTGCGGTCTGATCGATGTCGTCATCGCCGTCGCCGACGTCGAGGAGGCCATGCGGCGTTTCGCGCGCTTCACCGGCCGCGCGGCGGCGCCGAAGACGGGGGGCGCATTGATCCGGCTCGATCGCGGCGGCATCTATCTTGTCAGCCACGAGCGGGCGGCGGAGCGATTGCCGGAAATCGCATTCCCGACGCTGCCGTTCATGATCGGCTATGCGCTACAGGTAAAATCTCTGGCCACCGCCGAAATGGCAGTCGAGGCGGCCGATCTCGAGTGGCACGCCTTCGATGACGGCATCGCCGCGGCATTTCCCGCGGAGCTCGGCGAGGGCGCCTGGTTCTTTGCCGAAAGCGCGTCGGCGCTGCCGTGGCGGCGCTGACCCCTTCGGCGCGCTATTCCGCCGGAACCTTCTCGGCTTCGGCGGGGACGACTTCCTTGACCGCGCCGCGCCAGCCGTTATGCGTCAGGTCGAAAATGACACCGTCCGGGTTCTTGTACTTGACCTCATAGAAGGCGTGCGGGTTGTCTTCCGGACGACCGCCGAAATAGGTCGCGCCGGCGTCGGTCACTTTCTTTGTTGCTTCTTCGAGATTGTCGACCCACATGCCGAAATGCACGAGACCGTGGTAGCCTTTTTCGAAGCCCGGCACGTCGTCTTCATATTTCAGCAGTGCGACATTGATGGTGCCGTCGGACACGTAGCAGCCGATGCCGGCTTTGCCGACGCGCTTCATGCCGAAGGCATCTTCGAAGAATTTTGCTGCCTTGTCCGGATCGGGAACCGACAGCGCGATATGACGAAGCCGTGCGGCCATGGGGGTCTCCTCTGCGTATTTGTCGACAGCATCCTACCACGTCGGCAAAGCGTCAAGACGCCGGCCTAGTCCGCCTTTATCCCGGCGCCGACGATCACGTCATGCCACTTCTTGAGATCGGCAGCGATGCGGTCGGCCAATTGCTGCGCCGTGCCGGGCTCGGGCTCGACGCCGACTTTGGCGAGCGCGTCGATCGCGACTTTGTCGTTCAAGAGCGCGTTCACCTCGGTATTGAGGCGAGACACGATCGATAGCGGCGTCCCGGCCGGCGCAGTGATCGCCTGCCAGAGCACGGCTTCGTAACCGGCCAGTCCGGATTCCGCGATAGTCGGTACGTCCGCGAGCGCGGTACTGCGCTTTGCGCTCGTCACTGCGAGAGCCCGCACTTGGCCCTGTTGAATGAGCGGCAAGGTCGGCGGGATGGTGACGAAGGCCGTGTCGACGCGGCCGGCGATGAGGTCCGGCACTTCCTGCTCGGTGCCGCGGTAGGAAATCGGCGTGAGCTGAATATTGGCGAGCTTGGCGAACAGAACACCGGCCAGATTGGCGAGCGTGGCGGGACCGGCTTCCGCAAAGGTATGCTTGCCCGGCTCAGATTTCGCCAGCGCAATCAGGTCATGGACGCTTTTTGCGGCGACGCCCGGATAACTGGCGAGCACGAAAGGCGAAGCGCCGAGCATCGAGATCGGTGCGAAATCCTTGACCGGGTCGTAAGCTTGCATCGTGGTCAGGCTCGGCGCGGTGGTGAAGCTCGTATTGACCAGGCCAAGTGTGTAGCCGTCGGGGACGGCATGCGCCACGAATGCGCCGGCGATGGCGCCGCTTGCGCCCGGCCGGTTTTCAACAACGACAGTCTGGCCGAGCCGGGCGCTCAAGCCGTTGGCAACGATACGGGCAACGATGTCGGAACTGCTGCCGGCCGGGAACGGCACGATGAAATGGATCGGCCGGTTTGGCCAATCGCCGGTGCCCGGCCCTGGCTGCGCGGCGGCAGTGCCTGCCGCCAGCGCCGCGAGCAATAATCCAACCGCCACGCCCCTCATCGCACGTCTCCTGTTGTCCTAGGCAATCGCTTCGGCTTCACGAAGGCTCTCGAATAGCGCCGTGCGCAGCAGGAATTGGCGCGCCAGTTTTGGATCCTCCGCAGTGCGGCGCAACTCGTCGTGATTGCGCCGGCGCACCTGCGGGTCCTGCTCCGCCAGCAGTCTTTTATTGCGCATGGTTTGCGCCTGAGTGTGGGCGACGGCGACGTGGCGGCGCTGGCGCTCGTAGCGGTCGAGCACGCTGTCATCAACCTCCTTGCGCGATATGGCGATGAGCTTGTCCGCAAGGTTGATCGCATCGTGAATGCCGCTGTTCATTCCCATGGCGCCGATCGGGCTGTTTACGTGCGCGGAGTCGCCAGCAAGGATAGCGCGCCCGGCGCGGAATTTATCCGCGACCCTTTGGTGCACCACGTAGAGATTGCTGCCGACAATGTCGAATAGCTTGCCAGTCGGCAGGAAGCCTTGCAGCTTTGCCTGCAAGGCCTCCGGCTGCATCAAGGCATCCTCGTCCGCCTTCGGATCGGTCGGGAAGTGCACGCGCCAGCGGTCAGGCGGCCCCTTCCAGTGAAACAGGTTCGACCATTCCTGCGGGTCGGAAATGTAATTGCGCTCGGCATAACCGTGCTTGCGAAAATCGTAGGCCACTTCGATGTTCAAGGTCCGGTCGTCGTAGGTGAAGCCCTCGAAGGCGATGCCGAGAGCCTTGCGCACGATGCTGCGGGCGCCTTCGGCGCTGACCAGATAGCGGCCGGCGATGATCGCCTCCTCGCCAGCAGGATTGATAACGCGCGCGGTGACGCCGTCGGCGTCTTGCGCAAACGCCACGAATTCGGTCGAGAGGCGCAGCTCGATGCCGGGATGCGCCTTCGCCATCTTGAGCGCTTCCTCGACGATCTTGATGCGTTCGCATTGCAGCACGTACGGAAAGCGCGTGTCGTCTTTCAGATGGACGTGATCGAAGGCGGCGATGAGTCTGGCTTCGTGGCGGTCCCAGTAATGAAACACCGGAGCGATAATGCCGCGCGGCTCGAGCTTGTCGTAGAGCCCGAGACGATCGAGCATTTCCAACGTGGCGGGATGATTGGTGCCGGCGCGCGGCACCTGTTCGAGGAAATTATCATCGCCCAGCGCCTCGACGAGGCAAACCTTCAAACCGGCCTGTGCCAGCGCCAGCGACAGGCATAGCCCGACTGGGCCGGCGCCGATGACGATGATGCGATCTGGATAGATGGGCAATTACGCCTTCGCCGTGACTTCCTTGGTGGCGCCGGCCCAGCCGTGATGCGTCAGATCGAACACCACGCCGTCGGGATCGCGGTACTTGGCTTCGTAGAACGAACTCGGCGACGTCGGCCGCCCAGCGAGATAAGTGCCCCCGGCCTTCGTGACCTTTTTCTCCGCTTCGTCGAGATCGTCGACCCACATGCCGAAATGGTACAGGCCGGGCTTCTCGCTGCCTTCGGTCTTCAACAGCGCGACATTCATGACGCCGTCCGACATGTAAATGCCGCGCCGCGCCGTGCCGGCCCGCGTCATGCCGAAGGCGTCTTCAAAGAACTTCGCCGCTTTCTCCGGGTCGGGAACGATGATTGCGATGTGACGAAGTCGAGTCGTCATGGCCGTCTCCATTTCTGGTTCTTGGCGTGCGGTTGATGCACAATAGTGAGCAAAGCGATATTTGCAAAGTCGGCGCTTTCGCCCATGATGCCGATGCCGGGACCACGATCATCATGATGCGCGCCACCAACGCAACCGAATATGATTTCATCATCGTGGGCGCCGGCTCCGCCGGCTGCACGTTGGCAAACCGGTTGAGCGAGGATGCGCGCGTCCTCGTGCTCGAAGCCGGGGGCTGGGATCGCGATCCCTGGATCCACATTCCGCTCGCCTGGGGCCGCATGATGGCGCGGCGGATGCACGACTGGAAGTATTCGACCGATCCAGAGCCGGGTATGAACGGCCGGCAGATCGAAATACCGCGCGGCAAGGTGATCGGCGGCTCGTCCTCGATCAACGCCATGGCGTACGTTCGCGGCCATCGCGGCGATTACGACCGCTGGGCCGACGCAGGCCTCGCCCAATGGTCCTATGCACACGTGCTGCCCTATTTTCGGCGGCAGGAATCCTGGGAAGGCGGCGCCGATGAATATCGCGGCGGCGACGGTCCGCTGACAACGCGGCATACGCGCTTTGTCGATCCGATCGTCGAAGCATTCGCGGCCGCGGGCGCTGCGGCCGGCTACGGGTGGACCGACGACTTCAATGGCCGCCAGCAGGAAGGCTTCACGCGTCGGCAGGTGACGATCCGCAACGGCCGCCGATGCAGCGCCGCGGTCGCTTACCTGAGACCGGCGCTGGGCCGGGCCAATCTCCACGTCGAAGTCGGCGCGCTGGTCAACCGTGTACTGTTCGACGATCACCGCGCCGTCGGCGTCGAATACGTGACCGGCAGCGGCGATACCATGCGCGCCTTTGCCGGGCGCGAAGTCATCCTGTCGGGCGGCGCGATCAACTCGCCTCAGCTCTTGATGCTGTCCGGCATCGGTGATCCAGCGGAGCTGCGAACCCATGGCATCGAAACAAGAGTGCCGCTCGGCGGCGTTGGCAAGAACTTGCAGGATCATCTGTCGGCCGATGTGGGCTATGTGCGCAAGACGCCCGGAGAATTCCACCGCAAGATGCGGCTCGACCGGATCGTGCGCGAGCTCGCCCGGGCCTATCTGTTCGGTTCCGGCTTTGCGAGCGATGTGCCCGGCGGCATTACGGCGTTCCTCAAGACCGGCCTCGACCCAAAACTGCCCGACGTACAATTCCTGTTCCGTGCCGGATCGCTGGCCGCACAGCCATATTTGCCGCCGTTCCTGCCGAGCTTTGCCGACACTTTCGGCTGCCGGGTAGCGTTGTTGCGGCCGAAGAGTCGCGGCCACGTTTCGCTTGCGTCTGCCGACCCGCGCGCGGCCATGCGCATCAACTTGAATTTTCTCAGTGCCGAGGATGATCTGAAAGTGCTGCGCGCCGGCATGCGGATGGCGATAGACGTGGGCCGGCAGACGCCGCTGGCGCCATTTATCGCAAAAGAGGAAGCTCCGCTTAACACCGATGCCAAGATCGATGCCCATATCCGCGCGACGGGCATTACCGTCTATCATCCGATCAGCACCTGCCGCATGGGCAGCGATAGCGACTCTGTCGTCGATGAAACATTGCGCGTGCGCGGCGTCGAAGGGTTGCGCGTGGTTGATGCCTCCGTCATGCCGGACCTCATTGGCGGCAACATCAACGCCGTGGTGATCATGATCGCCGAGAAAGCGGCCGACATGATCCGCGGCCGGCCCGCGCTGCCGCCCAGCAACGCGTGATATAACTCGGCAGGACCACGGAGACCTTCATTGCACACGCCGACGACCACCGAACCCTCCTGGCCTGACGCGATCTATGCCCATTTCCAGCGGGTCGGCATCCGCCAAGTCGGCTACGTGCCCGACGCCGGCCATAGCCGGCTGATCGCGCGGTGCCAAGCCGACAACAGCATCACCGACGTTGTGCTGACCACCGAGGAGGAAGGCGTCGGCCTCGTCGCCGGTGCCGCGCTCGGCGGCCAGCGCGCTGCGCTGTTGATGCAATCGAGCGGCGTCGGCAATTGCATCAACATGTTTTCACTGCTGCGCAATTGCGGCTTCGGTTGCGTCGTCTTCGTGACCATGCGCGGCGAATTCGGCGAGTTCAATCCGTGGCAGGTGCCGATGGGTACGATCACAGAAGACGTGCTGCGCCTTGCCGGATTCCTGACCTACCGCATCGACGATGCCGATGCCATCGACGACATTGTCGGCGCAGCCTGCGACATGGCGTTCGACGGCAATCTCCAGATCGCGATCCTGTTGTCGCAGCGGCTGATCGGCCGCAAGCAATGGACCAAATGATCGACCGGCGCGACTTCGTGAAGCAGCTCTTGGTCGACCGCGGCGATCTCCTGGTCGTGCCCGGCCTTGGCTCGGCGACCTACGATGTCGCCGCAGCCGGCGATCATCCGCTCAATTTCTATATGTGGGGCGCGATGGGCGGCGCCGCGATGATCGGCCTTGGGCTCGCTTTGGCGCGGCCGGACCGCCGCATCGCCGTGCTCACCGGCGACGGCGACATGCTGATGGGCATCGGCAGCCTCGCCACCATCGGCGTCAAGCAGCCACGCAATCTCGTCATCGTCGTGCTCGACAATGCCCACTACGGCGAGACCGGCATGCAGCCGAGCGCGACCAAATCCGGCATCGATCTCGTCGCCATGGCTCTCGCCTGCCGCTTCAAGCAAGCGCGCGCAGTATCGCGCATCGAGGAAGCCGCCGACGTTCGCAGGCTGCTGCGCATCGGCGACGGCCCGATCCTCATCAGCGCACGTATCAAGGAAGACGAGGTGCCGCGCGTGCTGCCGATCCGCGACGGCCATGTCATCAAGCAGCGGTTCATCGAAGCGTTGAATTCGACCTGATCCGATCTTTCCTGTGCCGGTTTGGATTCGAAAATGTTCTATGAACCTCGAAAGAAAAATCACGGCCTGCCGCACGATCCTTACAATGCGATTGTCGGCCCCCGGCCAATCGGCTGGATTAGTTCGATGAGTTCAAAGGGCGAGATCAATCTCGCTCCTTATTCGTATTTCAACAGCGTTTCGACCGAGCCGCCGATGGTCATGTTCGCCAGCGACGGATGGAAAAACACGATCGAGTTCGTCGAAGATACCGGTGAATTCGTCTGCAATCTTGCTGTTTGGGAATTGCGCGCGCAGGTGAAAGAGACGTCCCGGAACTATCCGCGCGGTGTCAATGAAATGGAAGCAGTTGGATTGGAATCCGCACCTTCGGTGCTGGTCAAGCCTCCGCGCGTGAAGGCCTCACCCTGTGCGCTGGAGTGCAAATGGCTGCAGACTATTCGGCTCAATGACATTGACGGCAATCCTGCTCCACGATTCATCGTCTTTGGTCAAGTCATCGGTATTCACATCGACGAAAAATTCATCAACGATGGTCTGCTCAACACCGGAGCAATGAGGCCAATTGCGCGCGCCGGCTACCAGGAATACTTCGTTACTACCGAAGAAACTCGTTTTTTCGTTTCGTTCACTCAAAGCGATCACGGATAAATGCGCAGCGCGCGGCCTGTCACTCGGCCTTGAGGTTCGCCGCCTTGACGACCTTGCCCCACTTCTCGGTCTCGTCGACGATGAGCTTGCCATAGTCGGCGGCAGAGCCACCGATCGCAACGCCGCCGACTTCGGCGAAACGTTCTTTCATCTTCGGCTCGGCGAGGCTGGCATTGATCGCCGAGTTGAGCTTGCCGACGATGTCCACCGGCGTGCCCTTCGGCGCCCCGATGCCGTGCCAGACATAATACTCATAGCCTGGCACCGTTTCCGCCATGGCCGGCACACCGGGCAGCAAATCGGAGCGTGTCGCGCCGGTCATGGCGATGACGATGAGCTTGCCGGCTTTGACGAATTCCAGCGACGTCGCCAATGGCGCCCATGTGACCTGGGTTTGCCCAGCGAGCAGGTCCGGCATGTAGCTGCCGCGATAGGGAATGTGGACCAGTTCGATGCCGGTCAGCACCCTGAGCAATTCACCGGCCATGTGGTTTGCCGTGCCGTAACCGGGCGAGCCGTAATTGATCTTGCCGGGATTTGCCTTGGCGTAAGCGATGAACTCGGAAACTGTCCGGAACGGCATCGACGGATTGATCACCATGACAAGCGGCGAGCGGAAAGTACCGATCACCGGCACGATGTCGCGAATGATGTCGAAGGTCAGGTTCTTGTAAAGAGTGGCATTGACCGCGTTGGTGATGGTCATGCCAAGGAGCGTATAGCCGTCGGCTGCGGAGTGGATGACCAGATCCGCGGCGAGATTGCTGCCCGCGCCGGGCCGATTATCGACGATGACTTCCTGGCCCATGCGCTCCGACATCGATTGCGCAACCAGGCGCGCGACAATGTCCGGCGTCAGGCCGGGAGGATAGCCTTCGACCAGGCGCACCGGCCGCGACGGATAATCTTCAGCGAAGGCAAAATGCGACGTGGCCGGCAGCAACGCCGCGCCCGCGGTCAAATGCAGGATCTGCCGGCGTGAAGGTTTCATCGCTGATCCTCGCGAAGAGCCTGGTCAAGCGGAGAGCGTCCCGCCCTTGCCGCTCTTCGCCGGCAATGGCGCGATCAGTCCTTGCGATTCCAGAAGCGGAAAGATGCCGCCGCCGCACATCAGGTCGACAAGCTGGCGCGGCACCGGCGACGCCTTGCGCACTTCGCCGGTCTGCTCGTTGCGGACGGTCAAATCGTCGGTCGAGACCGACGCCGCCTGGCCTTCTTCGAACATGCCGAGGACGCCGGGACATTCCAGCGCCAACAGGCCGAAGCTGACGCAATTGCGGAAGAACAATCCGTTGATCGATTCCGCGATCAGGCAGGCGATGCCGGCGTTGCGCAACGACAGTGCCGCCGGCCGGCTCGAACCGACACCATAGCTCTTGCCACCGATGATGAAATCGCCGTGCCGGACCTGATCGACCCATCCGGGACGATTGGCCTGAAAGATGTAGCGGACGCGCTCGGCTTCCGAGACATAGAGCGCCGGTCCCGGCATCATCATGTCGGTGTTGATGTTGTCGCCGAATTTCCAGACCCGTCCTGAAATCACCAGTTCGCTCCCTTCATGTAGTCGCCCGGATCGGCGATGACGCCGGCAATCGCCGACGCCGCGACGGTCGCCGGCGATCCCATGAAGATCCGCGCCGATGGGTCGCCCATGCGGCCTTTGAAATTGCGCGTGCTTGCCGTGATCGCAGTCTCATTGGCGCCGAGCACGCCCATATGGCCGCCGCCGCAGGCGCCGCAGGTGGCCGGCGTAACGACGGCGCCGGCGTCGAGCAGGGTTTCGATATAGCCGGCCTTGAGCGCCTGCCGGTAAATCGCCTGCGACCCGGGCGTGACCAGAAAGCGCACACCGGGCGCGACGCGGCGTCCGGCCACCACGCGCGCTGCGACGGCGAGATCCTCGAGATTGCCATTGGCGCACGAGCCGATGAAGGCTTGGTCAATGCGCTCGCCGACCGCCTTGGCGACCGGCACCGCGTTGCCGATCATGGCGTCGGGCAAGGCGACCAGCGTTTCGACGATGCCGAGGTCGAGCGCGCGGCGCTCGGCATAAACCGCGTCGGCATCGGGATATTGCGGCTCGAACGTTATGGGATTGCGCTCGCGCACATAGTCGAGCAGCAAATCGTCCGGCTCGAAGATCGAGAACTCGGCATTGAGCTCGGTGCCCATCGTCGACAGCGTGCGGCGCGCATCGAGGCTCATGCCGCGCATGCCATCGCCGCCGAACTCGACGTTATGGTTCGAATGATCGCCGTAGGTTTGCGCGATGTAGAGGAACAAATCCTTCGCCGTGACGCCGGGCTTGAGCTTGCCGGTGAGGTCGTAGCGGATGGTCGGGCAGACGGCGAACCAGGTCTGACCGGTGATGGCGGCGTAGATGATGTCGGGGCCACCAACCCCGCGCGCCGCGCAGTTGAATGCGCCGCCGGCGCCAGTGTGGGAATCCGAACACACCAGCACGCCGCCGGGTATCGCATAACCCTTGTCGGCAACCACCGTATGGGCGATGCCCTGATCGTAACCAACGTCATGCAGGCGGCGGATACCGAATTTCTTGGCGAAGGCGCGGCCGTCGATCTGCGCCTGGGCGCAGCCGCGATCTGGCGCCGGCACGCGATGATCGAAGATGACTGTGATGCGGTCGGGATCGGCGACCTTCACCGGGTCGCGCCAATACACCGGGAAGAAGTTGCTGTCGTAGAGCACGACCGTGTCGACATCGACGACGACCAGATCGCCCGCGGCCACCGACGGCTTCTTGCCGGCGCGCGCCAGAATTTTATTGAGGATCGGGCTGCCCATCACGCTTCCTCTTGTCCTTCGCGGCTGCGGCCGTCTTGGGAAAGCATCATACCCGATCTTGGACGCACCGCGAGGGCCATGACACTGCGCCTGGCGCGAACGGCCACTCGCATAAAGGCAGGCATGGGGTAAGCCGTGATCCATCGGCGCGCAGCGTGCCTAGCCTGCAAAGCCTCCGCTATCCAGGAACGCCTGTTCGGCAGGCGTCGTGGCACGGCCAAGGACATTGTTTCGATGCGGAAATCTGCCGAATTTCAAGATGATGTCACGATGTGACACCGCGTATTTCAATTTTTCCGGATCGCCATAAGCCTCGTAGAGCCGCAAACAATGATCCTGATCCTCCAGCAATTCGGAATGCATAAAGGGCAAATAAAAAAACGGCCGCAGTATTTCCTCAATCGCCTTGTCGAAGCCGCGGTCAAGCGCCCGGCCGGCGACGGCGCGCGCCAACGGATCGGTCGCAAAGGCGCGAGCATCGCCGCGAAACATGTTGCGGGGAAACTGATCGAGCAGGATGACAAGAGCGAGCGCGCCTTCGGCGCTCGCTTCCTCCGCCGCGAATTCACCGCGCGCCGCGGTCTCGTGCAGCGCCAGAAACCTCGACGTAATCGTCCGGTCGAAGTCTTCGTCCTTCTCGAACCATCGCTCCGGCCCCGCTTCGCGCCAGAACGAGACAACTTCGGCTAATTCGGCGTTGATCATTGGCGCGCTTTAAGTCGCCACCTCCGCCTTGCGGCGGGAAATGTATGTCACCGTTTCGCCGCCACCTTCACCGCCTCGATGATCTCCGGGTAAGCGGCGCAGCGGCAGAGATTGCCGGACAGATAATGCTTGATGTCCTCGTCGCTCGGGTTCGGATGCTGCTTCAAGAGCTGATGCACCATGAGGACGAAGCCCGGCGTGCAGAAGCCGCACTGGAACGCGCCGCAATCGATGAAGGCCTGCTGCACGATCGACAGCGCGCCGTCGGCATCGAGCGCTTCGACGGTGGTGACGCTCTTGCCGTCGACCCACGGCGCGAAATAGAGGCAGCCCGACACCGCCTTGTCGTCGACCAGCACGGTGCAGCAGCCGCACAGCCCCTGCCCGCAGCTTTCGCGCGCGCCGAACAGATCGAAACGCTGCAACAGCTCGACCAGATTGCGATGCGGCTCGATGTCAGCCGATACGTCCTGGCCGTTGAGCTTGAAATTGATGCTGCGCATGCTCATCATACCGTCTCCAGGCAACACCATCCGCTCATTCCCGCGCAAGCGGGAATCCAGCGCATGCGTAAAAAGAGTCTGGGTCCCCGCTTTCGCGGGGATGAGCGGATTTTAGACCCGACGTTTGACATACACATCATTCGTCCTCGAGCGGGCGGCCTTGTTTGACGCGTAACGCACGGAGTACCGCTTCGGCCGTGATCGGCAATGCGGTGATGCGCACGCCAACGGCGTCGTCGATGGCGTTGGCGATGGCCGGCGATACACCGAAGGTGCCGGACTCGCCGAGCCCCTTGGCGCCGAACGGGCCGGAATGCTGTTCGGCTTCGACCAGTTCGTTCGTCATCGGCGGAATATCGGCGATGCCGGGGATTCGATAATCCGCCAGCGAGGCGTTGGTGACCTGGCCGCCGTCGAAATTCATGATTTCCGACAGCGTGAAGCCGAGCTGCATGATGGCGGCGCCGGACAATTGCGTGCGTGCCACGCCGGGGTTGATCGGCTTGCCGCAATCGGCGGCGTTGACCAGTTTGATGATGCGGATCTTTCCGGTTTCGGTGTCGACTTCGAGCTCGACGCCGGTGCCACCGATCATCCAGAACGGCGTTACGTTGTCCGACAGGCCGGTCTTTGCATCGGGCGATGTGTAAGTCGGCACATAGGTCGCGGTGCCGATGACGTTACCGGCCTGCATGCCGTAACGCTTCTTGAAGATTTCCGCCGCGGAATAGTTGGTGCCTTCCGGCAGGCCCGCTTCACTGGCCAGCGCGCGCAGCTTGTTGCGCGCATCCTCGGCTGCCAGCCGCACCGCGTTGCCCATGTGAAACAGCGAGCGCGAGCCGAGCGTGCCCATGTCGTAAGGCGTCACGTCGGTATCGGGATGAACGATGCGGATGTCTTCAGCGCTCATGTCCAAGACTTTCGCGACCATCAGCGCATAGGCCGTGTCGGAGCCCTGCCCCATATCGACAGTCGAGGTGTACAGCGTCGTCGAACCGTCTCCCGCGATATTGACGATCGCGACCGAAGTCGTCGGCGAGATCGACGCCTTGAACCCGATGGCAATGCCGCGGCCGCGGCGCACCGGCCCGTTGCCGCCGCGGTCGAACGGCGTGCTCCAATTCATTTCCTTCGCGACCGCTTCCAGCACCTCGGCGATCGCGGCATCCTTCATCGCCGTGCCGGTCGCCTGCTCGCGGCCTTCGCGCAGGATATTCTTGCGGCGAAATTCGACCGGATCCATGCCGATTTCACGTGCCAGCAAATCGGTGTGGCTCTCGTAGGCCCAGACCATTTGCGGAATACCGAAGCCGCGCAACGCGCCGGCCGGCGGGCGATTGGTATAGAGCGCGTAGGAATCGATGCTGATATTGTCGATGTCGTAGGGGCCCGGCGCGGTGAAGCCGGACTTTTGCGTCACGCGCGGACCGATGTCGGCATAGGCGCCGCCGTTCCACAGCACATCGCAGGTGCGCGCCACCACCTTGCCATCCTTGTTGACACCGCTCTTGATGCGGAACGTCGTCGGATGCTTGGTGATCACGTAGAACTGTTCTTCCATGGTCAGCGCGACCTTCACCGGCCGGCGCACCAGCATCGCCAGCGCCGCGGCCAGCGCCTCGACCTTGACGTAGACCTTGGCGCCGAAGCCCCCGCCGAGATGCGGCACTTTCACCCGCACCCTGTTCTCCGGCCAGCCGAACAACCGCGCGATCTCGGTGCGAACGAACGATGGCGTCTGATTGGACGTATGAATCGTCAGCACGCCATCGCCAGGTTCGGCGACGGCGACAAAGGGCTCGAACGGCAGGTGCAAGCACTGTTGCGTCTTGAATGTGTGCTCGACAACCTTGTCCGCCTTGGCAAAGCCCGCGTCAGGATCGCCGCGCGTGAGATGAAAGTCGAGCGCGATGTTGGTGTGGGTGCGGCCCTTCAGATGCTTGAGGTCGGCGAACGTGCCGGCGGGTTTGAGCATCTCATGCACGACGATGTCGGACTTCATCGCCGCGACTTCATCGTACACCGCGGGCAGTTCCGCGTACTCTGCGGTCATCAATTGCACCGCCTGATCGGCGACATGCGGATCGCGCGCCAGCACGGCGGCGACCGGCTCGCCGACATGGCACACCTTGTCGATGGCCAGGATCGGCTGATCGTGAAACGCCGGGCCGTAATACGGTTCCGGGATCAATTTCTTGATGTCCGCTCCGGTCACGACCCGAAGAACACCGGGCAGAGCGCGCGCCGCCTCGAGATCAACGCCGAGAATCCGGCCGTGAGGTACGGTCGAGCGGAATACCTTGGCATACAGCATGCCCGGCAGTTGCAGATGATGTGTGTAGTTGGCGCGCCCGGTCACCTTGGCGCGGACTTCCAGACGCGGAATCGACTGGCCGACCTGACTCATTACGCCCCTTCGATCGCCTGACGCACGGCGCGGCGCATATAGACCCGCAGCAGCTCGCGCTTATAGGGCGCGGAGCCATGAGCATCGGACAGGATCGTTGCCTCATCGGCAGCGGCGTCGCCGGCACGGTCGAGCGCCGCATCGTCGGGCGCGGCACCTTGCAGCGCCGCTTCCGCCGCCGCCATGCGCGTCACCTTCTCGGTCGCGGCGCTGACGACGACGATCGGGTCGCCGATCGCGTTGTCTTTGAAGGTGAACGAGACCGCGACGCCGAGCGCCGGCCAGTCGTCGGCGGTGCGCGAGGTGACTTTCATGTAGGCGGCCTTGCGTCCATTTTGCGCCGGCACGGTCACGGACGTAATCAGCTCGTTCTGTTTCAGAACAGTCTCGTAATAGCCGGCATAAAGCTGCTCGACGGGCAGTTCACGGTTGCCGTTCGGATCGCTGATCGCAACGCGGGCGCCGAGCGCCGCGAGCACCGGCGGCAAGTCCATGTGCGGATCGCCGTGGGCCAGCGCGCCGCCGACCCGCGCCACGTTGCGCACGCGCGGATTCGACAGTGTCCGCATGGCGCGATGGAGAACAGGCAGCCGTGCGGCGACATTTTGGTCGTGCTCGACCTCGCTCAGGCTCGCCATGGCGCCGATGCGCAAGGCGTCGCCGGCGACGGCGATGCGGGAATGTTCGGGCTCGATCTTGTGCAGGCACACCAGGAGGCTCGGCTGAAACACGCCCGCCTTCATCATCAGCATCAGCGCAGTGCCGCCGGAGACGGCGCGGATCGCCGGCTCCTGCGGATCGAGCAGCGCCATCGCCTCCTTCAGCGACGTCGGTTCCACCATGTCGAACGGAATCATCGCGCACCACTCGTTGTCTTGTCATGCCCCGCGAAGGCGGGGCATCCAGTTATCGCCGAAGACACGGCATCGGCATCGACGTGCAAAATCGAACCCACACGGATTACTGGATCATCCGCCTTCGCGGATGATGACAACGCACATGAAGCCGTTGATGTCACAGTCTCGCTCTCCCGGCACTGACGCTTAAGCAGACTCGTGGCCCAAAACATGGTCGGCGATCTGCTCGCGCGTGCCGACCCAGATGTCCGGCGACGTCATCGCCTGCTCGATGATCTTCTCGTAGAAATGCGCGCCGCGATGGTGGCCGAAGATATGGGCGTGGCTGGTCACGTCGATGATGCGCAGTTCGTCGTCGCGCACACGCGCGATGCCGATCACTTCATTGAACGATTCAAGCATCATGCGCGGCGGGTGGCCGTATTTCATCGACGGCATGTCGTTGACGTCGTAGGACAGCGGAATGGCGACGATCTTCTTGTTGCCGTGGTTGGCGACATAAGGCAGGTCGGTGTCGAATACGTCGCCATACCAGCGATAGCCAGCTTCGGCGAGCAGTTTCGGGGTCGTCAGTTTCGAGGTCCCGCGCGGCGACAGCCAGCCGACGATCTTCTGGCCCGACGCCTTCTCCAGCAGCGACGTGCAGCGCTCGATGTTCTTGCGCTCGTCCTCGTCGGACAACAGCGCCGGGATGACGTCCATGGCGTAGGAGTGCGACAGCACTTCGTGGCCTCGATCGGCGATAGCCTTGACCGTCGCCGGCGCGCGCTCGGCGATCACGGCATTGGTCATGACGCTCGACTTGGCGCCGTGGCGATCGAACGCATCCATCAGCCGGTGGATGCCGACCTCAACGCCGTAGGCGGCCCAGGAGATCGCCATGGTGTCGAGCACGCCGGCCGGCAGCGGATTGCCCATCGGGCTGATGCCGGGCGCTTTGCCGTCCGACCAGGCTTCGAGACAGACATTGAAAACGACGGCGATGCGCTTGCCGTCAGGCCAGGTCCAATTCGGCTGCTTCTTCATTCACGTCCCCGGCAGGCGCATATCGCCCCGATCGGACGGGAGTTAAATCACACTCGGGTTTGCCTCGTCGAGACGCCCGTCACGCGTGGCTGCCGCGCGGCGCCATGTAACGGGCGCCGGCCACGACCAGAAGCGCCATCAGCGCGGGCGCGATGGCAAGAACGAGGCTCATTGCGGCGACCGCAGCGGTGGCGGCCCAGCCGATCGAAGCGAAGGCCTCGGCGAAGGTCGCCACGCGCGAAGAAACCTGACGGCGGCGGAACTGGCTGCGCTTGGCCTGGCCGCGGAACCAGAGCTGGATCGAGGTCGCCGACATGGTGGCGACGATGATGCCGACGCTTGCCACCAGAGCGTGCCAGGGCGAAACGAAGGCGAGCACGGCCATCAGTGGCGCGAACACGATGGCGATGACGCCCAACACGGCCTCGACCTTGGCGCGCAGGATGAAACTTGGCGGTATCGGCGCGGTAGCGACAAGATCGGGCGCGTCCTCACCGGAGATCGCGAGCCAGGCGAGACCGCCGGCGAGCTGTCCGGCCGCCATCACGAGCACCGGCACCAGCAAGGCGTAAGCGCCGCTGCCGTCGTCAAAGCTGTGCCAAAGCAGCACCGCGGGCGGAATAAGGTAGAGCATCTGCATCAGCGTCTGCGACACCAGCCACGGATCGCGCCGTAGCAGCATCCATTCCTTGCGCCGCAGCGCCGACCGCTGCGACAATGGCCGGAACGGGGCCTGCCGGTGAAATCCGTTACTGCTGGAATGACCGGTGCCCGCCGCCACCAGCGCATATTCGCCGAAGCGCGGCGCCACCATCATGATGGCAAGACCGAGCAACGCAAGGCTGAGAGCAATGACGCCGACCAGCGGCACGCCATCACCGAACGCGGCGCGCGCCGGCCACCACAAGACGCTGTCGAGAGCGGGCGCCTTCGCCAGTACGATGCGCGATTGCAGCACGGCGAGGCGCGAGATCGTGCCGTAGGAGAGAATGGCCGCGACTTGCAGGCCGATGACGAAGGCGGCGCCGACCACCGCCGCGACCACTTGCGCGACCAGCCGCGTGCGCTTCGGGCCGATGAGACGGAAGAGCGCGACCGTAAGGCCGACCGCAAGCGCGGTCGCGGTGGCGCCCATCGCGACGATCAGGCCATAGGCGCCAAGCCAGCGCCAGCCGCCGCGCGCGACCAGCACATCGATGAACGGCGCGGCAATCGGCGCCGCCATCACGGCCATTGCAATCGCGATGGTGGCGATGCGCACAGCGAACAATTTATCGGCGGCAACCGGCGAAGCGAGGATGAGATCGAGATCGGAGCGCGAATAAAACGCCCGCGTCATCGATTCCATCGCCTGCGAAATCATCAGCAGCCAGGACAGCAGAATGCAAGCCGTGATCGTCGTCAGCATGGATGAATCCATGACGGCATTGGCGTAACCGCCGACCATCCAATAGGCGACGAAGTGCATGAAGACGGCGAAGACCACAATCGCGAACACAACACGGGGCAGGCGATCGCGCCGGCCGGCGGTCATCATCGAAAGCCAGTCGCGCCAGGCGAGCCGCGACTCGTGGCGCGCAAACCAGGCTGTCGTGCCCGGCGCGAAGCTCATGCCGCTTGCGCCTGCTCGGCGACCAGCGCCAGGAATGTGTCTTCGAGGCTGGCGCCGCGGCTCGGGCCGCCGGCCGCGCCCTTGTCGGCGGCGATCCGCAGCTCTTCGAGCGTGCCTTCGGCGATCAGCCTGCCGTGGGCGATGACGCCGATGCGATCCGCCATGCGCTCGGCGACTTCGAGAATGTGCGTGGTCATCACGATGGTGCCGCCGGCATTGACGCGTTCGCGCAGCACGCTTTTGACCTGGCGGGCGGAGCCGGCGTCGAGCCCGGTGAGCGGCTCGTCGAGAATGATGACGCGCGGCTCGTGCACCAGCGCGCCGGCCAGCGCCACCTTCTGCCGCATGCCCTTGGAAAATCCTTCGCAGCGCTCGCCGGCATGCGGCGCGAGATCGAGCCACGACAGTAATTCCTGCGCACGGGCTTCCGCGACCGTCGGCGCGATGCCCCACAGACCGGCGACGAATTCCAGATATTCGCGCGGCGTCAGCTTGTCGTAGATCATCGGCTCGTCGGAAATCCACGCCATGATCTGCTTCGCCGCCGCCGGTTCGGCCAGCGCATCGGTGCCGCCGACGCGGATAGTGCCGGCATCGGGCCGCAGCAGCCCGGCGATCATGCGCAACGTCGTCGTCTTGCCGGCGCCGTTGGGTCCGAGCAGCGCATAGAACTCGCCCTGGCGGACCTTCAAGTCGAGGCCGTCGACAGCAGGTCGGTCGAAGCTCTTGCGCAGGCCGCAAATCTCAAGGGCGAAATTTTCCGCAAGCATCAGTTGACCAAATCCGAATATGAGGTTTTTTTCATGTCATCGTCCGCCCATGTCATCGTCCGCGAAGGCGGACGATCCAGTAACCGATGCGCTCTGATGTAGGCATAACCGTTCCAGCCGACAGCACCATGATTACTGGATGCTCCGCCTACGCGGAGCATGACGGATACCCCAGAGAGGTTTCGGTCTCGTGAATCCACAGGAACTAATTTGTGGCGTGGCTTCAAAGCGTTATGCGGTCGATTTCGGCAAGATCGGCGGCCGACAGCGCCCAGCCGACGGCGGCAATGTTGGCTTCGACCTGTTCCGGCCTGGTGGCGCCGGCGATGACGCTCGCAATATAGGACCGGCTGACGAGCCAGCTCATCGCCAGCTCAAGGATCGTATGACCGCGCCGGGCGGCGAACTGCGACAATGCCTCGACAACAGTGAAGTTGCGCGCGTTGAGATAATCGTTGGCGCGACCTGCGTTTTTGGCGAGCCGCGAGCCCGGCGGCGGTGCGGCGTGTCTTTTGTATTTTCCCGTCAGCAACCCGCTCGCCAGTGGAAAGTACGGCAAGAGGTTTAGCCCATGCCGCTGCATGAGCGGCACGCGATCCTTTTCCACGCCGCGATCGAGCAGGCTACATTCGTCCTGGCAGGTGATGAAGGACACGAGCCCGTGCTGTTTCGACATCGCCAATGCCGTCTCGAGCTGCGCGGCGGAAAAATTGGAGCAGCCGGTGAAGCGCACCTTGCCCGATTTGATCAGCTCGTCGAGCGCGCGCAACGTCTCCTCGATCGGCGTTGCCGGATCGGGAAAATGCACCTGATAGAGATCGATCCAATCGGTCTTGAGCCGCCGCAAGCTCGCTTCGACCGCCTGCATGACATAGCGCCGCGACGCACCTTTCATCTTGCCGGTGTTGTCCATCGGCAAACCGAATTTGGTCGCCAGCACGATATTCTTGCGGCGTGGCCCAAGGATACGGCCGAGGAATTCTTCCGATCCGCCCCTGTTGCCGTAGGAGTCCGCGGTGTCGATCAGGGTGATGCCGAGATCGAGCGCTCTATCGACGACTAGCCGTGACGCCTCGAAAGCAGTGCGACCGCCGAAATTGTTGGCGCCGAGACCGACGAGCGAAACTTCCGGACCCGCAGTCCCGAGTCTGCGCTTTTGCATGCGGCGACCGGCGATCAGCCGCCGACGTTATACGCGGCGAGCGCCGCCATATTGACGAGCTGCGCGTCATTGGCCGACAGCGGCACGATCTGCACCGAGCGGTCGAGACCGACCAGCATCGGGCCGATGACATTGGCGCCGCCGAGCTCCAGCAGCATCTTGGTCGTGATGGCGGCCGACTGGAGTGCCGGCATGATGAGGACATTGGCTGGCCCGGACAGCCGGCAGAACGGGTAGGCTTCGCGCAGCTCCATGTTCAGCGCGACGTCGGCGGCCATTTCGCCGTCATATTCGAACCCGACCCGCCGTTCGTCGAGAATCCGCACCGCTTCCTGGATGCGTTCCGAGCGCTCACCCGGTGGATGGCCGAACGTCGAGAACGACAGGAAGGCAACACGCGGATCGTAGCCGAGAGAACGCGCGACACGCGCGGCCTCGATCGCGATATCCGCGATGTCCTTTGCGTTCGGCAGCTCGGTCACCGCGGTATCCGCGACCAGCACGGCGCGGCCGCGCGCCAGCACCAGCTCAATCCCCATGACGCGATGGCCGGGTTTCGGATCGATACAGCGCAGCACGTCCTCGAGCGCGACCGAGAAATTGCGAGTGACGCCGGTCACCATGGCGTCGGCATCGCCGAGCGCGACCATGCAGGCGGCGAAATGATTACGGTCCTGATTGACCATGCGCTGGCAGTCGCGCTGCAAATAGCCCTTGCGCTGCAAGCGCTCGTACAGATAGGCGGCGTAGTTGGCGTTGCGCTTCGATATCGCGGCATTGATGATCTCGATGCCGCCGCCGAGCTCGACGCCGAGTGCCAGCGCCGTCTCGCGAACGGCCCGCTCACGGCCGACCAAGAGCGCCGTACCGAGGCCCTGGTGCACGAATGTCGCCGCCGCGCGGATCACCTGCTCCTCTTCGCCCTCGGCGAAGACGACGCGCCGCGGCTGCCGGCGCAGCCGCTCGTAAACGCCGGTCAGCACGCCGGCGACTGGATCGAGACGGCTGCGCAACTGTTGCCGATAGGCGTCCATGTCCTCGATCGGCTTGCGCGCGACATTCGAATCCATTGCCGCCTTGGCGACCGCAGGTGGAATGTCCGAGATCAGGCGCGGATCGAACGGCACCGGAATGATGTATTCGGGCCCGTATTTGGGCCTCGCGCCATAGGCCACCGCGACTTCGTCAGGAACATCCTCGCGCGCCAACGCCGCGAGTGCGCGTGCTGCCGCTATTTTCATCTCCATGTTGATGGCGCGGGCGCGTACGTCGAGCGCGCCGCGGAAGATGTAGGGGAAGCCGAGCACGTTGTTGATCTGGTTCGGGTAATCGGACCGGCCGGTTGCCATGATGGCGTCGGAACGGACCTCGGCGACTTCTTCGGCCGTGATCTCGGGATCGGGATTGGCCAAGGCGAAAATGATCGGCTTGTCGGCCATAGACTTCACCATGGCCGGCGTCACCGCGCCTTTGACAGAGAGGCCGAAGAACACGTCAGCGCCGGCCATCGCCTCGGCCAGCGTACGTGCCGTGGTCTTCACCGCATAGCCCGACTTCCACTGGTTCATGCCGTCGGTGCGCCCCTCATAGATGACGCCTTTGGTGTCACAAAGGATCAGATTCTCGGGCCGAAAACCGATGGCGCGAAGGAGCTCAAGACAAGCAATGCCGGCGGCCCCGGCGCCGTTGCAGACCAGCTTGGTGTCCTTGATCTCGCGGCCGGTGAGATCGAGCGCGTTGATCAGGCCGGCGGCGGAAATGATCGCGGTGCCGTGCTGATCGTCATGGAACACCGGGATGTCGAGCAGTTCACGCAGCTTCTGCTCTATGATGAAGCACTCTGGCGCCTTGATGTCCTCGAGATTGATGCCGCCCCAGCTTTTGCCGAGCACCTTGACGCAGTTGATGAACTCGTCCGGGTCCTCGGTCGACACTTCCAGGTCGATGGAATCGACGTCGGCGAAGCGCTTGAACAGCACTGCCTTGCCCTCCATCACCGGCTTGGCCGCCAGCGCACCGCGATTGCCGAGCCCGAGGATGGCGGTGCCGTTGGTGATCACGGCGACGAAATTGCCTTTGGTCGTGTAGTCGTAGGCTTTGGCCTCGTCGTCGGCGATGGCCAGCACCGGCACGGCGACACCCGGCGAATAGGCGAGCGAAAGGTCGCGCTGCGTCGCCATCGGCTTGGTCGCGATGACTTCGAGCTTGCCGGGCCGGCCTTGGCTGTGAAACAGCAGGGCTTCCTGGTCGGTGAAAGTCGGCCGGTTCGACCGGCCGCCGTTTTTGGAAGCCATTTCTATCCCTGCTTACGCTGAACTGTTCGGGGCGGGCACGGGAACTGTAGCGAAACCGACGGGCTGCGGAAAGCCTGTCGGCGAGCCGCATTGAACAAGCCGGCGCGGGAGAGTAATCGTCCCCTTGACGCGTCCCTCCATCGCTGCCGGCACGGCACCCGCATGATCAGATTCCTGCTGCGTTTCATCGGCCTCTGCCTGCTGGCGCTTGGCTTCGTCTTTTTCGTCTATGACGGCACCAAGGCCATCGCCAACCAGCAGTGGATCTATATGAAGGTCACCGACGCCTGGGCCATCGTCGACCAGAATTCGCTGGTGAAATTGCAGCCCGCCATCGAGGCCCACGCGCCGCACTGGGTGTGGGATCCGCTGACGCTGACGGTCCTCAATGCACCGACATGGCTGGTGCTTGCCGTTCTGGCCGCTATTCTCATCCTGCTCGGCCGCAAGAAAAAGCGGCTGATCGGTTACGGCCGCGATTGAACCGCCGTTCTCACAGGCGGAATGCGTAGGGAGAGTACGATGCCTGCCAACGGATACGATTACATCATCGTCGGCGCCGGCTCGGCCGGCTGCGTCTTGGCCAACCGGCTGAGCGAGGATTCGTCGGCGCGCGTGCTGCTGCTGGAAGCAGGTGGCCGCGACTGGCACCCCTACATCCATATCCCGCTCGGCATGGGCCGCATGCACGATTACGGCATGTTTGACTGGGGCTACGAGACCGATCCCGAACCGAACCTCAACAACCGGCGCATCGAGGCGATGCGCGGCAAGGTCTTGGGCGGTTCGTCCTCGATCAATGTCATGGCCTACACCCGCGGCAATCGTAACGACTACGACCGCTGGGCCCAGAAGGGCGCGCGCGGCTGGTCCTACGCCGACGTGCTCCCTTATTTCCGGCGCTGCGAGACCTTCGAGAAGGGCGCCGACACCTGGCGCGGCAGTTCCGGCCCGCTCGGCACCGAATTCGCACGAACGCAGGACCCGCTGTACGAGGCCTGGCTCGAAGCCGCCAAGAGCTGCGGTTATCCGCTGACGCCGGATTACAACGGCAAGCAGCAGGACGGTTTCGGCCGCGCCCAGTTCACCATCCGCAACGGCTGGCGCTCGTCCTCCGCCAATGCCTTCCTCAAACCGGCGCAAAGCCGGAAAAATCTCACCGTCGAGGTCAATGCCCACACCACGCGGGTCACGCTGCAAGGCACGCGCGCCACCGGCATCGAATACGTCAAAGACGGCGCGCGCGTGCGCGCCGAGGCGGCGCGCGAGGTCATCCTGTCCGCCGGTACTTTCAATACGCCGCAGGTCTTGATGCTCTCCGGCATCGGTCCCGCAGAGCATCTGCGCGCGTTCGGCATCGGTGTCGCCGCCGATCTGCCGGTCGGCAAAAATCTGCAAGATCACCTCGGCGCCTACATGACTTACACGCGCAAGCAGCCCGGCACGTTCCACCGCGAGATGCGGTTCGACCGCATGGCGGCGAGCATGATACGAGCCTACCTGTTCGGCACCGGGCCGGGCACCGTGGTGCCCGGCGGCCTGCACGCTTTCATCAAGACGCGGCCGGAACTGTCGGTGCCCGACATCGAATTCATGTTCCGCGGCACGGCCGCGGCGCCGCATCTGTGGTTTCCGGTCATCCGGCCGCCGTTCCTCGACGGCTTCGGCATCCGCCCGACGCTGCTGCATCCCGACAGCCGCGGCGAACTCCTGCTCGCCTCGTCCGATCCGCTCAAAGCCCCGCGCATCGTCTATCGCTTCTTCACCGCGCCGAACGACCTGCCGACCTTGCGCGAAGGATTCAAGCGCGCGCGCGAGGTCGCATTCGACAAGGCAATGGATCGCTATCGCGGCGACGAGGTCGGGCCCGGTCTGCAAGTGAAGACCGACGACGAGATCGACGGCTGGCTGAAGAAGACGGTGATCACCGCGCATCATCCGTCCAGCACCTGCGCCATTGCGCCCGACGGCGTGCTCGATTCCGATCTCAAGGTGCGCGGCATCGAATCGCTCCGAGTCTGCGATGCCTCGGCAATGCCCGATCTGGTCTCCGCGCATATCAACGCCTGCGTGCTGATGATGGCCGAGAAAGGCGCCGACCTCATCCGCGGCAAATCGCCGTTGCCACAGGCAGAAGCGGCGTAAAGTTCCAATCGCCGTCGCAATCCATGCGACACGCGCTCATGAATAGCCCGGGTTGAGCAAAGCGAACTCTGGGAACGATCGATCAGGTGCGAGGCTGCTCCCGGGTTTCACTGCTCAACCCGGGCACCATTTGGAAGGACGTGAAATGGCCACGATGATCGCGGCGCGGTTGCATGCTTACGGCTCGCCGATGACGCTCGATCGCATCGAGGTGCCGGAGCCGCGTCCGACCGACGTGCTGGTCGAGGTCAAAGCCTGCGGCGTCGTACCCAATCTCGCGCGTGTGGTGAGCAACTTCTTCGGCACGCTGACGCCCGACAACAAGATGATGCCGCCGCTGCCTGCCATCTTCGGCCTCGATCCCGCCGGCGTCGTCGCCAAGGTCGGCGCGCAGGTTTTCAATGTCGCGCCGGGCGAGCGCGTCTATGTCAATCCGGGGCGCTCGTGCGGTTCCTGCAAGATGTGCCGCAGCGGCCAGCCGCACGATTGTCCGCACTGGACGCTGCAAGGCTATTTCGGCCGCTCGCAGGAGATCATGCGCGCCTATCCTTACGGCGGCCTGGCGCAGTTCATCACCGCGCCGGCGACCGCGCTCGTCAAATTGCCGGCCACTGTGAGCTTCGAAGCCGCCGCGCGGTTCGGCTATTACGGCACCGCCTATGCGGCGATGAAGAAGATCGGCGTCGGTCCCGGGCAGTCGCTCCTGATCAACGGCATCAGCGGGCAGCTCGGTCTCAACGCCGCGTCGCTGGCGCTGGCGATGGGCGCGACGGCGATCCTCGGCACCGGCCGCAACCAGGCGCTGCTCGATCGCGTCAAGGCGCTGGCGCCCGGACGCATCGAGGTGCTGTCCGTTCCGAATGCGCCGGCGCAGAATTTTTCGCCGGCCAATCCCGACCCGCTCGTGGTCTGGGCGAGAAAGGTGACCGATGGCCATGGCGTCGACGGCATGATCGACTGCCTGCCGCCCGGCGCGCCGGCAAGCGCGATGATGCGCGCGCTATATTGCCTGCGCCGCGGCGGGCGCGCGGTGAACGTCGGCGCGGTTCTGGAAACGCTGCCGCTCAATGCGTTCTGGATGATGACCAACCGGATCGGCTTGCAGGGTTCGGTCTGGTTCACCACCGGCGACGGCGAAGACATGGCGGCGATGGCCGGCGCCGGCACACTCGACCTTTCCGTGCTCGAGCATCGCGTCTCGCCACTCTCCAGGGTCAACGACGTGCTCGCCGGAATGGACGACCGGACCGGCGGCTTCACCAATTTCGTCATCGATCCGACGCGGATCGACTAGGACGCTGTCCTCATAATCGAGCGTGATCGGCAACGGTTGGTCAATGTCCGCTTCACCCGGACCTCTCCGCAGCTATCTCGATGTTCACTTGGCGTCAAAAGGCGACGTTTGGCAGAACGCGAGCATCGACGTGTAAACGTCGATGCTCGCGTTAATGCTCACTGCGGCATCAGATTAGATGTGCCCTGAAGTTTCGTAATCGTCGATGGACTCCACTTGCCGGTGAGCGCGTCGGACTTCGGGCCGTAGAGCCGCATCGTCAGATTGAACGGCCCCTTTGGCGCGGGAAGCCAGTTTGCCTCTTTGTCGGCCCCCGGATTCTCGTTCTGGAAATAAAGATCAAGAGAGCCGTCAGGGTTATATTTAAACGGCATCCAGCTACTCACCGCAAAGCGGTTGAGGCTGTTTGCCACCTGAAAGCCCTCGCTGTCATAGAGCGTGATCGACCAGAAGGCATTCACCGGCGGTGTAGCGCCATTGTCGAAGTGGATGGTGTATTGGCTTGAGCCGTCGAGCGGCTTGCCGGTTTCGTCGGCGAGGTTGAGTGGGTAGATCGCATCTTCCGGTAGATTGGCGCCAAGGCCGAGCTTTGCGACGATGGCGCGCTTGAGATAATAGTTGCCGTAAACGCCCATGGTGTCGGTATTCATCGACCAGTAGTTCACGACGCGGGCGATAGTTGGCACCTTCCAATCCATGAGTTTTTGCGCGGCCGCCGGAGCATCCTCCAGCGCATTCCTCACTACGGAATCTAGCTTGCTTATATCGAAGCTCACGCCCGGATCGATGCCGATCCGCTTCATCTGCGCAATGATCGGTTGATCCGTGAGATGGGGCGGGTGGAGCTTGAGAAGCTCGGCCGCATAGGCGAAGTAATTGCCGCCCTTCATTGTATCGACCTGCGTCTTTGGCGGCGTCTTCATGTCGATACTTGGATCGATCTTCACCTCGACCGGCTTCGTTGCTTTGCCCCACTCCGAGAGCGGTGTGATCTTGTAACCAGCCTGAATTTTGTGAACCGCATCGTAATCCGCCGGGCCATCAGTCTTGGTACGGCCGATGATCCAGACATAGGGAGTTGGCGCTTCGATTTGGGTAAATCCTGCCGGTACGCTTCCGCTCCAGCCGCGCGGGGTGATGAGGAAGTTCCTCGCCTGCGTTCCCGTAGTGCGCCAACCCGGCGACGCAAATACGTCCGACCACATGTCGAGCATAGGCAGCAGGTAATAGCGCCCGCCGGTGTCGGGAGCAGAAACGACCATCGGCTCTTTCGTCAGGTCCAAATAGGCGCTGGAATACAGAGTGTCGAAGTTCGGACGCACGACACCTTTGAAATCTGCTGGCGGGAATGCCGGCACATTAAAGAACGTGTTCATCGGCCCGCCGAACACTCCCGGGCCGGGCGTGATGTTCGTAAGCTGCTTGCGGGTCACGTCCATGGTCACGATAGAGTAGAAGTAGATATAGGCGTCCACAGCGATGGATCGCGCCTCCGATTCGGTGATGGCGCCCTCCGCCTCAGTAGCGAGCGATAGAAACGGCGAAAGCAAAAGGCCCAGTATCAAGGCAATCGTGCTTCTACTCATGACGCCCTCCCAGTAGCCGCGAAATTTCAGCGGCAATGTTACTCTCGTACCGTACCATGCGGCATTCGGCCTGCCGAGGTTTGGGGGCCATCAGCAGAGTCCGCCTTTGTCTCCGAAAGCGGACATCTCCCGATCGTACGGGTGGGGATGAATACGGCGGCAAAAGCTGCTAATCCTTGGCCAAGAGACCCACAATAATCAGCCCAGTGAGGACGTCATGTATGGCAATCTCGAACTTTTCATCGGCGGCAAGTGGCAAGGTATCGACGGCCGCAAGGGCGAGGATGTGATCAATCCGGCGACGGAAAAGCCGCTCGCCCGCTTGCCGCACGCCAGCACCGCCGACCTCGATGCGGCGCTGGACGCGGCCATCAAGGGCTTCGCGGTGTGGCGCGCCACGTCGGCTTACGATCGCTGCAAGATCATGCACAAGGCCGCCGACCTGATGCGCGAGCGCCACGACGCGATTTCCAAGATCATGGTGCTGGAGCAGGGCAAGGTCTATCCCGAAGCGCGCGCCGAGGTGATCGGTTCGGCCGACATCATCGACTGGTACGCCGAGGAAGGCCGCCGCTCCTACGGCCGCATCGTGCCGGGCCGCGGCAAGGGCGTGCGCCAGCTCGTGGTGCAGGAACCGATCGGCGTCGTCGCCGCATTCACGCCGTGGAATTTCCCGGTGCTGACGCCGGCGCGGAAAGTCGGCGGCGCGCTGGCGGCGGGCTGCTCGCTCATCCTCAAGGCGTCGGAAGAAACGCCCGGCGCCTGCGTCGAGATGGTGCGCTGCTTCGCCGATGCGGGTTTGCCGGCCGGCGTGCTCAATCTGGTGTTTGGCGTGCCGGCGGAAGTCTCGGAATATCTCTTGAGCAAGGACGCGATCCGCAAGATTTCCTTCACCGGCTCGATCCCGGTTGGCAAGCATCTCGCCGCATTGGCGGCCAGGGGCATGAAGCGCACCACCATGGAGCTTGGCGGTCATTCGCCGGTCGTGGTGTTCGCCGACGCCGATCCGGAGAAGGCGGCCGACACCATCGCAGCATTCAAATATCGCAACGCCGGCCAGGTCTGCATTTCGCCGACGCGCTTCTATGTGCAGGAAGACGTCTATCCGCGCTTCCTCAAGCGCTTCACCGAATACGCCAACGGCATCAAGCTCGGCGACGGCCTCGAGAAAGGCATCACCATGGGCCCGATGGCGAATCCCCGCCGCATCGAGGCGATGGAAGGTTTCGTCAACGACGCCAAGAGCCGCGGCGGCAAGATCCAGACCGGCGGCAAGCGACGCGGCAACCAGGGCTATTTCTACGAGCCGACGGTAATCACCGACATTCCGGACGACGCCAAGGTGATGAAGAACGAGCCGTTCGGGCCGCTGGCGCCGGTGGTCACATTCAAGACTTTCGACGAGGTGGTCGAGCGCGCCAATTCGCTGGAATACGGCCTTGCTGCCTATGCGTTCACGACGTCGAACGCGACTGCGGCGGCTATCGGCGACGCGCTCGAGTCCGGCATGGTCGGCGTCAACTCGGTCATGATCTCGACGCCGGAGACGCCGTTCGGCGGAGTCAAGGAAAGCGGCCACGGCAGCGAAGGCGGCACCGAAGGCCTCGGCGCCTATCTCGTCACCAAGTTCATCTCGCAGGGCTGATCGGCAGCGCGGTTTTAGCGCACCGAGTAAAGCGTCAGCCCGGCGACGCCGAGCGCCAGGTTGACGCCGACCTGTCCCTCGACCGACAGCGGCTGCAGCGCGAACGAGCGATGCGATCCGCCGACCATCGCGTTGGCGCCGACGCCAAGGCCCAATGAGATATCGCCGCTCGCGCCGACGTATTTTCCTGCAAGCGCGCCATGCGGCACGCCGCTCGTTGGCGCGACCACGGCCCAAGCCATCACGCCGCCGGCGGTGACGCCCAGATCGAGGCCGACACGATTGATATGGCCGTCGTAGCGCTCGACCGGGTGGGCGGGATTGTCGGGCTTGAACGTGCAGCGCAATTTCTGATGCGAGCCGACGATGAGACCGATGCTCGCGGAGGTCCGGCAGGTCAGCGCGCCAGCTTTGGTGTAGGTCGGCTGCTGTGCGTGAAGTTGAGCGGCCGTCAATACAATCGCTGCGGCCGCCAAAAGCCCGGAATGAAACTTGGTCACAATTCGCTCCCTCGCTGGATTATCTGATCTCATCGGCAGCATAGCCGCTAACGGTATGGCCTGCCATCGGCCTGACCGCTTTTGAGTTAACGGCGCGCTCGCCCGCGCACGGTCAGCGGAGCGCCTGCTCGTCTTCGCCGTACAGCGTCGCCAACGTGGTTTTGACCGCCAGCGCCACCGGGACTGACAGGATCACGCCGACGATCCCGAATGTGACCGCGCCGGCAAGAAAACAGAAGATTATCAGCACCGGATGCACGTTCGCGGCACGGCCGAGTACGAGCGGTGCGACAAGGTGGTCGATCGAGAGACGGAGCACGGTGGCATAGACGGCGAAGCCGACGATGCTCATGATCCCGGTGGCCGTGTGCAACGCCACGAGGCCAGCAATAATCGCCACCGCGGTCGAACCAATGAATGGCAGCGTTTCGGCAATGCCGGTCAGCACGGCCAAGAGGAGCGCGTGATCGAGGCCGAGAATGAATGCGAGGCCGATATAGGCCGCGATCGTCGCGTAACATACGGTGGCGGCGATCCCGACGAAGTAATGTTTCAGCACCGGATCGAGCTGCGACCATATCCGCGCGACGAGTTCGCGGCGGCCGGGTGGCACCAGCCAGAACAGTCCGCGCGCCACATTCGGTCCGGTGATGAGCAGCCAGATCAGAAGAATCGCCGTGAGAAACGTGCCGACAACCGCCATGAAACCGTAGCCGGTGAGAAGCGCCACGTTGTCGGGTTCGCCGAACCAGTCCCGGATCCGGCCGAATGTGTTGCGGACGGATTGTTCGTCAACCGATAGCCCAAACACATGAATCGGCGCGCCGCCGTTCGCGTTCCGCACCAGTTGCTTGAGCGTCCCTTGCAGGTCGTTCAGGGTGGCGCTGGTCTCGGAAATAAGACGCTGTCCTGCGACGACCGCGATCAGAATCGCCGCGCCGAGCAGCACCAGGAATATTAGAACCGCAAACAGCGAACGCGGCCACTGCGTTCGTTTGGCAAGCCCGTCAATAAGTGGCGTGCAGACATAGGCAACGATTCCCGATACGACGAAAGGCAAAAGAACAGGTTTTATGAGGTAGAGACCGCCAACCGTCGCGCCGATCGCAAGCACCGCCGAGCCAACGTCGCCGGTGCCGAACCACTTGGCGGCGCGCGGGCTCTCGGGCCGGGACGGCTGTCGTTTCGTCAACTCAGGCAGGCTCATCCGAGGAATCCGTTGCGCGGTGGCCGGGGCACTGCCGCGCCGGGACCATATCTCACGTGTACGATTGCGCCAGATAGGCGACGGCATCGTCGGCGAGGCGCTGCGGTTCGGTTTCGCCGCGCTGCGCCATGTCGAAAATACGCTTGGCGACGATTTCCTTGGCGACCCGCCGGTAACGCGGCGAAGCAAACGTGCTGCCGGATTTTTCGATCTTCCGCCACGCGTCCTCGTACGCCGCGACCAGCTTTTCGATCAATTCGGGATCGAAGGATGATTGTGCGAGCAGCGGAATTATCGCCATTATCGTTCTCTTCGCATGAATTCAGCTCGCGACAAACAGATTTGAGGTGTCGGATCGCTGGAGCACCGACGCCGCTGTATTGCCGAAGAAAAGCGTTTCGCCGGGTCGCCGGCTGACGCCAAGCACGATCAGGTCGTAACCGCGTTTTGACTCCTTCAGGATCGCTTCCTCCGGCGCCAGGTTGGACAGCGTCGTGCTCCGCATGTCGACCTCGAAGCGGTCGGCGAGCGCGGCAATATCCTTCAGCACGGCCTGCTCGTTGCGTCGGGTGGCGCGCTTGCGCGCCGTGCTCTTGCCGCTGCCGCGGGCGCCGGTCGTGCGCGTCACATAGAGCGCGGTGACCTGGGCATCGCCCGCCCGCGCCAGCGTCAATCCGACTTCGGCGGCGCGGCGCGACACTTCCGTGCCGTTCACCGGAATGAGGATCTTGCCATGCTGGCGCGGCAGGCGGTCGTGGCGCGGCTCATGGGCGTCGACCACGGCGACGGGCCCCTCGAAACCTCGGGTGATGAGCGAAATGTCCTTGCTGAAGCCGCCCTTCGGGTCGCGTGTCTTGGCGATACCGACGATCAGAAAATCGTAGCCCTTACGGGCCTCGCCAGCGATGGCCGCATGGCCGCTCGTATCGTCTTGATACCGGGTGACGTCGACTTTGCCGGACTTCTTCTCGTCGGGGTGCGCTTCCAGCGTTGTCGATGTCTCGGCGGCATCTTTGACTTCCTCATGCGATTCCTTCTCATGCGATCCCTTGCCGTTCGCCTTTGCCGCGCTCGCGTTGCCGCGCTCCTCTTTCGACATGTCGACGACGGTGGTCGGCTTGCCGCCGGAACCGGCGATGACGCCGGCAAGCCGTGAGGCGAACTTGCCGTTGGCGCTGTCATCAGCCGCCAGCAGCAGGCGTTCGAGATTGGTCACGAAACTCCTGGCGTCGATCTCCTCGCGCTCCAGCCGCAGCCGTTCCTTCTTGCGCATCGGCAACCGCTTGAGCGCCCAGCGCAGCATCGGCGGCATGGCAGTCGTCGTGAGGATCGCCATGGTGACGATGACGGTGAACAAATTCTGGTTGAGCACCCCCATCGACAGGCCGATCGAGGCGACGATCACTTCGGTAGAGCCGCGCGCGTTCATGCCGCAGCCGAGCGCGAGCGACTCCGCCCGGCTCAGCCCGCCGAGTGTGCCGCCGACGAACGCGCCGAGGAATTTTCCGACGCTGGCGATGACGATCAACATCACGGCGAGCAGCGCGAGTTCCGGATCTTTCAGCACCGTCAGGTCGGCGCTCAGGCCGGCCAGGCCGAAGAATACCGGCATGAATAGCGCCGAGATCAGGCCGCGAAGCTGCTCGTCGATGTGACGGGTGAGGATCGGCGATTCGCCGATCAGGATGCCGGCCACGAAAGCGCCGAGCACGGTATTGACGCCGATGAGCTGGGTCATCAGCGCCATGGCGATCATCACGATCAGGATTGTCGTGATGACGGGAAATTCGCTCTGGAAATTGTCGTTCGCCCAGCGGATCAGGTTGAACACCATGCGCCGCCCGATGGTCAGGCTTGCCGCCATGAACAGCGCCGTGCCCAGCACCGCGCGTCCGACCGACCAGACGTCGATGCTGCCCGCCGACGCGAGCCCGAACGCCACGGCGATGATGATCCAACCGATCGTGTCTTCGAGAATCGCCGACGCGACGATGATCTGGCCGAGATCGCGGCGCATGAAATTCATTTCGCGCACGACCATGGCGACGATCTTCACCGAAGAGATCGACAGCGCGGTGCCAAGGAAGATCGCCGTGACCAGCCGCGCGTTCGGGTTGGGCAGAAGCGCGGCCGGCAGCATTTCGCCGAGCGCAAAGCCGCAGACGAACGGCAGTGCCACTCCAGCTGCGGAAACCGTCACGGCGGCGCGGCCGACCCGCTTGACGAGTTGCAGATCGGTTTCCATGCCGGTGAGCAGCAGCAGCATCAGAATGCCGAGTTGCGAGATGGCATTGAGCATGCTCTTTTGCGCGGCGGCGTCCGGAAACAGTGTGTGCTGCGCGGCCGGCCACAACTGGCCGAGCACGGACGGCCCAAGAATGAGGCCGCCGATAAGCTGGCCCATCACCGCCGGCTGGCCGAGACGCTGCGCGGCCTCGCCCATCAGGCGGCCGACAAAAAGCAGAAGCCCGAGTTCGGCGATAAAAATGGCTTCCGAATTTCCCGACGTTGCGGGCGCGTCGGCGGCAAACGCTACCGCCGGCGCAGCAACTGCAATCGCAACAAAAAACGCAGTGGCGCGCCACGAAGAGAGCCGCCCGGTAAAAGCCCGAGGGACATATCCGCTGTGCGATCGGTGCATCACCTAACCGGGAAAAAACCCTAACCGGGACAAGAACCAACGCGCCGAGGCGCGTTACGATCCACGGTAGAGGCCTGACCGCCGTCCGATTTCGCGAAAGAATTAACGGGGCGACCGCAGGATCAAAGCGCCAAGCCTGGGTCCAAGTCCGAGTCCAAGCCCGGGCAAGGCGGCCGACCGCCTCCCGACGGCGATATTAAGCCGCGAAATCTTGAGCTTGGTGTCGTCGTCGAGCCGGCGCCGGTAGGCGTCCACGCACGCCGGCGAACAAAATCGCATCTGCCAGTAGCGATGAATGTTGCGGCCGAGGTCGCCGCGGCAATGGTCGCACTTCATCATGATCTGATCGTCCACGACGCCGCCGGCACGGTGCGGTTACTCACGGTGACGACCGGGATTGCCGCCGCCTGTCTATAACAGTCGTAGTCGCAGTAGACATAGCGACTGCCGATTTCGCGCGCGTAACTGTCGCCGATTTTCTTTCGGCAATAGGCGCAATAAGTCTCTGCCTTGAGATTTGCTTCGCTGACAAGGACGCAACGCATCACAGCCCTCCTGCAAGGCTCCCGCGCGCCATCAATGATTTGAAGGACGCAAAGACGGATCGCGTGTTGGTCACGGTAGGCTCCAAAGAACCTCCGCCCACGCGCAACATTCAACGCTTTATCGGTGTGCAGGTTCCAGCCGCGAACGCGCTGGAAGCGCGTGATTTGCCCGGAAAGGGCTGCGTTGGAACGGATAGGAAGTGGCGGAGAGGGAGGATGTATTCCAACGTTCTCTCGCAGAACTTCGTCCGCCTTTGCGCTAGTTCGTTCCCAGATCCAAGTCAGCACCGCCGTCCTGGCCTTTTCGCCTGAATATCAATGGTCGGGCGAACGCTTCGGCCGTTTTGCGGCCCATTCGAGGAGCTGGTCTAGCGCCGGGCACATCTTCTGCCCCCATTTAGTCAACGCATATTCAACTTTGGGCGGCACCTGCGCATAAACGGTGCGATCCACAATGCCGTCGTGCTCCAAGTCGCGGAGTTGTTGGATCAGCATCTTTTGCGAGACCCCAGGAATCGCCCGTTCCAGTTCGGAGAACCGCAAGACGCCGCGCGCAAATAGGTGGAAGACGATGACCATCTTCCAGCGCCCCTCCAACATTCGGAATGCGCCCTCGATGCCGCGCGCGGCCATGTCGGGCGTCACGTCCTCCAACTTACCCGTAGGTGAGTACCCTACTTTCTTGTTGGTTCTTGCCATAGCATCAGTATAGCACTAGCTCGGGCGTGTTTCAGACCTTCTGGAGCATGCCGATGACCGTCCATTTGCCGCCCGTTCTTGACCGCTATTTCGCGGCGCAGAACGGACACGACATCGAGGTCATGGTGGCTTGCTTTGCGCCGAATGCCGCCGTGCGCGACGAAGGTCGCGACATCATCGGCACGCAGGCCGTCCGCGTATGGAAAACGGAAACGAGCGACAAATATCGCATCGCGGCAGAGCCGATCGCGTGCCGCCGAGAGGACGATCACACCGTTGTCACCGTGAAGGTCTCGGGCAGCTTCCCGGGGAGCCCGGCGAACCTGACGTACCGCTTTGGCCTTTCTGCTGATGGCCTAATCGGTACGCTGGAGGTGCGGTGATGACTGGAGCCGATCTCGAACTGTCCGGGCGGCGCGCACTCGTCACGGGCGGCACGAAGGGAATCGGCGCAGCCGTTGTTGCGTGCCTGCGCGAAGCCGGCGCGACCGTTCTGGCCACGGCACGCACGCGGCCCGATCGGCATGAGCCCGGCTGCTTCTTTGTTGCCGCCGATATCACCACCACTCAAGGGTGCGCGACAGTCGCCAACGCGGTGATGCAAGAACTCGGCGGCATCGACATCATCGTCCATGTGGTCGGTGGCTCGTCGGCTCCCGGCGGCGGCTTCGCGATCCTCGACGACGGCGAGTGGAAGCGCGCGCTCGACCAAAATCTTCTTCCAGCGGTTCGCCTGGACCGAGCATTGCTGCCGGCAATGCTCGCTCAGGGATCGGGCGTCATCGTCCATGTTACGTCCATCCAGCGGCAGATGCCGCTGCCCGAATCCACAATCGCTTATGCCGCCGCAAAGGCCGCGCTTGCGAATTACAGCAAGGGCCTGTCCAAAGAGGTTAGTCCGAAAGGAATCCGGGTCGTGAGGGTGTCGCCCGGCTGGGTCGAGACCGAAGCCGCGGTGCGCATGGTCGAGCGGTTGGCGAAGGCTGATGGCATCGACTACGAGCTGGCACAGAAAGGGTTGATGCAATCGCTTGGCGGCATACCCATTGGCCGGCCGGCGAAGCCGAAAGAAGTCGCGGACCTCATCAGATTCCTAGTGTCATCGCGCGCGGCAACCATTACCGGCACGGAATACGTGATTGACGGAGGCACTATTCTGACGGTGTGAAGAGACTTGAGGCATCTCTTCTTGCCCATAACTTCCGAACGGCAATGCTTCAAGATCGCGTCTCGCGGGGGGAGCTTTCGGAGTAACAGGCGAAACGCAGCGAGTTGTCTCGAAGTTCTGCGTAGTGGCGGAGAGGGAGTCCGCCAAGCCTCCGTCTGCCGGCGTCTGGCCCGATCTGCCAACATCTTCAGAACCCCCGAATTATATGCAGTTTTATCCTTCAGTCGTCTTCCCTCGTCTACGGTCGTTCGCTACAATCTCGGTTCCCTGCTAGGGCACGTGCTAGGGCAGCGGGCGAGCATGCGATGGCGCGAGAAATAAACCGGCTAAACGCCCGTTCGGTCGCCACACTCAAAGAGTATGGGCGCCATGCCGACGGCGGCGGTCTGTATCTGTCGATCTCCAAGCCACCGAAGCGCAAGGCCGGCAAATCTTGGGCGGCTGTGGCCTCACCTAGCGGGGTTGGGAACGCCAAGGGCGGCCGGCGCTGGGTCTTCCTGTATCGCTGGCATGGGAAACCAACCGAACTCGGATTCGGCTCTGCGCGCGACGTATCACTGGCTGATGCCCGGGACCTTGCCGCTGAAGCCCGCCGAAAGCTGGCGACACACATCAATCCCAAGGACGCCAGGAAGCCGGGCAAGGGCGCCACATTCGGCGAATGCGCGGATCGTCTGATTGAAAGCATGCGGCCGTCGTGGAGTAACGCCAAACACCGGGCGCAATGGACGATGACCCTGAAAGTCTATGCGGCCCAACTCCGCCGGCTACCGGTGGGAGCGGTTACCACTGATGATGTGCTTTCGGTGCTGAAGCCACTTTGGACCAAAAAGCCCGAAACCGCCTCCCGGGTGCGCGGTCGGATCGAGCGCGTGCTAGATGCGGCCAAGGCAGAGGGATTGCGGGGCGGTGAAAATCCGGCCCGGTGGCGAGGCCATCTCGATCAATTGCTCCCAAAACGCCAGCAACTGACGCGGGGACATCACGCCGCGATGCCGTATACCAAGCTGCCGGCATTCATGGTCGATCTGCAGCAGCGCCAGGCCACGGCGGCAACCGTTCTGGAATTTGTGGTTCTCACAGCAGCCCGATCGGGCGAAGCATTGGGCGCCAAGAAGAAAGAGTTTGATCTGGAAAAAGCCGTTTGGATTGTGCCACCGAACCGAATGAAGGCCCGGCGCGAGCATCGCGTGCCGTTGTCCAGGCGAGCCCTCAAGATTGTGAAGCTCGCCATGCAGCACGCACCCGAAGGAGAACTTGTGTTCCCCGGGCAAAAGGCCGGCAGACCGCTATCGGTCATGGCATTGGAGATGATGCTGCGCCGAATGAAGATCGACGGCGTGACAGTCCACGGTTTCCGCTCCAGCTTTCGCGACTGGGCGGCTGAATGCACGAACTTCACGAATGAGGTTTGCGAGGCGGCCTTGGCACACGTGATCGAGGACAAGGCGGAGGCCGCTTATCGCCGCGGCGATCTATTCAATAAGCGCCGTAAGCTGATGGAGACATGGGCGACATACTGTGCGGCGCCCAAGCCGGGCAAGGTCATTTCATTCCGGCCCAGATAGTTTCGTGGTTTTCGACTGACTATTCGTCGGTCTTGGGCCCATGTTTCATTCTACTTCGTTGAAGTTCGGCTGCGCGTGCCTCTCTTATACGCCGCAGGAGTTCCTCTCTCATCGATACTCTCCGTGCGAGGCTTTCTTGCACGGCCACCTGCAGTGCTTGTGTCCCCTCACTCGTTTCTTTGACGCTGTCCGTACTTGGATCAAATAGTATATTGGCGATATTAGCGCCCTCAATTTGGAGATAATCCCAGATCCGACTTCCTTGATCGGAAAATAGCTCCATTTGTTTGCTCGTAGAAAGACCATCTGACCCAAAGGTCATATAGAATTTCGCGCAATTTTTGAGGATCAGATAAGAAATTTTTCCTTCTTTCGTGAGAAATAGTTCGTGAATACGACCTCGATACATGAGTACTCGACTGTTCTCCTTTATGTTGGTCATAACGTAAGCGGTTACGATCCCGCCCTTGCGACCGGAATCTATTATGTCATAAATCCATTTGTGCATTGCCAAAAAACGTAGGGGCCCTCTCACAACCCCTACTGCAACGAGGCAGCCCAAGAGTAAGCCAAAAAGCGCGGTCGAGAATAAATATGTCACGATGGGGAAAAGACGGGCGGCTGCCATGGGCAGCAAGACCGATTCTCCAGCCTCCGCGTATTCGATTAGGGGGCCGACAAACCGGCTCAACCTGAAACCGAACGCGCTCAGAATAATAATGGAAATAGTGTGTAGGCCGATGGCAATCATAGTCGCCAGCGCGACTTCGCTAATTACGCTGGTTCTTATGATTTCGCGGGAGAGCCGCTCATACGTTGCAACCCCGATGAAAAAAAATAGACCCGGAGTTAGCAACAGGATGATTACGACCGTGGTCCATGCGATGGACACAGGCCACCGATCTGAATGCGCTACGCCGCCTCAGGCTCTCGGAGCGGGACGCGATGGGTCTTGATGTAATCAACCACTTTTTTGAGGTCGGCACCGTCTGCGCCCTCTGCGGACGCAGAGATGGCCTCTTTGACCAATTCGAGGTCGCCGTCAGCGATCAACACGAGCTGGTCAATGAGCTCCGAGTTTTTCATTGTGACAAGCATGGAATCCTCGCTACGGGGTAACGTCCTTGCCGGCGAATAGTTCGGCAGGATTACACCTGCCGAATCGCGGCGCAAGAGGGGGTGAGGACCGCATATTGAATGTGCGCCCTTCGTCGTCAAGGCATGGTTAACGCGAGTCACGGAGGCGTGAATCTAAGCCATCCAAAACTTCATTTTCGGCGTATCCCCCGAAACTCCTTCGGGCCCCTGATCAGCCGGCGTTTCCGACTAGCGCGCTCTTCTCCGGTGGCGGCTTTGTCGGCAAGTCGGTCGATCTCTCGCGCGGCCAGCTCGGCAGCCCTGGGCGCGGCGTCCCGAGTCCCCCTCCCCGGCTTTTGGCGCTTCCTCAGTCGGACACCGGGCTCGCCGCCATTGGCAAACTCAACGCCGAGCTTTTCTAACGCGGCACGCACTTGATCTCGCGTCGATGGCCGGCCACCGACTAGGGACGCCCCGGCGGCCTCCATGTTGCGGATCGTATTGATGCTTACCCCCGCCAGGTCGGCCAAGGCAGCTTGATCGAGCCCCGCAATGGCTCGCGCAGCCTTCAGGTGATTGCCAGTCAACTCCATCCCCATCTCCTCAATTTAGGTATTGTACCCAAATTAGATTTGTGTATTATACCCAAAAGAGATGAGGAGAACAAGCCGTGGAACCGCAGGATTACCCGACGCTCACGGACCCCACGACCGAACGTCCTCAATATTGGCCGTCGATCGACCGCGGGGCACTGATGCGGGACGCGCACCGGGTCGCCAAAAGCTTCCGCCATCACTTCGCAAGTTACCGTGGGGCCATGGCCTATGGCCTCCGCGCCGCATGGATGTCGGCGAAATCCCGACAGCAAATCCAAGCTCTCAATCGGCAGGTCGGACGACCGGCTTCGCCGCTCACGGCCCGACAGATCGAGGCCAGCCGGCGCGCAACACGACGGTGTGGCTCGTCGCTTTGGGCCGCCTAGTCCAATCCATCACAACCAAAGAACCACCAGCAGGGAGAATGACAATGGCTAAAGCACATCCTTCCGACGCGAAGCGGCCGGATAACTGCGCACCCGCACATCCCGTGCCGGGCGTAAGTAGGAGAAGTGTCATGAACATGATGTTGAAATCCACAACCGCCGTCGCTCTTGTGGGCTACAGCGCCGCGCCCGCGGACGCAGTTTCAACGAATCATCCCGATGCCGAGCTAATTGCGATGGCTCGTCAAGCGATTAGCATCGGGCGTCAGGCAGATGAAATCGGCAATAGAGTAGGCGACCTCGCCCAAGACTATCACGCGCGGAAGCCAACTCGTCCCGATGCTCTGCGGTGGCATCCCACTGATCCGGTGGGGTACGAAATGGAACAAACCGCCCCGGGCCGCGGTCACTGTTGGTGTAATTCGGAGCAAATAGAGGAGCGCCGTAATACGCCATGCACCAGAGAGGAATTTGTCGGCATCCAGGAAGATTGGGAAACGTTGCCGTTCGATGCTCCGCCATCCCCCGAACAGCGAGAGCGATTTTACGCACAAGTGCCCAATGAGAGAGACCAAAAGCGCTTCGATCAAATCCTTGCCGCGCATGATGCGTACAACGCCGAATTAGATGCGTTGCGCCATGAGATCGGCCTAGATGTTGCCGAGGTGCGATTTGATCAACTGTCCGAACAAAGTCTCGATCTTGAAAGAGAGGTCATTGGCAGGCAGGCCAAGACACTCAATGGCCTGCGCGCAAAAGCTGAAATGCTCATCTACAATTGGGGAGATAACTTGCCGTCTGGGCCTGACGACGGGCTCGTAGAGAATGTGATGGCATCTATCGTCACCGATCTCTGCAACTTCACCGGCGTGCGGGCTGTTGCGCCCGATATTGCCGATGCCGCTGTCATGATTCGGGATGGACGTTTGGAGACCGATCCTATCTTCGTGGCAATCGATGCTCATCGCCGCGCGTGGGCCGATTTCAGCGCTGTCTGCTCGGAACTCAGCAATAGGGTTCCTGCCGATAAGCAGGCGGACGCCGAGGTCACGAGACTGAATGAGGCGATTGATGATGCTGCGGGTAAACTCCTCGACGTCATCCCCACCACGATTGCTGGCGCCTCAGCACTTCTCGCTTACGCCGCTGAGCATGCAAGCGGCGGTAATATGTGGCCGGACGGCTATGTGGACGAGGACACCAAGTCAGGTTGGGACCGCGTGCATGGCGTCTCATGGGAAGTCTTGCTGCACAAGAACCTCGCCAAAGCGCTGCCGAACATCGCGGCGTAGCCTGGACGCGCACATCAATATTTCCGGGGGCGGCTTTGGCTGCCCCCTTCTATTTCCCGCAAGCCCTCAGGGTCTGGGCGTTCGCCTCACCCGCTGCATCGTGTCAGAACCGACCCTAACCGGCCTTGGACGGATTGGCGGTGTAGGGAGATTGGACGGCTTCTTCCCTGTCCCGCCACAGTCGGGACAAGGCCGGAAATTGATCTTCCGGTACCTTTGAACTGGCTTCATTGTGGGATCGTTTCCAGATCCAAAGCAGGTGGGGCAATCGGCGGGGTCGATGGTCATTTTGCTTTATCCGAATCGGGGATTAGCCTGCAATCGAAGTCAAGCGATTGGGCGACAAACCGCAACGCACCCGTTACAAAAGTCCACAGAATAGTGGGTAGGTTAACGGGCCGGCGCACCTGAAACTCGCGCCCTCGCGATCATGGCATCAAGCCTCGTACTGCACTCCGCGGCCTGCCGGTCGGCAATCGCGGCTAACTTACCGGCACCGGACGCGTGAAACTGCTCCCAGTTTGACCGGCCTTCGGGCGGACTGACGATGATACGGTGAATGAGAACGCCGTCCGGGTGTTCCGATCTAAATTGGACAGCAGCGGCCAGCCTTTTGGGATTGTCCGGATCGCTCGGATTGTCGATCAATCTAAACACGGGCGGGTAAGGAACATCCGACAGGCCCGCGCGCGCTTCCAGTTGATCCAGACGTCTGGATATGTTGCTCATGTCCGCTCCTTGTTGTCTGGTCCGCGCCAAGACACTACGAAAACCTTCCGGCCCTCACGAACCATTGCGTCTCTCTCCGCGATTTGCTCCGGGGTGGGAGGATTATCAAACCATACGATCACCGGCCGAGTATCGCCCCTGAGCTTCGTTTCCAGGCGATCGAGGCGGCGGTGGGCGATCATCGTGCGACGGCCCTCTCCAGCTTCGATAGCCGCTCCTCAAACTCGACAGCCTGCAGCGCACGCACGTGGCTATCGACCACCTTGGACAATTCCGATGCCTCGGTGGGAGTAAGCTCGCCCGAAGCGACCGCTTCGACGATGGCAGCCGATGCGATCACCGCGTCGGTTGGTGCGTTCAGTTTCGGGATCTGGAAGCAGACGGCCCTGTCACGGCGCACCGGCGCAATCCGATCAAAGCAAAGCCGCAGGCAGCTCGCGTCGCCGGCCTCGGCCATGGCGATGGCCTTGTCGATCAGCGCCTCGGCCTTCTTGTCGTCGCCGAATAGTTTCTCGTCAAATATCTGGTCGGCCAGAATGGCCACCCGGTTCCGACTGCCTTTCGGGCGCCCATCCGGATTGCCGCTCAGCCCCTTCTTGAATTTGGCCATGCCTGTAGATTTCCTGATCTTTACAGGACAGTCAGTGGGTCACGTCCGGCACGCACTCCACTACGGTTTGTGTGAGTCGTCCCATCGCTGCACAGAACACTTCCGCTCGGACATGCGGTGGTAACGCTGACAAAGCCGCAAACAGATTTGCTTGGAAATAAACCTGCCAGTGTTTGAAATGCGGCAATCCCGGTACTTTTTTTGCAGCGAAAGCCTCGCTGTCGTAGCCGGACATCGTGCAGGTATTCCGCGCGACGGCTTCCATCAGCCTAACCACGTCTCCCACGTTTCCAGCTCCTCGAGGGTCAGTGTCCATTTTGATCTGCTCCATGGGCTGCAGAAATAATCGCGAGCTGCTTTGCGCGTGCAGCCAACGCGGCGGCGGTTCCCATGTCAGGGCGTTCCGGTACCTTGGCCAGCAGCGCGCGGGCGAGTTCAGGTCGCAACATCGCCTCGGTGACCAGATTATCAATCCGACCTAAGCCGGCATTACGCAGGGCGGACGTCGCTTTGCTCCCAAGCCAACCTGCGACACCTCCGCTCATGCCACCGGCTGCGTGTCCGGCGCCGGCAGCAATCACTTCCATTACAAGGCGGCCAAGAATGCTCCCGCTACTCTTGCCGATAGCATAGACGTCCTGGGCGCTATTCGAGCCGCCCGGCAACTTCGTTGATGCAATCGACCGATTGGAGCGCTGCAGGTCACGGGAGACGGCTTGAAGAATGCCCAACTCCTCGGGCGCAAATATCTTCTCCAGAGCGTCACGTTTGGTCCTAATGAAGGTCTGGAGGGCGTCGGATTTGAGCGCCGGGCGTCCGCTAGTCGCCACCTCGGTGTTACCGACATAGTTATCGAGAACGTGTTCGATCACGGCTCGGCGCAACCCTTCACGTGCCGCCGCGCTGCCGCGCACCTGATCGGCCAACTGCTGCATATCGCGCGCAGCCGTTTTGCCGCGGAGAATGGATCCGACCTGGCGGACCACGTCGCCATTGTCGGAAAGTCCCATGAGCTTGGCGGCAGCTGAACGGTCGAGAGCGGCAAGCTGGCTTCGACGATTAGCCACAGCCTGCGCAACGTTGTCCTCGGCCTGTGCCGCGTTGGTGAAACGGGATCGAACGTCCTGCGGTAGTTCGCTAAGGGCGGACTGGTGACGATCAATCCAGCCGCGCGCCTTGTCAGGGTCGAGCGAACCATCTGCACGCGATGCTGCCTGCCGCAGAGACAGGCCCGCATAATCGGTGAGGGCGCCGACTGCGTCCTGGCCGCCGGCTCGGATGAAAGCGCGCACATCCGCGGCGCCGGTAGGGCCGGGATGAAATACCTTGGCAGGAACTGCGCCTTGCGGAAGGCGGTACTCGCCAGACGGGCCGGCAGGACGAAGTATTTCGCCAATCGGACCGCGGTCGAAAGTTGAAGCCCGCTCTTTGGCAGCGGCTGACGCGGCCTTAAGTCGATCGGCGGCCTCTGCGTCTAGCCGTTGTCCTGTAGTTTCTTGAAGGCCCGAAGCTCCCGAAGCATCTCGAGATCGGTTTCCGAGCGGGCCTTGGCTTCCAGGTACTGGAGAAAGGCGGCCCGGTCCGCGGGCGGCATCTCCCCCAATACTTTCGCCGCCGCCTGTCCCCAGTCGCGCGTTGCTTGTTTGTCGTTCATACCATTCCGCCCGTTGCTGCTCTAATCGAGCAACCAGCGTGTCTTGCGGCGACAACCGTCCACCGGCAACGGCCCTTTGTTCGATTATGGCCTGATTTTCGACCCCTCGGTCAATGGCGTCCTCGACTGCCCCGCGAAGCTGGACCAGGCGACGGTAAACGGGACTATAGCCAGCCGTTCGCTTTTCGTTGGCCATTTCCGCTGAAATCCGGCTGCGGAGATCCATCACATCACGGAAGGGTGTGTCGTCGCCATAGCGCCGCGCTACATCGAAGACGGCCCGTTCCTCGCCAGCCATCGGCTTGGCTGATGAACTCAGGCTGCTCTCGATCGAGCGTGCAGAATTGGCAATATCGCCGGCCGGCAGCGTCATCGTGCCGGATGGGTCAACAGCGTTCCAGAGTGCTCGCTCGTTCTGCTTGGCATCGTCGCGGGCTGCCTGAGCCAAACCACGAAACACAGCCCCGTGGGCCTCGGCCGTCCCGCCCGCCCCAAGATTCGCGATAGCTTGGTCTGCCCGCTGGCGAGCTGCGGCAGTCGCGCCCTCCAGCTGATTGTCCAGGTCGTTCCTGAGATTACGGAACTGATCGGCGACGGCAGTCGGCGTACCCTGTGGCTGGATATTCTGGATGGAAACCTGGCGTGCGGAGTTCTGCGAGGCGTCGCGATCCAGGAAGGGCGCCGGGTTTTGCGTCCGGACCCGGCGTTCGAGCTGACCCAACCCCATGTCGCCGGTCTGTTGAAAGGTGGTGGGCGTCGAGCCGGGGACGATTTCGTTAGTGCCTTTTGATAATTGATCACGCAGCGCGGCGGGATCGCTGGATGCATCCTGAATAATGCGACCGGCAATCTGTTCCTGACCCGAACGCGTGAATGGCTTTGTCGCATCTTTCGCAAGCCTGCCACCCAGCCGCGCGGTGTCGAGTGCGGCTCGCCCCGCGATCGGCAAACTGCCGCCCACTAATCCGCCGGCCACGCCAGCAATGGGCTTGTAGGGCTCTGGCGTTAGTTCTTCCGCCGCCTGAGCACCGGCACCCGAACCCGCCCCCATGACCGCAGTGCCCACGTCTGGCTTACCGAACGTCGCATCGAGGATCGGTCCTGCCACTCGATTGGCCAGCATGCCTGCGGCTCGTAACCCGCCGACCGCTCCAGCTCCAGTGACGATAGAGCCCAAGCCTTCGCCGGCACTGCGGGCGATACGCTCCACCGGAGTGTTCGACTGGACGGCGTCAGTATCAACACCGACATCGCCCATCACGTTTTTGATGTTCTGCGAACCGCCGACAGGATTTGTGATCGGCGAGACGACATCGCGGCCGGCAACTTTGTTGACGCCAGCAATGCCCTTATTGAGCGCCCACGTCGTTGCATCGACAGGAAAGCCAAGTACCGAAGCAATGCCTTCGTTCGTGCCAGCAAGCCCGCTGCGCATCACCGAGCCGTTCACTGGAGGCGTCGCCTTCAGAGTTCCAGCGATGCCCTGATCCAAAATCGCCATCTTGATGGCAAGGTCGTTATCGTTCGTCGGCGCAGACGTCGTAGCCGCTCCGCCCGTCGATCCACCGGGATTGCCGCCCGGGGGAAGCGGCTTAGGGCCAACTGTAATTCGCAGAACACCGTTAGGCTGCACGGTGCTATTCGACGGCGTCGAGCTCGCGTCGGAATCATCGAAGCCACTCAAGATCGCAAGACTGTCCGCCGAACTCGGCATTAGAACAATCCATTCTTATTGGCGTATGTGATCTGCTGCTTGATACTGTTCAGCGTGGCGCGGCCCTCTGGCGTCTTTTGCAGATTCGCACTCATCTGATGGAGGTCTTGCGGCGACATTCGGCTTACGAGGAATGCAGATGGCGTGACGTTCTGATTCCACTGATCGTCGAAGCCATCGAGCGTGCCATTCTGTGAACGGAACTGTTGCGCGGCGTGCTGCTTGGCAATCTGGAAATCATTGACCGCGCCCATTTGGTCGGCGATCTGATTGAAGCCTTGGCGCGACATTCCCGCGCTCGGCATGGTGTTCTGAATCATCACCATTTCCTGCACCGCAGCGCGCGAGCTGACTTCTTTCACAGCCTGCCGGACCAGCGTGCCGGTATTCTTCTGGAAGGCGTCAAAGTCGCCGACCGGCTTATCGAAGCTCGTGTTGCCGAAAGCATTGGCGAACGGCTTGATATATTGCTGTGCCGCCATGAGCGTCGGAGCGCCCTTTCCCATATCCCATGAGGCGCTTTCCTGTTTCATTTGGTCGAGCGTGAAGTTTTGCTGTCTGGCAATGTTGGCCTTATCGGCCAAGTCTCCCGGCTCTTTGCCGAGGTAATCGCCGTAGTTTTTCTGCTCTTGCAGTTGTGTCGGCGGCACGCCTTGGAGCGGAGAGCGCGCGGGACCAATGGCGGGAGCCGGTGCGGCCGCCCCCGGTTGCGCGGGGGAAGGTTGCGCGGCCGGTGGAGACGCCGCATTCATAACCTGTCCGCGCGTCATCAAGGTATTGCCGGGGTCTTTAGAGACCGGCGCTGTGTAATCAGAGGTCGGCGTTGCGGCGTTTATCAACTCCTGTTTCAGAGCGGCCCGCTGCTCTGGAGTTTTGGCGGCCTGCAGTCGCTTCAATCCATTCGGCGATAGATGACCATCAAGCTGCGCTATTCCAGCGTTCCAGCTATCATCATCCGTTCCCATCCCTTGCGCGATATTGCCACGCAACCCCATGAGCTTCTGTTGTTTCTCAAGCTGCAAAGTCTGATTGGTAACGGCGAGGTTCGATGTCTCTTGCCGGTTTTTGGCGGCCGATGACAAACTGTTCGTGGCGGATGCCTCCGCCTCCAGCCCTTGCGGCATCAGGCCGTTATTGCTTTGCATGAAGCGGTTGTTGGCCTGCCAGTTCTGAATCGCGCCAAGCCCGCTCGGATCGCCGCCGCTAGTGATATATGCCGTGCTGGCATCTTCGCCGCGCGCTGCAGCCTGCGATGCCGCCGCCAAGGCATTGTACTGCCGCGTTGTCTGCAACGCTTGCAACTGAGACAGCGCGGTAGCAGCTTGCGTACGTTGCAGATCGCTGATGGTCGAAAACGTACTCGCGAGACTAAGCTGATTGACCGGCATTGAGGTCGCGACGGCGGGATTGTAGTTATCAGGCATCAGTTTGCTCTCGCTATCGGCGCTAGTTTTTGAACATCGCGCGCCACTTGGCGGTAATCGACGGTGATTTCTTCGCCGACGTGGATTTGTTTACTGGCGATGAGGTTCACGTTGCCATTGGCGGCTGGCTGCATCACGGCGTTCGGGTGTCGGCTGTGATTAGCAAAGCGTCCCAACGGCGTTCTTTTGTCGCCTATGCGGCTCGGGCCGATGATCTCGCCGCGCTTTATCGGCGCAGAGCAAATCACTCCCTTTCCTTCGATCTGTGACGGGCCAATTTCGAACTTCGGCACGAAACCCTTTGGCATTCCGATTTGATCATTGGAGTTCTCGGTGAGCGCTCTCATCGTAATCGGACCCATGCCGAACTCGGCTATATCTCGGACGAAGTCTTTGTGACCTGGATTGTGGCGATGGATCATTGTGCCCCTTTGACATCCGATTGCGCGCGCTGTTCCGTCCAAGCCCAAACACGAGCCATGCTCCGAAAAATTCGGAGCACCAAAAACACTCGGTTACCTTTGCCTGGTAGTGGCCGGAATTTTCGTCCGGCGACGTAATGCCTGAAACTAATTGCCTCTAAATTCTTCTACTTTAGATCCTGCCGCCTTATGCGGCGCTCAATTCCTCTGCAAATCCGTCGGCCTTTAGTCGCTCGATAATTGCCTGTCGTGCGTACTCTGACGAAGTCGTCATCCGCTTGTCTGCTGCTGCTGAAATTGCAGCCGGCAGGCGTTCCGGAGCACGGATCCGTAAAAAGCTGGTGAAACGCACTGGTCGGGGTTCGCTCATTTAATCCTCACGTCGATCGACACAACGGCAAGCCGTTGTCTCCACACAACCTATCTGCTTGATTCCCCGTGCTTGCAAGAGTCGACCGCGCTCGCTTGCGCACCAACAACCAGGACTTTATATTCCGTACTGTTCCGTTGCGTTTCGTGCCGTACTGTTGCGTGTTCGTGCGTCCGCTGAAATATTTTGTGGACAAAACCGACATGCTTGCAAGAAGCAAAGAGATCTCCGCCTCCTTCACCTCAGAACACTCGCCAGCGGCGTTGCCGGACACGGCGAATGTTTCATTACGTGACGCTATTATTTGGATCGCATTTGGCGAAGCGCCAGCTCCTGAGGAGCTTAAAGGCAGGATGCTCTGGCTTAGTCGAGATGAACCGCTTCAAACTGCTCGCTCATCGCTTTGGTCCGAATTGGCAGATGGGACGCTTGCAGCGTCGGCGATCGGTGTTGACGGTGCTCCCTCTATCATTGGCCAACACGAGTGGCAGTTCCTTTTGGGTCGTCAACTGATATCGCTATCGATGAAAATCCCACCAGCGGACGGGCTATATGTCACTTCCGCGCCGATCGCTAACTCTCCTCGCTTCACAAAAGCGACGGTCAAACGAAGTGATGTACTGCGAATTTGGCCACCTCATTTTGCCACTGCGACAGCCGGCGTAGGGCGCCCCTCTATTATGGCGGGGTTAGAATTGGAACTTGATAAGTGGATTGCTGGTGGTCGCGCTGTGCTTGTACCCGCTATGAATAGACATGGGCAAAGCGGCAAGACGACATTGATCGCAATTGCGAGGGCTTTGGAGCTGTGGGCCGTCCAGAATGGTCTGAAATTATCCCACGAAGACGCGCCGCAGCCGAGCGCAATTGAAAACCGCTTGCGCGATAAGCTTCGAGAAGCGAATAAACTGCTCTAAGCGAATTTAATGCTATTTAATGCCGGTGCCGCCGTCTTTTTGATGGCGAGCGATCGTGTCATCTGCAGTCTACGGGATCGTTCCGCAGAGACGCAGAGGACGCAATGGAACCTTCATTAGTCGGCGCAATACAATTTCCGCGAATTTCGATGACGCCTGACGAGGCTGCGGAAGCTACCGGGTTTTCTCGAACCCGAATTTTCAACGCAATTCGAGACGGCGAACTGACTGCGCGCAAAGACGGTAAGGCCACAGTCGTGGAGACTACCGAAATTCTTCGGTGGGTACGGTCGATGCCGGCGCGCGGCAGAGCACCGGATACGGCAAACGCCGCCGCTTAAATCCTCAAACTCATTTGTCCTGCCGGGAACGAAAAGCCCGGCCCGCTGGCAGGCGGAACCGGGCAAAAGGATTTTCACATGACGTATCTAGTCCATCGGGCCGAGAGGCTCAATAGCCCACGTCGATTTTTCAGAACGCGCGTCGTCTATGCCGGTTACGTCACTGTCCGTCTGCAGAACGGTCAGCGTCGATCAATTTCAGTGCTGCGCCGTCGCAGGGTCCCTGCCGTCAGAGTGCGGGGCGACCAATGATCGCCGCCCGCGCCGAACTTACCAGCGAGGAACGCGCTCGCCGCGCCGCCGCTCTTGCCACCAATACAGCTTCCCCAATCGCGTCGGCGGATAACGGCGACAATGCCGGCGCCGAACCACCGGCGGCACGCACCCCCGAACAGTCGCGCGCCCTTCGCGCCCTGCATGGCGATGGCGGCTTTTCCAGTTGGGAGCGAGTGCTGGCGAGCGCTACACCGGAAAACCGATCGTCGATCCTCAACAACGCCCTGTTGGAACTGTACCCGCTTGCCGAACGGGCAGGCGTTAGCCATACCGAGGTGGCAGATTGGGCAACGAACATTGGCGAGACTTACGCCATCTGCGGCACCGACGAACTGCAAAATGTCATCGTCGGCGCAAAGGCGGCACCGGGAAAGTCGTCGCCACTAGACGCGTCGCCGCCCTACAATTCGATGCGACTGCGGCCTCTCAATCTCAAAGAGTTCCTGCAGCTGTCGATTAAGCCGCGCGGAATGCTCCTAGACCCGATCTTACCGGAAAAGGGTCTGGCGATGCTGTACGCGTCTCGCGGCACTGGCAAAACCCATATCGCACTCGGGATAGGATTCGCTGTGGCTACTGGCAACGAGTTCTTAAAGTGGCGCGCACCCAATGCGCGCCGGGTCCTTTTGATCGACGGCGAAATGCCGGAGGCTGCGCTGCAGGAACGGCTCGCAAGCATCGTAGCAAGCGCTCCGAATGTCGAATTTGATCCTGACAATATTAGAATCTTGGCTGGCGACCTGATCGAAGGGGGTGGCCTCGGCAATCTAGCGTCCCCCGACGTTCAGGCGGAATTGGATCCATTTCTAGATGGCGTCGCTTTATTGGTGCTCGATAATTTATCGAGCCTAACAGCGGTTGTCCGCGACAACGACGCCGAATCTTGGGGGCCAATTCAGGAATGGTTGCTGAGGTTGCGCCGCCGCGACATTTCTGTGCTGATCGTACATCATGCCGGGAAAGGCGGTCAGCAGCGCGGAACGAGCCGGCGCGAGGACGTACTCGACACCAGCATATCGTTGCGTCGCCCCGCCGACTATTCGCCCACCGAGGGCGCGAAATTTGAAATCCATCTCGAAAAGGTGCGTGGCGTTTACGGTGACGCTGCAAAACCATTTGAGGCCAAGCTCGAAACCCGCGATGGCATTGCAGTCTGGAGCACCCGGGAATTAGAGGATGCAAACCGCGCTCGCGTGGAAGCACTGCTAGATGACGGGCTGAGCGTGCGGGACATTGCGGACGAAACCGGCATCCCGAAATCCACAGTCCACCGGCTCAAGAAAGCCATCCAGGCGGCGGGGGGCAACACCGATGACGCCTAACGCCGATATGCTCGAATTGGCCCGCTCGGTCCTCGTGAAAAATCGCACCGAAAAGCGGGACAGCACGTGGGACAGTGACGGGACAGCCAACAAAACTCTGTCCCGTGAAGGTGTGGCCCTTGGGACGGCGGAAGATGCAGCAGATCAAGGAAATACCCCCACTGTCCCAGTGTCCCACGCCCTAGGGGACGGGACAGCGGGACAGTCAGACAATCCCGGGACACCGCTTGGGACAGTCGCGGGACAGTTGCCGTATTCGGTGACCTTTGCCGCGCTCAAAACCGAGTGCCCGGCTGCTGTCGAACATGCCCGCTGGCAACAGGCAATCCAGGATGCAGATTCCTATATCGCCAAGTGGGGCGCACAGGCGCACGCCCTGGGTTGGACAGCGCGCGAGCTATTCGGCCTCCATCCGGTGCCACCGCGGCCGGCGCCGACGTATCAACGATTGACACGCTACGACGCCACCGGACTGATCTGGCTACTGCAAGGTTGCCCGGTGGTTGCCTTGACGGAGAGTGAGGCCGCTATCCAGCGCAGTGGCGCTGTCGTGATATACCGCAAACACCGCAAGCCCGCCCTGGGGCCGCTTGGCGACAGCCTGGACGACATGGGGGTGTGCCGATGACGCGTTCACCGGCGCCGCTCCCAGAACCCATCACCGTCGCCGAGTGGTGGAAGAACCGCCGCGGCGAGTCCATCAGGCTGGTTCTTAACGCCTACGAGGGCTGCAACGTCTTTGACCTGCGCACCTGGTACTCCGCCGACGGCAGACTGAAGCCGGGGAAGGGTTTTGCCGCCGAGGTGCGGCACCTGCCTCGGCTGGCAGCAGAAATCGCAAAGGCCGAAGCGAAGGCGCGCGCGCTGGGATTAATCGCGGCAGAGCCATCAGGAACGACCGATGAGTGACGCATGCACAAATCAAGTCGCTGCTCGTGATCGCCTGCCGGATCGACGCGAGCACACGCTTGTCAGTTTCACCACATCGGATGGCTTTAGGTACACCGCCGGGCTTGGGTACTTCGAAGATGGAAGGCTCGCGGAAATCTTCTTGAATGCCGAGAAGATCGGCACCGCGATCGAGACTGCCGCCCGCGACAGCGCGGTGGTCGCCAGCCTTGCGCTCCAGCATGGCGTCCCTCCCGATACCATCCGGCACGCACTCACCCGCAACGGAAACGGAGAAGCAAGCGGACCACTGGGGACGTTGCTTGATTTGCTGGCATCGGAGGCTGGCCAATGAACACGCAGACGCAAAGCGAGGCCACCGAACGCCAATCCGTGGGGCCAGAGCGCCTCTATACGGTTGATCAGATTGCTCAGCTCGGAGGACCGCGCCGCGCCAAACTCTATATCGACATCAAGCAGGGGCGATTGAAGACCCTCAAGTTTGGCCGATCGACCCGGATCAGCGAGAGTGCATGGAGGGATTACTTGGAATTAGCAGCATCATCGTAAGATGCAGCTCTATTTCAGGCGACAGTATCGTCATCCGGCTTTGGGGCATTGGACTTCGGCAACTTACGCTTTTTGCCCATCAACCGAGCACCATTTTCCAATGCACGATTGAGTGCTTCCTTTTGTTGTTTCGGCGTCTTGGGCGCCATCTGTTGTTCTCTTGCGCCCATCTTACGACGCAGGAATAGATGCTCGATCGCGGCATCCAGGACGCGTTGTCGGCTCCCCAGCCGTCCCTTTGCTCCCGGATCGCTCGCCATGGTTTCCGCAGCGACCTGTAAGGCGCGGAGAACAATAGTCTCCCGTTGTTGCTCGAGAACGTTGTGCTCGCCTTGGTGGTCGAGTTCCCCATTCAGTTCGGTGATGGCGTCGTCAATAACCACCGCCAGGCCCGCGTCCGTTTCCGTCATGTGCCGAGTAAACTCCGCAAGGTGGCTCGCAATTCGGCGCTCCCCATCTTGGCCGCGAACAAGCGCACGCAGGATTTCGACGATCAGCTGTTCAAAGTGGTATCGCGCCGCCCCGGAGTGTCGATCCGGCGCGTCCTTGCCGCCACCTTCGATCACCGTGAATTTGCTCAAGAGACACCACCACCTGGCTTAATGTTAGGGCTATCTGCGGCCGTTTACTATCCAGCAGAATCTGCGGGCGTCTCTGGGGTAGCCATTATTGAAATGCACCTCGGGTGCGTCAAAATCCACAGTGAAACTTGCTCTTCGTTCGGAAGCAACTCATAGTTGCTGGCCACGCCACGCGAAGGACTTTTTTCGTGGATATCTTCTTCTTTCAACTCATCATTATTTTTATACCAGGAATTATCTGGGAGCGGTTTGACGCCAACTACGGTCCAAACAGAGCGACTCAGCAATGGGAGATATTAAGACGCACGTTTGTGTTTGGCCTATCAGCGTATGTCGTAACGTTCTGTATTTATTGGGTGGCCAGCCTATTCATCTCTGGGCTTAATTTTCAAGTCTTCCAATTCAAAAAGGATGTTGAATTTCTTGACGCCAACGCGACAAAGCTAATTTTCTCAGCTTCGGTCGTAGCAGCGGCGTGTGCGATCATTTCGCTCTACGCGCAAAACTACAAGTGGATGACACGCCTATTGCAGAGGATAGGAGCAACGAAACGGTACGGCGACGAAGACGTTTGGGATCTGACCTTCAACTCCGGTAAAGCGGAGGTCGAGTACGTACATGTCCGCGATTTCGATAAGAAAATTACCTATGCTGGTTGGGTTGAAGCCTTTTCCGAAACCGAAAAATTGCGTGAGTTGCGGCTGCGCGACGTAGTTGTGTACGATTTTGAAGGTACGCAGCTCTTTGAAACGCCGCGGGTGTACCTTGCGCGAAAGCAGGACAATATCGATATAGAACTCCCATACAGGGAAGGGCAGCAAAATGGCGAATCCCCCGCGGCAAACAGTGAGGCCGTTGACTGAAGGTTACGTCGTGAAGGGCGGCCAGAACCCTGGCACCTCACAGATTCAGACGCGGCCTGCAGCGCCTGCACCTATCCCCGCGCCGAAACCAGCATCAACACCGCCAAGTTCGCCCCCAGCGGGAGGCCGTCGCAATGGGTGAGACCAAAAAGCCGACCGACTTGCTCGGGATGGATGCCAAATTGATGGCTCGTGCTGACTCCTATGAGATGCCCCAGTCTAAAGTGAAGCAGCGACCACCGGCACCAGCGCCAATGGTAAGGGCCCAAACCGCGCCCACCTCTTCACCCGTTCAGTCTCCAAAGAAGTAAGGTACGCCTCGCTGGATGTGGCCGCGCGGTCCTCGGGTCCGGGAGGGGGTGGAGTAAGGGCGCGGGCCTTCGCGGCGTCAGCGGGAGAGACGACCGGCTGGCAGGATTAAATGGGCTCGCAGCGAATTAATACGATCAAAACCTCGGCCATCACGGCTTCGGAGATAATGCTCACAAGACGCCAACCCACTCATGGGCTCGTCGAGGTATTCCTTGCGACGCGCATCTCCACAATCCCCAACAGATAACTCGCCAGTCCTATCAATTCGGCCGCCTCTATGGCGGTGAGGTTCACTGTACGATGACTGCCCGGGTTTTTGGCGTGACCGATGGCACCGGCAAAGATGTCAGAGAGCGCCTGTTTTTCGCCCGGGACGGCCGTCTTTTCCGTGAGCGCGCCAGTGCTTGGATGAAAGGCGGTGCGCATCAGTTCGACACCGACTATATCCGCCGGCAAGGAAGCGGCGGCGCGAACTCTGATCTCAACCTGCTTGAACGCCTCGAATGTCGCGAGGTCGTAGTCTCCACGCAGGAACATCGGGCGCACCTTTTCGAGCAGTATGGGCTGCAAACTTTCTGTCGGAAGGAGGCCACGTTTTCTGTACGCGTTGAGGTCGGCCGGATTTTTGAGACGGCGGCCTCTCCGCGTGAGGCAGAACCAGTCGTTCGACTGGTCGGGTGCCGGCATTATCAGGCCTTCGGTCTGTAGCCATTGCCAAGCCTCCGCGACCGCACGAGAGACGGTCTGTCGGATGTGTGGCTGCTGCGGATAGCCCGGAACGTTTGCGTTGAAAATCGGCACCACGAACTGCGATATCGTGAAGTTTGAGTTTTGCTGTCCGGGTGTTGTGTGAACCAAGCCTATCAGGATCAGCCCGAGGTCCTCAGGCTCGATTTCCAGAAGCGCCTCGACGGTGGGGGCAAAATCCAGCAATCCGGGCATACTTCGCTTCTCAATGTTTCAGCGCGATGGGTGAACGGAAGAATCTTGCGCCAGAAAACGCAGCTTGAAAATCTATTTGCTTAGTTGCGCAACAAGGATGGTCTTTCCGAGTTTCTTTTCCAGAAAATTGATATGCTTGTTGACTTGGCCAATAGTGTACCGCTCTGCATGCTCAACTACTTCAAGAAATTGCGGATACTCGTTGTGAGGCATGGCCGGTGTAAACATGTGCTTCACAACAATCGCACCGGCATCCTCTTTAACACCGATGGTGGCCCGCGCTAGTTCGTGAGCTCCCGTATGCGCTACGACTCCATTGCGAATGTCGATCATTCGATCATGGCGCTTCTTTAAGTCTGGTTCGCCTCTAAAAGCATCTTTCGCATTAAGCCTTACAATGCCATCGCCGCCCGACGCAAAGCAGCGTGCATACGTCACTATCATCGCGCTGAACCGCGAATACAGACCGTAGAAATTTGCTTGGTCGTAGAGCGCGGGCTTTGTATCGATGAGGCCCTGAATTTCAACCTTCGTGAATAGCAACTGCCATAGAACAAACGTCCAATTGTTGAGGCGCCTGTACTCGGGCGGATCGAGTGTGTAGCCCTCAGCAATTGCCGGAGCCATGTGTTTCTTCCATTCTTCCTCAAGGTCCGACATCTCAATCTCCGGCTCTGTGAGCGCCGCCGTTGCGGTATACCTAATTCTGCATCAGAGTGGTGGTGGTCGCTACACGCTGCGCCCATGTCGGCCGCGGCCGCCTTGACCGCCGGGTTGCGCGGTGCTTTCGCCAGGCTCTTGTCTTGGGTAGCTCAGCGATAGAGCGCCCGGCGGTCAACCGGAAGGTTCTTCGAGCCCACCAACGATCGCGGCACCGCCTTATCCGGTGACGGGCCGCGGGGATTGCCATTTGACGGGTCCGGTACCGTCCGCCCCAAGACCTAGTGGCTAGACCGAATGGCCCTCCAAGGCGTTCAATGCCCCATGGGCTTCAATAGGCGCCGGATGGAAAGCGAGCGCGCCGCCGCCGCGGCGAAGGAAGCTGAGGCCCGTCGTGCCCTCGGTCCGCAGGTTTTGGCCGATGCCGAACGCCTGGTCGCCACGTGGAGCGCCCGGCAGGAAGGTCACATGCCGATGCTGTTCTCGCCGACGATCGGCGCGGCCATTAAGGCGCGCTATTGGTTCCTGTGGATTAAATGCCCGGCTTGCCGGACTACGACGTCGATCGACCTGCGTACGATCGATCGTCACCCGGACGCCGCGGTCACCAGCCTCATTCCGGCCCTATCATGCCGATCCTGCCGGCCGAACGCGCCGTTCGCCGAGCTCGTGAAGCTGGCGAAGTCGAGTGTCGCGGACGAACTCGATGTCTTGGGCAATCGCACGGTGATCGGGGAGTGAGGGCCTGCCACAAGGGGTGTTAAGACCGCCCCTCGTTATATCGTTGAGATTCCGCTCTGGGGCGCGTCCATGACAAAACCCGAAAAATCGAAACAGCCTCAATACAGTCAAAGGATCGATCCGCGAGAATTCGGAACGTGGCGCGCCGGAATTGCTAATCCAGAGATGCAAGCATTATTCGGCGAACTGATTGGTGATTGGGTTCATATCGAAGAGGCGATGATAGATTTCTTAGACTTGCTTCTTTACCCCGACGCCGATGCAAAACTTGAGATCAATAAAAAATCGAGGGGTTTTTCACCCGGGCAGCAAATCTTCCGACCTTTGGGAAGCAACGGCGCGCGTGTAAAGGTTATGAGCGCATTGCTACGGTTTTTTCCCGGCAACGATCGGCGAAAGAACGACCCCTCATACGAAGCGGTCATCTCCGAATTTCAGTCGCTGACTAACTTGCGCAATGATTATCTACACGGACTGTGGTGGACCAAGGCTAACGGAGCCGTCTATCTGCAAACCGAAAACGTCGAAATCAGCATTTTCAATCGGAAAAGGCCGATACCCAAAAAAGACTTCGAGATTTTCCTTAAACGATGCTCGGCACTAAGGCGCACAATCGACGCACTGGAACTCAAAGAGTACCGGGCGAGCGACGAACGCCGAGCGGAGCTAGCGAAGTTTAGGCATCGCTAACTCGTTTTGGTTTGGCCTCGAATGTCGCGCAGGGTGGCGGCAATCTCTTCGTCGCACAACTGCTCCATCCGCTGCTTATCGTCGGCAGCAGCAGCCGACATGAGGCGATCGACATACGTTGGGCTCGGCGTTTCTGAAGGCTTTGGTTGGACCGGCCCGATTAGCTCTGCCTCGACATTATCGAGGTACCGATTTCGCTCGTCGCTGAGGCGATCCCAAGTCTTACGTGCGTTGTCCTCCGTGCCCGGTTGCATGATAGCCCTGTCCAGCTTCTCAAAAGGATTAAATTGGGCGACCGGCATCAGACTGTTCGATCGGCCGCCGGCAAAGAGCAACCACGCCGAGATCGCTTCGGTTACACGCGCCAGCGCCTTGATGGCATCGGTGATCTTGTTTGCCGTCACAAGAAGATCGGAAATCCTCTTCCGAGCATCAGGGCCGCCGGCATGAGCGAGGTAAGCGTGGCTCCATTGTGCAAGCTCGTCGGCATCGCTTTCATCGAGCCACCGCTCAATTGTTGCGAGGAGAGACGCGGGAAGACAGTCTTCACGGCGCCTTGCGGCTGAATCAATGCCCGCCAGCCGATCGAACTGCTCATGCGCCATCCGCGAAGTGCTCCAGGCGGCAGGCCCTGACGTTTGACCCCAAAAGAATCCATGGCCGACGCGCTGCATCATCTCGTTATGCTGGACAACGTCGTAGTCGTAGGGCAACCCATCGAAGCAAACGAAATTTTCTCGCGTGAAGAGAGCAAAGTTACGTCTCAAATCCTTCACCAATCTGCGGATCGAGATGACATCACCGTTGCGATCATCGACTAGCCTGCGGATCGCGAGGACCTGAGTAGCGACATGGCCATCAATCAGCGCTTGGCCCAGTAGTGTGTTGCTCAGGGCGCTGCTCTCATCCCCCATCGCAAAGTGGCTGAGCATCTTGAACGAGGCGTCCGTCCACGCCATCGACGACAGAACTTGCCAGATGGCATGGTGCTCATCCTTGTCGATCCACGAGAGCCAGAGACGCCGCTTGTCCCGATACGACTCAAGCGCGGCGCGCCTCTCGGGCGGTACGTCGCATTGATTGATCGCGTACGCGTAATCGTCTGCCATTTTCTGACCCCACGGCCGCCGCGTCCTTCAAATTTCTGTTCGGCGCATCACTGAACGCCCCCGCCGCCAGTAGGGCAGCTGCTAGGGCCGCTATCGAAATGATCAAATAATACTGTTATAAATCAATAACTTATGAAGACAGATTGGCGGAGAGGGAGGGATTCGAACCCCCGATACGGTTGCCCGTATGCCGCATTTCGAGTGCGGTGCATTCAACCGCTCTGCCACCTCTCCACGACAAGGCTTGAGCGTTGCGGCGCAGT
>Ga0209579_10000138_pt1 | contig 116320 bp, 101 predicted proteins | sample Coa_R1_2_FD_187152 | JGI IMG/M metagenome (GOLD analysis project Ga0209579, IMG submission 187152) | Surface soil microbial communities from Centralia Pennsylvania, which are recovering from an underground coalmine fire - Coalmine... | ecosystem: Environmental > Terrestrial > Soil >... | reverse complement strand
AAGCAACTTCACTTGGACCTCAGTTTGTACAAAACTCTGCAAATCCTGAGCGTGACGATTTTCGAAAAAACGCCGATTTTATTGGCCTTTTCGCAATACAGCAACCAACTTCAAGATCCAGATCCTTGTACCCAACTGGATCTGTTCAACTTATGATGGGACAGCACTGATTTCAAATGTCAAATTTCAAATGGCAAATGGTAAGACGTGGGACTTTTTCGATGCCGAATCATTACGGGAAATCCTTTCCTTCCGATGCCGCATCCACCTAATTAACAGGGAAATTGTTGGCGGCTGAGCAAAAAGTAGGCGGAAGCAAGATTGACCCTTTCTTTACCGGCGCAGTAATGCGTGTCGCTTGCTTTTGAGCTTTTGCCTGCGTCATAATAAACGAATTAGTATACGACGCGTCAGGGAGAGTCAATGCAGGGTCGAAAAATCCGGATTTGGGGCGTGGTTTTGGCCGTGGCCGTGTGCGCGGGTTGCCACAGCGGCGGAAGCAGCGCCTATCACGACGGGTACAAGGCCGAACTAAGAAAGGATTACGACACAGCACTGATCGATTACCAGAAGGCCGTGCAGACCGATCCTGAAAACTCCCATTACCAGATCCACGAAAAAATAGCGCGAACCCAAGCCTCCCTCATGCATTTGAAACAAGGGAAGGCCCTGCTGGCCAGCGAGCGTCCGGACGAAGCCTCAGGTGAATTTCAGAAAGCGGTTAGCATTGACCCCAGTAATCAGGCCGCGGCTCAGGAATTAAATAAAGTCCTGGCCAAGCAATCCGCGCTGAAAGAGGCGCGTGAGAAGAACTTGCAGGAGGCGTTGAAGTCGCGGGAAGAGGACAGCTATTCCAACGCGGTTAAACTGAAGCCCCTCCCCAAGGAAGTATTCGCCCACCTGAGAATGCCATCAACGGACGCCCGCAGGATTTACGAAAGTTTGGGAAAGCTCGCCGACATTAATGTGGCGTTCCCTGGGAATTTCCCCGCGCAAACCATCTCGTTGGACCTGACCAATGTCAACGTTGAGGACGCCCTTCGCCTGGTGGGATATCAGACCAAAACTTTTTACAAAGTGATCACTCCCAATACCATTCTGGTGTTTCCGGATAACCCGGGAAACCATAAAGATTACGACGATCAGGTCTTAAAGACGATTTACCTTTCCAATCCACTCCAAGCCGCCGACCGTACGGCGATTACAACGGCGCTCAAGCAGATTCTTCAGCTCACTAAAATTGTGGACAATCCCGATTCCAACGCCATCATCGTAATCGACACCCCGGAAAAAGTGGCGGCAGCGGAAAAAATGATTCATGACCTGGATCAGGGCAAAGCCGAGATCCTGATTGAGGTGGTGGTTCTGGAAGCCGATCGCGAGCGCATTCGCGACCTGGGATTGACCCCGGCAACTATTTCCGGGTCGGGCACCGTGTCGCCTGGGATTCAAGGGGCCGTGGCCTTCAATCCTGCTGCCGCGGCTACAGCGGGCACGGCCACGGCTGTACCGGTGGGCCTGGGCAACCTTAGCTACAGAGATTACGCCGTGGTATTGCCCAGCGCCGCCGCCAACGCCGTGCTGAATGATTCGCGCACGCACATCTTGCAAAACCCGCAAGTAAGGGTTACGGACGGCCAAACAGCCAAAGTGACGATTGGCAGCCGAATCCCTTATGCCACAGGTAGCTTTGGGATTCCCACCGCCACTGCCGCCGGGACAGGCAACCAGGGCTTGGGGGGTTCATTGCTTTCCAACACTCAGTTCCAATTTGAGGATGTCGGAGTAAAACTGGAATTAACCCCTCACTTGCTGAATAACGGTGAAGTCAGCTTGAAAGCGAACATCGATATTTCGTCGGAAGGACCTTCGGTAAGTTTGGGCGGGATCCAACAACCAACTTTCAATCAGAGGAAGATTGAGCACCAAATTCAATTGAAAGAAGGTGAAGTAAACCTGCTGGGCGGATTGATTCAAACCACCATCATCCATGGGGTCACGGGCGTTCCATTTCTTTCTGAAATTCCACTCCTGAAGTATGCATTCTCCACCGAGCACAACGACCGGACAGAGACCGAAGTGCTGGTGATGTTGACACCGCGCGTGGTCCGGCTTCCGGAACCTTCCCTCGCCGCCGGCAAGGGCGTTGTGGTGGGGAATACGGGGCAAACCGGAGAGCAGTCGCCGGGCCAGCCTAATGTCCAACCCCAGCCTCCAGGACCTCCGCAATGATGACGCGGCCACCCGCAAAAGACGCCTCCCCAAACGTGGGCCGCGGCTTTACCTTGATCGAATTGCTGGCGACCATGGTGATTTTGATCTTGCTTACCAGTGTGGCCCTCCCTTTGGCTCGCGTCCGGATTCAGCGAACCCGCGAAGTAGAATTGCGGCGGTCGCTACGGCAACTGCGTGAGGCCATCGACCGGTACAAAGATTATTCCGACCGCGGCCAGATTCCGCCCACGCCCGACAGCTTCGGTTATCCTCCTGACCTGGATACACTCGTGGAGGGCGTGGTCTTGAAGGGTACCGCAGAAGCCAAGTATAAATTCCTGCGCCGCATTCCGATTGATCCCATGACCGGCAAGGCGGACTGGGGCCTGCGCGCCATGCAGGACGATCCGGATTCCACAGAATGGGGCGGGTCAAATGTTTTTGATGTTTTCACAAAGAGCAAGGGCGTCGCCCTGGATGGGACTCGCTATGCGACATGGTGAGAGGAAGTTGACAGCTTACAGTCGACAGTTAACAGTTGAACGAGCAGAGGTGGATTCTGGTGAAGATCCTGCGTCTGTTCTGTCAACTTTGGACTGTCAACTGTCGACACGCAGTCATTACAACCGGCGCACTCCCGGTTTCACCTTGTTGGAATTACTGATTGCAATGACGATCATTCTCATCCTGGCGTCCATGGTGACGCCCACCTACCACGTCGCCATCGTTCGCGCCCGTGAAGCGGTTCTTCGCGATGACTTGTATACCATGCGGAGTTTAATTGACGAGTACACGCTCGACAAGCAGCAACCGCCGGCGACGCTACAGGACTTGGTGGATGATGGTTACCTCCGCGGTGGCCTGCCGGTTGACCCCTTTACTAATTCGAACGAAACCTGGAAGGTGGATTTGGAAGAGGTTCCGATTAGTCCGGGCCAGTCGGTTTCAGGAATAGTCGACGTCCATAGCGGTTCGGATGATATCTCCTCCGACGGAGATGTGGCGTACAGCAGTTGGTGAGGGAAGAAAGTCAACAGTTAACAGTTGACAGTCGATAGTTAAAAGCGAAGGACAGAGAATTTTGGCATTGCAAGACTGACCAGAGAATTCGTGGATTTGTTTTTAACTGTTAACTGTCAACTTTGAACTGTGAACTTTAAAAATGGCCGAATTTAATTGCAAATTCGCAACCGTAGGTGGCACCGTCATAAGTCAGACCGAGCAGGCGACCTCGGAGGCGGAGTTGCGCCAGCGCCTACTAGCTCAGGGCTATTATATTTTTTCCGTCCGTCCCAAAGAGGCATTGAAAGAAAGGCTGCGCAATTTAAATTCCGCAAAAATCAAGGCAGACGACTTTCTAATTTTCAATCAACAGTTTCTGACTCTCTCCAAGTCGGGCCTCCCACTGCAAAAATCCCTTGACCTCCTGGCCCGCCAAACGCGCAGCGAGGCGCTGCGGGCGGCGCTGGAAAGCGTTCAGGAAAGTGTGCGCGGAGGGGCCATGATTTCCGAGGCCTTCGAGGCCGTGGGCACTTTTCCCAAAATCTATTCCGCCACTCTGCGGGCGGGCGAGCGCAGCGGCAACTTGGACCGCGTTTTGGCGCAATATATCGCCTACCAGAAGATCCGGCGGAGCTTTCGGAAGAAATTTATCGGCGCCCTCATTTATCCGGCGATTCTCATGGTTTTCCTGGTCGTGCTCATCAGTTTTGTGGTCGGATTTATCGTCCCGCAATTCGCCACCCTCTACGCCTCTTTGGAAGTCCAGCTTCCATTGCTGACCCAGCTCGTGATCGCGTTTTCGATGGCCATCAAAAAGGTTGCCATACTGATCCTGGTCGCCGTGGTTGCGGCCATCTTCGGCGTGCGCGCGGCTTTCCGTTCGCCCCAGGTTCGGCTGAAATGGGACGGGCTAAAATACAAGCTTCCGGTGGTGGGGAAGCTTCTGCTCAAATTTTCCGTGGCCGAATTTGCCCGCACGCTTTCCACCCTCTTGCAGGGCGGCATTCCGGTGGTCTCGGCGTTTGAGATTACCAAGGAATCAGTTTCCAGCCCGCTCCTGGCCCGGGCCATCGCGCAGGCCCAAAAAGAGGTGACGGGCGGGCGGTCTCTGAACGCCAGTTTGCGGGCCAGCGGATTTTTCCCGTCCATCGCCCTGGACATGGTGGAAGTGGGCGAGACCACGGGCGCATTGCCGGGCATGCTGGAGGGTCTGGCGGAGTTCTTTGAAGAAGATGTGAGCATCGATTTGGCGACCCTCGTCGCCCTGGTCGACCCCTTGATGATCGGGTCGATCGCAATCGTAGTGGCGTTTGTCCTGATCGCTTTCTATCTGCCCCTGTTCTCACTGGCGGGACAGATTGGAGCGCGCTGAAACAGTAAATTACACGGGAGTTGAATTTGGCCGAACCAACCCGGGAAATGATGGCGGAGATGGAGTCCGCGCGCGCGGCGGCGGAGCGCTACCAATTTCTTTTCGTCGATTTGCGCGAAACACCGCCCGACGCGGAACTCCTTCGATCCCTCCCCCTCGATTTGATGGTGCACTATGAGTTCCTGCCTCTTTCCTCGCATGACCATAAATTGGTGGTGGCTGTGGCGGACCCCACCAACCTGGCACGGCTTGACGAGTTGGAAATGAAGCTCGACCGGAGGCTGGTCATCCGGGTGGCGGCCGCCGGCCAGGTGCGTGAATTCCTTAAAAAGACCGAACCCTCGCAGCGCGTGTTGGACGAGGCGACGGAAGAATTCCGCATGGACGTGATTCGGGATGAGGAAGGCCAGGGCGAGGGGCTCACCCTCCAACAAATGGTGGAGACGCGCGAGGCCAGCCCCATGATCCGGCTGGTGGACTCCATCGTCTTCGCCGGCCTCGAGCGGCGCGCCAGTGATATTCACATTGAAAGCCGGGACAACGCCGTGGCCGTGAAATACCGCATTGACGGCGTGCTTCAGCAGGCCCTCCAGCCGCTGGCCCGCGAATTTCATTCTAGCCTGATTACCCGCATCAAAGTGATGGCGGAGCTGGACATCGCCGAGCGCCGCGTACCGCAGGACGGCCGTTTTCGGGTGCGCTACAAAGGCCGCCCCATCGATTTTCGCGTTTCAATCATGCCCGCCATCCATGGCGAGGACGCCGTCCTCCGCATCCTTGACAAGGAGTCGCTGAGTGAAAAATTTCACCAGCTTCGTCTCGACGTTTTGGGTCTTTCCGAACGTGAGCTCAAGCGGCTGCGCCGCTTTATCCGCGAGCCCTATGGCATGGTCCTGGTGACGGGGCCGACCGGAAGTGGAAAAACCACCACCCTCTACGCCGCGCTTTCCGAAATCAAGACGGATGAAGACAAGATCATCACCATTGAAGATCCGGTGGAATACCAGATCCGCGGCATCACCCAGATTCCCGTGAACGAGAAGAAGGGCCTGACGTTTGTCCGCGGACTGCGTTCCATCCTGCGCCACGACCCGGACAAAATCATGGTGGGCGAAATCCGGGACAATGAGACCGCGCAGATTGCCATTCAATCCGCCTTGACCGGCCACCTGGTGTTTACCACCGTCCACGCCAACAACGTGGTGGATGTTTTGGGGCGGTTTTTGAACATGGGAGTGGAGCCCTACAACTTTGTTTCCGCGCTCAATTGCATCATGGCCCAACGCCTGGTGCGTTTGCTTTGCGATGCTTGCAAACGCCCGGCAACAGTTGAGACGGAGTTGATCGAGGAGTCGGGACTCGATCCCGCAGCCTGGAGCGACGTGGAGTTTTACGATGCTCCCGGATGCCCGCTGTGCAATCAGACAGGTTTCCGCGGACGGACGGCCATCGGCGAGTTGCTGGCGCTTTCCGACCGCATTCGCGACGTCATTCTCGCCAAACGGCCATCCTCGGAGATTCGCCACGTGGCGCGCGGCGAAGGCATGGTCACACTGCGCGAGGCGGCGCTGGAAAAGGTTCGCTTGGGCGTGACCACATTGAAGGAGATTAATAAGGTCACGTTTGTTGAATAATCGGTCGAGTCGATCAGGGCTATGCCATGAATTGGAGTTTTGGAAGAAATAGCAACGGGTCAAGTTTCGCCCACGGGCGCGGGCGCTTCGTTCTGCCGGCGAGGATCGTCGAAATTGAACCCGGATTCGTGGTGGGAGCGAATCTGGATGTCGGCGGGCGGTCCGTCCGGCGCATCTCCACTCGACAGCTTGAGCCGCAGACGCTCAATCCAACACCCCATGGAACCAACATTGCCAATGGGGACCATTTTCACCGCGCTGTGCAGGGGGTTTCGGACGCGATCGGCAAGGGAACCGGCCGTTTGGGCCTTTTGCTCCCGGACGCGGCGGTTCGGGTTGCCATCCTGACTTTTGAAACATTGGACGCGGAATCCAAGGAAGCCGACGAACTTGTGCGTTGGAGGATTAAGGAAATTCTTCCTTATCCTGCCGAAGAGGCGAACTTGTCGTGCCAGGTCTTATGGAAGGATCCGGGCAGCGTGGGCGTGATGGCCGTGGCGGCCAGGGCCTCATTGCTCGCTGAATATGCCGGGGCGCTTGGTCTCGGAAATCGCGAACCGGATTTGATCCTCCCCTCCACTCTGGCGCTGCTTCCCCTTTTGTCGGAGAGAGAGGGGGATGGGCAAATGCTGGTGCATGTTTGCGGCGGGTGGGTCACCACGGTGGTCGCATCGGGACCTCGTGTCCTTTCCTGGAGAAACAAGGAGCTGAGCGGCGCCGCGCCGGACGATTTCATGCTGGAGGTTTCCGCCGAAGTAGCCAGGGTATTTGCCAGCACCCAGGATCATTTGCAGGTGGCGGTGAATAAAGTTTTCCTCTGCGTGCGGCCGGCAGTCTCTCCGGTGCAAACGGAGGAGTTGTCCCGGGTCATTTCAAAAGAAGTGACGTGCCTTGCGCCCGGGCCGGGACGTGGATCCAATCTCTCCGAGGCTGAGGCGGCGGTCTTTGGCGCGGTCGGCGCTCCGATCGCCGGACTCATGGAGAATTGCGGATGACATCAGGATGAAAATCTCGGTTAATCTTGCCACCTATACAAGTCCCGGGGAGCGTTATGCGCTGGCCTGGGCCCTGCCGCTCGCTTTGTTTGGCGCTCTGGGACTCGTGTTCCTGATGCGCTCGGTCGTTTACAACTTTAACCAGTACCAGAAAGTGCAAAGGAACATTGATGCCCTCGCCTCGAAGAATAAGGCGATGAGCGACATGGAAACGTCTTTGCGGAAGGACCTTGACCGGCCCGCCCAGAAGGCCGTGTTCCAAAAGGCGCATTATGTAAATGGACTGATTGACGACAGGCAATTTTCGCTGACCGAGTTGACCCGGCGCGTTTCCAAGCTCATGCCCGCCTCGGCTCGACTGATATCGCTGGGCGCTTCGCGCCCCAAAACTGATGTTCTGGTTCGACTCTCAGTGGTGGCGCGCGACGAAGAAGGGTTGGAGGCGTTCATCGAGAACATGGAGGAAGCGCCTGAGTTTACCGACCTCAACATTGCCAATCAATCGCAGGCGGCTGCCAAGTTGATGCCCGGAATGGTCGGGATTCTTTGCACGGCCCGCTATTTGGGCAGTGAGGCAAAATAAGAGTGAATCGATTTCCATGGATCGGCAGGGAACAATGACGAAGATCATCAAAAGAGTGGCGCTGTCCTTAGCCCTTCTCGATGTGGTGGCTTACTTCGCTGTGCTTCGGCCCGTCCAGAATATGTGGCAGGCAAGCGCGGAACGCTTTGATACCGTTCGCCTGGAGGGCCTGAAAGAGGAAGCAAGGGTGAGTCGCCTGAAGTGGTATACCGATGAAGTGCCCGATATGCAAAAGGACGTGGATGGTTTTTTGGATAACGAAGTCCAGCCCAAGAAGAAGAGTTTTTCCAGAATCACGCGTTTGGTGATTGGCCTCGCCGACAAGACGGGGGTTTCCCTCCCGCCGGCGGCCATCGGTTATCAAACGGATCAGCAACACGGGCAGCTTCTTGACCGGATGGGACTGATGGTTACCGCCAAGGGTCCTTTCAAAAACCTATTGGAATTCGCTCACGAACTCGAAACCACCAGCGACGATTTTCTGGTGTTTCGCAACGTCAGGCTTGATGCCGGCGAAAGCGGCGACCTCACTTTGCAATTGGCGGCGGATTTTTATTTGACACCATGAAGATAATTAGCGCGGCACAAAAATGGGCGAGTATTGTTCTGGGTGTGATTTGCCTGGCCCTGCTCTTGAACCTCGCATTGCGCAGCGGCGTTGGCTCGGGGACGGAAAAGTCCCCCCTGGCTCCCGTCAAATCAGCCGTGAAACTTCAGATAACGCCCAAGCCCGGCGCTGCCCAGGATGACCTCTCCCGCTACGACCCGGAGGTCAAGCTCGATTTGCTCAGCGATTTACAGTCGCGTGAACTTCCCCAAATCGAACGGAATCCGTTTGAATTCGAGAGGCCCAAACCTATACCGCCCTCCATAGGGCCCCAACTTCCGGGGCGGGGAAGTGCGCTACCCCCTCCACCGGTCTTGAGCATTAAGCTGATAGGATACAGCCAGAAGGAAAGCGGGCTTAAAGAGGGGATCATCGCTGACGAGGATGGACTTTACGTCGTGCACGAAGGCGAAACCTTCGCCAAGCGGTATAAAGTCACCAAACTGACGTCCACCTTTATTGAAATCTATGACGAAACTACCCGGCAAACAGTGTCTCTGCCCATTGCCCCCTGAAAGCGTTCCGCCCGTGCCTGACCTGAATTCTCGAACGCGCGGTTACGCCTTCCTGGTACTGATGATGATGGTCACGATCCTTCTTGTTACCCTCACCGCAGCCCTGCCCAGCATCTATACGGAAGGCCAGCGGGAGAAGGAAGAAGAGCTGATTTTTCGAGGAAACGAATACGCGCGCGCCATCCTTTTTTTTCATAACAAATTCGGAAGGTATCCAAACTCAGTTGACGAGTTGGTGAAGAAGACGAACGGAGTCCGGTTCCTACGCCAAGCCTATTCCGACCCCATGAGTCCCCAGGGCCAGTGGCGATTCATCCATGCCAATGCGGCAGGCATGGTGATCGATTCCAAGACGATGACCTTGCCCACGGCCACCGCCAACCAGAATGGATTGAATCCACCGGGACAGCAAAACTCGGCCAACGTACCACCTGGCGCTTCCAGCATCCTGGAAAAGAATCCCGGGGACCTTCAAAACGGGGTTACTCCGGCGCCCGGAACGACCGACAATAGTGGATTAAATCCTTCGGACCAGCAAGACTCGGAGACTGCACCGACGTCCCAGGATTCTGCTTCCACGCCTGGAGAAACCAACAAAGGGAGTTCTTTCACGTCCAGCGACCAGACGCATGGGTTGTTCATTGTCGGGGTTGCCAGCACCAGCAAAAAGTCCTCTTTCCGTGTGTACAACAACCATAACCAATATGATGAATGGGAATTCCTTGCCGTCGGTCAGGGAGTGGCTGGCTTGCTGGCGCCAGGAGGGACAACGGGGACCCAGACTACTCCGACCAACCAAGCGAATCCCGGCCAAAACCCCGGGCAAGCTCCCTCTGGCACTGGCCCAACGAGCGGTCAAGGGATAGGACCGGGTGCGCCTGCCCCGCCTGATACCCCGCAATAAAGTTTATAGCACTGAGTCTCTGCTTCTTATACGCAGCGGTTCTGCCAGTTAGCGAACGTGGCAAACATTTGGAGATGCCGCAGGTCCGAACCACGGGCCCTGCGCTACTGAGGGCTTGATCCTACATACCGCCCGCGACCTCAAGCACCTGCCCGGAAACGTAATCTGAAAGAGGGCATGCGAAAAAGAAAACCGCTCCTGCGGCTTCGCGCGGAGTGCCTGGCCTGCCCAGCGGAATATGCTCAAACGCTTTGTTGCGAATTTCTGTAGGAATGCCCAGGGCAATCGCGTCGTTACCTCGGAAAACCTTCTCTCCAGCCTCTTTGGATTGCGTCAGGCGTGTATCAATAAAACCGAAAGCGGCGCAATTCACCTGGATGTTGAATGGGCCCCACTCGCGAGCCAGGGTTTTTGTTAATCCAACGATGCCCGCTTTGGCGGCGGCATAGTTGGCCTGGCCAAAGTTTCCGCGCGTTCCCGAAGTCGAGCTGATGTTCACGATTTTTCTCGCGGCAGCCGTCCCGCGTTGGGCAATTTCGCGCTTGGCCGTCTCCCGCAAATAGGGCGCGGCGGCGCGGATGATTCGGAAAGGTGCGCTCAGGTGGACATTGATGATGGTCTGCCATTGCTCATCCGTCATTTTGTGAATTGTTCCATCCCAAGTGAATCCGGCATTATTCACCAGAATATCGAGACCGCCAAAAACGCGCAGGGTGATTTCGATGAGTCGGTTTGGGAAATCTGTCGCCGTGACGTCGCCCACCAGCGCGTGCGCTTTGCCGCCCGCCGCGCGCAGTGCGGAAGTGGTGAGTGTCGCCGGCTCTTCATCCATATCGGCGACGAGGACGCTTGCCCCCTCGGAGGCAAATAGCTCTGCGGCGGCCTTGCCAATCCCGCGGCCGGCGCCCGTGACCACCGCAGTTTTCCCTTCCAGCCAGCCTTTCATGCTGATTACTCCTATGATGCCGACCTCAGCGCTTCGAGCCGGAAATAAGTTGGAATTTTAATATAGATCGAGCTCCCATCCAAACGCGGATGCGCCTAATCTCGATTCTAAGATTTTGAGGGTATGTGCGCCTGGGCGGGAAAACGGCGATCTAAACGGCGTGCGCCACAGGCCGTGATGCGCGCCGGTGGTCCGCCACCATCGCCAGCAGGGAATTTCGCGCCAGCTTCTCGCAATGCACCGTGCAGAGCGACAAGCGGGTGAGGGAGCGCACGAAGTCATGCACCTGGCACTGGTAATTCAGAATCGCGGCCGGAGATGACCCGTTCGCGTACGCCCATGACCAGTCTGTAACCCATCGCAACACTGAGCCGTTCAAGCGCAGTGCTCCCCGCTTCAAGGGGTCCTGAGGAAGGACCAACTGGGGCAAACAGTCGGGGGCGGTAAGGAAAATCAAGCGCCCGCTTCGCAGCAAGGCTTCCGGGCGCAACCCAATTTCACCGAGGCCGAGGGCGACATCTTTTAAGCAACAAGGTCCTGCCATGGCCACCACTTGTTGTCCGATTTCGAGGCCGGCGGAAATAAATTCGAAAACTTCGTTGAGGCCTCTTTCTTCGCGAACGACCAATCGGCACGCGGGCAGGATAGTGGGACGGCTGGGTGCTACGGCTGTGGCTGTATGCATATACTTCTATCTTCGACGATTTCAGACAGGCGTGTCAACCTGAGTCCTGTGGAAAACTCAGCGCCCCAAGCAGCGAACATCACATGTTCGCTTTACGTTCGCCCACCAGGTTCGGAGGCCGCCATCTCCTGCAAACCATGCCCCCAGGAAAGTTGCGGCCCGCCGGTCCCGTCCTGCTAAATATACCTTGACACGTATATGCTCTGTTGAGTATATTACGCGCATGGGATCTGTATTCGAGATCATTTCGGAGCCGAACCGGCGCGCGATATTAAGCCTGCTGGTTTCGTCTCAACAGTCGGTGGGAGAGATCGAGCGTCAACTTCGCATGCCTCAGACCACGGTGTCAAAGCACCTGCGAGTGCTCCGCGACGCCGGCTTCGTGGAATCCACGGTGGATGCACAGCGCCGTCTCTACCGGCTGAAACCTGAACCGCTTCAGGAGGTGGATGCCTGGCTGCGGCAATTCCGCCGGTTCTGGTCCGCTCATGTAGATGCGCTCGAACGCCACCTCGACCGCATGGGTCAAAACACACCAACGAGAAGGAAGACCAGGAAAAAACAACGCGGCCCAAACCGCGAACACCACAAAGGAGAAACGAAATGAAAATTAAATTGACCAGCGTATTCGTGGACGACCAGGAAAAGGCCTTGCACTTCTATACCGAGGTCTTGGGCTTTGTGAAGAAGGCGGATTTCAGTAACGGCCCTTATCGCTGGCTGACCGTGGCTTCGCCGGAGGACCCCAACGGCACGGAGCTGCAACTGGCGCTCAACAACAACCCGGCGGCCAAAACCTATCAGCAGGCGCTGTTCCAGCAAAGCCAGCCCGCGGCCATGTTTTTCACCGATGATGTGCAGGCCGACTACGAGCGCATGAAAGCGCGCGGCGCCGAGTTTACCATGCAGCCCACGGACGTGACCGCCTCCAAGATTGCCATGCTGAATGACACCTGCGGTAATCGCATTCAGTTGACGCAGTTGATGCAATGGAAGGGATGACGGTCGACCGCAGTTAATTTGAGTGCTGATCCCAGGGAGGGACGCCATGGCTGAGAGCAAATCTGCAAGGAGGGGAACACAGAAGACCGCCCGGAGGAACGCCATGTCCAACAAGAAGCCGGCGGGATTCACGGAGGAGGAGCGAGCGGCGATGAGGGAGCGCGTCCAAGAGCTGAAAGCGGGCGCGCGCGCGGGCAAGGTGAGCGGGGAAGGCGACCTGCTGGCGAAGATCGCCGCGATGCCGCCACAAGAGCGAGCCATGTGCGAGCGGCTGCACGCGATCATTAAAGCCAGTGCGCCCGGGCTCTCGCCGAAAACCTGGTACGGGATGCCCGCGTATGCCAGGGATGGCCAAGTCGTCTGCTTCTTTCAAAGCGCGCAGAAGTTCAAGACAAGATACGCGACGCTTGGCTTCAGCGACAAGGCGAACCTCGACGAAGGCAGCATGTGGCCGACCGCCTTCGCGCTGAAGGAGTTGACCGCCGTCGAAGAGGCGAGGATCGCCGTGCTCGTGAAGAAAGCGGTGAGCTGAGGGCTAATTTCCCCACCGGGCCAAAGTTGTTGGGTAGCCATGGTCCCGCGCCTGCGGGACGGTGGGCTTTTCATCTGGAAGCACAATCCACAGTCAACCCGTCGGCTGACGGTTTGACCGCGGCTCCCGGGTGACGTAGGGAGGTGAAGATGATCGATCGCGAGCAGTACACGCCGGGCCCGGCGAGCGGGGCCCAGATACAAAAGGACGGAGAGAAGTGGACGCTCATTCTCACCAGAGAACTTCGCCACTCACCGGAAAAAGTCTGGCAGGCGCTCACCGACCCGGCGCATCTGCGCGAGTGGGCTCCGTTCGATGCCGACGGGAACCTGGGTACGGTGGGAACCACGGTGAAACTCACCACGGTGGGAGCGCCCGCGCCGCGCGTTACCGAAGCAACAGTGACGCGAGCCGACGCGGGCCAGGCGCTTGAATACAACTGGGGCGGCTTCGATATGCGGTGGGAACTTGAAGCCTTTAGCGGCGGCACGCGCCTGACGCTGTGGACCAACATCGGTCACCGCTTCATCTCAATGGGTGCTGCCGGGTGGCACATTTGTTTCGATGTGATGGACCGGTTCCTCGCCGGCCGGCCTCTCGGTCGCATGGTCGGCCCTGACGCCATGAAGTTCGGCGGTTGGCAGCGATTGAATGAGGAGTACGCCAAGCAGTTCGGTATTGAGGTTCCGAATTGTTAGCCGCGGTCTCGATGCGGCGATCCGCTGTGACCGTGGGCTCTTCTGGGATTTCAGCGAAGGCTCACGGGGTGGCGTATGGATGCTGCGTTTCAGCATTTATGCGGTGCGGAGTGAGAAGTAAAGACGGCAGTTAACTTTCATTGGTATGCTGCCGGCATATGCTGTTAATCAGACGTGTCGCATACATTGCAAAGGGCGCAATGTATGCGCCCGCCAAACTACTCTATCTCCGAGAAGCGCTTCAGCCCTTCCTCATCCGCCGGGCCGGTGGAATGACCCCCCATGCGAAAACGGTGACCGTCGGGATCTTCCACATTCATTTCTCTCGTGCCCCAGGGCAAATTCGTAGGCGGCAGGCGAATGATCGCGCCACTTTTTTTGTACTCTTCATGAAGCGCGTCCACATCGCCCAGGAAAATGGACATCCAGGTGCCCGCCTGCCCTTGCGCTCCTTCACAGAGAAAAATCTCGACCTTGCCCCGCGTGATGCAACCAAATGTCGGCGGAGTGCCCCAGTCCCATTTCTTAGTAAAACCCAATTTGCCAACGTAGTAGTCCATCGATATGGCAAAGTTCTTAACATTCAGAATCGGAACCACGAATTCGAATTGATTCATACAAGCACTCCTATGTTTTGACTTAAGCTTATATGTCCAGAGCGATTCTTAGTGGGTGCGAAAGGTGCGGGTGGCGCATACATACTGCATTTTATCATGCATGCGGTTTGGAAAGTTGGAAGCTAAGAGGGCAAGTAATTGGTAATCCGACAGATCGCATACCTTGCCCAAGACGCAATGTATGCGCCACCCGACCAAATATCACGCGGCTCGCCATTCACGGTCAAGGAGATTTAGGGAAATGGCTTACTCCCGAAATCCGAACCCAATGAGAATCTATGGCATCAAATAATTCGGAAACGCGAATAGAAGTTCAGGGAATCGGATCAAGGAGAATGACGAACATGAGCAAACTTTCGAGTAAAGTGGCCGTCGTGACGGGCGCGTCCAAAGGTATAGGCGCTGGAATTGCAACCGCCCTGGGAGCTGCGGGCGCGCGCGTGGCCGTGAACTATTCTTCAGACCGGAACGGTGCCGAACGTGTCGTGCGGGCCATCGCTGACAACGGCGGCGAGGCGATCGCGGTGGGGGCTGACGTGTCCAAGGCCGCAGATGTGGCGCGGTTATTCAAAGAGGTCGATTCCGCTTTTGGAAGGCTGGACGTCTTGGTCAACAACGCCGGGATATTCCGCTTCGGCGCCTTCGCGGAGATCACCGAAGAGAGCTTTCACCTTCATTACAACATCAACGTTCACGCAGCGATTCTCACCGTGCAGGAGGCTATCAAGAGGATCGGGCCCGACGGCGGGAGCATCATCAACCTTAGCTCTATCGTCGCCTCGCATCCGGTGCCGGGGGCCCTACTGTACGCTTCAAGCAAAGGCGCCATCGAAACGCTCACCAGGGGATTGGCGCTCGAACTGGCGCCGCGCAAAATACGCGTCAACGCCATCGCTCCCGGTACTACAGAAACCGAAGGCAATGTAGCCGCCGGCACCTTTGAGGGTGGCGCCGGCGCCGCCCTGGCAGGGAAGACGCCGCTTGGCCGGCTGGGACGCGTCACGGATATCGCCCCGCTGGCCGTGTTCCTGGCGTCCGATGAATCAGCCTGGATCACCGGGGAGGTCATTCGGGCCGCCGGCGGTCTCCTATCGCCCAGTTGAGTGCAGTGTGCTACCCTTGCAAAAATACATTCGAGCAGGGTAGCTACGTTCAAACGGTTTGTGATTGACCGTGGCTAATTCGCGCGATCAAAAGCCCACGGTCAATTAGGCCGCATATTGACCGTGGATACTAGCTGAGATGCAAGAGTTTGCCCTACCTTGCTGAAGGAAGGTGCGACATGCGTGATGCATACAACGACGATTGCATTAAAGTCAATACGGATGGCGATTATGGGCCATATCTCGTCGTCGACCCTTCTCAGGTAGCCGAGGTTCGCGCAGTGTTGGACAATGCCATGATAAGGTATACCCTCGACTCACACGCAATCAGTTTGAATGGGAGGCCCGCCATTACGGTTCTTAACCTCGGCAACGGAGTTGACGTTGACGAGGTTCAACGCGTACTAGATGCGGCGGACTGAAGTGCGGAGGTCAGCGGGGTAGCGCAGACTTTGCGCCGTTCAAAGTCAGCGGTGCTTAACATCGTAAACTCCCACTTTTTTTGAACATGCGGCTGCGGCGATCAAATCCAAGAACCGCGCGTCTTGACAGGGAGGAAAACTTCGGGCAGGGTGAGGGCGTGAACATCGCGGGCAAGAGGCACGGCGCTTCATAACGGAGTCTTTGTTGCACCGTCGGCAAGTCCTATCTGGGCAGGCTCAGCAATTCCCAACTCGCGGCGGATCGCGGCCATAACTCTAATGTGGCTTTTCAACAAATCTCGCCTGGACTTACCGTAGACTTCGGCATCCTTGCGAGCTAACCCTCCCGCAATGCCGCCCGTTAAATCCCCGAAACTGTCGATCGCCATCGTCACTTCTTTCCCACATACAATCCCCACAAGCATCCTTGTCGTATCGAGGGCCGCATGAGCATCGATCCACCTCTTGTGTGTTTCGGATATTGCCTTAGCCCAATTTGGATCGTCTAGTTTCGGTTCGCTTATATAAAGTGCATGGAGTCCCGTAAGTGCATTATCAGCTTCTGTAATCCTCTTCGCGGCCTCAAAAAGCACTTGCCTCTTCATTTCCCAGAGTTTTTGTCGGTCCCAAACCTCATCCGAAATCTTAGCCTCAATTTCTTTTGTGGTTTGAGTAACAGCAGCCATCTGTTTAATGAGCTTGTCGATATCCTCGTGAATGGCCAGGTTCTCGCCTTTCTTCTTTAGGTATGAACCGATGTAGGCTCCGAGCCAAGAGCCCGCAACAACAGTGACGAATAGCGCGGCATATTTGCCGACCGCGGTTAACAATTCAATTGATGTCATGCCCGTGAGTATATACAGCTAACGGAGGTGTAAGGCAAGTGGGCCAAAGAAGTGTGAAGGTCAGGCAGTGAATTACACGGTCGGTTTAGCGGCTCAACGAGCGGAGTTGATACTTCGGGGCGGGCGAGTGCGTGAACATCACTGCAAGGTGGCAAGGCGCTACACGCCCGGGTCGTTCAATTGCGTTACTTCCGCTTTTTAGGCGGGGCGCCAATTTGTGGAGGTGATGCTATTGGTGTGGGCGACGATACAGTCCCAATGCCCGGAGCAGGGTAGCGCAGACTTTGTGCTGTTCAAATCCTGCCGTGCGTCACATGGTGAACGTGTTTTTTTTGCGTGGATGCGGCCATGGCGATCAAAGTCCAGAATTGACTGTCGTGCCAGGGAAAACCTCAGACTCTCTGAAAGGTAAGAGTCTGCGCTACCCTGCTAAAATTGCAGGGTACAAACTCCCTTTCACGCGCTTTTTGGACGTGGTAGAATCATCTGTATTCGGTTGTGTTAGGAGTGCATCATGACGACCACACCGGTAGTGACTGTGCGCTTGGAACCCGAACTGCGGGAACGACTGGACCGTTTGGCGAAGGCGCAGCGGCGCAGCCGCTCGTTTGTGGCAACGGAAGCGATCCGCGAATATGTGAAGGTCAATGAGTGGCAAATCGAGGAAATTCGCAAGGCGCTGGCGGAAGCTGAGCGAGGAGAGTTTGCCTCTCCGTCCGAGGTCCGCCGGGTAGTGAAAAAGTGGACCAGTCCCAGGCGGAACGCACGTGCCCGATAGGCGGCTAGAGATCCGCTGGCTGAAACGGGCGCTGGCCAGCCTCGATGCCGCAGCCACCGCCATCGCCCGCGATAATCCCGCCGCCGCTGCCTGCGTGGTGGAAGCGATTGCCAATACGGTGGAATTGCTCGCTCAATGTCCCGCCTTGGGCCGTCCGGGGCGAGTCGACGGCACGCGCGAGTTGGTGGTCCCCGATACGCCGTACTTGGTCCCCTACCGTGTGCGCGGCCACGCGGTCGAAATCCTACGCGTATTCCATGGCGCTCGCAGGTGGCCGAAGAAGCTTTGACCGCCATTGGCAGCCGGAGCGCACCTTCCCTCTTTGAGATGTTGTGAAGTGGCTTCCACTTCGTAGCTATACATTCTGCTGTAGGGGTAGGGCTTGCCCTACCCTCAACGCGGTGCGGAACCTTAGAAAAGGGTAGGGCAAGCCCTACCCCTACGGCAAAAGGTTGCAGGTTACACGGAGCGCAGCTAATATTAGTCGCGAAAGTTGGAGGTGTTCATGAAGAAAACCGCCCCCGTGGAATCCGCCTCGGCATCAATCGATGAGAAGATCAAGGAACGAGGGGACTGGCGCGCGAAGACGTTCGCGAAAGTGCGCGAAATCATCTACCGCGCAGACCCTGAGATGGTCGAGGAGATGAAATGGAAGAAGCCATCGAACCCCGCCGGTGTTCCGGTGTGGTACCACGAAGGGATCATATGCACGGGCGAGACTTACAAGAATCACTTGAGGCTGACCTTCGCCAAGGGAGCTTCGCTTAAGGACCCGAAAGGCCTCTTCAACTCCAGCCTCGATGGTAACGTCCGGCGCGCCATTGACATTCACGAAGGCGATAAGGTCAATGAGGCGGCCTTGAGGGAACTCATCCGCGCCGCCGTGGCGCTAAATGTCAAGGGCAAGACCAAGCGCGCCGGCTAATACAAACGCAAGAAGTACTGGTGCATCTGGCGCCCGAAAACCCCTCACCCGGCCTCGCCTTGCGGGTCCACCCTCTCCCCCAGGGGGCGAGGGCAGCGATTACCTTGTACTCCCCGCGGTCGCCGCTGCGACAGTCTCTTCCGTGTCTAGGCAGTCCATTCTTTAAGAACGAAGCTCTTGAAAAGGGAGAATCACAAACCAGGGGAAAAAGTGCGGAAGGGAATCTTAATGGTGCGAAAGTTAGTCAAGGAACTGGCGGGGACGACGGGACTCGAACCCGCGGCCTCTTGCGTGACAGTTCTTTGAGCGATGACAGCAACAAATCGCGTAATAACTCATAAGATGCGAGGGTGTTATGTTTTACTCGCATTTGTGCTAGGGGTTCGCGCTTGCCGCCTTCACATGCGTTATCCCGCTTCATAGAACAGTTACGTCACAAACCACGTCACACGGACGCGGAATGTTGCCCTACTCGGTTCCCTCCGACGCGTCCTGGGTCAAATGCGTGCCATGGCGGGACATCCTGTGCGACCACGTGACGGCGAGCACTGATGTAGATCGGCGGGCATTGTCCTGGGGAGTGTAGGGCAGAGGCCACAATTCACGTGCTTCATTTCCCAGAATTTTTTTTGGTTCGTCGCGTGCGAATTGTTTTCTACCCGGTGTAATATTGCGCTATGGGGATTGAGGGCCTGAAGAAGTATCGACGGCGGCATCCGAAGGGTTGGTATTTTCAGGACCTGCCCGCGTCAGAGCGACAGAGCGCAAGGCAATGGCTAGACCGCTTCGTCACGCGCTGTCGAGCGCAGGGGAGGCCGCTGAAGCCTTGGCTTTTGGCCCTATTTGTAGGCCAAGCAAAACGGCTCGCGTTGCATCCGCCGACTTCAGAGTGGGGCAGGTCGATGCTGGCGAAACGCGGAGGCTACGGGGCGCAGCGGCGCTATCGTTGGGAGGGTCGAAATCCGACGGCTAAGGCGACCAAGGTCCGGTTAGCGGCGGCTAGACGCTTTTCGGGCGACAGCAAACCGGAGGCGGAAAACTTCAACCCCGCGACTACTTACCTGTCGGGGAACTCGACTGGTTACACTAGCCGGAATCATGCTGAGTCAATCGTCAAGGAAATAGATCGCCGCTTGGCGCTCGACTCGAATTTCGGTATTGCTATTGTTCCCAAATCCGGTTGGCGGTGGGAATTAGTGCTGACGCGTGTTCCGTAGGTCTGAAACGAGCCGTGGCGGAACAGCGCACGCTCACGGGGCGCGCCAGATGACGCGCTGCCCCTTGTCGAACATTACGAGCGAAGATGCCGAGGTCTTGTGTGACTCGCCCGTTCCCGCCGTTTCTAGTTCGGCCACTCCCAGAAGTGATTGGAAACCCTGGTAATCGGTGAGTTTGAGATACGGGCCGAAAGTACCGTGTACGGACTCCAGACGGCTATTGTTCAAATGAAGCCCATTCTTATAGGCCTGAAGCTCAATTGCAAAGTTCCCGTCCTCATCACTCACCACCAAGCCGCTCCGATTTAGTAAGGTGAATTTCGCATTACCAGCGGTAAACATAAGCCCGTTGGCGTTTAGCGTGGCCTGAATCTTGCCGCTGGAATCGCGGGCCACAAACTCCTCGGCCTCCACGATGTGACTTTTAGGCACGGCTTGACCCATCAGCACTACGGCGGCGACCGTTGCCAAGGCCAGCGCACCCGCTCGCTTCAACTTTCGGTTCTGCCTCTCTAATTTCTCCAGCCGTTCGAGTACGGCCTGCAACTCTGGTGTCTGCGATCTCATAGGGCCTCCGTTTCCATCCGCGCGCTTGTCCTGCAACTGAACCCGAGAGCAAAGAATACCCACCGTATCACACTTATAGTGTGTAGACTCATAGTGGTCGAGCTATTCAAGATGCCGGAGTGGGAAACCCCGACCCCCGGATCGTATTCGGAAGGCGTCTCCGCGATCTCAGGTTAAAGCGCGGCTTGTCGCAAGAAAAGTTGGCAGAGCTAACCGACTTGCACCGCAATTATGTTGGTGGGGTCGAGCGGGGCGAACGGAACGTCAGCCTGCTAAATATCGTCAAGCTTGCCCACGGTCTAAACGTCAGAGTCACGAAGCTTATCGAACCGATAGGCTGACCGGCTTCCTTCCTGCTATAGAGAACAAATGGAATCTTGAATTCTAGTCAATCACAGCGCGAATGAATACGCGCGGATGGAAAACGGCGAGTGCATTACAACCAATAGCGTCGAAAGCGATTTTGCGACCTTGAAACGTGGCAACTATGGGGTGTACCATCATTGAAGCAAGAAATATCTCAGTCAATACTTGGGGGAATTCGATTGGCGGTACAATGTTCGAGGACTGCCCTACACAGAGCGGACAGTCATTGCTTTGAAAATGACAGGCGGAAAGCGGCTTTTGCTGAAGCCCCCCAACGTCTGTTTAGGTTTTTACGATTGTTCACTGATGCGGTAGAAGATGAACGCTTGCTAGCTGTGGCGGCGGGCTAGCGTCCAACCTTTCCGTCTTGTGGTGAAGTTTACCATAACTCGATTTCGAGGGAAAGGTGGCATGGACACAAATTTACAACACGCTAAACATTCATCTGGAGATTTAGAAAACGGTGAATACGTTATGATCGATAAAATCGAAATTACCAATTTCCGGTGTTTCAAGAGCCAGTCGATTGGGGGATTGAAAAAATTCAATGTCCTTGTAGGCCCGAGCGGTAGTGGCAAAACTGCGTTACTTGAAGCGCTCTTTCTCGTAGCTGGCGGAAGTGCCGAAATTTATTATCGCCTACGCGGATGGAGAGGGCTTGGGGTGGGCGGATCTCTTGCGCTTGCGCTCACAGGCACCAGAATGTCCTATGAGTCAATGTTTCGCGAGTTGTTTTTCGGGTTTGACAATAAGGCGTCAGCACGAGTGGAAATCGTCGACTCAAAAATGGGCTATAGAAGATTGTCTGTCAGTTACAAACCTGATGCGGAGTATGAACTTCCTCTTGGGGAAGAAGGGATTCAGAATTTTGTCCAAGTAAATCCAATTGTTTTTAGCTGGAAAACTCCACACATGCATGTGGAAAGCAAAGTTCAGTCGAAAGAAGGCAAGCTTCAGTTTGCTGGAACAAATGATGTGTATCCTATCTGGCTTATTTCCCCATCAGCCCCATCAAGCTACGCCCAACATTTTTCTGACCTGAGTAAGAAAGGCGAATCGGCGCCCGTCGTCGAGGAGTTTTGCAAGTTATTTCCCATAGTAAAAGGAATATCCCTAGAAAGCAGTGCCGGTCAGATGGCTTTGTTCGTAGAGTTATCCCCGTTCAAAGAGAAAATGCCAATAGGCATGATTTCGGCAGGGATGAACAAATACCTAGAAATCATGGTCTCGATAGCATCTAATCCTGGTGGCGTCGTGTTGATTGATGAGATAGAGAACGGATTTTATTACGAGTCCCTCACTATGCTGCTTCGCAGTGTCTGCCGATTTGCTGAAGAGCAAAAGGTGCAGCTAATTGCCACAACTCACAGTTATGAGTTTTTGGAATCGTTTGCTTCTGTAATGGGGGAAGGTAAGGAGCAACATTTCAATCTATTGCGCTCCTCACGCAATGAAGATGGTAGCGTAGATATTAGAGTTTCAAGAGGTCCCTCGGCTAAATCAGCTATTGTGCAGCATTTTGAGGTTCGTTAAGTGGAATGGGAAACTCCGTTATCAAGAAAGCTTTCCATATTGTATGTGAGGGGCGCGACGATAAGGCCTTTTTCACCAAACTCTTTGAAGCTCATGGTATTCAAGACTTCGAAGCAGAATGTGCCAGGACAAACAATGACCCTAAACGCTGTGCCGGTAAGAGTGGGATAACAGACACGTTGCTTGGTCTCAAGGCTGTTAACGATCTCAATCCGGGAATCCTTCGAGGGATCATCATTGCTGTGGATAGCGATGAAGACCCTGCAAAATCATTTGAAAGTGTCCGGCGATCAATCAAAGAGACAAAGATGCAACTTCCAGTACCCGACCAAGCCCTAATACCGAAACTCGACCCGCAGGGCATGGACCCTGCAATTGCAATTCTCTCTATTCCATGGATAGACCAGCCGGGTCACCTTGATAGTCTCTTGTTTGATTCCATGCAAACTAGCCACGCGGATTTGATTGCGCCTATTGAGGATTTTTGTGATTCGACTGAACATAGAACCCGCGACTGGGCACAAAATAATAAGTCGAAGATGAAGCTGCGGTGTGCAATAGCCGCGAGCAAAGAGGGTGAGCCTGGATTGTCCTTAGCTTATTTTCTTGAAAGTTCTGAGTGCGAAATCAACTTCAAAGATGTGAAGTTTAATAAGATAGTCAATTTTATTAAGGAGTTCTCTGAACACTTAAATGGGAAAACCCGGAAACCAAAACCGCATCCCGCCGCCTGATAAGAAAGCCCTTGAACTACTTCTACAGGGCGAGCCAACCGCCGACATGCCACGGCAAGGGACACATCCAGCGAAGCCGAAGTAGGGAAAGCGATCAAACTGATTGGCAGGAGAGCTTAATATGCATGGACTCAGAATCAAAGGGAAGAAAGTAAAGAAAGGCAAGAGAATGATTAAAGGCAGGGGATGGGAACTTGTAAAGGGAAAGGGCCGAAAGACCACGTTCCATGCTTCCCTACTCGATAGCTTTAATTTTGCGGATGTCCGCATTGCTGTCTTCAGCGTGCCCAAACAGTGAAATTGATTAGCCTTAGCAAGTATTACCTCCCTGTGCCATTCGCTTTATGAAGTGCATAAGTCCGTCGTCTGGGCTTGCACTCATTGAGTTCGCCCTTTCGGTTGCCATTTTTCGAGCCAGTCCAACCAGTCTTGGCTTAGCTTCGGCGGATGAATAAATCTCTCTTGACCGCCATAGACCCCCAGCGAGTAACACCCTGCACAAGTGTCCTCCCTGTGCTGGAGTAAGCGGATAATTTCACCCTTCCGGGCGCGCAATTCCTCTACCAGTGCGTCGGCTTCAGGATAGCTCTCGGGGATTCGCACCTTGAGGCGGTCACCCTCCAAGGAAACCTGCCCGCCGATGCTCTCGATTTTGGCGACGATTTCAAGGGTCAAAGCTCGTACTCCCTCATTCCAGCCTTTTCCGGATCGGATTCAATACCTATCTTCATCTCTCTCGGCGAGGGGCTTCTATCCGTAACACCGTCACAGGCCGCATCATTCGCGGCCAATATTGGCAGGGCTTGTGACGGTGTTACCTTTTCCGGCCCCTTCACAAGGAAGAGGTATCGGCCCCATGCTGATTCAAACTCGCTACGGAAGTAACCTTTAACAGTGCTTAGTCCAATTCTGACTGTCCGGCTTTGAATGCCGAAACCTGAAAGCATCCGGGCCAGCTTTCGCGGATTCAACTCAAAACCATTCGCCCACGGTGAATCTTCCACGGCTTTCAGGCTTCCGAGTAATTGGGCTGTGCTCACTTTTTCCTCGCCGTCCGGCCAAACCAATTTCAAATCCGCGAGAAGCCGCTGATTCAGATTGTCGTCCTCCGTCCTGCCTGCCTTATCGCCAAAGACTCTCACAAGGGTTGCTTTCAGTTCCGCTTCGCGGGCAGGTGAAAACACTCGGCAGATGGCGAACAAGGGAATGGAAATTTCCGCGTCACGATCAGTTAGAAACGTTAAGTCATTTATGGCCTGGTACGCTTTGACCACTTCCGGCGCTCGTTCATTCATGTCCCGCCGAAGCGAGTTGCGGAGAATGGCGCTTTCCTTTTGGGCCTGTCCAAACAAAAAACGGTTAAGCGGCTCATTTGGTGCACGTCGCTGCATTTCGATAACGATGCTTCGATCTTGAAGGGTTGCGGGTAGATTTCCAATACAGGCGAGAGCCTTTGGCCCGAAGGTTGGAAAATATTCAAGCTCAAATGTCTTGGGAGCGCAACGCGGGACGCTCTGTCCTGCTCTGTAACCACTGTTCAAAATTGCATTAATCGCGTCGGAGCGTGAGTCTTTTGCTTTCCGCAGGCTTTCCACTTCATCGAGCAAGAGTGTCGGGGGTGGAAAGCCGGGACTCTTCGCGAGCATTCGGAATAACGCCGATTCAGAGATAGAAGTGACAGCCTTTGGTCGCCAAGAGAGTAATTTCAGAAGGTCTAACACCCGCGACTTACCGCATCTCATTGTCGGGCCTGTCACCGCAATGTAAGCGAGCGCCTCGAAGAAAAGCGTGAAGTACGTTCCAACCCCCCAGAGCGCGACTGGCAAGTACATGCCGGGCGGTAAGACAACGTAACTCCGAAGGAAGCTCTCCGCAGTTTCAACAATCGAGCCGGATGGTATCGTTTCCTCACCGTCAATTTCCCGTGCGGCTTGAAGCTCGACATCTTCAGGCAATGCCTGGGGCACTCTGAGGGCCTTTGCGGTTTTGGCGAGCTTCTCCGTTTTCGGCTTTCGCCATGCCTCTTGAGTGGAGTGGACAGGCTTTTCCTTGGGCAATTCCTCGCGGACCACCCGCACATTTTCGAGAAAAGCCGGGGAGCTTATGTCAGCCCCGATGTCGCCCCATTCGGGCGCAGTCACTTTTGACCCGTTCATCTTTGGACCTCACTCATTGCTGCCCTCTGGGGTCTCGTGGAGCGCCCACTTGCGGCTTGAGCTTCGCTCATTTTGCCTCCGCGACGAGGCGTGCCGCCTCGCTGGCTGGGATCAAGACGCGCCGACCAAAGCGGATTACTTTTAGCTTTCCCTCCTTGATTCGGCGGTCAATAGAATCGCGTGATACGCCTAACCTGTTGGCGAGTTCAGTCTTTGAAAGAGCTAACTTGTTTTCGTTTTCCATTATTCCTCCTCAAGGAGAGTTTCAGCTTGACACGGCAGGATTCAGCGTGATATTGTAGCTTACAGTTATGAGTACTATAAGTAAGCAACAACGAGCAAGCATCGCGCAAGAGGGCCGGGCTTTAGCCATGTGGCTCAACCGCGATGACTCCAAGAGCGAGGCCGCCAAGATCATCCAATTCGTCACAGACCTTCATCAGCGGTTCCCGGCGGGGGTGGCGGGCTGGTATCTTCCGAAGGAAGGTTTTCGAGCCCGCCTCAAGAAAGGGACATTGATAGCTGTGAATCTCCGAGCTGAATTCAGGCCACGGGGCCGAGGTATCAAATTCAGCTTGGTCCCGGCGGACGAAGACAGTGGATGGCTTCAAGTCTTCGGGGAACTCTGCAATTCCGGGAATTTGTCGCGTCTCAGGCGTTGTCCGAACTGTGAAAGATTTTGGTATTGCGTTGGCAGGATTGATCGACGAGCGTGCTCCAAAGCGTGCAAAGTGGCGCTCTGGCAAAAGACAGCTCATGGGAGAAAAGTCAAAAGGGAGTACATGAGGGACTTGAGAGCCAAACACAAGATGCTCTGGGAAGCAAGGCAGAACGGGCGCACGCTCAAGCGGGGACGGAACATTCACGTCAGCCTAAAGAAAGGAGAATGATCAATGTCACTTTGGAAACGTGGGGACTGGTACTGGACAGATTTTTCTGTGAACGGGACGCGCTATCGTCTGCCACTTCACACGGAAGATAGCAGGGAAGCGAAGAGGCTTGAAAAGGAAAAAATCAGCGACGCGCAGGGCGGAAAGCTCGCACCGTCAACCCTGAATTTCGCCCGCCTGGGATTCACTGAGGCCGCCGAACGCTACCTTGAAGAGCGAAAGCACGGGCTGGCCCATCAGAGTGTCCGAACGGAGCAAGCACTCTCACGGTGTCCGAAGGCTTACTTCGGCGCGACCCCGCTTAATCGAATCACGGCGGATCATCTGCGTGAATATATCACGCGGCGGAAGCGCGAAAAGCCGCAGAGGGGCGACGCGGCTGAGATTTCCAATCGCACTGTCAATATGGAAATGGCCTTCGTTCGCCGATTACTCAAACGGGCCAAACGCCTTCACATTCTAGCGGACGATCTGCGGCCTTTGCCGGAGCGCCGGGACATTGGGCGAGCCTTGACGCCTGACGAAAAACTCCGCTTGCTTCGGGCCGCAAGAGGCAAACCCGAATGGTCGAATGCGCGGCTTGCCCTTACCTTAGCTCTCCATACCACGATGCGCGGATGTGAAATCAAAGGGCTTCAGTGGCGGGACATCAACCTTATAGACCGGACTCTGACTGTGAGGCACAGCAAAACCGAAGCGGGCGAGCGTGTCATCACCCTAAATGCCGATGCCCTAGCCGCTTTCCTCGAATTGCGCGAACGCGCCAAGGGATTTTTTGGCGATTGCCTCTCGCCGGACTGGTACGTTTTTCCGTCCGGGGAAGGGCAGGGGCCGATGATTAACAAGAATAAGGCAACGGTCAAACCCGATCCGACAAAGCCTATGACTTCGTGGCGAACAGCATGGCGGGCGATTCGCGCTGAGGCGGCCAAAGGAGACCCGGAAAAAGGCATCCCGCCGATGACTGGACTTGCACGGCTCCGATTCCATGATGCCCGTCACCATGCCATCACCGAGCTTGCCGAGAGTGCCGCAAGTGACTCCGTGATCCGCTCCATCGCGGGCCACGTTTCCCAAAAGATGCTCGAACACTACTCCCACGTCCGGCTCGAAGCCAAGCGCCACGCCTTGGACGCACTCGCCAGCGTGAGGCCCGAAAGCCAAAATCAGGGGGCGGCTGAGGGGGGTTACGTCACACGGAACGTCACAAAATCGGATTTAGCGGAAATTCCAGTGGCACAACTCATTGAAAATGCTGGCGGGGACGACGGGACTCGAACCCGCGGCCTCTTGCGTGACAGGCAAGCGTTCTAACCAGCTGAACTACGTCCCCTTTTAAAAACAGTGGCGAGTGACAAGTGGCAAGTGACGAGCGGTCATTCGACTTGTGGTCAAGATTGACTCGCGCCGGCAATTCCCATTTCTTCGCAGCCAGCAGTGGTCACTTTCCACGACCTAATCTGGCGATTGCCTACTGCGTACTGCCCACAGCCTTCTGCCTACTGAAATGGTGGGCGGTATCCGGATCGAACGGATGACCTTCTGCTTGTAAGGCAGACGCTCTAACCGGCTGAGCTAACCGCCCGAGGGCGCTCCATACCGGAGAACATCTTCATTTTGCACTCTAAACCGTCCGTCCCCGGCACGCCAAGCCTTGACACATCCGAACGTCAAACTATACACTAGCGTACCCGGTGCGTCAAGGAAGGCGCGTCAATCGGCTGTGGGGCAGTTTGATGTAGAGGCGTAGTTGCGCCGACAGGTGGCAAGCCCCAAAGCAAGACCTGGGGTTCCCGCAACTCGTCTCTACAGAACCAAACTGAGCCATTACCAGTAAATCCTATGTACTATCAGCGAGAATACGTGGCCTACATGGCTAAGCAGGTATTGAAAAGGCTCAGCGCCTCCGGCCTGGTGCAGTTTGACCAAGCGGATTACGTCACGGAAGTGATGACCCAGGTGATGCTGGATGAGCTCAGCGTGGAAGACCGGCTCAATGATGACGTGCGGAAAATTCTGGAGCAGCACGCGGACGAAATGAAGCGGACGGGCGCGTCCTATGAAGAGATGTTTAAGAAAGTGAAGAAGCAATTAGTGCATGACCGGAAAGTGATCCTTTAGAGTGGTGATCCAATAAACTTATGCCCATGTCGAGGGAAAAAATTCTTCAGCTCTCCCACCAGATTATGGGCGCCATTGACGCGCTCGATGAGGTGGAAATATTTGAAGAGCGCAATGTCATCCGGCAGGAAATCCTGAAAATTCTCAACGACCTTCAAGCCGAGGAAGCCAAGATTGACCTCACCGTGCGCCAGCGCATCAGTTCGCAGAAACGGACGATTCCCGAGGGTGGCGATGAGTGGGACATTCTCTACAAGAAATACCATTACGACGAACTGCGCAAGCTCGGCATCAGCTTTCCCACCCGCAGCCAGAAGTGATCACCGCGAAAGCATAAAAAAAGGCAGGCTCAAGGTGATTGAGTCTGCCTTTTGAACTTCGTAAGATCTCACGTCGCCATCAGTCGCGGCGGCGAAGCACGGGTGGAGCGTCGCTCGAGTCTTTGCTGTTTGATGTATCAGTGGGCTTGGTCGAGGCCTGTTCGGTGGTGTCACGCTTTTTGAGCGTCGGCCCTTCCTGCTGCTTTTCCTTCTTCCGGTTGCTGATCACTGAATTCAATCGCGCCTTGACGTCATCGAACTCGGAAGTGGAAACCAGGTATTGGTCGCGCTTCGGGAATGCCTTCATTTCCTGATCGAGCAACAGCATCCGGTCGGGTGTGGGCGGGTGGTCCTGGAAAATCTTGGGGACGGTGCCGGGCATGCGCCGCTCTTCGTCCATCACCTTGGAAAAAATCGTCACGTAGGTGTAAGGGTCATAGCCGGCTTTGACCATATATTGCAAACCCAAATAATCGGCTTCGGCTTCGTCGGAGCGGCTGAACTTCAGGAACATCAGGGGCACGCCGTTCATGTAAGCTTCCATGACCCCGTAATACACGCCGTAACCCATGGGCACGAACATAAGCGGAAGCATGGCGAATTGCGCGATCATTTGCTTGGTCATTTGCGACGCCCAGTGGCGCGCGGCTACGTGGGCAATCTCATGGGCCATGACGCCCGCCAATTGGGATTCCTCGTCCGCGGTCTGGAGAAGGCCGGAGTTTACGTAGAGGAATCCGCCCGGGAGGGCGAACGCGTTGATGCCCGGAGCATCGATCACTTTGACGGTGAGCGGAATGGTCAGGTCCGAGTTGCGCGCAATATTTTGCGCCACCCGATTCACGTACTCGTTGACGACAGGGTCGTTGATCAGCTTGGCCGTCTTGTCAATTTCCGAGGAGTACTGCTTGCCCATGGCAATTTCTTTTTCCTGGGAAATCATGGCGCGATGCGCCACGCGACGGTTGCCAATTTCATCGATATCTTTTTTCTTGTCATCGCCGGAAGCGAATCCGGCGGACCCCACCACCATCAGCATCATTCCGAATGCCGTCATACGCGATAGTTTCATGGATTTGCTCCTCAGCGCCGGTTGCTTCCCCTGCCCGTTTTGGATGCATGCGGCGAAAGGATGAATTTCCGCTCCGCCCATACACCCCTGCCAGAAAGAGTAGTCTACTCTTCATTTCATTGGATTGGAAGAGGGGTTGCGGGGTTGTATCCCAAAGAGTCTGATTCCTGGCCCTCGTTCAGGGGAGCACGCCTCTCCTATTGACTCTGCCCCTGCGCGCGGTTAAATTAATTGCATTCGTCTCCCCGGGAATTTCGGGCTGGTCGAGTGTCATCAACAGAGGGCGTGGCAGAGTCGTCCATCAAGGAGCGTGAGCCTGTGGCGGTTTCAAGCATTTTATTGGGGCAATTATGGAAGTTGAATGAAACGGGAGACACCTGGCTGGTCACCAAAATCTATTCGGAAGCATTCTCTACCTACGCCATGCTCAGGAAAGTGGGCGGTACTGACGGGGAAGTGCGCCGCATCAAAGTAGACAAATCTCAGGAAGGCGTTTCACTTCCGGGCTATACCTTTGCCCAGGAAGCCGACGCTTTCTGAACGTCCAAAGAACCACCGCTTAAAGTTTCCAGCAGTCGTAAAAGACTAGCGGGCCGAATGTCCCATCGCCGGCCCGGCGCTATGGGCCGCCAGTCCCTGATGCCGGGCACAACCTCCAAATGGTCACAACAGTTCTGGAATTCCTGGGTTGGATCATAATTTCCCTGATATCCAAGCTGGGTTATGCAGGCATCGTTCTCCTGATGGCGATCGAATCCGCCTGCATTCCCCTGCCTTCCGAAGTGATCATGCCGTTTTCCGGATACCTGGTGTCCACCGGCCGCTTCCAAATGGTCTGGGTGGCGGTGGCCGGCGCTGTGGGATGCAATCTCGGCTCTCTGGTTGCTTATTACGCGGGCGCGTGGGGCGGGCGGCCGTTGGCGGAAAAGTATGGGCGGATGTTTCTGGTTACCAAACACGATCTTGAACTGGCTGACCATTTTTTTGCCCGCCATGGAGACTGGGCCGTCCTTCTTGCCCGCCTGTTGCCGGTGGTTCGCACTTTCATTGCCTTGCCGGCCGGAATCTCTCGCATGAACTTCCTGCGTTTCAATGTTTACACTTTCCTGGGATCGCTGCCCTGGTGTTGGGCGCTGGCTTACGTGGGTTACAAGCTGGGACCGCGCTGGCCTATTCTTCGCGAATACTTCCACCGGTTCGATGCAGTGATCGGCGCGGTCATTCTGGCAGGAGTTGTTTGGTTTATTTACAGCCGCTGGAAGGGCCGGTTGCGGGAAGCATCATAGTGTGATCCGCTCTTCGCCGCTCACTTCGAACCGCCGGGTTGAGGGAGATTGGCGCGAATCTCTTTGGCGCGCGCCAGCATTTTATCCGCCTCTTCCGCGCGATTGGTTTTGCGCATGAGCGCCGCGTAATTCTCCAGGCATTGGGCCACCTCAGGCCCGTTCGGCCCCTCCCCATTTTCCACAATGCTCAAAGCTCGTTTGTAGAGGGGATCCGCCTGGGAGTATTTTCCCTCTGCATAATAGAGCGCCGCCAGATTGTTGAGGGTGGAGGCGACGTTGGGATCATTCAGCCCCAAGGACTTCTCCCAAATTCGCAGGGCGCGGCGATAGTCCACCTCCGCCTGCGCGCGCTTGCCTTCGCCGTCGTAGACCAGGCCAAGGCTGTTCAGAACCTGGGCGGTGTCGGGATGGTTCGGCCCTGCCGTCTTCTCAGTGATGGCGAGCGAGCGCACCAGGAGCGGCTCAGCCTTGGAGTACTGCCCTGAGGTGTAGTACAGGTCAGCCAGATTGTTCAGGATGGGTGTGGAGTAGGGCGCGCCCTTGCCCATCGCTTTTTCGACCATGGAGAGCGCCTGAAGGTAAAGCCCCTCAGCCTCGGCGTGCTTGCCCTGCGCCTCATAGAGCGAAGCCAGGTTGTTCAGGCTTTGGGCGACGACGGGATGCTCAGGGCCCAAAGTATCCTGCCGGATCGACATGGCGCGCCGGTATAGACGTTCCGCCTCTTCATATTTGCCCTGCGAGCGATAAATCTCCGCCAAACCATTTAGGTCCGGCGTAATCGCAAGATCGTTGGGATTCCCCATATTTTCCAGGATGGCCAAAGAGTGCTTGTAGGTCTGCTCGGCGTTGGCCGATTTCTTTTCCGCGCCATAAAGATCGGCTAGCTTCGTGTACCCTTTGGCCACAATCAGATTGCTTGGACCGAGTGTCCGCTCCCAGATTTGCAGGGCGCGCAGGAAGAGAGGTTCGGCGGATTCGAACTTTCCCTCTTTTTGGTATACATCACCGAGTTGAAGGAGAGTCTGGACCAGGTGTTGGTCGTCACGGTTGTCACCGTCCGCCTGATCAAGAGCCGCCAGCAGGTCCTTTTCCGCCACATCGAGGCTGCCTTGTTTTTCGGCCTTAGTGGCGGCGTCCATCAGGGATTTCCACGGCTTTACAGGGGCCTGCATCTCTTTTTGCGCAAGGGTAATTGGAGAGGCAAGCGCGGCTGCGAGTGTGGCAATCCATAGAGTTTTATACAATGGATTAACTCCCTGGTTCCGTGTGAACGCGCTGCTCGTGCGCCGAGTTCATTTTTTTATCAACCTTGTGCGAGCCCGGCGCGAGACGTCAGATCGACGCTACCGGCATGGCAACGATGTCGTCTACGGCCGCCACCTCACGCGTGACAAAAGGCTCGCCGTAGCGAACTCCGATCATCAATCCGAAATGTCTGGCCAGTCCGCCTACCCGTCCGTGCAAGTCTTCGCGGGCGGGGAACAGGTTTTGAATATCTTTGCGCTCAGAGAACTGGGACGTATAAGCGAGCACAGCCTTCAATTTGCGATCGAACTGCGCCGTAATGTCCACTACGAACGTAGGGCGGACCGCCGGCACGTACATGCTGGCATAAATGATTTTGTGAGGCCGATGCGGTTTGCCGTCCAGATTCAATTTAGCCAACCCGGCCAGAAAGCAGGCTTCGTATCCAATGCGGCCCGTGGTGTAGTGGTCCGGATGGCGGCCCTCCCAATAGGGGAGAATCACGGTGCGCGGCCGGAGCTCGCGGATTTTTTGGGCGATCGTCAGCTTGTATTTGCGCGAGTCCTCCAGTCCCGCGTCGGGCAGCCCGAGATTTTCACGGTAGGCGATGCCCATCAACTTGAAAGCCCGCGCCGATTCTTTCGCGCGCAGGCTGGCGCTGCCCCGCGTGCCGGACTCGCCCGCGGTCAAATCCAGCAGGCCCACTTTGTAGCCCGCACTGACCATCTTGATCACCGTGCCGCCGCAGGTCAGTTCGGTGTCGTCGGGATGCGCGGTGATGGATAACACGTCAAGATGCATTTTCGATCGGCCTCTCCAGAGACAGCAGTTTTTCCACCCGTCTCAGAAATTCGTTTTCATCCAGATGAAATTTGAAAGCCTTGCGCCCGTTGATGAAGACTACAGGAATTTCTTCCTTGAATTGGTCAAAAGCTTGCGCGTCTTCCAGGATGTTCACTTCGCGCCAGTCGAATTGAGCGATGGCACACAGTCGCGCCAGTTGCGCCTTGACTTCATCGCAAAGGCAGCAAGCGGGTTTGGAATAAACCACGACTTCGATCATCGACCCGAGTAGGAATTTTAAGTGAAGCTTGCCGGAGCGTCAAGGAAGGGCGTCGAGTGAAAAGCAAATGAGGGAAGGGGAGGGGTAGTAAAAATCTCAGCTCACCCTGCCTGACGTCAGCCGCTCGACGGAGGTGTCATAGATGGCGCGAATTTCCAGGGCCAGTTTCCGAATTCGAGCCACTTCCTCGTTCGTGATGTAATCGCCCAGCAAATCGAGCTTGTCCACAACCGGGCGGAGAATTTCGACAATACTGTCATTTGCCATGGAAGGCTCCTTGAATCGTGTGCGCCAGCTTTGAGAGCATATTCATTTTAAGCCCATCCAATGAATTAACGAAAACCGAGCGGTTTGGACTGGCGATTGTTGCTACCAATTTCCAAGCGCCCGTGATATCAATTCCCAGACGATGAAAACCAAACCTCTCGCTAACCAAGTTGCGTTGGTCACCGGCTCCGGGCGCAGGATCGGGCGGGTAATTGCCCTCACTCTGGCGCGCGCGGGTGCGAATGTGGTGGTGAATTACAACCAATCGCGCCGCGAAGCCCTGGCTACTGTAAGAGAGATCGAGCGGCTGGGCGTGGAGTCGATGGCCGTGCGGGCGAACGTGGCTAAACCTGCCGAGGTTTCGGCGATGTTTCGCGCCGCCCAAAAGCGATTCAAGCGGCTCGACATTCTGGTGAACAACGCGGGAATTTTCTTCCCCATGCGCTGGGACGAACTGCGGGAGAAGGATTGGGACCGAATCCTTGGCGTAAATCTGAAAGGGCCGTTTTTCTGTGCTCAGGCGGCGGCGCGGATCATGGAACGACAAGGGCGGGGAAGTATCATCATCATTTCTTCCCTTGGCGGCCTTCAGGCCTGGCCCCAATATATGCACTACTGCTCATCCAAGGCCGGCCTGATCATGCTCACTCGCTGCCTGGCCAAAGCGCTGGCCCCCAACATTTCCGTGAATAGCGTGGCTCCGGGCACGATTCTTTTTCCCGGCGAGAATCGCGGGCCGGAAATGGAAAAAATCATTCGCGCCACGCCCCTCAAAAAAGCGGGACGCCCCGACGACATTGCCGAGATGGTGCTCTATCTCGCCACCCACTATGGGTTCATTACCGGGCAGATTTTCGTAGTGGATGGCGGGAAGTCGATCCCGTGAGAGTCCGGAGGGCAGCTTCCGTCTTGCGTAGAGTAGGGGTACGGCTTGCCGTACCCTCCTGGTATGCTGGCGACGAAGGCGGGCAGGGCAAGCCCTACCCCTACTTCCTGCCAAGATCGTCGAGAATCGTCCGCAATCGCGTCAGCGAGACGGGGGCGCGGCCGAAACGGAAGGCGTTGTAGAGGCGGGTGAATTCCTGAACTCCGGCGCTCAATTGCGAGCCCACGAAAGAGAGGGCAAATTCGCGCGGGGTTTGCGTGGGCAATTTCTTGTAGCCGCGCTTCCGCAAAATGTTGAGGAATCGTTTATAGGTCAGTGCGGCTTCGCGGGGGCCGAGCGCCAATTCGCCCCGATGAAACCTCCACGCCCACAAAAAGCGCAATTCGGCCACTGAGAAGTTCTTGCCCTCGGCAATCAAGGCGGCCAATATGGCCACCATCAGAATGAATACCAGCACCTTGTGCGACATCAGCCATGCTTCCATGGTGAAGGCCAGGCGGATGCTCTGGCGTTGCAGGTTTTGGATGCGTTTCTGAAAAGACTGCTGGAACTGCCGCGACTGCTGCTCCGCGTTGCGAGCCAGTTCCACCTGGTGGCCGAAATCGTAGTCGATGACCCATTCTCCCCAGAAGAGGTTCACGGCATCGATGTAATCATCCAGCGCCCCCCATCCGCCTCCGAATGCGGCATGGGGATCGGGCGGTGTGGGATCGAAGGGGATCCAACCGTACTGGGGAAAATAAATCTCCACCCAGCTATGCGCGTCACGGGCGCGAACCACAAAGTCTCCCCCTAATCGATTGAACGAGCCGGTCTGAAAACCATTCACCACCCGCGAAGGTATGCCTTGCGTGCGGACCATCAACGCCATGGCAGCGGCGAAATACTCGCAATAACCCGCCTTGGAGTTGAATAGGAAACTGCCCACCGGGTCTTTGGATTCAATGGAGGGCGGGTTTAGGGAGTAGGCATAATTGTTGCGAAGGTAGGATTGGACGGCGGTGGCGCGGTCATAGTTGTTGCGCGAGGAATCGGTGACCCTTTTCGCCAGATCGGCAATCCGCGGGTCAATTGAATCGGGCAGGCGGAGATAGATCAGCCGAATATCCTGCGGTAGGTCCGTGGACGCGGCGCGCAGTTCCGCCGGCGACGGTGGGGTTATATCTGAAACCATATCGTATCCAAACGGGGCATAGCCGTGCTGCGGATTGCGCAGGGACTCGGTTTCGTCGTAGGTGATGAAGCGGAGGCGCCCGCTTAACTCGCTGGGAAAATAGGCGGCGAATATGACATCGGTGGAAAGGGCGGATAACAAAACTCGATATTGCAGAGGGTGGCGAACACGGTTCCGCCAGGCGGGTGGATTGGGGACTATGAAATGGGACATGAATCCGGGTGCGTTCGAGATCGGGCGGAGAATGGTCTGCGCCGTGTTGTCATTGAACCAGTGGGTACCGTCAAAGCTGGTAAGCGCGACCCCGCGCCATTTTACTCCCTGGAACCGCCGTGGCTCGCTGGTGGGGACGATGCGCATTACTACGCTGTTGGACTGAAGGATTTTCCTCATGTCGCCCAAGTTCACACTCTCGGAGAATCCGGTGATATTCTGCCGGTCCGCGCCCAGGGCCGTGAAGTAACCGGTGCGGTATCTGGGGATCACAAAGAACAATACAGAGGATAGAATGACGATGCCTACCGCAAGGCTTACGGTGGCTGCGAAGAGGGCTTTCTCAATGGCGATCCGGTTTTGTGCCGAACTTGCATAAGGTCCCTGCGCAGGGCGCGAGGCAAATTCGGCTGCCCGCTTGATTTCGTAGCTGATGAAAGTGGAGATGGAAAACAAAACGTAAAACCCGAAACAGGCCAGGTAGGTGGTGCCCACCGTCAGGATGGCGCTGGCTAACATCATCATGAAGGAAAGCGTGACCAGATATCCGTAGTCGCGGTAGGTGCGGGCGGAAAACACCTTGATGACGGTGGCGAAAAGCACCAAATGGACAGTAGCGGCCAGCATATGGTCGAGCAACGTTGGTCCGGCGTCGGCGGAGAAAATGAGGAAGTCGAGCCCGTAAAAGAAAATATAAAAAATGGCGATGCGAGAAACGGTGCGGGGCGACAGGGAATAATCCGCCTCGCGAACGTAACTCCACATCTTCAACAAAAGCGCGCAGAAAATCAAAATCGTGGAGGGGAGGTCCAGTTTTCCCGTGGTGGCCACGGTAATGAAGCTCGTGCCCAACATGAGCAGCAAAGAAATCTCAAAGTACCGCTGCACGCTGATGTGCGCCTGCTTATTTGCGATCTCGCTGCTGTCCGCCCAGGTCTTGGTGGCCATAATTGTATATGCGATCAACCGGGAACTATTGTAATGCAGTTTTCCGCCCGTCTGGGCGGAAGAATGAATTCAGGTCGAGAATGAGGTGGGTATTTGGAGGATGGATAAATCGATTCACATACGGAGCTGGGAATGTGTTATCATAGGGAGTGGATGGTGATAACATGATCCGAACTCAAATCAGCCTCGACGAACAGGACTATGCTTTGGCCAAGAAAGAGGCCAAGGTGCTTGGAATTCCGGTGGCGGAGTTGGTACGCCGGGCGATCCGGCGGGTACTCCCACCATCCGGGCAAGCGGCATGGATGCGATATGCCGGATTGGTTGAAACGGGGAACCCGCGATCCAGCCAGAACATTGACGAGGTTGTGTATGGCTCCAAGGACTGAATGTTACGTTGACACTTCCGCCTTCATTGCCTTTCTGGACCGCTCAGATAGCTATCACGATTTGTTTCGGCGGATGTTCTCCAGGCCGCCACAACTTATAACTTCGGCCTTGACCGTTGCGGAGGGTCACGGTTGGTTTCTGCGCCGCTACGATCAGAACCGGGCAATCCAATTCCTTAATTTCATCGATGCGCTTTCGGTTCTTTCCATTCGGGGTTTTGATGGAGTGGAATTGGCGAAAGCGGGCAGAATCGTCAAGAAATTCAACGACCAGCCCCTTACCTTAGCCGATGCCCATGGTCTCGTCCTTATCAACGAACGCCGAATCCAGACTTGCTGGTCCACGGATCGGCATCTGGGACTGACAGGCGCGAAACTGATTATTCGTTTGGTTTAAGCCCGGTCAGCCAGGTAGCGAAGACTGCCGTGTTTGCAGTCTGCGGCACTCCGTCCGGCTTGACCTCAAATAATCCTATTCTGTGCATTATCTAACAGTATATGATGATGGAGGAACCGCAGCCGTGACATCGGCCAGATTATATGCCCAATTGAAGTAAAAAGCCGCAGACTGCAATTGCGGCAATCTGCGCTACGGGCCCTCCCTAAGCACTTCGCTGATCTTACGCGCTAGCTGGGAAATCGCGGAGCGGTTGAGGCGGTTGGTGGGGAACCACTTTAACTCGGTCCTTGAGAGCGAGCTGTGGAACTCGACTGGGTAAAGGTGCACTCGAATGGAGCGATGGGTGATGGTGTGGCGGAGCTCCGCGGGACACGCGCCGAACTTCAGGGGCGACTGAACAAGTCCGGTGAGTTTGGCGTCGAGGTTCCGGAGCGCATCGGCGCGCGTCTTCCCAAAAGCTCCCGGAAAATTCCATAAATCCATCAGCAGCCCATCATCCAGGCCACGAACCAGCGCCAACCGCCCTCTGCGAATTATGATGGCGGCGGCCAGGTAATGGAGCTCAGTAGCGCGTCGCGGCCGAGGCGCGGGAAATGCCTCCGGCATTTTGCGGCGGTAACCCTCACACCACTTGTGGCATGGACAAATCGTGCATTGCGGCGCGCGCGGAAAACACACCGTCTGGCCCAGTTCCATCAATGCCTGGTTAAAATCGCCGGGACTACGCCGCGAAAGAAGCTTCTGCAATTCCAGCTCAACCGCCGATCGAAACCTTGGCTGGTTTATATTCCCCTTCAATGCTTTCAGCCGCGCTACCACTCGCGCGACATTGCCATCCATTACGGCGAAAGGTTGCTGGTAGGCGATGCTCAGGATGGCCCGCGCGGTATAGTCACCGACTCCGGGAAGCGATCGGATTTGAGGGTAATCGGATGGAATGCAGCCGTCGAACTCTGCCGCCACTCTTCGGGCGGCGGCGTGCAGGTTTCGAGCGCGACGGTAATAGCCCAGGCCCGACCACAATTCGAGCACACGCTCCAATTTCGCCTGCGCCAAACTCTTAAGAGTGGGGAAGGCCTGGAGGAAGCGAAGGTAGTAGGGGATCACGTTTGCCACCTGGGTTTGTTGGAGCATGACCTCCGAAACCCAGACAGCATAAGGCGAGGAGTTGTTGCGCCAGGGCAGCGGCCGCGCGCAACGCCGATACCATGCCAGCAGCGCGCGCCGAAGCTTGACCTGCTGTTGACTGGACTTTGGCTTAAGGGCGTCTGAATTGGTCAAAACGGAAAGCTTCCGCGGTCCATCGATTGCTGTCCTTCTTCAATCCTTATTTCGCAGGCTCAGTTTAGAAGCATCACGGAATGTCTTCGGGCTCGAATGTGCAAATTCCACATCACCCGCGGCAGCAATACGTCAAAGACAAAGGACTAGTGCCCCGCCTAAATTCACTCCACCTTCAAATCCGTAGTTCGAACCGCAGACGCATTCTGGTTGGAGTCGCGCGCTTGCACTTCCAATCGATACTCTCCCGGTTTAATTTGGCCCATATCAAGAAAACTGCCCACGGCGATTACAGGGCCGGGCGTGGTCGCATCCTGGTTCACCAACAAGGTGGGAGAAGTGAATGCAGGTTGGCCGGTTTTACGGTCAATCAATTTGTAGATGAATCCCACTCGGGGCATGCCATTGACAATGGGCACAGGCTCGTAGATCTCCACGTAAAGAGCCACTTTTTCCTTTTGGTCAAAGCGGTTGCTTGACGAAGGAACAATCTGGACCCCGTGGAACACCAAAGGCGTCTTGCCTTCCAGCATGGCCGCCTCCAGGTCCGCTGTGACCTGGGCCACTGGTTGCAGAGTATCGCTCAACACCAGGCCGCTGATGGCGAACTGCTTGCCGTTGTATGGATCGATCGCCAGGGGCATTTCATATTTTCCATAAGTCTGCCCGCCGGAACTCAACACAACTTTCAAGTTGTATTTTCCGGGAGCAATCTCGAATGAGTTCTGATACTTGAAATCAGTCTTGGAAAATTCCTTCTTCCCCTCCTTATCGAGGTCCAGTTTGTCCACGTCGCTGAATCTTGCCCCCACCGATCCATCCTCACGGTAGGCAATACCCAATACGTTTACATCCGAATGGAAGCGCCCTTTATCCTTTTCGAAAGCCAGGCTTTCCGCAGGAACCTGAAGGCACATGTCCACGCGCGCCGTATTCGGCCCGGTAAAGAAATAAGGCGCCTCCAGCGTTACCGGAATGCTCCCGGCTGACGGGTTGGCCGCCATCTGCTCGAGGGTCTTGCCCTCTTCTTTACCGGCGAGGGGGTCGGCGCTGGGCACATCGCAATATCCGCTCCGGTAGCGGGCTTTAGTGTCGCCACGATCGACCTGCACCCGGATCGCATGGCACGCTCCCTCCACCATTTTGGCGGAAGGAGTGTAGCCAAGCACGTAGTACTCGTTCATCTCGCGGGCGATTTTTTCCAATCCCCCGGCCAGGTCATTGGTATTGAATATCGGAAACCCACCCGTCCCCTGCGCTAGCGCATAGAGCACGTCTTGATTCACCGTGACGCTGGTAGGGAATTGAGGCAAAAGCATGCAAGGCTGATTCAAGGGGTTGTTTCCAAAGCGATTGGCAGGACCAAAAGTATTTGTAGTTCCACCTCCCGCCCGTGTGCCTGCGCCAGTCCCGGTGGTTCCGCCGCCTGCTCCTCGCCCGGTACCGGTACCGCCCGTACCTCCCGATCCGGTGCCCGGTCCTCCTCTGGTGCCGCCCCCGCCAGTTCCGCCAGCGCCACCCGCGCCTCCCCCAGTCCCGCCACCACGAGCGCCCCCACCTCCGGCACCAGCGCCACCTCCTCCGCCACCCCCCCCGCCGCCTCCGGCTGCGCTGCCTCCGCCACCTGTCGGCCTTTGCGGCCATGGCTCAGGAGGGAAGAGTAAGAATGCCAATTCACCGTCGGAGCGGGGATATTTGAGCCCCTGACCGATTGGGCTTTGCAAGGATTGCGGGCAGTTGGAATTCAGCGGAGTTGCGATATTTGGATTCGCTGCGGCTGGGATGGACCCTCCGGGCGCCAGCAGCCCTCTGACGTCGAGGGAGTAAACGGCCACGTTGGCTTTGTTGCACGCGTCCACTGTAGCCTGAAGTTCCGCCCTGGACTCAATGGTTAGGGGAAAACCCGCTGAAAAAAGAATCACCGTCTTGCGCCCGGGGATGGGCTGCAAATTCTTAGCTAATCCGCGAATTGCCAACAGCATGCTGCGCGCGCCGAAGTTCGCCATGGAGCTGGGAATAGTAACATCGCCCGCGGAGGCGACCTGAGTCGTATCCTGGTCGTTGGGATCGACGGCGGAAAATTTCACATTGCTTACCACTCTTTTCAATTTGTCAGCGCTGGCTGTGAAATTTTGCGCGATATGGAGCGTGCCCCCGAAATCTACCACCGCCATCAAGTGATCGTCCGCAACATTTGTTTCAATAAACTTTCCTGCCGCTTGGCGCGCGTAGGCCTGGTCGGAAAGATTCATGGTTGAATTGTCGAAGAATAAAACCATGTAGTGCCTTCCGGCGGCGGCGCCCGGAGCGTTCGCTTCCGTCCCTTTGGAAAAACTGATGATTTTTTGTTCTTTGTTATCCTCGAAAACCTTGAAGTCTTTTCCCTCCAGGTCCCGGACATAATTTCCTTTTTTATCAGCGACGATGGTATCCACCAGGACCAGGTTGGTTTGCGACTTGATAACGTCGGCCGAGTTGATAGGGGTCTGACCGCCCGTCTGTTGGACGGCCCCCAAAACAGCAGGAGCCTGGACAGGTTTAAGACCCAGCCAGGAGAATGCCAAAAGAAAGAATGAAAGTATTAGGATTGTTCGGCGATTGTTCATAACGCACCTTCCTGAAAAGCTTTGAGTGGTGAGTCGATTTGGAAATCCCCATTACCTTAGGGGATATGTCACATCCTCAACCGTTGTGGGCGGCGCAACCGGGGAGCAGAGGTACGAAGGTCTACGAGTTCGTTTAAGCCGATGATACCTGCCACAGAATGGGTTTTTATCGTCTGGTTAACCCCCTGAAGTGGCCCCCTGCACTGCCCGCACCTCCCAACTCTATGCGCTGTAGTATCCGGCGGCCCGTGGCGAATGTCAACGCCACAGTTCAAAATGGTATTTGGACCGAACGGCTGATTCCGGAAATCTGCGCTCCCTCACCGTCCCGGACCACCTGGCGGACCATGTACGTGCCCGGTTTGACGTCGAAGCTGGTCTTCATCGTGATGCCGGAGGGGCTGAGCCTGGCCAGAGTGGTGTCGAGCAGGCGCATTTCCACGGTTTTCTCCTGCGCGGTAAGATATTTGCCGTTTCCATCAAACAGCACCGTGACGAGGGTTAAATTGTCAAAATTCCTCCCCTCGCGCTTTTGAAAGTGCACAAAACGCAAATCCAGATGGGTCATAACCGAGAGCTTCGCGTCCGTTTCATTCATCCGGAAGAATTGAGTGTGAACGGCGATGGGCAGCTCGTTCAAGTCGTCGGGTGAAAATATCGCATCCCGGATTTCCTCTTTTGCCTGAACCGCGGGGTCAGTGGATTTTTTCTGGGCGAAATAGCCTCGGCGCGATTGCAGGGAAAGCCCGGCGGGTTGGCCAAGCTTGACCTTGATGGAATGGAAACCGCCGTCAGGTTTGAGATTGGTCGGTGAGTAAGCGAGGACGTAATATACTTCGGATAAAGCACCGCACTTCTGGAATCCGGTATCTAGGTCATTGCTGTTTCGGTAAAAAAAACCGCCCGTTGCGTCGGCCAAAGTAGCCAAAGCTTCGTCGGCCACTATCGTTCGATTAATGCGCAACTGCTCTTTTTGGCCGACGAGGTCGGGACGATTGGGGGTAATGATTGGGTCTTTTGATATATCGTCTCCACCCAGAAGGGGGGCATAGAGGCCCTTGGCATCCAGCGCATTCACGGTAATGTTGGCATGGACCGCGCGATCCACTATTTCGTCGATTTTAGTTTCAAAGGTGGGGGTGAGGAATCCGGGTGAAACCATCATCACGGTCCTCTGGCCGGGAAAGGCGGCAAGGTGGCGGACCAACTCATCGAGGCTGCGGAGCGCAGCCTGAGTGTTGGTCTGGTAGACGTTTAATATGCGCATGGCGTAACTTTCCACCGATCGATCGCCTTGTTGCCGGCATTGAGCCTGCGCTGTCGGATCACCCAATTGTTCACAGTTGCAATGAAAATACTCTTCGGAAGCAATTTGAATTGAGTTGGTATCGTGCTCCTGAACAATTAAATAGGCCTGATAGTCAAAGATTTCCGGGCACTCGCTCTCGGGGTCAGAAGTGATGGGCTGGGGGAGTATTTTCGAGACGGTTTGCCGGACCATCACCGGATCGTCAGTAAAATCCAGGGTCACGCGCCCTGAAGAAGTAAATACGCCCATCAGGTCGCCGGGGAGGAAGGCGCTGTTGACGTACTTTAAGGCTGCAATTTTGACGCGCATCGTATCTTCCATTCGCAGATGGACGTCATCAAAAAACAGGGCCAGATATCGATGCGGCACGGCAGCATTCGATGCCTCTTCACCTACGTCGTCCGAATTTGCCGGGGGTTGGCCAGTTGTGGGCTTGGGAGGGGTCGCGCTGGGCGTCTCGACGGAAAAATGGCTGATGGCTTGCGGCTTCCCATTGTCGAAGAGGTGAAAATCTTCCTGGCGAAGATTCCCCCGCGCATTGCCTTTTGAGTCGCGGACCACAATTCGAACCATTACCAGATTTCGCTCCGACTTCAATTGATAGGCGGGTGAGGTTTCGCGGCTGGTCATCTCCGCCTGCTCAGTCTGAGGAGGCGGAGGTGGTTGTTGGGATCCCTTGCTTAACGGCGCCCACGCGAGACAAAGCGTCAGCAAAGCGGCCAGGCCCGCTGCGGCGCCTGACCCCTTGCGACAAATACTGCGGAGAGTCCTCATGGCCTCAGCCTCAAGAGGATAAAGATGGACCGCCACTTTGGAAGGAACGCCCGAAAGGAAAGTATCCAGCCGGAATCACGGAAAGTCAACGCGCTAATTCCCGGTTGGCTTGACACGAGAGTAGTATCCTAATTTCCCGGGGAGCGCGGGCCGGGGACGTAATCCGGACACTACCGGCACAAGTCTTGATTTGACCGCCACATTCTGTAATGCTGCCAAGGCAGATTACAGTCGACAGTTCACAGTTGAAAGTTAAAGAATGCGATTCGGGCTCTTATGAACTGCCCATGTCCACTGTCCCCTAAATCCTGAACCCTGAATCTCGAGGAAACAACGTGGCCTATCCGAATTTGCGCGAGTTCATTGCCCGCCTTGAGCGCGAAGGCGAATTGAAACGGATCGACGCGCCGGTGGACGTCGATCTCGAAATCACCGAAATTACGGACCGGGTGTCCAAGGCGGGTGGTCCGGCTCTGCTGTTTCTGAATCCGCGCTCGCAGAAAGACGGCGCCACCTACCCGGTGCCCGTGCTCATTAACGCGCTCGGGTCTAAGAGGCGTATCGAATTAGCGCTTGAAGTCAATTCGCTCGATGACATCGCCCGGCGCATTGAAGAACTTCTGGATATGAAGCCGCCGGAGGGGATGTTCGACAAGCTCAAAATGCTTCCCAAGCTCGCTGAGGTCGGTTCATTTTTTCCGCGCACCGTGAAGTCAGGCCCCGTCAAGGAGGTGATTGATCGGGAGAAATTGACGCTCAGCAAACTCCCCATCATGAAGTGCTGGCCGCAGGATGGCGGGCGCTTTATTACATTCCCCATGGTTATCACGCGCAGCCCCAAAACCGGCCGCCGCAATGTGGGGTGCTACCGCATGCAGGTGTATGACGATCGCACCACCGCCATGCATTGGCAAATTCACAAGGGCGGGGCAGAGCATTTCAGATGGCTCGATCGCAACGCGCTCGCGGATAAAGATGGAAAAGGGATGGGAAGGCGCATGGATGTTGCGGTCGCAATCGGTTCCGACCCGGCCACCATGCTCTCCGGCATTCTACCCCTCCCTGAAGATTTGGACGAATTCTTGTTTGCCGGTTTCCTGCGGCATGAGCCGGTCGAATTGGTGAAGTGCGAGACGGTCGATTTGGAAGTCCCGGCCAACGCCGAGTTCGTCCTCGAAGGTTATGTCGATTTGGATGACATTCGAATCGAAGGGCCGTTTGGCGATCACACCGGCTATTACTCGCTGGAAGACAAGTTTCCCGCCTTCCACATCAAATGCATCACGCGCCGCCGCGATCCGGTTTATGTTTCCACCATCGTGGGCGCGCCGCCCATGGAAGATTATTGGATCGGGCACGCCATCGAGCGTATATTCCTGCCCCTTATGCGTAAGCAGATGCCGGAAGTGGTGGACATGCACATGCCCGCCGAAGGCATCTTTCACAACCTGATGATTGTCGCCATTCGCAAAAGTTTCCCCGGGCACGCCCGCAAGGTGATGAACGCGATTTGGGGATTGCCGGGCGCCATGTTTACCAAATGCATTGTAGTGGTGGATTACGACGTTGACGTCCACGACCTGCGCGAAGTGGCTTGGAAGGCCCTGAACCATATCGACCCCGAGCGCGACATTCAATTCACCCTGGGGCCGGTGGACCAACTCGAACATGCCTCGCGCTTACCTAATTTCGGGTCAAAGATGGGCATCGATGCCACTCGCAAATGGCCCACGGAGGGATTTACAAGGCCATGGCCTGATGAAATTAAGATGGATGAGGAGACCAAGAAGAAGGTCGATTCGATTTGGGGCGGCTTGGGGGTAAAGTGACAGACCGTAATTCGTGAGTTAAGAGTCGTGACGACCCGGCCGCGCGGCAGGCGCGACAAGCTCCGACCGAATCGGGAGCGTGGCAGCTAAAGACCTGCAAAACCAAGCGCTCCCGATTTCGTTTCGACGACGCCCGAATAGAGACCAGTCTCACTGTATAAGAGTCTAGCCTCCCGCGCGATATGCTTGCCAGACCTGCCAAGACACGTGAGCCTTGTCAATAACTCAGCGTGCTGGTTCAGCCAAAGGCAGGGCAACAGCCGGAACGGTTGCCTTAATCGCGCTCTTCGCTTCCATTATATGAGCTTGAAAACTCCGGATGTAATCTTTGCGCGGAGTTTGGAAGATGCTCATTCCGTCCGACTTCGCTTCCTCAAGAGCCCGATCGTTAGTCCAATGGTCGTGGTCGATCCGATAGGCGGCCACGACGACGCCGGTACGGTCAGCGCCGCGCATGCAGTGCACGAACACCGCACCAATACTGGCGTCTTCCATCAGCGAAAGGATTTTGGAGATTTGTTCCTCGGTGGGTGGAGTAAGGCCAGTCATTGGAACGTTGATATATTTCATCCCAAGAGCTGTAACCGTTCGCTCTTCTTGCGAAGCGCGATCACCTGCTTCGCGCAAATCCAGGATGGTCTTGACCCCAAGCTTCGCCAAGTATTGAAAGCCAGATTCGGAGGGCTGCGCACCCCGGTATACATGGCTATCGACCTGGTAAAAGTTGTGGACACCTTGAACGGAAGAGCCGGCAAAGGCGGGCGCACTAAACACGAGTAAACATACAAGATTTCGTTTTGAAAGATACATTGAAGTAATGACCCCCATTAAATGTTGCGGACATTCCGTATGATGCCTGATCCTGCTAAGGGGTTTACCCTAGTTTCAAACCTTTATTTCCTTTATATTGAGGAAGTTAGCCCTCCCGGGCTCGCTTGGGGCTCTCCACCCGAAAGCGGGGTCATGGGCTCATGCAATTGACCTGGAATTTGGTCACGGGAAACCCTCCCCAACTAAGAAATCTCTGCTCTCCTGCTGGCACTACCAATTCACACGCAAGGAAATCTGGATCTGTCGGGAGTTTTCGGCGGAACTGATCCGACCAAAATTGGATGTTCCGAGTATCAGCCCGGGACGGTCGAAATTAGGATGGTTTGCCAGATTGAAAAAATCACCGCGCAACACCATGCTCGTCCTCTCTCCCAGAAATCCAAGGCGGGCATGGCGCTCCAGACTCATATCGGTTCCAACCAACCCCGGTCCGGTGATTACATTGCGTCCCTCATTGCCAGGGATGCTGAAGGCTCCCTGCGCGTCAAAATAAACCGGCGGCGGCTGAAAGGCAGCGGTGTTGAACCACTGATCCGGGTTGCGCCGACTGGAAGGAAGATTGGGATTGGCGAGCATGTCCGGGCGATCGGTCCCATTCGATTGCGTCCCGCTCAGCGCCGTACTCAGAATGGCTGTGAGCGGCTGGCCGGATTGAAGTGTGACGATGCCGGAGAGTTCCCAATCACCCAAGACGGTTGCGGCAGGTCCTGACCTTATCCAATGGCGGTCTTTGCCCAGCGGGATTTCCCAATTACTCGAGAGCACGAAGCGCTGGCGAATATCGAAATCGGAAAGGCCGCGCTCCGCCTTTAAATTGTAGTTGTCCTGAGGTTGGTTGGTGCCTTGCAAGCCCGATGCGGTGTCAATGGACTTTCCGAAAGTGTACCCGGCGACAAAGGAAACACCGCGCGAAAAACGCCGCTCCAGGCGAACGATCATGGCGTTGTAATTGGAATTGACGTCAGTGGCGCGAACAAATTGGTTGGAGCCGGGCTGCGGGTGATAACCAAGACGAACGCCGGGCTCGTTGGGCACGCCCTGATTTTGGAGCGAGCGGCGGGGAAGCTTGTGGCCGTCGGATCCCGAATAGCTGATTGAAAGAACGGTGGACGGTGAGATCTCGTGGTCGAGCGAAAGGCTCCACTCATAGACGTAGCCATTGCGAATGTCGGGCGGCGAGGAAATGGAATCCGGAGGCGCATTACCCAATTGGTAGGCAAGCCCATAACTCAGTTGCGGCGGCGCGTAGGGCTGGCCGCAGGCGCCCGGCCCATAGAACCGGCACAAGTCGAGACCAAAAAGGAATTCGGTGATGGGTGCGCTCAGCCGGGTTTCAGCGGTGTAATCGAGTTCACCGAGTGAATTGAATACCCCGATGCCCCCGCGCAACGAATCTTTCCCGCTCCCCGAAAGGTCATATGCAAACCCCAGGCGGGGAGCCCATCCGGCGTAGTCGGGCCGGATAAGCGATGCGGGAAGGCCAGCTAGCTGAGAGGTAATGAATTGGAGTCCGAAGTTCTGCTTGAGATTTTGAATCAACGGATCAGCCAAAAGACTTTGAGCCTGCCCGTGATTGTTTAACACAATATAGCGGTTGGCGTTCGTCGGGTCGAGGATGGACGCGCGCCCGCCGGCGTCAGTGGGAGGAGTATAAAACTCTTCGCGCAGGCCGTAAGTGAGGGTCAATCGGGGAGTGGCGCGAAATTCATCGGAAATGTAAGCGCCCAAATAATTCAAGTGGTCGGTACCGCCTGAGTTTCCCGCCTGCGCAAAGGAAAGGAACGGACGACCCAGCAGAAAATCGGAGAAGGCGGTTCCGGAAACCGAGCTGAAGCCGTCGCTAAAGGAAAAAACTCCCTGGCCGAAATCTTCGACGCGATAGAAGAGCCTCAAGATGCGGAAATCCGCGCCCACCTTGACCGTGTGGCGGCCGTGAACCCATGCCAGGTTGTCTGCGAATTGATAGGAATTGTCATTCCTGATTTGGGGCTGAAAAATATCGCTGTCGCCCATGTCCGCGTAGCCCGGAACGTTGATGGCGGGGATGCCGCGATTGGTAGCGCCCGGCGCCCGCGAAATTCCCAGTGAATCGAGGAATCCGCTGTTAATGTTCTGAGCTTCCTTGCTACCCAAATAAGGCGCATAGGCGAAGCGAAAATCGTTGACCGTATTTGGGCTGAGAACCGAGGTCAGGCCCAGCGCAAAATTTCTACCTGTATCATTTTTGTTGGTCCCAAAACCGGGCGGCGCGGATGGATTCTGGGCAAAAGTATTGGAAACGAAAGGGAAGAGCTGCCGGCTATTAAAGACCAGTGCACGCGCAAATACCTGTTCGCGCTCCGTCCATTGATGGTCCAGGCGCAACATGAACTGATCGGTGATTTCATTCTTCAGGCCCACATTGGTATTGTTGTTCGCTCCTGGCGCCGCTCCGGGAATATTGGGCAGAGGCAGGCGCGCCAGGATCGCCGCGGAGAGCGGGTCAATTCGGCCGGCCGGAATCTGGTTACCTGAAAAGGTTTGCCCGGTTGTGGGGTCAATAATGGCCGGAAACGGTTGTCCGGTGAGGGGGTTGGTCCCGCTGAAATCTCCCCGCCGCTCGGCATCGGTGGGAAGCAAAGTGGTGTTGGTCACGCTTTGGTGAACGCGGAAACCTTCGTAGTTGCCAAAGAAAAAAGTTCGATCGCGCCGCAGTGGGCCGCCCAGGCTGGCGCCGAATTGATTCTGATGAAAGGGAGGAATGTCGCGAACGGGATCGTCAAAATAATTCTTTGCGTCGAGCGCGCTGTTGCGGAAGTATTCGTACATTGTCCCTGAAAGCTGATTCGTGCCGCCACGCGATGCCACATTGACCTGCGCCCCCGAAGTGACTCCCTGTTCCGCCGAGTAGGAATTTTCCAAAACGCGAAATTCACGGACTGCATCGATGGAAGGGTTCACGGAAATGCTGTAGGCGAAGGGTTCCATGATGCTCACGCCGTCGAGCGAAAAGTTGTTGCGCTCCGAGCGCTGGCCGTTTACTGAAAAGCCGATGCCCTGGGCCGCGGTATTGAATTGTTGAGCGGCCCCGTTGGGATAGGGCGGCGTGGCGCCCGCCGCGAGCAGCGCAAGCTGTGAAAATTGGCGTCCGTTAAGAGGGAGCAGGCTTACCCGGCGATTTTCAATTTCGTCGCCAAGTGCGGGCGACGCGGATTCAACCAGGGAGGGCTGGGCATCGATTTGGACTGAAGTTTGGAGGTGAGAAAGTTCTAGCGTGACGTTGATGCGCGCCGTCTGCCCGACTTGGAGAGTGATTTTGGAGAATTCCATCGCGGCGAACCCCGGCTTGGCAACTTCAAGATCGTAGGCGCCCGCGGATAGCAGCGGAAAACTGTAATGGCCATCCGCGTCGGTCGAACCCAGGCGGACCAGACCCGTGGCGGAGTTGTTTAAGCGTACGGAGGCTGCGGATACAGGCGTACCGGCGGGATCACGCACCACGCCATCAAGGTTCGCGTTCCAATTTTGTGCATGGAGCGCGACGCACCCAAGGAGCAAGATGAGCAGTGCCGCCCACCGAATCACAGTCAATAATGGAAATCTTGGTTTCGATCGATTCAAGCCGATTACCCCTCATCGGGGCAATGATGGGAGGGATGGATCAGGGCGGACAAAATGACACGTCGGCGCGCGCCCCTTCGCGAATAAAGAGGCACGCCCACGTCTCAAAGATGAGCGCCTGACCTTCTACCATCCGGACTATACCGTCGGCCCCGGAGTTTCACCGGATCGTGAGAATGGGAATTGACGATTGAAAATTGTCGATTGGCGATCGAAGACGGTCGTTCATGATCATCTTCAAATCGTCGATCTTAAATCGGCAATCATCAATTTCACTCCCTCGCGGGCTATACCGCCGATCGGGAATTGGGAAGCTGTGAAAACCGTTTCCCTCACCCTGCCCCGAAGGTCGTCCAATTTGGACACGATCAGTCTAGCATCGCAGGCCCGGGCGCTCAAGCCAGGTTGTGCAAAGAGTTTGTAAAGAATTTATCTGAATCATGCATAATTGTTCGGCCTCATTTTTGTACTCTCAGCAAATTATCGCGCCGCCGTCCCGAAGTTAGGACGGAAAGTGAAATGGATGGCAACGACTGGAATTAAAAATATTGGACGCCGCGGCGAACCGTGGGCTTTGGGTACCGCGCTGGGGTACGCCTCCGGGGAGATCCTTGATCGTGTGGCAGTTGCGCACGCATCCACACGCGTGGGCCCACTGGTGCGCGGGCTGCCAAGTCTCTTGCTTGGGATTTTCCTTGTTTTGAAAAATCGAACTTGGGGCCAAATTCTTCGTAAGTCACCCGAATACATTGGCAATCGGGCGGTCTTTTCACTGCTCGTGGCGGGGATTCTTTCAACTTTCGGGCTTTTCGCATATTACTTCGCCATGCAGATAGGTGGTGTAGTGATCACAATCCCTGTGCTGCAAACGTACGCAATTTGGGGAACACTCATCGCATGGTTTTTTCTGGGTGAGCGGATTCACACTTTGGCGCTCGCCGGCGTGGGACTCCTGGGAATTGGACTGGGCATTCTCACTTGGGGCCAATTGAGGGGGCATCCCGCATCTCCACATTGGTATTGGGCCATTCCACTAGCCCTCTTCACGGCTTTCACGTATGGGATTTCCGGCGTCTTGTGGCGTGATGGCCAGTTGCGCGGCGCGCATCAGTCCACGGCCATCCTTCTACAGTTCCTCGCCAGTGAGGTTGTAGCATTAGCAGGACTTGCCGTCATGGGTCGCAGTAACTTGATCGGCGCAACAGCGGGACAAAATCTGGTGGCCCTCCTGGCGAGTGGAGTGCTCTCTGGCATAATCGCGATTTATTGCTTCTTCACCGCTTTGCGGCTGATGGCAGTGGCGCGAGTTTACGCCTTCGCGTCGCTTAACCCGCTAATTGCCACCCTCTCCGCGCACTTCATCCTGCATGAGTATTTGAGCCTGTTGATGGTCTCCGGCGTCCTCCTGGTTTCTATCGGGATCACTCTGACACAGGTCTTCCGGCCCGAGGATGAGAAGCAGGCGTGAGTGAAGAAAGGGAAAGGGATGAAATATGAAGTGTGAAGTATGAATTATGAAGTATGAAGAAATGTTTAAATTATATCGAGCGTTGAATAACCCAGGCGCTTTAGTGGGAAAAACCACTTCGCCGGCCTACTACCTTTAACCTAATTGCATTCAACCTTCATCCTTTACCCTTTAACCTTCCCCTTTTAACTTTTCATCAACCACGTGGAGTGCGGCGGTCCCTGATTTCTTTCAGATGTTGCCGCAGGCGGGCAACGAATTCAGGGCGGCAGGCGTTCCCATTTTGGGTCTCGCGTTTCAACTCGTCGAGCGCAAAGTGAATGACGTCGTGATGGTGAAGTTCTTCGGGTGCGACCTCGCAGCTCAAATCTAGCCAGATGCTGTGCAGTAACTCGATTTCCTTGGGAGTCAGATGAGGCGCGTGCGGGCCGAGATAGCAAATCATCTCCTGGCTATTGGGCGAAATTATTTGAAGCGTGAGGTTTGGCCGGGGAGGAGTCAATTGCTCCCAGGCAAGGCCGGCGATGCGCGCCTCTTCGGCGACGGAACGCGATGGGGATACACCCAGGACAATAGTTGAGGATTGCAAGCTCTGCGCGGCGCGCAGAATGCCGTCCCATTTTTCCGAAGCCGCCGCGACGGACAGATGGATTGTTTTGCCTTTCTTCTCCGCCAGGCTGAGCGCCTGGGTAAACAGAGTTTGTTCTTTAATCCCAAAAAGCTGGTCGGGTTCCAGTTCGTGCTCGCCCGCACCGGCGCGTTCCAGTAACCGCAAGTGAAGCACCACCACGTCCTGTTTGCGGGTGTCGACGTGGTCGAGAACGGGGACAAGGTTATAGAGAGTGTTATAGTCTCGCACCATCACCAGAATATTTCCCGGACGCACACCCAGTGCCTCCGGCGCCAGATCGCTTCCGGGTTCGAGGTTGAATTGGTCGAGTTCGGAGTGAGTGGTTCCGCGTTTGTGCGAAATTTTTTCCGAAGCGGTAAAGATTCCAAAAAAGATGATGGTGAATGCTACCCCGGAAACTGTGGCCACCTGTTTGGTGAAAAGGTTGATGCAGCAGAGGGCCACCAGGGTCATGGTGATCAGTCCGAGGCCGATAGGGATTTCCAGCTTGTCCAGCTTGAGGTTGAGAGGCACGCGGAAATCACGCGGGCCTGGTTCCGTAAATCGCAGAACCAGCACCGCCAGCGACTTCATGGCGAAACTCCACATGACGCCAAAAGCGTAGGCCTCGCCAAGGACGAATATGTTGCCTCCGCTCAAGACGATGGTGAGGATTTGCAAGCCCACCACCAGATTCAGAATGCGGTGCGACGTCCCGAAGCGTGGATGGGGATGACGAAACCAGCCCGGAAGGATTCCGTCTTCGGAAACTCGATTCAGTACGCCGTTGGAACCTACGATGGCGGTGTTCACGGCACCGGCCAGCATCAGCGTGCCCACCACCACCACGAAGCCGCGGAAGAGCAGGCGGAGCGAAAGCGGTCCCACCAAATACATGGCGAGACCGCCGATGGGATTGTCAAAAAAATTCTGGCGCACGTTGTCGGGGATGATCATGACGGCGAAAAATGCCACGCCGGCGGTAAAAATGAGGCTGTAAACAAAGATAACGAAGCCCGCTTTTTCAAGGTTCTTTAATTTCGGATGCTGAATCTCGCGATAGACCTGGGCCAGCGTTTCTTCGCCGCTCATGGCCAGAACCGAATGGCCGAGTCCTACCAAGATCCCGACCAGCCCAATGGTATAGGGCAGTTGAGTGCGGCTAAGCCAGCCCAGAGCGTCCTTTGAATAGGTCAGAGTGGCGAGCGAAGGGAAGGGGGGAAGGTGCGCGCCTCGCACCCAAAGGGTGTAGCCGCACCAAGCAATCATCAAGACCACCATAACGGTGGTCACATACATAATTCTCAGCGCCTTCTCGCTTGATTCGGGAATGCCCTTTATATTTTCCCACCAGAAGTAAACCGTCACCATGATGGCAAACGCTGCGGCGGTTAGGTTGGTGGGCAGTACTACGCTCGAATGGGTGTACTGAAGGAGCTCGTTCAACAAGCCGACCAGATATAAACCGGCGGAAACGCCGCTGATGGGCCCGGTGAGGATGTAATCAAACATGAGGGCGGACACGGAAAATTTTGCCAGGGTCGACCCCATGGCCTCTTTGACCACCCGGTAGACGCCGCCGCGCACGAACATGCTGCAACTCTCAATGTAAAGTGCCCGCACGGCGTAGGCCAGCAGCATGATAGCCAAAATGAACCAGGGCGCGGTTCTACCCACAAAGTGTTCGGCAATGGCGCCCGCATAGAACGCGGACGACCCCATGTCATTCAACACAATGGCCGCGGCCCGCCAGAAGGAAATGAAGGTGAGCATGGCGGTGGTTGCCACCAGGACGCGGGGGATGGCCGCTGGCGAAGTTTTTCCCGCAGATTTGGTCGGGGAGTTGTTATTCATCAGTCTTTCTGGGGCTGATAATGGCTTTGGCCGCCCTTCAGTTTATCCATAGGATGTGTCGGGATTAGAAGTGTGCCGAAACAAACCTTACAATTCTCTCACACCCGCCGGGAAAAACGAAGCAAACAATCTCAAGCCAAGGCGCTAAGACGCAAAGCAAAAACATATCGAGCTTTGAGCCTTGCTTTGCGGGCCTTTGCGCCGCCGCGCCTTTGCGTGAGTATATTTTTCCTCCAAACTTACAGCGGTTATTTGCCGATTCACTTCTCGATTTGTGCCGTCATGGCCATTCCCTGGTCTGGAGTTTTAATCCAAACCGTGTTGTTGATCTCGTCGTACGCCCATCCCTCAACCGCTTGATCCAGATCGGCTACGGCGCGCAGAGCATTGACCCGCTTGCCGCCAATTTCCACGTTATGGGGAGAGTTGCGCTGGGAATGGACCTTGAACATCAGCGAGCGGGCCGAGGGCTTGTATGTCCCGGTGGGTGAAGAAATTGTGATGTTGAACTGTCCGCCACTCTCCGTTGCACTCACGCGCTCGTCCAAAGAAACGCCGCGCTGGTACTCGAAACTGAGCCCGTCGTCTTCGTAATATTCGCGAGACGATGAGCCATCGGGATAAATCTCAAATGTCAGGGGATTGATGGGAGCTTCGCTCGTGTACTGAACCAACTGTTGCGTAGGCACGATGGCGCCTCCGCGAACGAAGAGTGGAATCCGCTCCAGGGGTGCGTCAACCGTGATGTTGGTGGGGCCGGAGTAACGGCGGTCGGTCCAGAAGTCGTACCAAACACCGCGCGGCAAATAAACTTCACGCTGGGTGTGATTGCTCAACAGTACGGGAGCAACCAAAAGATCATCGCCAAAGAGAAACTCAGAATCCTGACCAACCGCGGCGGGATCGTCCGGGTAGTCCAGGAGCAGGGCGCGCATCACCGGCAAGCCGGTCTGGGCTGCATCATGATATGCGTTGTAGAGGTATGGCAGGAGGCGGTAGCGCAATTCAATGGACCGGCGATTGATCTCCTCGATTTTATTTCCGTACGACCACGGTTCCTGGTTCGGGTTTCCATACGCCGTGTGCGTGCGGCAATAGGGATAAAAGGCTCCCACCTCCAGCCATCGGGTATAGAGTTCGGGAGTAGCGCCGATGGCGAAGCCGCCGATGTCCGCCCCGGCTAGGGCAATGCCGGATAAACCCATGTTCATGATTTCCGGCAGGCTGATGGCCAGGTGTTCCCAGGTGCTGGAATTATCGCCGGTCCAAACAGCGGCATAGCGTTGGCCCCCGGCATAAGTGTCGCGAGTGATCACCAGCGGCCTTTCGTTCGGCCGCAACTTGAGCAGGCCGTCGCGAGTGCCCTCCGACATCAACATGCCGTAGACGTTGTGAATCTTGGCGTGCGGGCTGTTCAGGCCATTGTCGGAAAAGACTTCGTCCAAATCCATCGTCTTGGACGGCACTTCGAAAACGGAGGGCTCGTTCATGTCGTTCCAAATGCCCGACACTCCATCACTCAGCAGGCCTTTGTAAAGCGTGCCCCACCACGCGCGCACTTTGTCACTGCTAAAATCGGGAAACGCACTCTCTCCGGGCCAAACTTTGCCCACATAAATCTTGCCGTCCGGCTTCTTCACGAAATAGTCGCCGGCCACGCCCTCCTGATAGGCGCTGTAATTGGGGTCTACTTTAATGCCGGGGTCGACGATGGTAACCACATGAAACCCGCTCTGGCTGAGGTCAGAGAGGAGGCGCGCCGGGTCGGGGAAGCGCGTCTTGTCCCAGGTGAAGACGCGATACCCATCCATGTAATGAATGTCGAGGAAAAGCGCGTCGCAGGGAATATGGCGCTGGCGGAAATTATCAGCGATGAACCGCACCGTGCTTTCCGGATAGTAGCTGTACCGGCATTGGTGATACCCGATAGCCCATCGTGCGGGCAATGGCGAGCGCCCCACCAGCTCCGTGTAGCGGCCCAGGACTTTTTTCGGATCTGGTCCGTAGAAAAAATAGTAGTTGAGCTCGCCACCTTCCGCCCCAAACGAATACATGTCTGGGGATTCCACGCCCATGTCGAAAGAAGACCGGTAAGTATTGTCAAAAAATATCCCGTAGGCCTTGCCTTGGCGCAGACCGATAAAGAACGGAATGTCCTGGTAGAGAGGATCGGTGTTCGCGCCCCAGCCGTAGGCGTCGGTATTCCACATGACATAGGTGTGTCCGCGCTTGTCGAGCGTATCGCTTTTTTCGCCCAGGCCAAAATAATGTTCGTCCGCGGGCATCGATTTCCAGCTACGAACGCGGTCGCCATCGCGAGCCACGCCCAGATTCGCAGCGTCCCTGGAGATCAGTCGGCCTTCACGATCGTAAAATGCCAATCGGAAGGGCGAGAGTTGGACCCGAACCTCAATTTCAGAAGTTCTAATAATTCGCGATCCTTTGTCTCCAGCGAATTCCACTTTGGTCGCGGGCCAATCGGTTTTTGCGACCGCGTAGGAATAGTCGGGACCGTTTGATTTTCCGTTGGTCACGCGCACCCGAATGAGGTCAGGAGCAAGGACGGAGAGGGTCACCGTATTCTGCCCATCACTAAAAGCGACAGCGTTTCCCGAGGGTGGGGTGGCGGACATGTTTCCCAAACTTTTCCAGTCAGCGGCGACCGGCTGCGCCACAACGAATGCCAGGCAAATGACCTGTACAAACAACAAAAGCGTTTTCTTCATCAATGTTATTTTGCCTCTCATGGTAAGAAATGTTGGCGCCGGAATGGTGGGCCACGATCCATGGGCCTCCGCGACCGCGTGCATCGCCAAATACGCTCCGGGAATTCGCGTCACAGTTTGTGAAGTCGCCTTCGAAAAGTCAACCCAATTGTGACTTTCCGCCTGCTCGCATAAGATAAGCTTGGCGTGAACGCGAGCAGAGAAGCATCGAAACTAACGGTAGTGTCTTAAATTTCCCGGGAGCGCGGGCTGGGGCCCCAGGCATTGCTTTGGGGCTCGCCCGCAATCAAAAGAAAGACCGGGCGAGAGGCCCGCCCTCCCTGCGATGCAAATCCGGACACCATCGAATCAAGGGTGTCTTTGACTCTTGTGCCTGAGGTACTGCATTGGAAGTTGCATTCGACTTTTCGTCCCTCGTTGCTTTCAAATCGATCGTGTACACCTTCGGGGGACTGGTCCATCTCTTCCTGATGGTGCTCATCGTGGGTCAGCGGCGGTTGCGCCGGCTGGAGTGGGTGCTCTTCGCACTGATGGCGGCGCTGTTCATGTGGAACTCGGGAAATCTGCTGGCGCTTAATGTGGGATTAAACTTTGGCATCGGTCCTAACATTCTTTCCGCAGCCTCTCGATTGATCCCGTTCCTGGGATTGATCCTCACTCCGCCGTTGTTGGTTCACGTGCAGGAGGAATACGCGGCGCAATTTCGCCCTATGGGGTTTCCCCTGCGATTGCTCATGGCGCTTTTCTACTTGCCCCTGGCCGGTTTACCGTGGTTTTTGGGGATGCTGCTCAGCCAGCTTGATGTGGACCCCGTAATCTCGATTCGGCCTCTCGTGCGCCCCATCGTCGTGTGGATGATGAGCGCGCTTATGGTGAGCTCCGGATTCAGTCTGGACGCCGCCCGTCGTGTTTTGCCCGGGCCCCTCAAGCGATTTCACAATATCCTGGCGGGACTCCAAATGTTTTTGACAGCGGGCCTCGCGTGGGCTTACCTGCTTCATCCACTTCCTCCGATTGGACTGGGCGGGACATTTCCAACTCTCTTGATGCTGGTGGCGGTACTCGCAAGCATTTGGGTGGGCTATTCCATCCTCCGCTATCAATTTCTAGACCTTCGCGTGCAACGCAATCTTGTTTATTCCCTGGTCGTGATTTTTGCCCTGCTTATTTACCTGGACGGAATTCGCCGCCTGGGAGGGGTTCTCGAGTCGCACGACATTTTTCCCGCCGTGGCCACCGAATCAGTAATGATTTTTATCCTCGTGGTCCTGCTCGAGCCGGTCAAGAAACGGATCAATCGCGTTCTCCATTCCGCCTTTGTTTCGGAGTTCGAGCGCGTCCAAAAATTGTCGGACGAGATCCAGCATTTTGCCATGCGCTCGGGAGACATGGACTCCCTCAAAAAGTTTGTGGAGGATCGCGTTCCGGCGGAGCTGTCCGTGGAGAAAGTTGAACTGGAACAGGCAAGCCCTCATTGCCCTGTTGTGCCAGGCGCCGAGCTGAGCCAAGTGCGAGTTTTCCCCATCCGCCGCGGGACCAATATTATCGGGAACCTGTTTGTGACGCCCGTGACGTCCGATCTTTCCGGCGATCAATTCGGCGCGCTACAGATGTTGGCGGACCAATTGGCCGCCGCCCTGGAACTCTGCCAGCTGATTGCAGAGAAAGTTCAGCTTGAACGTAAATTGGCTGAAAAAGCTAAAATGGCCTTTCTGGGCGAAATGGCGGCGCGCATCGCCCACAACGTCAAGAATCCCCTGAGCTCGATGAAAACTGTGGTTCAACTTCTGGAGGAAGATGAGAGCCTGCCGGATCGAGTTCGAAAAGACTGCACGCTGGTGGCCAATGAAATCGACCGGCTGAATGCCAACATCTCCCAGGTCTTGCGTTATGCCAAGCCGGCCCGCGACATTGACCGGCCGGCAGATCTATCCGCCGTTGTGTTGCGCGTCATCACACTGATGCGCCCGGAAGCCGACCGCCGCGCGGTGCGCCTGCAATTCGATTCGGAAACCTTGCCGTGCCCGGTGCAAGGCGGGGAAGAGGCGGCGAGTGATATTGTTTCGAACCTGGTTGTGAATGCTCTTGAATCGAGCTTGCCAGGTGGAATAGTGCGGGTGGAAGTCTCGGCCCATCCGCGCACAACCAGATCGGCTGAACTCACCGTGGAAGATAATGGAAGGGGCATTTCGACGGATGTGAAGGAGAAAATATTTCAACCCTTCTTTACCACGCGCCCGGGCGGAACCGGACTGGGCCTTGCGATTGTCGCCCGCCGGGCGGAAGAGATCGGCGGGGCGGCCGAATGTTCAAGTCCGATCAATCCCGAAGGCGGAGCGCGCTTCGTGGTTCGATTTCGAACCGCGGGCTGACGCATGAGGAAGTTTTCTTTTAGGGAGGAAATCAAAATCGACAATCCAAAATCAAAAATCATACTGGTTGTGGATGATGACGCAACGGCGCGCTATGGAGTGCGGCGCGCCTTAGAAGAAAAATATCAGGTCGTGGAAGCGGAGAGCGCTGCGGCCGCGCGCCGCATGCTGGCCTCGGAAAATCCGCACCTGCTGCTTTTGGATATTGAGATGCCGGAAGAATCCGGCCTTTCGTTTCTCCAGGAGCTGAAGGCAAAAGAGAATTCCCCAGCCGTCATCATGATCACGGCCTACGGTTCGGAGAAAGTCGCCGTGGAGGCGATGAAGGCCGGGGCCTATGACTATCTCCCCAAGCCGTTTGAAGTGGATGAACTGCGGATGGTGGTGGCCAAAGCTCTCGATCACCTTGATTTGCGCGAAGAAAACCAGTGGTTGAAGCGGCGGCTGGTGGCGGAGGGCCAATTCGGCGCCATGATAGGTTCGAGTCCTGCCATGCGCCAGCTTTTCGAACTGGCGGAACGCGTGGCATCCGCGGATGTCACCGTGTTGATTGAGGGCGAGAGTGGGACGGGCAAGGAGCTGATGGCGCACGAAATTCATCGGCGGTCGAATCGAGGATCAAAACCCTTTGTTGCCTTGAACTGCGCGGCATTGCCCGAGCACTTGATTGAGAGCGAACTTTTTGGCTATGAGAAAGGAGCTTTCACCGGCGCCACATCACAGAAAAAAGGGAAATTCGAATTGGCGAACCGGGGGACGCTTTTTCTCGACGAAGTGGGCGACATGTCCCTGACCACGCAGGCGAAATTGCTGCGCGTGCTGGAGGCGCGAAAGGTCGAGCGCTTGGGCGGGACCGCATCAATTGATGTGGATGTGCGCATTCTGAGCGCCACCAACAAGGATTTGGCGGCGGAAATCACAAAACAAACTTTTCGGGATGACCTCTATTATCGCTTGCGTGTGGTACTGCTAAAATTGCCCGCCTTGCGCGAGCACAAAGAAGATATCCCAATTCTGATCCAGGAATTCTGCCGCATGTTGGGCGAAAAGCACGGCCGGGCGCCCATTTCTATTTCCCGTCCCGCGCAGGACCGTTTGGTTGCCGCCGAATGGAAGGGCAACGTGCGCCAGCTCAAGCACGCTTTGGAAAGCGCGATTGTGATGAGCGAAGGAAACGAACTCCAACTAAGCGATTTTGTGGAGAACTCCATTGTGCCTTCAGCCGGAGGGACGGCGGGCGGAACGTCGCCGCGTGCCGGCGAGCCGCTGATGGCGGCCCTTCTCAAAACCAGCGACTTTCGAAAAGCGAAAGAGCAATTTGAAATAGCTTATATCACCGCGCAGTTACGCGCCAACGGAGGCAACATCACCCGCACCGCCGCCGCCATCGGCCTGCACCGCCAGAGCCTTCAGCAAAAAGTTCGTGAGCTGGGTATAGAGATTGAGCGTGAATGACTTAAATGATTTGTTAGGGGGGAGCCAGAACACCCAATCTCCGCTGGGTGCCCATAAGAAGCCGTTGGGAACTTATGCGAATTCTCACACATTCTTCTGTGGCTAATGCTGGCACCCGCGGTTTTCCCTCCCGGTTAAGCTTATCCACCCGCAAGTCGAGGGATTGTGGTATTACGATTTTCAAATGATCCCGCCCCGGCATTATTCGCTTCGATGGGCTGTGACAGTCACGAAACTGTCATACGCCCCAGTGCGCGAGTATTTCTCCTCAATTAGTCTCTAACTCACCAAGCCGGACGAAGGCCTGGGGAAAGCTCAACAGGTCCAAAGACTCTGGACGGATGAAATTCCGGTTGCATCGAAAGCAGTTATTCCAGGCGGAGATAATTCCGCGAGTTGTTAAATGGAGGAAATATGAGCGCACCTCAAGTTCAGTCGAAAAAAATGGTAATTCATTTCGTTCTCACTGTAGTGGGAATGACAGGGATTGCAGGTCTTTTTCTGCCGTTCGTTTATGGGGTCTCGCCGTTGGCAGCCGCTTTTCAAGAGCACATGTGGCTGCTTGCCCTTCGTTTTTCCTCGCACCCCTGGCCTTTGCCGGATCAATTCGTTGGAACATGTCGGGTTCCTTTTCGCACCTCGAAAGAGCAATAGCGTACGTGCTTAGCGCGGCAATGGTCGCTTCAACAGTCCACTTGTATATGAGCAGCGAGGGCTGGCCTGAAGGCATTCAAGACTGGCTGTCCTTTGTCGTGCCGCCGGTGACTCTGTTTCTTGGCGCCTATTTTCTGATTAAGAATTCGAGAAGTTTGGTGTCCAGGGAGTTCAACCTTGTGCTGGCCATGGAAATCGCTTACCTTTCCAATGGATTACTGTGCCTTATAACCTTTTTTGGAGAATGGCAGGTGGGCGCATACTTTGCCTTGGTTGCAGTCAGCGCCTTCATAGTTCAGATCGCCTTGGTGTCTGTCCAACAAGCCAGGTTTGGATCGCAGGTGAATGCCTGAGTGAACCGAGAGTCCCATGCTAGGACCGCTGCCGGGCCGAGGAAGCAGGTTGAAAAAAACTTGGAATCGGCCAGGATAAGGCCGCTCGTCGCCCAGCCCTACGTTGCCTATAAAGACGGCCAGAGCGATTCCCAAATTTTGAATTCGGTATGGTAGCCGGCTTCTTCAGCGCGCGTATGCACGCGCCCGGAGGCGACATCGAGGGTTTCCTGAAAAATCTTCTCGCCCACTTCTTCGATAGTCGATTTCTTTTCCAGGATCGTTCCCGCGTCGATGTCAATGTCACCGTTCATTCTTGCCAGCGGGGAATTGGATCCTATTTTCATCACCGGGCCGAGGGCGCAACCAATTCCGGTGCCGCGGCCGGTGGTAAACAGGGCCACCTGCGCTCCACTCAAAAAAAGCGCGGGAGTTGAAATCTGGTCGTAGCCCGGAGTGTAGAGGACGTAAAGACCTTTCCGTTCGCCGAGCCACTCGCCGTATTCCACCAAGTCTTCCACGATGGACGTTCCGCCCTTGGCCTTCACTCCACTCGATTTCAGGAAAATATTATAGAGGCCGCCCTTGATGTTGCCTGGCGACGGGTTGTCGCGAAAGTCTGCGCCGAATGAATGGACGTATTTTTCATATCGCTTCAGGGCCTGGGTTAATTTGCGCCCTACTTTGCGGGTACGGGCGCGCTGGGCCAAGTCCACCATGGCGGCCCCTTGCAGTTCCGGAATCTCGGGGAGCAGAACGGCGGCGCCCGCTTTCACAAATTTATCCGCCGCCACGCCCACGGCAGGGTTCGCTGTGACGCCCGACCATCGGTCAGAGCCGCCGCACTTGGTGCCCACAATCAATTTGGAAATGGAAACGGGCTGGCGGCCAAATTGGTTGGCATAGTGAAGTTGTTTTTCGACAATCTCTAAGCCTCGGTCCACCGTCTTGCGGCTGCCGCCTGAAAGTTGAATGACCAGGTTCACGACCCGCCGATTGAAATCGGGAACGGCGTTTTGAAAGATGGGCGCCGAACATTCAACGCAGGTTTTCCCGCACCCCAGGTCGATATAGATGGCCGAGCCAAGGTTGGGATGACGGAGGCTGTCCGCCAGGAGCAGGTTGAGCAGATCCACGGCGCTGCCGTCCGGCATTCCGCAGCCGGACTCCTGCGAAATGGGAACCACGCCGTCCACGTTGGGAAATTTCTCACGTGAATATATTTCCCGCATGGCACGCGAGGCGATTTCGTGGGCTTCAGTGGAGGAGCACATGCCGGAGGTAACAATCCCCACATAGTTCCGCGTGCCCACCGTGCCGTCCGGGCGAATAAAGCCGTTGAAGGTCAGCGCGGCGAGCTTCGGGTCAGGCGCAGACCGCGTGCGATTATCCCTGTAGCGCACAGAAAGGCGCGGCAAGCGGTCCTCAAGATTTGAATCGTCAATGGGATCGCCGGGTGAAACCGCGCGCGACGCCAAGCCAATGGGATCGCCGAGCGTGATATAAGCGTGGCCTTTGCGAATTTGCTTGATGGCAAAACTTTGTCCACGCAGGATGCGGCCCGAAATGGTAAAGGACTCGCTGTTGTATTGAATAAGGGCGCCATTTTCGATGAAGTCCGCCGTGACCACAGCGATGTTGTCTTTTTCCGGGCGAATGATGATGGCTACGTCTTCGAGCGTGGTGGAATTCATTTCTGACTTTGCACCTTGCGACGAAATCTAACTGTGCTGTCCCTGGCGCCGCCGCTTGCGCAATTCGTCCCCGGATACCGCGAGGACGATGACCACTCCAATCAAGACCTGCTGCCAGAAGGGCGAAATCCCGAGCAGGTTGCTGCCGTTCGAGATCAGGCCCATTAAGAACGCGCCGGCGATCGTTCCGGTCACTGTCCCTTCGCCACCGGAGAGGCTGGCGCCGCCAATCACCACCGCGGCGATCACCGATAACTCGTACCCTTGCCCGGCGGTGGGCTGGCCGGTCATGAGCCGGGAAGATTCAATCATCCCCGCCAGTCCGGTGAGCGCGCCGCAAAAGCAATACAGCACGATCAGATAAAAACGAATGGGAACGCCGGCATATCGCGCCGCTTCCATATTACTCCCGATGGCGTAGGCATAGCGTCCCAGACGAGTGTACTTCAAAATAAAACCAGTGAGCAATGCCAGGGAAACAAGGATGGCCAGCGGCACGGGCACGACTCGAAGCACGGTGCCGTCACCCAGGAATCCAAAACTGTCCGGCATTCGGACCACGGGCATGCCATTGGTGATCACGAGAGTGAGGCCGCGAGCGGCTCCCATGGTGCCGAGGGTGGCGATGAACGGGCTCACCTTGAGTAGCGTGATCAGCAGGGAATTGATCAGCCCCCACGTCACGCCCGCCAGCATGGCTCCGAAAATACTCGGAAGCAGCGGGACATTGGCCTGCAGCAGCATCGTGCCGCAAATTCCGGCAAACGCCATCACCGAGCCTACGGAGAGATCGATGCCGCCCGAGATCATGATGAGCGTCATCCCCAGGGCAATAATGTTGATCACCGCGGTCTGCCGCGCCACGCTGGATAGATTTTGTACAGTCAGAAAATAAGGGGAGGCGAAGGAGAGCGCGATGAACAATATGGTGACGCTGGCGAAAGGAAGCACGCGCTCCAGCCAATCGCGGCTTGTGCTTTGCTCGCTGGTGGAGTGGGAATCCGTTTTCATTGCAAGGTCGGGGAAATCGTTGCTCATAGAGAAAGGAATTTCAAATGGCAAATGTGAAATGGCAAATGGCAAATGTTAAAAAGACCCCAAATCGAATTAACAGCATCTTGATGCCTTTTGTCTTATACATTTGAAAATTGCCATACCCCATTTGCCATTTGCCATTCTTTTCGCACTATACTTCCGAAAGTGTCGCCCACCGCATTATCTCTTCCTGGTTCGTCTCCGCGGTAACCAGTTCCTTCACCATTCGACCATTTCGCATCACGAGCACCCTGTCAGTCATCCCGAGGATTTCAGGAAGCTCGGAGGATACCATCAAGATTGCGGCTCCCGACTGGGCAAGTTCGTTTATTAGACGATAAATTTCACTTTTTGCGCCCACATCGACTCCCCGGGTGGGCTCGTCAAACAGAAAAATGCGTGCCTGCCGATAGAGCCATTTGGCCAGAACCACTTTTTGCTGATTCCCTCCGCTCAGTCTTTCCACTCTCTGGGTTGTGGATGAAGCGCGGATGCCCAGGCGTTGGCGGTATTCCTCGCCCACGCGTGCTTCCATATTGAGGTCGAGGCGCCCTTGGCGGAGCAGGGCGCTGAGGTTGGCAATGGTAATATTGTGGCGTAGTGCGAGCTTGCCCGCCAGGCCGGTGCGCTTTCGGTCTTCGGTTAAGAGGGCCATGCCGCAGCGAATGGCATCCTGCGGAGTGCGAATGCGCACGGCCGCACCTTCAATAAAGATGCGGCCCTTGTCGGCGGGTGTTGCGCCGAAAATTGTTTCGGCCACCTCCGTCCTTCCCGCCCCCACCAATCCCGCCAGACCGACAATTTCTCCACGCGATATCGAAAAAGTCACGCCCTCGAATTTGTTTTTGTGACCGAGGTCTTCCACGGCGAGTAGAGCTTGCCCCATTTGGGCGGTGCGCGCTGGATAGAAGTCTTTCAACTCGCGGCCTACCATGGCTCGGATCAGCTCGCCGAAATTACCCGATGGCATCGGACCCTCGTGCACGGTTTCGCCGTCGCGCAGAACCGTAACGCGATCCGCGATCTGGGCCAGTTCTTCCAAACGATGGGTGACGAAGACCACTGCCGTCCCCTGCGTTTTCAATTGACGGACCACCCGGAACAAATCCTCGACTTCATGGACGGAGAGCGACGAAGTCGGTTCGTCCATGATCACCAAACGTTGAGTGCGCACGACCGCGCGGGCAATTTCCACCAGCTGGCGTTGGGCAGGGCTGAGGAATCGAACGATTGTCCGCGGGTTGAGGTTGAACCCAAGCAGGTCGAGGGAAGCTTTTGCGTCCGCCATTTCCCGCTGGCGGTCCACCAAGCCCGGCAGTGCTCGCAGCCGGGGCTCGTGGCCCAGGAAAATGTTTTCAGCCACGCTCAAATGGGGCGCAAGGTTCAGCTCTTGGTGAATCATTGTGATGCCCAGTCCCTCCGCCTGCCCGCGATTGGCCAGGGACGCGGTTTGCCCGAGCCATGTCACTTCACCGTCGTCGCGCTGGGTTTCCCCTCCCAGAATTTTCATCAAGGTGGATTTTCCAGCACCGTTTTCGCCAACCAAGCCATGAATCTCGCCGGGTTCGATGCGCAGATGGGCGCCTTTGAGGACGGTGACTCCAGCGTACGATTTTCGTATGCCTCGCAGTTCGACCAAGGGCGGGGATTGGACTGTGGGAATGCTATCGAGGGCAGCGTCTGTCATGCGGGGGCTATGGTTTCGAGCCTTTCAGGTAGCGCTCGATATCCGGGCTCAACAATTGCTGCATTTTGGGGTCGTTCATATTGTCGTGCGTGACGAGTACAGGGGGGAGAGCAATCGTCTTCGCAACACTCGCCCCGGCGTGATGGTCCAGAAGGCTTTTCATGCCTTCGTACCCGATTCGAAACGGATCCTGGAGGACGAGAGAATCGATAACTCCGGCGCGAAGGTCATCATTCAGGCTGGGCGAGCTGTCAAAGCCCACCAGTTTTACCTTACCCGTAAGCCCGCGTGCTTTGATGGCCTGGGCGGCGCCAATGCTGCTTGATTCGTTGGAGGCGAACATTCCGTCCAGCCCGGGGTGCGCGGTGAGAATATCTTCGCTCGCGGCGAGCGACCGGGCGCGGTCGGACATGCCGTATTGCGAGGCCACCAGCTTTACATTTGGAAATTCCTTTGCCAGCGTCTCGGTGAAGCCTTGCTCGCGCGCCAAAGTTGAAGCACCGCCGGGCACCACGGCGATCATGGCCACGTTGCCCTTGCCGTGAAGAATTTCAGCGAGGCGCGTTGCGGCCATCACGCCGCCGCCGTAATTATCCGTGGCCACAAAGGAAACGTATTCATCGCTATTTGCCGCCGAGTCGAAAATCGAAAGCGGAATGCCGGCTTGCCCGGCCCGATGGATAGCGGGGACCAATGCGTCTCGATCGGTTGGGGCAAGCAGGATGCCGTCCACATGACGATTAATAAAATCATCTGTGATGGCGATTTGCCGGGAGTAGTCCGTCTCCATGGCCGGTCCATTCCAGTCGATATCCACTCCCGCTTCGGCGGCGGCGGAGGCCGCTCCCGCATGCACGGTCTGCCAAAAGATGTGGGCCTGGCCCTTGGGGATCACGGCATAAAGGGGACGAGTCCGCCGATTGCATGCGGGCGTAAATGCCAGCAGAGCGGGAAGCGCCACGAAAAGAGCCAGAGCGAATTTTGTATACTTAACTTTCCCCATGAATATGAATTGACCAGAGAAAAACTTAAGTTTTTGCTTTACTTTTTCTGCCTTCTGCCTACTGCTTTTTGCCTTTTGCCTACTGCCCTCTGCCTACTGAAGCACCAGCTCTCCTTTGATATATTCAGCCCGCTGGAAATCGCGCTCAAAGGCCAGGTGAATGTCTTCCAGCGCCGTATAACGATGGGTGACAAAAGGCTGTACTCTGATTTTGCCCGAACTCACAAGCTCCAGCGCGCGGCGGAAAGTGGCCGGCCTGCCATCCGCTTCAAAGCCGCCGGAGGCGCCCGCCGAAGCCACCAGGGTTGGTTCGAGGAATAAAACGTTGCCCAACAATCCGATGTCGCGCCCGTTATGTCCGTGGCCGTAGAGGAGCACGGTAGCCTGTTTGCGAAGGAGGCTTGGCATTTGCTCGAAAATAATCGAGTTGCCGCAAGACTCGATCAGATAGTGAATCCGCTCGCCGTGGGTCCTGTCCTGAACTGCCTGAGGCAGATCTTCCTCTGCCACGTTAATTGGAGTTCCGCCGAAGTCGCGCGCGAAGTCCAGATTTTTTTGCCGCACATCGCTAATCAGGATCAGGCCTTCAAACCGCGTCACACTTCGCAAGTATTGAAGAAAAAGCAGGCCCGCCGGCCCGGCGCCGCAGATCAAAATATTTTGGATTGGGCTCTGGCCAGCGAATGAATAGCGGGCGCCGGCGCTTTCTGCCCGCTCGCTGGAATGAACTATGCAGCCCAGGGGTTCAACCAGCGCGCCATGCTCCGTGGGCAGTGCGTCCGGCAGCTTCAAACAGTTTACGGCGGGCATGGCAATATATTCGGCCAGTGCCCCCTGCAACCCGGTAATGCCATGTTCGCGGTAGTGCTCGCATTGGTGGGAGTCCCCGGTGACGCAATAAGAACACAGGGGCCATTTCTCCTGGCTGAAACAATTTCGGCCCTCGTCGCACAACACGCGGTCGCCCACCTCGAGGTCAGTCACGGTTTTGCCCACATCGATAACTCTGCCCGAAAATTCATGGCCGAGAATCTGCGGCTGTTCGGCGAGAGGAATGATGCGGCCGCGCGCGTCCAAATTATAGTTCCCGCGTCCACGGAAGATGTGAAGGTCAGTGCCGCACACACCCACGGCCTGCACCTGGATCATCACCTCGTTGCGCGCCAGGGCGGGGTCCGGGATGCGCCGCACGACCATCTTTTGAACGTCCTCAAGAATCGCGGCTTTCATTTTTTGCCCAGCGGGCCTGTCAAGGGAACGGCATCAGGGATGTTGGTGATATTTGCCCAACGCGGACGCTCCCAAAGGCAGTCACTCCCGCGAAAGCTGGAATCCATTTTCACAAATCATTGGAAACGCGATCGGCCTGGCGGTATTGGATTCGCGCACCCCCGCCTTTGCGGAGGACAATCTTCGCTGTAATGACCTGCCGGGTGGCGGGGTTCGCAATGATGCCAGGTTCAAATGCCACCCAAACCGAATCAGACGATATTGCTCCCCACCTACTCCCGATTCCCTACTCCCTACTTCCTACTCCTTACTCTCTTTCCCCACTCACGTTTCCAAATCGTCGGTCGAAAGGGTGCCGGCATCGCGGAGCCTTTCGAAAATTTGCCGCGTCTCTCGAATGCCCTGTGCCAGTTGAGTGTTCGGCACATCGCCAAGGTCGCGCACCAGGGCGCTGTTGTCCAAATCGAATGCAATGGGAAGAGCGGGCCCCGCGGCCGTGATGTGTCCTCGCGCCCCGGGTGAGTCTTCATCAAGCGCGCTGATAAATTCGGTCATTTGGATTGCGGTCCCGCGCAAGGTGTAAACGAGAGATCCCGGTAGATCGGAATCAGCGCAGCGCAGGAAAATTTGCGCGGTATCGTTCACGTACTGAAGGTCCAGTCCACCGGTAAACCGAATAGTGTAATCCCGGCCCAGCACGGCGGCTTTTATGGCCTTGGTGGGTCCCGAGGTCACTCCCACGTCGCGCCCGACGCCATAAACCGCCCAGGGCCGCAGTCCGACGCTTGAAATGCCGTCATTCAAAAAATAAACGCGGGCGTTTCCTTCGTTACACTGTTTGAAAACGCCGTAATGCGTGCCTGGTTCGAGAGGAGCGCCTTCTGGAACCATGGCCGCCCCGTAGAATTCTTCCGGTCCAAAAACGGCCGCCGAGCTTGCATAAACGATCCGCTTGACCAGGTCTTTCCTCTTCCGGGCCACTTCAAAAACGTTGAGCGTCCCCAGGACATTTGTTTGAGCGCCCATGCGCGGATTGGCGGCGCAAACCGGCACCTGGACTGCCGCCAGATGGATGAGGTGAGTGATGCCGTGGTCTGAAACGGCACGGTCGAGTTCTTCAAAATGAGTGACGTCACCCAAAACGAATGAGATAAGACCTAGTTGATCGGGGGTCAAGAGTGCGCGCAGGCGGTGCGACTCGCGATCGAGGTCAAAGATCCACGGGCGATCGCCGCGCGCAATCAGACTCTTCACAATCCAGGCGCCGATAAACCCTTTGGCCCCGGTAAGGAGGTACCGCCGCTCGCCGGCCGGCGAAACTTTAGCCATTTCCATATATGGGCATTATATGGGTAGAGGTGTTTGTGTCAACGAAAGAGAAAGGCGGGTGATGCCATTTCGTTATCTTAGATTGTAAGTAGATTATTGCGTTGCCTGCGGCAGGTGACTTTTTGGGTCACGTGCATTCATGGAGCCAAGATCGTGAGGCTATAAGTCAAAACGCCGGTGTTCTTTGCCGAGTCAGTCACCTGGACGGCAAACGAATAGACGGCACTGTCCACAGGAGTTCCGCCCAATGTTCCAGTTGATGAAAGTGTCATTCCCGGTGGAAGCTTACCTTTGACGATTGACCATGTAAGAGGAGGCCTTCCGCCCGAAGCAGCCAAAACTATTGGTTGATAGGGAGTGCCGGCGGTCCCGTTGGGGAGAGTTTGGGTGGCGATGCTGAGCCCGGAGGGAAGATCGATCTGCAGGCTGTAGGTCCTGGTGGCGACCAGGCTGGTTGCATCACTTACCCTAATCACAAGCAAATATGATCCGGGGGAGGCAATGGTTCCGCTCAATGCGCCGGAAGCGGAGAGCGTCAGTCCGGACAGAAGTGGAACACTGCTCCAGTTGTAGGGCGGAGTACCACCCGCAGCTGCCAGTGGTGTGCTGTAAAGCGCCCCCGCCGTGCCGTTGGGTAGCGATGGCGTGGTGATGGTAATTCCAGCCGGGGCGCTGATGACAAAATAGACTGTGTTCGACGCGCCGGAAGGATTGGTGATTTGGATTGATGCCTGGCCGGCAGCGGCAAGGTCTGAGGCTGCTACCGTCATTTGCAACTGATTGCTGTTGATGAATGCCAAAGACCTCCGCAACCCGTTCCAAAGCACGGCGTCGCCCGGAGCGAAGTTCGACCCTCTTACTGTGATGGAAAGGCCCGCCTCTCCCGCAACCGTGGCCGCGGGAGAGATCGAACTGATAACCGGTTTTTGTGGATACGCCACAGACGACGTCGCGAATAGAAATGCAGCGAGTAGTACGCCGTCCGTTCCCCTTGTTTTTTGCATGGCTCCGCCGCTGAAGGAATTGCATCCTTGAATTCGCAGTTCCAGGTCTTGCGAATCCTATGGGCAAAACTACGGCGTAACGATGGTCAAACTATACGTATACGAGGCCGACGCGTCGGAGGAGTCCAGTACGTGCACCGTAAAAGAATAAGACCCTGAGCCTGTGGGGGTTCCCTTAAACAGCCCGCCACCTCCCAATGTCATTCCAGGAGGCAAAGCACCGCTTTGGATGGTCCATGAATACGGTGACCTGCCTCCGGTTACCAGAAGGCTCCCTGAATACGCGATTCCGACGGTCCCATTGGTTAGCGAGGTGGTTGTGATCTTTAGAGAAGAAATGGCCGGGGCGGGAGCAGTGGTGCTGCCCGAAGTTGCGGTTGAATTAGTGGGGTCCGCTGTGGTCGTGGACAATCCCTTTACGACCGTGAGTGTGAGAGTTTCTTTTGCGCTCGCTCCTGCTGCGTCTGTAAGCAGAAAGTTAATCGAATATGTTCCCGCCGTAGTGGGAATTCCTTTTAGCATTCCACCCGTGCCCAGCGATATCCCGGCGGGAAGTGTGCTGGTCGCTTTCCAGGTGTAAGGCGCAATCCCGCCTGTTGCTGCCAGAGGGCTGCTGTAGGCGTTCCCCACGATCGCATTGGGGAGAGAAAACGTCGAAACCGAGACTGCCTTGGAATTGATCGCGGTGCACAAGACTACCAAAGTGCCTGCAAGGATCATGTTCAACTTTGTTTTATACATGGTTCCTCCTTAACTTCATGGCGAGAGTTGTAATCCCACCCAATGATTTAGTGTTGCCGCCACGACTGTACCGGTTCACTTGACTAATCATCCATAACCTCTATTTCGTTTCTGGCGACAACAAGTCACGCATTTTTTCGTCGAGGGAAGTGTAGGGCATGGTGCCCACGAGTAGCGTGCCCTCGATGCCAGACTTGTCGGTCTTGCCTAGAACAAAGGATGGAGTTCCCGAGATCCCCAGGGTCTGTGCTTCCGCAATTTCTTTGTTGATTTGGGGGAGGAACTCTTGCTTGTCCATGCAGGTCCGGAATCGCGGCATATCCAAACCCAGTTGCCGGCCATAATCCAGGATGGCGTCCGGCTCGAGCTGATTGGGATGCTTGGCCAGAACATCCCGAATTTCCCAATACTTCCCCTGTTCTCCGCCGCACCAAGCGGCTTGCGCCGCTGGCAGGGCATGAGTATGGAAATCCAAAGGAAGGTCGCGAGCAACAAACCGAAGTTTGCCCGTATCGATGTAGTTTTTCCGCAGCTCCTGGAAAGTCTTGGCCTGGAACTGCTCACAAAATGGGCATTGATAATCTGAAAACTCCACGAGTGTCAGGGGCGCATCCAGTCGCCCCAGAGAATATCCTCCCTCCGAAAGTTTCACGCGGACCGGCGGAGGCGCAGGATTGGCCCCGATCGTCCCCGCTTTCTGTTGGTCTGCCAGGAGCAGGTGAATTTGCTTTAGTTCGTTAAGGATGGCATCTGCTTGCTCTTTGGTAATTGCAGTCTGGTTCTTTGCCCGGTCTTTCGCGCTGGCGGGACTCACCGTAGCCAGGCTGAGCAAGAGAATCCCCAGCCAAAAGCCCCGATATTGCTGATTCATTTTCCCTCCTAATTTGGCAGGCCGCGATTTCTGGCCTGCACGCCCCTGAGATAGCAGCGAATCGAGAGGCCAAACTACGTTTCTGCTGCGTCTCAGGAGCGCCCATGGGCCCGGCTATATTTACAGCGGCCTTGCCGTTCCGGAACGCGCATTCGAAAAAAACGAGCCGGGAATAAAAACTACGGCGTGGCGCTGCACAGCCCGCTCTTGCAAATGTTACTGGCACATTGATCATTGGCAGTACATGCGATTCCGTTTACCTTTTTGGGCGCGCAGTATCCGGAGGCGCAGTAACTGGTGGAGATGCAGTTGGCGTCCGACGAGCAGGGGGTATTGGCACATTGCCCGTTCATGCATGCCTGGCCAGCGGCGCAGCCACGTCCACATTGGCCGCAATTACTGGGGTCGGTCATAAGGTTGCTGCAACCCGACGGGCAGATCGTCAATCCCACACAAGCGTTTGCCGGGGCGGCTATGACCACAGCATATGTGTAGGACACGAAGTGGGCGCCTGCATCCGTCACCTTGGCCGCAAAGGAATAATTCCCCGCTGTTGTAGGCGTCCCAGTGATCGCTCCCGAGGGCGCCAGGGTGAGGCCGGCGGGAAGGACGCTTCCCGATCCCAGCGACCAGGTGTATGGCGCCGTCCCGCCAGAAACTGTTAAAGTGGCGCCATACGCGGTGGTGGCTACTCCATTGGGAATGGTTGTGGTTGTAACGGCAAGACCAGGTGTAATGGTCATCGTGACACCCGGAACGTAAACGGAGACGTTGGCTGTCCCCGCCGCTGGAACCGACCCCGCCCCAATGATGGCCGTCAATGTCGAGCTATTCAAATAGGTTGTAGCGTGATGAACTCCGTTCCACGTTATTTGCGCATCGGCCGGGAAATTAGCGCCGGTTACGGTCAGCGTAAACGATTGCCCTGCCATGGCTGTGGTCGGTGAAATTGAAGTGATCACGGGAATACTAACCTGTGCCCCTGCAAACACCGGAATACTAACAATTGCAACTGCTACCAGAAGAAGGTGGAATTTTTTCATGGTCGCTCCTCAATGAAAGACACTTCCCCGTGTTTACGAAAGTCCTGTGTTGCCGGCTGTCGCGGGCCGGTTCACTTCGGGACTTGATCTTTAATCTTCCTCTTTGCTCGGATAGCCCTTGATTCTCGCGGGGCAATATTGCCCTACATCCGCGCAGTGTCAATCAAGACGGAGACGTGATGGTGTAAAGATGGTGTAAAGCTGCAACCTATTGAAATACAACAGCCTAGTACTTGACCCAGGTAATGATTCGCGTATACTCCTAGTCCACTAGGTCTGCAAAAGGAAGAAGTGCCCCGTCAAACCAACCAACCCGCTCTCATTGAGCTGGACTTAGACCGTTACGAGCTCCGGCGTGGGGGAATGCACGTCAATTTGGAGCGCATCCCCATGGAGTTGCTCATCCTGTTGGTTAAGAAGCAGGGGGGATTGGCAACGCGTGACGAAATTGTGGAAGCTTTGTGGGGCAAAAATCCCTACCTGGATACCGAGCGAAACATCAACACTGCCATCAGTAAGGTTCGACTCGCCCTCCGTGACCAAAGCGACCAACCGCGGTTTGTAGAGACAGTGGTGGGGAAGGGGTATCGGTTCGTATTTCCATTTGACTCTAACTTCGTCGTCCGAGTTTCGCAGGCTGGAGGGCAACCAGTTCCACGAGTCGCGACTGCTCAACCCGGGCCGGAGTCTGTACCGGAGCCATCCTTGCCGGCTGCCGTCGATCCACCAACTCGAATGCCTCCGCCGTCCTCCAGTGCCAAAGGGGAGGCTAGCAATTTAGCGGACCTTGATGATACCTCAGCGGGAGGATCGAATCATGCCGAGGCTGCACGTAGGTCTGCCTCGGTCGCGGAGGAGCGCAGCCCGGTTTCCCACCGGCTAATAATTTACCTTGCTGTCGCGGGAGTTGGGATATTCGGACTTCTGTTCTTTGCTGTCCGAAGGCCGGTTCCGCCGCCCAAAGTAGAGGAATACACTCGCATCACGAATGGCGGCCGCAGAAAAATGGCCAGAATCGGCAATCTCTCCTTGCCGGTTCTCAGTGACGGACTTCGACTTTACTTCTCAGTGCCGGCGGCGGGAGGCAAGTTTAGCCTGGCCCAAGTGGCGACTGGCGGTGGGGAGGTTGGCACTCTGCCTTCGCCTCTTGACTCGCCTACGCCTCTCGCGATCTCGCGGGACTCTTCAAAGATTCTGCTGGCAAGCCCGTCACTTCTCATGAACGACCCCGTCTGGATTCAGCCGCTAATTGCCGGGTCCCCACGGCGGCTGGAAGACATTGCTGCCCTCAGCGCCAGTTGGTCTCCTGACGGAGAGCGAATCGCTTATGCCAATCTGAGTGGACTGTATTTGGCCCACGGAGATGGAACGGCTTCCCATTGCTTGCTGAAGATCGATCAACGTACCGGGCAGGAACCCTATTGGATTCGCTGGTCGCCGGATGGCGCGCGTTTGCGCTTTTCGCTCTACGATCCTAAGACAGACGTCCACTCACTCTGGGAGATTTCGGCTGATGGGAATAATCTGCGTCAATTATTCCAGGGCGAGTCCATGCCGGCTAATAAGTGTTGCGGTGATTGGACCGCGGACGGCAGATACTTTGTCTATGAAGCGTTGAAAGACGAGGGAAGCGAGATTTGGGCGATCCCAGAGGTCTCGGGCCTCTTCAGAAATGTCGGGTCAGCGCCAACTCAACTGACCGGAGGCCCTATCAGTTTTTCGGCGCCCATTGCCAGCAAGGATGGCAAGACTCTCTATGCCATGGGCGAAGAGCCCAGAGGTGAATTGGTACGATATGACCAGAAGAAACTCACTTTTAGCCCCTACCTTTCCGGAATTTCAGCATCGGGAGCGGATTTTTCCAAAGACGGGAAGTGGGCCACTTACGTGTCATATCCTGGTCAAACACTTTGGCGAAGCCGGGCGGATGGAAGCGAATCCGTACAGCTCACTTTTCCTCCGATGAGAGTCTTCCTTCCTCGCTGGTCGCCTGATGGTAAACAAATTGCCTTCCACGCCCGGATACCCGGCCAACCCTATAAAATCTACCTGGTTTCATCGGGAGGAGGCACGCCTCAACAGGTAATGCCCGGAACCCGCCACGAGATCGACCCGAACTGGTCTCCTGACGGCGGTTCACTGGTATTTGAGCAATCGTCGTGGGAGGAACGAGGGGCAGCCCGCGAAACCACCATTCTGATACTCAACCTCAAGACTCACCAAGTCGCGGCTTTACCGGACTCCCAGGGGTATGCCTCGCCGCGCTGGTCCCCGGATGGACGGTATATCGCCGCCATGCCGGATGATTCCAGTGGGCTGGTGCTCTTCGACCTGCGAAAGCACGAGCGCATTCGGTTAGCCAAATTGCATATCGGGTACCCGAACTGGTCTCATGACGGGGAATACATTTATTTTGACCGTTTTGAGGACCCCCCGGGAATCGGGCGGGTGCGGGTATCGGATCACAAGGTGGAGCAGGTGGTTGCTCTTGGTGATGACCAGCAGCTTTGGAGCCTGGACACGTGGACAGGGCTCGCCCCGGGCGATTCTCCGTTGTTGATGCACGATGTCAGCATTGAGGAAATTTACGCGCTTCGGTGGACGGCGCCATAAACATTCATACTCGTGAGCGCAGAGCCGGCCCGAACCGTCGATTGAGATTAACCTGAGTTGTGGCTCGGTTTGTTGTAGCGGTGCTTGGCGCCTGCTCGCCTCGGCGAGACCGCCAGAACTGTTTAATCAATAACGGTGGTCCCGCCCCGGCGGGGTAAACTCCAACCGCCGATTCAAGAGAATCAAACTGTACCACCACCTTGGCCTCGTATGATTTTGGAAGCGGGCGGCCTTGGTGTATGATCTCGCTCCGTGAATATCCTTCTCAATGAAGTTGAAGTTCGAGTGCTCGGTTCCCTCGTCGAAAAAGAGAGCACCACTCCCGATTACTATCCCCTCTCATTGAACGCGCTCATTAACGCCTGTAATCAGAAATCCAACCGCGATCCGGAAATGCATTTGGATGAAGAGACGGTCCGGGACGCCCTGCACAGCCTGAATGAGAAAAATCTGGCGGCTGCGGCGGGCGGCGCGGACAGCCGCGTGACCAAGTATGAGCACCGCCTTCAAGAAGTATTTAACTTCACGCGGCCCGAGACGGCCATCATGTGCGTTTTGATGTTGCGCGGCCCGCAGACTCCGGGTGAGCTGCGCGGACGATCCGAACGCATCTTCTCATTCGGCGACCTGAGCGAGGTGCACACCGCTTTACAACGCCTGATGAAGCGGGAGCCTCCTCTGGTGAAAGTTCTCCCGCGCCTGGCCGGCACCAAAGAGGCGAGGTATGCTCACCAGCTTTCCGGCGAGCAGGAGTCCTGGTTGCGCGAGCCGGCGGCGAACGAGGTGGGCGCGGAAAATTCCGCCGACAGCGAAAGGATTACACGACTGGAGACCGAGGTTGCCGGCATTAAGCAGCAGGTTTCGGATCTGCAAGCAAAGCTCGAGGAATTTCGCAAACAATTTGAATAGGGCAGAGGTTCTGCCCTCTCTACAAGGTTGCTATGTCCTTGTCCATGACTCGACGGCAATTAATGAATCTTGGAGTGCGCGCAGTTGCGGTGTCTGCCGCAGGCAAATTCGTAGTTATTGAATCCAACGCACAAAGCACCGCGAGCAGTTATGCCGGAGTTTTCACGCACCTCGATACTTTCATCGAGCAATACATGCGTGACATGAATTCACCCGGCATGACGCTAGTAATGGCGGATCGCGATGGGGTGCAGCGCGTCGCGACCTACGGATTCAGCGATGTGGACAGCAAGATCGGAGTCAGGCCGGATGAATTCTTTCAAATCGGCTCCATCAGCAAATCCTTTGTGGCCAACTGCCTCTTGCAACTTCGCCAGGAAGGGAAGCTCGACCTCAACAAACCGGTCACCGAGTATTTGCCTTGGTTCCGCATCGAGTCCGCCTTTGAGCCGATCACCGTACACCATTTACTGACCCACACTTCCGGCCTGCCCGGCAACTCGCCTCTCTTTCTCTCCGACCCTTCGCAAAAACATCGCGCCGCGTATGCTCCAGGGCAGATTTTCCATTATTGCAACATGGCCTATGTTGCGCTCGGGCATTTACTTTGGACGCTCGACAAGCGTCCCTTGCCTGATGTCCTTCGCAAGCGGATCTTTGAGCCGCTGGGCATGACCCAGAGCGAACCCTCGATTACCCTGGATATCCGCCCCAAAACGGCGCGCAATTATTGTGTCTTTCAAAATGACAGACCCTATTCTCGCCATGGCCGTATAAGTGAGGCTCCGGCGATCGTGCTCACCGATGGTTCGGGCTGCGTCTCCTCAACTCCGCGCGACATGGGATTGTACATCCAAATGATTGCCAATCACGGACAGGGGCCTGGTACGCGGCTGCTATCGGAGGAAAGCTTTGATCTATTCTCTAAGGCACACGTCAAGGCGGAGGAATTCGGTCCCACTGCCAGCTACGGCTACGGGATCGCAGTGGACACGCTCGATGGCCACCGGATTGTGCGCCACACGGGTGGCATGGTCTCCTTTGCTTCCGCGCTTCAGGTGGATATTGACGAAGGCGTGGGCGCGTTCGCATCCATCAATGCGATGCAGGGCTACCGGCCTAACCCGGTGGTGCAGTATTCCATCCAATTGATGCGTGCCGCGCGCGGAAAAAAACCACTGCCCTCGATGCCGCCATCTAATTCCCCGACCGAGATTGAAAACGCGGCCGATTATGCGGGGACCTATCAGTGCGACGACGGGCGAAAACTGGAATTGGTTGCTGAAAGCCAGCAGTTGTCATTGCTGCATGAAGGGAAACGAATAGCCCTCGAAGGATTGGGCACAGACACGTTTATTGTGGGGGATCCGGCGTTCGAGAGGTTCCCCCTGGTTTTTAGCCGGGCCGACGCCAAGGACCCTAAGAGTTCAGTTGTAGACGCGGGCTGGGGCAACGATTGGTACACCAACTCCAAATATAAAGGACCGGCGAAGTTAGAATTTCCCGCGGAGTGGAAGAGTTATCTCGGGCACTATCGCAACGAAAGCCCGTGGATTGGCAGTTTTCATATCGTCGTTCGCAAGGGCAAGCTGATGGCGGACGGAGTGGTGCCCCTCGAAGCGGGCGACGGTGGATTGTTTTATTTTCGCGACGAACCGCAGAGTCCGGAGTGGATTCGGTTTCATGACATCGTCAACGGCGTGGCCATGAGGCTGAAGTTTTCCGGAGAAGATATGTGGCGAGTGATGGCGGATTAGGCGAGTTGTGTCATTCGGAATTCGATTCATTTCTAGCCCCGCCGCGGTGAGTCATTCCCGCGAAGGCGAATCCAGTTATTCGTCCGCGCAATTCTAAGGATCTAAGGATTGGATTCGCCTTCGCGGGAATGACGCCGCGTGGAGCACCCGATTCGCGCAAATGACTCCGCTACCGACTGGACACATTGGTTGCGGTTTCATACTTGAATATATTAAGTCAGGTTTTCACTGGAATATAACAGACGGGCTCCGCTTAGAATTGTCCTTGAGTTTCTTGACGCCTCACGAGGCAGTCTGCAAAAGGAATTCCCGCATTTGTCCAATCCACCCCAGGCCCCCGTGCCGATGAAAGGAAATGCAACCCAGGCTCGCACCACAGGCGAGGGCGCCGGGCTGGCGCGCCGCCTGGGACTTTTTGACGCCACCATGATCGTGATGGGCGGCATCGTGGGTTCGGGCATATTCATCAACCCTTACGTGGTGGCCCGGCAAGTTCACACTCCGCTCATGATTCTGGGCGCCTGGACGGCGGGTGGAATCATCGCGCTGGGAGGAGCCTTTGTGTATGCGGAACTGACCGCCCTCCATCCGGACGTGGGCGGCCAGTATGCCTATTTTCGCGAGGCCTATCATCCCGGCGTGGCATTTATCTACGGCTGGGCGTTGCTGCTCGTCACCCAAACAGGCGGAATGGCCGCGGTGGCCGTAACCTTTGCACATTATTTTGTGGAATTAACCCGCGTCCCGCTCAGCGATGGCCTGCTGGCAGGGCTGGCGCTGGGGATCCTGACGCTCGTCAATTGCCTCGGGGTGAAGCAGGGCAGCGCAGTGCAAAGCACATTGATGGTGCTGAAGATTTTTGCCATTGCGGCGATGGTGGGGGCTGGATGGCTGCTGGTGCGCGGCCCGCATCTCGATCTTCACCCAATAATCGACCGCCCAATTTCCGTCGACCTGTTCGCTTCAATGGGCGCGGCCATGACGCCCGTGCTTTTTGCCTACGGCGGATGGCAGACTGCCTGTTTTATTGCCGGTGAGGTGATCGCCCCGGAGAAAAATATGCCGCGCGGCCTAGTGGTGGGTGTGGTGGGAGTCATTGTGCTTTACCTCTCGGTGAATTGGATCTGCGTGCGTGACCTTGGACCCCAGGGCCTCGCCTCCACCACCACGCCGGCCACGGCGGTGATGCGCCTGGCGCTGGGGGAGCGGGGCGCAATGCTGATTGCTGCTGGAATCGCGGTTTCCACCCTGGGGTTCCTCAGCCAATCCATCCTTACCGCGCCTCGGGTTTATTTTGCCATGGCGAAGGATGGAGTATTTTTCAAGAGTGTCGCCTGGATCCATCCGCGCACGCGCGTGCCCGTGGTGGCCATCGCTCTGCAAGGCGTGTGGGCCATGGTCATTGCGCTCACGGGACGATACGACCAAATTCTGAACTACGTGGTCTCCACCGATTTCATTTTCTTTGGGCTCACCGCCACCTGTCTTTTCGTGTTCCGGCGCCGTGAGGCCAGGGCGGCGGGCGTCTCGCGCGAGGGCGACTCCACTCATGCACGCCGATTGCCGCGCATGCCCGGCCATCCGGTCACAACTCTGCTCTTCATCGCGTCGTGCTGGCTGGTGGTGATTGGCACAATTTACAAGTATCCTGGCAACAGCGCCGTCGGACTCGGCATCGTCCTTGCCGGCATTCCGGTCTATTTCCTATGGGGACGTAAGGCTGCGGCGGCAAATGTTATTGCGGGCGGGAATTTAGGTAGTGGGTCAGTTTAGTGTAGCGCCGACCTTTAGGTCGGCAAGTCGATGAAAATCAAGATGCCGATCTAAAGCTCGGCTACACATGAGGGCAAACCGACCCACTACCGAATTTTGCCTCGCGCAGGAATCGGAAAATAATATAGTTACGAAAGGAATTATAGTAAAACCAACCATGAATCAAGCCGACTCGATCACCCGCCGCTCGCGCAACAAAATGAAGTCGGCTTATATGGAATGGGCCAAGACGCAAGCGGCAGCGCGCTACACTCTGGCCTCGAGCGGGGTGGCGTCTTTTCCGTTTGCTGATCTCATTGCCCTCAGCGGGCTCACATTGCAGGATTTGGAGTTGACCGGCCCAACAGGGTATGGCTTCGTGCCCCTTCAGCAGGCGCTGGCAAAAAAAGCGGGCGTGCCGCCGGAATGCGTAGTGGCGGCGGCTGGAACTTCAATGGCCAACCATCTGGCGATGGCCGCCTGCTTTGAGCCTGGCGACGAAGTGCTGATCGAATGGCCCACCTACGAATTATTGCTGACCACGGCGGAATATCTGGGCGCAAGAATCAATCGGTTCGCGCGGCGCTTTGAAGACGGCTTTCAAATTGATCCGAGGGAAGTCGAGCGCGCCTTGACTCCGCGCACGAAATTGATTGCGCTTACCAACCTTCACAATCCCAGCAGCACTCGGACGGACGAGGAAACGTTGCGCAAAATCGGCGAGTTGGCAAAGGGCGCTGACGCCCGCGTGTTGGTGGATGAGGTTTATCTCGAGGCATGCTACTCATCATCGTGGCGCTCCGCTTTCCATTTGGGCAAGGAATTCATCGCCACCAGCAGCCTTACCAAAGCTTACGGCTTGAGCGGATTGCGCTGCGGTTGGATACTTGCCGAACCCGACTTGGCTCGCGCCATGTGGCACTTGAACGATTTCTACGGCGTGAACGCTGCCAACCCGGCAGAGCGCCTGAGCGTGATTGCGCTGGCTCATCTGCCAAAAATTGCGGCTCGCTATCAAGCATTGCTCGAAACTAACCGGCCCATCGTCAATAAATTTCTCGATTCACGGCAGGACTTGGAAGTGGCAAAGCAGCCGTACGGAACTGTTCTTTTCCCAAGACTCAAGAAGGGAAGTGCGGACGCGCTTTGCCAACTGCTTCGCGAGAAGTACGAAACCAGCGTGGTCCCCGGGTCGTTTTTCGAAGCACCAGAGCACTTTCGAATGTACCTCACCGCAGAAACGCCAGTCCTGGAAGAAGGTCTAAAGCGACTGGGCTCGGCGCTTGATGAAATATCAGTCCATAGTTGAACCTTGCTACAAGCGTGCTTCAGCATGGGCGCCGCATCGAACGGTGATCGAAGCAACTACGATGCGCCTTACTCGTGTCTAAGCGCCACCATGGGGTCCACGCGCGCGGCGCGATGGGCAGGGAGATAACAGGCCACCAGCGACACTGCGAGTAGAAGCGCGGAGACGGCGACGAAGGTCAAGGGGTCATACGAGCTCACTCCCACCAAAAGACTTCTGAGCACGCGGGTGGCGGCCAGCGCTGCCAGAATTCCGATAATTACTCCAGAGCCGACCAGAAGAGCCGCTTGGCGAATGACAAGGCCGAAAATAGACTGTGCCTGCGCACCGAGCGCCATGCGAATGCCGATTTCGTGCCGTCGTTGGCTGGCTCCGTAGGAGACGACGCCGTATACGCCGACAACAGCCAGAAGCAGGCCCAGTGCACCCAGCGATCCTGCTAAACCGGCTGCCAATTTGAACAAAAAGAATCCATTGGCGCCGCTGAGTCCTTGTTCCATGGTCATTACATCGTAGACAGGCAGGTTGGGATCGAGTTCCCGAATCAGGCCTTGAGCCGCAATTTTCATCGACTGGGGAGGAACCTGCGTGCGCAATTGGAGAACGTGAATCGATTTGTAGTTTTGTGATTGGGGAACGTAGAAAAAACTCGTGGGTGTGTCCAGAAGACTTTGAACTTTTGCGTTGCGAACAACGCCTACCACGGTCACCATGATTCCCGAGGTGGCGGACTGGGTAGCTTTGTTGGGACCCTGGCTGCCTTGATACCTGAACCAGCGCCCAACCGGGTCCTGGTGCGGCCAAAGTTTTTCAGCCATGACCTTATTGATGATGGCAACCGGCGGTGAAGCGCTCGTATCCGCCTCTGTGAAGCTGCGTCCTTCGAGTATTTTCATTCGCATGGTCGAGAAATACTCCGGGCTTACGCAGTTGTAGCCTGCGCCGGGGGCGCGCTTGTCTTTTGATTGGAGCGCCTGTCCTTCAGGATAAATTGAGGTTCCGTCGCCGTAGTAGCCCAGCGGAATTGAAAACGCCAGGCTGGCAGATTCAACTCCGGGGAGCGCTTTGGAACGGCTGAGGAGTTCGCGGAAGAAGGCTTCCGAGCGGGCCTGGTCGTAACCCTGAAGTTTCGGGTCCATCACGATGTTCAAGACGTTGCGCGGGTCATAGCCAAGGTCAATGGACTCCGCTCCATAAAGGCTTCGAACGAAGAGTCCCGCAACCACCAGGAGAATCAATGAACCGGACACTTGAGCGATCACCAATCCATTGCGCAGCCAGTGCCGCCGGCTATCCCCAATCATGCCGCGGCCGCCTTCCCGCAAAGTATTATTCAGATTGGTGCGCGAAACGCGAAGCGCCGGGGCCAGCCCGGCGACAATTCCGGAAGTGAGCGCAATGGCGGAAACGTATCCGAAAACACGCCAGTCAAAACTGAAGGCAAGCCGCAACGCGAAATCACCGAGCGGCCTCAACCTGTCCAAGCCGTGGATAGCCCAATTGCCCACCAGCGCGCCGCCCGTCGTTCCCAAAATTGCGAGCATAATGCTCTCCGTCAGCATTTGCCGGATCAGTCGCATGCGGCTGGCGCCCATGGCGGACCGCACGGCAATTTCCTTTTCGCGTGCGGCCGCTCGGGCTAGCAGCAAATTGGCGACATTGAAGCATGCCACCAGCAGCACCATCCCCACCATCATTAGAAAGATGGTGGCTACAAAAGGCATTGAGTTTTCAACCGCAGGTTCAGGGCGGGCAAGCCGCTCGGGAATGACTCGGGGCACCTCGCCCTCGTCGCTCTCCGGATAGGCCTTGGCAAGGCGCTGGGCAATGACGGCAAGCGCCGCTTCCGCCTGTTTGCCCGTTATACCCGGCTTCAAGGTGGCCAGGACGCGAAGTTGCGTGTCTGCCCGGTCAGTATAAAAACTGTTATTTCCAGTAACCATCCCGTTAATGCCAATAGGCGCGTAGGCGTCCAATTCGACCAGCGCGTATGGGCCATTAAATTCCTTCGGCACCACGCCGATGAGGGTGACCAACTGCCCGTCCAGGGTCACGCTTTGGCCAATCACACTGGGGTCTCCCCCAAAACGATTCATCCAATAACTGTGTCCCAGCACCACCACCGGGCCGGTCTTTTGCAGGTCGCCTTCGCCAGGATTGATAAGCCGGCCGATCGCAGGTCGAAGTCCAAGCATGGTGAAGAAATTGCTTGGCACGTACGCCATCACAACGCGATCGGCATGGCCCTGATAGCCTATTCCGCCCATAGAGAGGTCGTAAAAAGTCATGTCCGTAAAAACGTCGGATTGCTTCTTGTAATCCAGGTAATCCAGGTAGGAGAGTTGGTTGGGATCATCTTCCCCGTGGTATTGAATACCCACCACCGTCAGCCGGTCGGAATCCTTTACCGGGAGAGGACGAAACATGAATACGTTACCCAAGCTGAAAATTGCTGTGTTGGCCCCAATGCCCAGCGCCAACGTCACTATGGCGATGATGGTGAATCCGGGATCCTTCGCCAGCATCCGCAACCCATATCGAACGTCCTGCCATAAACTCGCCATCAGTGGCCTCCAAATTACGAACTTTTCCACGGTCCCAACCGCACTTTCAGAAGATACGGTTGGGACCTGGAATTTGTTCCTTGGCACTTACAATTTAGATCAGACATCAGTGGACAGTAATGGTCACTGTTGCCGTGGTGCGGCCATACGCGTTTGTGGAATAGAGCGTGTAAGTGGTTGTAGCCGTTGGGAACACAATTATACTGGTTGACCGCACGGGGCCAACCACGGGTGAAATGATGTTGTAGAGTTGCCCACTGGTGGTCCAACTGAGAGTCGACATTTGTCCTGATGCCACGGTGGTTGGATTCGCGGTGAAACTACTGATAGTGGGGGACGGCCCCGTGGGTACATTGGCCGGAGTGTAGATGGTGCCTTGCTGCACCACTTCAAAACTTGAGGCGGTAATGGATTTGAGTAAGTTTAAGTCGGTATTGTTCCAGCGGTCGTCCGGTGTGCCGCTGATAAAAATGGCGCTGCCATTGTCGGCGAGTATCATCCCGTATTTTTTGAGGGCCGACAGAATCACCTGATCGTCGGCGGGAAATCCCGAAATATCAAAGGTCGCTTTCAGGCGCAGGCGTGTCCCCATGGGTGGGGCGCTCGTACTCGTGTTGGATGAGGCCCAGTGGGTTGCGGGCAGCACAAACGCCTTTTGAGAGGTTGGCACGGTAAAACGCAGCGCGTGGTTGATGGCTCCGCTCGCAACTTCGTCGTAACGCGCCAGGCCTACAAATATAGGCAGGCCGGCGGCGTCTGCGGATGTCCATGTGTAGGGCCGTTGTTCATTGATGGTCATGTCCCACACGGTAGACGAATCAGCCTTCCAGCTTCCGTTATTCTGTAGGTACGCTTTGTCAAGTTCGTAGAGCCAGCATCCGTCCTTTTCGAGCACCAGGACGTGCCGGTCGCCATTGCCGGGCTTGGGATAGCCTTCAATCAAAGCGTTGGAAGGAATTGGGTACGGGCCCGGATCGCTTTCATCAGGATAGAGGCCGTAAATGATGGGAACCTTGGCCTGCGTTCCTGCCACAGTTTGATAAGGAATGCCGATGGTCTGGTGTTGATATGTCCCAGCGCCGAAGTCGGGATGTAGCGTAACGGTGCTGCCAATGAAGTTGATGATGTTGTTGGAATTTGGATCCACCGCAGCGGTGGAAATATCCGTGTTCCATAAACTCGAGCTGGGGAAGGGCACGAAACCATTCAAGCTTGCGCCCTGGCCGAGGCTCATTCCGCTACATGTCCCGCTCTGGGCGATTCCGAATACGTTAGCACTCAGTATCCACGCAACAATTAAAAGAACTGTAAAGATTCGTCGCATATTTTAATCTCCTCTCTCCCGGCCGAGGGCCGTGAGCAGTGTTTGGATTCTTGCATTTCCGAATTGTGAAACCACCTTTTCCTAAAATCAAGCACTGAGTGCCAAAAAAGTCGGTCGGACGCCCGGTGCCGGAGGCCGCGTCTTGGGGTAGAATGCGTTCGGCGCTCCAGAGAATTAACACGGACTATGGATTACCACTCTGGGCGTGCTTGGGGCGGGGGCCATGCCAATGATTAGAGGATTCGTTTGTTTGCAAAAGGTTTTTATCCTCATGCTCGGGTTGTTGTTCGCGCTCAGTGGTGCAATTTCCGGAGACGGCCAGCAAGCTCCTGGCCTCGAAAACTCGCAACTGAGTGTGTCAGCGCGTCTCCATGACGGGTCCTATGCCATTCGGGCAAAAGGCCTGGCGCAACCGGTGCTGGAGGCGCGGGTGGGCGCGGAGATTGACGGCGCGTGGGTGCGTTCAAGCGATTATCCGATGCAACAAGTTGCGGAATCGACGTTCAAGGACGATCTGGGAGAGGGGCGAGCTCTTGCCATCACCTTTAGTGGGTTGCATGGGAAGCCAGACCTGGTTTGTGCGTTGCGACTATACAACCAACACCCTTACGGCGCCATTCAAGTGACATTACGCAACACCACAGGGAAATCACTGAAAGTGGAAGCCCTTCGAAACTTGGAGGCAATCGGAAGCGTTCTAGTGAACCTGGGCGGGAGCCCGGCGGCGGACCGCATCCTTTCGGACAGTTTCAGCGAAGACCGTCCCGTCATGCAGATTCTGGACCTGGCGAAGGCGCCCGAGGGCGTGCATCGAGGGGTGGGCAGCCAGCTCATTTATAATCAGGAAAGTGGCATGAGCTTGCTGCTCGCGGCACTCATATCCAACCGGCTTTTGAGCATTTTGCGGCTGCGGGTTGAGAATCCCACCGGTGGTGAACCGAGGATTGCCTCATATGTTGCCGACTCGACTGGAACCACGGAAATCGAAATTGGAGAATCCTTGAAAACTTCTCCTCCCGACGACCGGGTGGAATTGAGCCTCACCGTGGCGCCGGGGAAGGAGCTTACCTCTGAGCCACTCATGTTTGCCGCCGGCAATGATTATCACGCGCAACTCGAAGCCTACGGGGAGGCCATCAAGGTGCTGCATCACGCGCGCGTGACGTCGAACAATCCCATGGGCTGGTGGAGTTGGACCGCCTTCTATGGAGGAATTAAGGAAGCACCCACGCTCACCAACCTGAGCTGGCAGGCGCGAAACCTGAGGGGCCTCGGCTTCCAATACTTCTTCATCGATGAAGGCTATCAATACGCACGCGGCGAATACACAACCCCCAATGCCACGCATTTTCCCCACGGTATGCGCGCCATCGGCAAGCAGGTTTGCAAACAGGGACTGACTTTCGGCGTCTGGACCGCGCCGTTTGAAGTCACGGACCGCGCCTGGGTCTACGAGCATCATCGCGATTGGCTGGTACACAACAAGCGGGGCAAACCCATACGCATCGGTTTTGCCGGACCGGAGAGTTCAGAGCCAATCTATATCCTCGACGCCACCCATCCTGGCGCGCAGGCCTACTTGCGCCAGACCTATGAAACGCTCTCGCGCGATTGGGGAGTTCGGCTGATCAAGATGGATTTTATGGATGATACCGCTGTGGAGGGTGTCCGCTACCGGTCCAACACGACTGCGCTCGAAGCCCAACGAATCGGATTGCAGATCATCCGTGAGGCAGTGGGCGAGGACGTATTGCTCGACAAGGACGGCAGTCCTATGCTGAACCCTGTCGGCATCGTCGATATCGGCCGAATCTCGGTGGATACCGGTCACGCCTTCTTCGCCAGCCGGGACGTAAACACGGGCATCGCCGCGCGGTATTACATGCACCGGAACTTTTTCCTGGATGATCCAGACGCCTTTACCGTCGCGGCGCAGCATTTCACCGGCCAGCGCTGGCACACGGCGAAGGAGCCCATCAGTTTAGCCGACGCCGAAGTATCCATCGCTCTGGCGGCAGTTTCTGGAGGCATGTACGAGATTGGAGATGACATGCCGCTGCTCAGCGCCGAGCCGGAGCGGCTGGCCCTGGTGAAGAATCCTGATTTGATTCAGATGGCTAAACTCGGGCGCGCCTCGGTGCCTCTCGATTTGATGACCTATCAAGCTGAGGACACCATGCCCACCGTGTACTTATTGAAAGAGGATCGAAGGCAGACAGTTGTGACGGTTTTCAATTGGTCGGACGCCGCGCGCTCGCACACATTCTCCCTGGCAGATTTGAAGTTGCCCGCCGAAGGTGGGTACCACGCCAGCGACATGTTGGAAGAAAGTAGGCCGGTGGATATGGCCGGCGGCCATCTCACGCTTGACGCTCAGCCTGCCCATTCGGTGCGCATGATCAAGATCATTAACACCGCAATGCAGCCAGCTCCACCCGTCATTGCCTGGGACGTTCCGGCGGCCGCGGAGGTCGGGGTGCCCGTCAAATTCTCCGCCAGCGGGAAGACCGACGATCCTCCGGCGATTGCCTATCACTGGGAATTCGGGGATGGAACTGCCGAAGATGGCCCGCGTGCAACTCACGCCTATACGGAAGCCGGTTCCTATACCGTTCAGCTAAACGTGGAGGGAGTGGACGGCGTCCCGGCGCAACATTCCTTCCCTGTGACCGTCACGGGCATTTTGAAATGGGAATCCGACCTCCCGAAAAACCGGCGCTTCACTGAAAAATAGGCGCGCTGATGTTGCTCGCCCACGTACAATCCAATCAATGTTGACGGAAGACCATTCTCCAACGATGGCAGGCAACCAGGGTCCGACGATCGTTGGGGGTGCAAGGCTGAGCGTCCTATACGGTCTCACCATCTTCGTGAGCGCCATTCTTCTTTTTCAGGTCCAACCCATTATCGCCAAGATTATAGTTCCATGGTTTGGAGGGTCGGCGGCGATTTGGACCACGTGCCTATTATTTTTCCAACTGGTGCTCTTGCTCGGATACATTTACGCCTATTGGACGGTCAACCGTCTTCACGCCAGGATGCAAAAGATAGTCCACGTTTGTCTCATTGCTGGCGCGCTTGCGGCTCTACCCATACTCCCCAGTGATAGCTGGAAGCCCTTGGGACCGGAATGGCCCACCTTCCACATTTTGGTCCTTTTGAGTGCAACCGTGGGGCTACCGTACTTCCTTCTCTCCACCACCAGCCCGCTGTTGCAGGCGTGGTATGGACAGACCTGGCAAGGGGCCAAACCATATCGCTTCTTTGCAATTTCAAACGCAGCTTCATTGCTGGCGCTCGTGACCTACCCGGTATTTGTTGAGCCTAATTTTTCCGCCGGACATCAGGCAACAGGCTGGTCGATAGGGTTTGCGGGTTTTGCCGCGTTATGCGCAACACTGGCCTTGCACAAAACGGAAACGATAACATCCCAGGCAGCGGAAACTGAAGAATTCAAGCCAAGCCGGATGGATCAATTCTTTTGGGTGGCTCTCAGCGCCACAAGCTCAACCCTGCTCCTCGCGGTTACCAATCATTTATCGCAAAATGTCGCTGCCGTCCCATTCTTGTGGATTCTTCCCCTAAGCCTCTATTTGCTGAGCTTCATCCTGTGCTTTGCAGCGCGCAGCTTTTATAATCGGGGCATTTTTCTACGGATGCTCGCGCTGGCCCTGGCAGCCATGGCTTACGCTCTCCCCAGCCAATATTCCGGAGGTCCATTATTCGTGGTCCTCCCGCTTTATTCCCTGGGGCTGTTCATTTGCTGCATGGTTTGCCACGGAGAGTTGGCGGAGTTAAAGCCGCCGCCGCCGCAGTACCTGACCGCCTTTTACCTATCGGTCTCGCTCGGTGGCGCGATAGGCGGCATTTTCGTCTGCCTGATCGCGCCCCATGTATTCCCCGGATTCTTCGAGTTGCCAATTGGCCTCGGATGTTGCGCCGTCCTGGTGGCCATCCTGCTTCGCCGGGATCCCTCAACCATATTTTACAAGCACCAGTCCAGGGCGGCATGGCTGGTCTTGATTTTTTTCGTTGGGTTTTATTTAGCCGGCCTCGTGATGCAGATCCTAAATAACATTGGAAACGTAGACTTGATGGTCCGCAATTTTTATGGATGCCTGACCATCATTAATGAGCACACTTCGATTCCCGAAAATGCGACGCGACGGCTTGGCAACGGAATCATTGAGCACGGCAGGCAGTTCCTGGCCCCGGATCGGCGCCGCCAACCGACGACATACTATGGCTCTGAATCTGGACTGGGCCTGGCCATGCGTATCGCGGAGGGCCGACACGAATTACATATTGGTGTCGTCGGGTTGGGCGCGGGGACGGTGGCGGTTTACGGCCGGCCCGGAGACCTCTATTCCTTTTACGAAATCAATCCCTTGGTGATCCAACTGGCGCACACCCAGTTTTCATTCCTGAGCGATTCTCCAGCGAAAATCGAAATTGTTCCTGGTGACGCCCGGCTGTCTCTCGAGCGGCAGCCCAAACAAGACTTTGACATGCTTGTGGTGGACGCCTTTTCCGGGGACGCCATACCGATCCACTTGCTGACTCAGGAAGCTTTTGTCCTCTACTTTCGCCACCTCAAGCCCGATGGAGTGATTGCTCTCCATGTCTCGAACAGGTATTTGGACCTGAAGCCGGTGATCCAGCGCGTGGCCGAATCGCTGGGGAAAAGGGCCGGCTTTGTGCGCAATGCGGCGGACGCGCACAATTATGTTTACAAGTCTGACTGGATGCTGGTGAGCGACCGGCAAGAGTTCTTCGACGACCCGGAAATTCGAAAGGCTCTGGTGCCACTTCCCGCCATGCCCCAGGCGCGCGTGTGGACGGATGATTACAGCAGCCTGTTTGGAGCGCTCAAATAAGCGCCTAGCGGGCGCCGGGAACGGTGCAAAATCAAGTGCGATTTTGATTGCGACAGTGGGCAGCAGAATTTGAATTTGCTCGCCACACTTCTATGTCTTACCATCGACTCATGATGAACTGGTTGGTGATTGGAATTGGCGACATCACGACCAAGCGTGTGATTCCGGCGATCTTGGAAGAGCCGAGAAGTAATCTCTACGCAATCCTCACCCGCGACCCTGCCAAGGCTGCGCCCTATGCCGCCAAAGTTTTTGGCGACCTGACCGCGGCTTTGCAAGATGGCGCAATTGATGCTGTCTACGTCGCCTCGCCGGTTTTCCTGCACGCCCCCCAAACCATTCAGGCCCTTCGCTCCGGCCGGCACGTGCTCTGCGAAAAACCCATGGCGATGAATTATTCGGAAGCTCAATCCATGGTGGCGGCAGGTGTTTCCGCGGGCAAAACTCTCGGCATTTCATATTATCGCCGGACTTATCCCAAGGTGCATCGGGCGAGGCAATTGCTTGATCAAGGCGCCATCGGGAAGCCGGTGATGGCTTATGTGACCAGCCATAATTGGTTCGCACCCACCGGGGATTTTCGCGCCTGGCTGTTTGACCCAGCCAAAGCGGGCGGAGGTCCTCTCTTTGACATCGCTTCCCATCGCATCGACTTGTTGAATTTTATTTTCGGTCAACCCCAGGAGGCGACAGGTCAATTATCGAACGCCGTGCATCAGACGGAGGTCGAGGACAATGCAACTGTGCTGATTGAATACAGGAACGGCATGCGCGGCATCGTTGATGTACGTTGGCACTCGCGCGTGGAGCGCGACGAGTTCCGGATTGTCGGGACCGGGGGCGAGATGGACCTGACTCCGCTGAATGGCCCGGAACTTGTCTATCCGGGAGGCCGCGACGAATTGCCCACTCATTCCAACCTACATTATTTATGCGTGAAGAATTTTGTGGATGCGGTTCTGGATGGAACGCCACTGCTCTCCAGCGGCTCAAGCGCTGGCTGGACGGATTGGGTCACGGAGCGCGTGGTCTTGGCGAATAGAGGCAAAGCCGGTGCGTAAGATCCGGTTGCAATGCTCAATAGCGAAGGGCGTATCTGCCGACCATTCCCGTCGCGCCCACGATTGCAAGAAGTTTCTGGCCCGCCGCCAGAACGTTTATGACAGTTCGCGCTGTTCCAGCCAGTCGACGTAAAGCTTGCGTTCCGCAAACAGCCAAGTGCCGTCCATCTTCACGAACGTGTCGTAGTAGCGTAGCGCTGCAATCATTAGCTGTCGCTTTCCACCTATGGCAGTGAGGTGATGCGCCAGGCAGTAGGTTTCCCCTGTGCCTCGGCCAGCCGTCAGGCTGTGAATCGTACTCTGCCCGACGAAGTGCATAGTCGCGGCGTACTGGTTCAGGTCGGCGAACACCGGAGCGAGCGCGTCGCGCGAGTGCAACTCCTGTGAGGGCGTAGGATCTTTGGCGTTCATGTACACCACGAAATGGGTGTCTGGGGTAAAGAGAGCCATCTGACCTTTCGCATCGCGACGATCGGCGCAATGCGCGTAGGCCTCGACGAGTTCCCGGATCGCGAGGCGGTCCGCGGCTTCTTGGTGAGAAATGGCATCGTGTTCGCTCATGAGCTTGTCTCCTTATCGATAGCAGCCCGGACTCATCACACCCGAAGTGGCGGCGTCGACCCAAGCGATCAGGTCAGTTTTGGACTTGCAAGACCTCGCCCGGGAGACGAGCCATTCTTGCCGCTGGGGCTGTTTCAGCACGGTTGTTATGACGTGAATAATTGGCCTGGGGTTGGGTACCCGGCCTCGAAGGTTTCGAATAAATCGCCCGTGAGTTTGGGGTCCGGGCGCGGCTTCGATCCTGAACTGGCGCCGGTTCGATTGACTCGGAGGGCTCGCCATTCCCCCCAATTCTCTCCATTCGCACCCCGAGCGTACGCTCCAATTGAAACAAGTCCGAGCGCTGTTCCCGGGCAAAAAAAGTGGATGCCACGCCGCGGCCTCCCGCGCGACCGGTACGGCCCACGCGATGGATAAAGCTTTCGGCGTCTTGCGGCATGTCGTAGTTAATTACGTGTGCGATGTCCTGCACGTGGATGCCGCGTGAAGCGAGGTCGGTGGCCACCAGCACTCGGAAGCGTCCCTGCTGGAACCCGGCCAGTGCGGCCGTGCGCTGCGATTGCGAGCGGTCACCATGAATCATGGTGGCGGCAAAACCCTCGCGGGTCAGAGTCCTGGCCAGGCGCTCCGTTCCGCGCTTGGTCCGGGCGAAAACAAGGCAGCGCCCGTCCTCTTTGTCGAGCAACCGTTGGAGGACTTCCTGCTTGCGCTCGGTTGAGACTTCGAAGGCTTGCACGCGGACGTTTTCCGAATGCCTAAGCGTTGACCCGAAGGCAAGGCGCACAGGGCTGCGCATGTAATCGTTGACGAGATGCGCTACCGACGCTTCCAGCGTGGCGGAAAAACACATGGTCTGGCGATCCTTGGGAAGCGTGGCCGCGATTCTGCGAATGGAAGGAAGAAATCCCATATCGAGCATACGGTCGGCCTCATCGAGGATCAGCACCTGAAGGGAGCGGAAATTCACCAGCTTGCGGTTGAGGAAATCCTCCAACCGTCCCGGAGTTGCGACCACCAGGCGGGCGCCCCTGCGTAGGGCGCTGAGCTGCTCGCCCTCGGACAATCCACCCACTACCAGGGCGGCGGGCATCAGCCGCTTGCCGCGCAACACGTTGTAATGCTCCACCACTTGCATGGCGAGCTCGCGAGTGGGAACCAGCACCAGCGCCGTAATTCCATGGACCGGAGGCGCGGCGGGATCTTTCTGGAGCAGCCGCTCCATGATGGGGATCAGGAACGCCAGCGTTTTGCCGGTGCCGGTCTGAGCCGTGGCAAGCACGTCTTTACCCTCAAGCGCTACGGGAATGGCCGCGGCTTGGACCGGAGTGGGCACGGAAAACTTTGCCCCAGCCAGTTGATCCTGGGTGTATTGAGAAATCGGAAGTTCTGTAAAACTCTGCATTGATATTTACCTTTTTGATCTGGCGGGAGCGGTCAGCGGCGCGCAAACAAACCTGCGGACGCACACAGCCACTCGCATGGCCAGTCATGTTTTAAATTACGCTGAAGACTTACGGAGGGAAACTGAAGGCGGAAAACCTTGTCTCAGGTACTTAACCGGAGCAACCGCTCGACTCAACCGCGGGACTAAGCGCAAAAAGAGTATAGCATAATTTCGAAATGATGCAAGTTTATTTATTTCTGGATGGTGTCTCAGTTAGACCTTAGCTCCCTTGGCACCTTGCGTCATTCCCGCGAAGGCGGGAATCCAGCTTGCGGTGAGCACGTTCCTGATTGTCTTCGGATTGGATTCCCGCCTTCGCGGGAATGACAACGGGTAGGAGCGCTTGCCACCTGCAGATGGCACGTCTACCTCCTACAGGTGAGGCACGGGCGGCTTCACTGGCACCCAGGGAAGAACGCCTTTGCGCAGCATGTGGCGGCGATAAATCTTGTTGCCAACATCCACGTATAAATATTGAAGGTCCGCGCCGCCGAATGCGACGCCAAGCATTGGACCCGGGGCCGGCGGGCTGATGATCGCCACCACTCTGCCGGGTTGATCGCAGACTTGGACGCCCAGACGCGTTGCCACGTAAAGGTGGCCCAGAGTATCTACCGTCATGCCGGAGGCGCCGGTGCTGGACGTATCGTCGCGCGATTCAAGGTGATAAAACGGCTCCACATTCCTAAGGGTGCCGTCGGGCTGAATCTGAAATGACCAGATCCACCTTCTGTTGGGATCGCTTACAAATAGGAGAGATTGGTCAGGGGATAGACGAACTCCATTCGGATGCTCCAAGCCCGGAAATGAGCTCTTGTGCTTGTGCCCAAAGTGATCGACATACCATACCTCATGACCGGCGGGATCAGTGTAGTAAATGCCTCTATCATGGGTCGCCGCCAAGTCCTGGCATTGGAGCTTTGCAGCTATAGTTCCTCCGTGACCGTGCTGCCCGTACGCCAATATTCGATCGCCTTCGCAAGCATACAGCCGGCCGTCCGCACCAAACATGATGCCTCTCGAATCCTGGGACGATGACGGGAAATAATCCCAGAAAGTGGATGTACTCCCATCAATGGCGATCTTGACTACGCGGTTTCCGGAGATATCATCGAAAAAGATATTCCCATCAGTGTCTGCTGTGAGCCCTGCGGCGCCAGCGTCGTGTGATTCCCAGGTTCCTGCGATCCAGTTCATTCCGCTATCAAACAAATATCTTTGGTGGACACTTGGCCCGAGCGGCACCAATTCCCAATCACTGGCCGGATCGAGAATTGCCAATCGTTCATCGCCGCTGTGATTAGGCGCGGGTTTCTTTATTGGTTGAGGATAATCGCGCCAAAGCCAGCGCAGTGCATCGGGCAGGATGGCGCCGCCCTGCAGCATGTCGTGGTCTTTATCACCCGTCACAAATTTTACGTCGTAGCCCGCCCACTCGAGCGCTGAGGCCACCGACTGATTAGCCAGCCACCAACTGCCCGCATAAATATTCAGGTCGTGATCGCCGTCTTGCAAGAAAACTCGCAGAGGCTTGGGCTCGGTCTTGCGGATCAGGGAAGGGAAGACGTCTCCGCCGCGCAGATCGGTAAAGCTGCCGATAAAGCTGAGCACACGACGGAAAGCGTCGGGCCGATTCCAAGCCACGTTGAAGGCGCAAATGCCGCCCGAACTCAAGCCCGAAATGGCGCGGTCATCAGGACTGGTGGATAGGTTGTACTGCTTCGCCACCTCGGGCAGGATTTCGTCGAGCAGAAATCTGGCATAGCGATCGCCCATGCCGTCGTACTCAAAACTGCGATTGAACCTGTCCTGCTGGTCGGGCGAAAGCGCTTTGAGCACGCCGGGATTGATAAAAATTCCGATGGTCACCGGCATATCGTGTTTGGCAATCAAATTGTCAAAAACAATGGGTATGCGCGCCCGTCCGTCTTCCTTAATAAAACCCTCTCCATCCTGGAAAACCATCACGCAGGCGGGCTTGTCCTTGGAATATTGAGCTGGCACGTAGACCCAATAATCGCGAACGGTGCCGGGAAATATTTTGCTGGTCCAGGTGAAGTGGGTGACGGCGCCCTGAGGCACGCCGGGCTGGCGTTGCGAGTCGGGTCCCAGCACATATTCCTCCGCCGCGGCCCGCGGTCCCGTCGCGATTACGAGCAGGCAAATTAGAAGACCAAGTTTTTTCATGATGGTTGCCTCCCGGGCACGCGAGACATCCTAACAAAGTGGGCAGATCAGCGGAAGCAGATACGTTCTTGAAGTTAGAACGGTAAGCGGACAATTGGCGGGGAACTTGCCCTCACTCAGGTTGGAGCGTCAATACTACAATCTCCGGAGGGACGCGGAAACGCACGGGGAGCATGCTGGTGCCGATGCCGCTGCTCACAAAAAGATGCCGCCCTTGTTCGACCACATGGCCGATGGCGTATTTTTGGCCAAAATACGAGGGCACTATCAGGCGTCCGAAGAGCGGAAAGTTGACTTGGCCCCCATGAGTGTGACCAGCAATTGTCAGGCTGACTCGCGACGGAACTTGGGGAAAAATGTCCGGATTGTGAGTGATCAGGATAATCGGATCGTCGTTATTCACTTGCCGGACGGTGCCCATAATGTCGGGCTTTCTGGTCATCAGGTCGGCGACGCCCGCGATCCAAAAGGGTTTACCGTTGAACTGAATTCGGTAAGCCTCGTTCTCCAGAACGACAATGCCTGCCGCTCTCAGAGCTTTGGTGACGCGCGCTCCATTGAACCACCAATCGTGATTGCCAAGCACGCTCACCACGCCAAGGGGCGCGCGCAAATCTTTAAGCGCCTTGGCTATCGGTTCAGGGTATATAAACCGTGCTCCAGGTGTGTTGTGAGTCAGGTAATCTCCCAGGATTAACACCAAGTCCGGACGTTCCTCGTTTGTCCGCGCCACCACGAGTTTGAGCTTTTCCATTCCGACGTAGGGCGAGCCAACGTGCAAGTCCGTCAACACCGCAATCCTTATTCCCGCAAGCTCCACAGGCCAATGAGGGAGTTTAATGTTAGTCCTGTGGGTTGTGAGCGAGGAAGGTTCGAGATAAAAGCCCCAAACGCCAAGGCTGACATAGACGATGGTGATTGCGAGGACAAAGAGCCAAAGCCAGAGTTTTCTTCCCATTTTCCCTATGTATCTCGCGTCTACGAAGTCTTATATTGCGCGGCCCGCGGCGGCGCCCGAGGCCCACGCCCATTGGAAGTTGAATCCGCCCAGATGACCGGTCACGTCCATGACTTCTCCGATGAAAAACAATCCCGGCACGCGCCGGCATTCCATCGTTTTGTCGGATAATGCGTCCGTGTCGACCCCACCCACCGTGACTTCGGCTTTCCCGTAGCCCTCGGTGTCCACGGGCGAGAGAGTCCAGGCATGCAGGTTGCGCTCGACCCCTTCCAAAGCTTGGTTCGACCAGGATTTCGGTCCGTGCAAATCAAGCCACCGCGCCGCCAGCCTATTCGGCAAAAACTCCTGGAGAACTGAGCGCGCGGCTGCTGAATTTCTTCTCGTGGTATTGCGAAGGGCAAGCAAAATATTCCGAGCAGCGGCAAGGTCTACAGCGATCGGCTCACCATGGTTCCAATACGAGGAAATCTGGAGGATGGCGGGGCCGCTCAGGCCGCGGTGGGTGATCAACATCTTCTCGCGAAACGACTGGCCGGCGGTAGTAACATCTACAAGGGTCGAGACCCCGGCAAGGTCGCAATATGCTAATCGGTCCTCCGCCGAGAGCACCAGCGGGACCAGACCTGGTTTCGTGGTGCGGACCTTCAATCCAAACTTCCTTGCCAGATCGTAACCCATGCTTGTCGCCCCAAGCTTCGGTATCGACAAGCCGCCGCATGCGACCACCAGAACCGGAGCTCGGAATTGGTCGACCCCGTCGCGCACGACGTATTCGCTGGTTCGTTCGACCTCCTCGATTCGCTTGTTCAGAAATAATTGCACGCCGACGGCTCGGCACTCCTCTTCCAGCATTTTCGTGATGTCCTGGGCCGAGCGGTCGCAGAAAAGTTGCCCCAGCGTTTTCTCGTGGTAGGGAATTCGATGCCTTTCAACCAGGGCAATGAAGTCGGCAGGGAGATAACGCGCCAGCGCCGATCTGGCAAAATGGGGATTCCCGGAAATGAAATTCTCCGGCCGGCAATGAATGTTGGTGAAGTTGCAGCGCCCGCCTCCAGAGATGAGTATTTTTTTTCCAATACGGTCGGCACGCTCGATCACTCCGACCCGCCTTGCGCGTTTGCCTGCCTCCATGGCGCACATCAGGCCGGCCGCCCCGGCTCCCAGAATCAATACATCGAGTTTATGGATCATGCGCAGACCTGTTTGAAGTTCCCCTACAAATAGTGCGCGGCCCCAAAGTGGTATTTTACCTTGTAGAAGGAAAGTAAGGTGGGAGTGATCAAGCAGCGGCCATTCCGCTACACTCTATCCCACGCTTTGCTCAAATCCTGCATCTATTAAGTATTGCCGTTAGTGAGGCCACTATTGAAACGGAAATCCCGATTCTGGTTGACCGCTCTAAGAAGCGGGAGTTGTCCCTTTGCCGCGCTTCTGACCGCGGCTAGCCTGATCGCTCAAACGCCAAGTCTTTCTAACCCGCCCAAGGCCGAAAGACCTTCCAGCGCTTCAGTGGCTACAAACCCAACCCTGAAGAGTTTGACCGAAGTCGTCAATGTTCCAGTCACCGTCCGGGATGAGTACGAGCACCTGATCTCCAACTTGAAGCGGGAAGACTTTTCGCTGGCGGAAGACGGGCGAAAACAATTGATCAAATACTTTTCCCGCACGCGCGACGTGCCGCTCACCCTGGGCGTGATGGTGGACACTACGGTCTGCCAGGATGAAGCCTTGCCCCTGGAAAAAGAACTGGCGCAGGATTTCATTCACCAGGTTATGGCGCCCGGCGATCAGGGTTTCGTGCAACATTTTGGCTCCGGAGTTGAGTTTCTTCAACATCTGACGGACGACGTGGAGCGCCTCTCCGGCGCCATCGAGCGGCTTCAGATTGAGCCCCACCCGACTTCCTGGGAACGGATTCACCCCCACGGCAAGTTTGACCGGGGCCCGCACCATCTCTATGACGCCATTGCGGAAGCAGCCCTTGAATTGGGAAAGAGCCAGGCGGGGAGGAAGGTGTTGCTCCTGCTTACGGACGGGTATGAGCAGGACAGCCGGACCACCCAGAAAGTTGCGCTCGACGTGGCAGCACGAGCCGGCGCCATCATCTATTGTATCAACATGGAAGATCCCATCCTGGGCATGGTCCCCGGCGTGGGGACCGCGGGGCGTCCGGTGCTGATGAGCGTGACCGAACAGACGGGAGGACGCCTTTTCTGGCTGAGGCAGCCGCGCGAGCTTCCAGGCGCCTTCAATGAACTTGCCGACGAACTGCGCTCGCAATATTTTGTGGGCTATACGCCAACCAATTCCGTTCACGATGGCACGTTCCGCAGAATCCGCGTGACGGTGCAGAATAAGACCTACGTAGTGCGCGCCCGTCCGGGATACTACGCGCCGGAAGATTGATTCAACCCCGGACATGTACGTTTCAAAAATCAAACCGGTAACCCAGGATCAGCCTTGCGGCCAGGTGATCGGCGCCGCCCGTCTAATGGTACACGACCATGCTGATGTTGACGGTGGCGTCGGGTGCGATACCATTGCCGCTTACCGAGTAGGCGTTGACGGTCACCGAATAATTTGAAGGGGGCAGAGTTATGGAAGGAGGCGCGGAGCCGCCGCCACAACTGAGGACCAATGGCCCGGCGGCGATTATTCCGGCCAAAGCGGATCGGGACGTCCAGCGGCGCAATAGGATGCGCTGGCGTAGATTTTCTTTCCTAAAAAACCAAAGACAAATCAAGAATTCCGTAAACGCGATCAGGGCTATAACCGGCGTATCCAGAATGAAGAAAATGGGCCTCCCCATGGGCACGGTCGAGGAGGTGCGGGTCACTGTGACAGTGGCAGTGACAGTGTTGGTGGTCGTGAAATCGGCCACACTGGAATTGAGTGCGTATCCAGTATTGACGGCACATCTAAAGTTGGGGGCGGAAGTTGAACAATTCAAATAGACCCGGCCGGAGCCGCTCTGCGAAAGCAGATTAACCGCCGTGGCGCCTGCGGCTCCGCCGGCCGCAACGGAAATGCCGGCGGGATTCCCCAGATTAGGCGGGGGCACCATCGAGGCTTGATAATATCGAACGTAGTCCACCATCATCACCGACGGGCTCTGCGTGGTGGCATCGGGCGGTCCCGGCCAATTGCCGCCAACGGCGAGATTCGTGAGCAAGACGAACGGATGGTTGAAAGCCCATTGGGTTCCGCTGGGAACGTCGCTGGCGGTCCGGATGAAGAAAACGTTCGACGGATCGTCGACATAGAACTGGACCATAAACGGAGACCAGATTGCGCCGTAGGTATGAAATGTTGTGACGTCGCCGCTGGGGAAGGTATACCTCTGGCTCAGGCCGTTGGCGCCAGAATAGCCCGGACCGTGTATGGTCGAGCTAAATTTGGTTGGGCCGAGTCCGGCCGAGGAGGGTACGTTCTCCATGAAGTCTATTTCGCCGCAGCCAGGCCATCCAACAGCCTGAATGTTGCTCCCATAGGCCCAGAGTGCGGGCCAGAGGCCTGCGCCGAGCGGGAGCTTTTCCCTGGCTTCGATACGTCCGTATTGAAATGACGTGGGCGGATTCGTGGCCGTGTTCAGGCGGGCGGAGGTCCAGATGCCGGCGTTTTGAATGGCCTGGATTACCAGGTGACCGTTGCCATCGATATATGCGTTGGAAGTGGTCGTCGAGAATTCGATCGGGCATGCCGGCGGATTATTCGGATAGCCCGGAGGTCCGCAGTAAGTTTCCAATTCGTTGTTGCCAAAGCCGCTGTTCCCCAGATCGAAATTCCAGACATTAAGATTGGGCGGCCCTGGTGTGGCGCCGTTGAATTCGTCAGACCATGTTGGGGTCCAGATTTGGGCGCGAGCGCCGGATGGCGTGGCCAAACACACGAATGCGGCGACCAATGCGCCAATAATAATCGGAAGAAGTTCGGGTTTCTGCCGCGGGAAGATTTGTTGAAATTTCATTGATAATCCCTTCAAGTCCTGCTAATTCATGCCGGCGGCAAGAAACCTTCCTGGGATTTTAATGGTTTGGGGGTTCAAAAATCAAACCGGTAACCCAGGATCATTTTGGCGATCAGGTGATCGGTGCCGCGCGTCGCTCCGAGGCCAACGCCGAAGTTGAATTCCCAGCGGGGGGAAAGGTTCAAATCAATGGCGGGGAAAATCTGTTGTTGCTGTTCCTTGAGAGGGTCGAAGCCGGTCACGGGGCCAAGCGCGCCGTAATACTCGAGCCCTCCCGCGACCTTGGGCGTAAAGTCGTAGCTGAATTTGAAATTGGGAGAGAACTCCATGCCTTTACTGACACTGGGTCCGTGAAATGAGCGATCAAATGTGGGGTTGAAGGATGCGTACCATCGCCCCACCTTTTTGTCGATGATGGGCCGTATTTCCCATGTCCAGGTGTCGGCGGAGAATGCATGGCGCTGGTAGCCGATTTCATTGGAAATACTCAGACCTACCGGCCAATGCCAGCTCTCGGGAATGGCGAAACGAGGTCGAATGTGGTCTCCCACCCAATCCCATCCGTCGCCATTCCTGGCCGAAGTGAAGATATAAAATCCCGTCTCAAACCAGGGCGTAAAGCCGTGGGTGATTTCAATGGTTTCGTGCCAGGCGTGTTCGGTGGGCCGGACGCCGTCTTCGATTGTCTTGCTGCCCTCGAAAGTGAAGTTACTGTGCAACTCCACCATGGTGTGGTTTGGGGGAACGAGGTCGTAACCGTAAACTTGTATCTCGTAGTTGTCCTGAGCGCGCGCGACGTTGGCGAGGCGGATCCAAGACATGATAGCCAAGGGGCCGATGAGTGTGAGTTTGGCGGTTCTAAAAAGTCTTTTACAAGTCATATCTTCATTGGATGCGAGGCGAACACCGCACGCGGCGGAGGCACGCGCATTAAAATTTCGGTAGCGGTCGAAATTGCATCGCTGGGAGCGCGGGCGTCTCGTCCGCGTTCAAATACTCACGAATGAGCGGGCGAGACGCCCGCGCTCCAAGAAAAACCAGGACAATGCCAAATATTCAGACGAGAAACTTGCGCAAGTAAGTGTCGGCTTCATTCGCCAGTTCGGGCCCAGTTCCCTGGAAATAAATCCCGCAATCGCGCAAGACCATAAAGCGTGTGGCGGGGGCGCTCCCATTGTCGCCATGGGTGAGGGCTGGCACCAGGTTCTGCTGGCCCTTTACGTATCTGAAGTTTGCCAACACATACCCATCTTGCGGGCGATGAGTGACGACGATAGAGCTCACACGCTCGGCGTCGCGCAACTTGGCAATCAGCACCGTGATGGTGTGCGCGGTGACTGGGTCAAGCCCCGCCGTGGGCGAATCATAAAGCATGATGCCAGGCCGGTCGGCGATGGCCCGGGCGATGGAAACCCGGCGCCGCATGCCGCCGGACAGTTCTGAAGGCAGTTTCTCAATGGCATGTTCCATTTCCACGAAGCCCAGCACTTCGCGCACTCGCGTTTCGATGCGCTCCTCGTCGTGATCCCCCGCCTCACGCAGGGGATAGGCCACGTTCTCGTAGACAGAGAGAGAGTCGAACAGCGCTCCTTCCTGAAAAACCATCCCCATCCCTTTTCGAATAGGCCGGATCTTAGCCTCGGGGAGCGGGACAGTGTCCACGCCATCGACCTTAATCTTGCCGGCGTCGGGTTTGAGCAACCCCAGGGCTAGTTTGAGCAATACTGATTTTCCGGTGCCCGCGACACCCAGCAGGATCAGCGTTCCCGCGTGATCCATGCGAAAAGAAATATCCGTGAGCACCTTCTTCTCGTCGAAGGAGAGGGAGACATGTTCAAATTCGATGACGGGATTTACAGATGCGTTCTCCATGAATCAGCTTCTTTTGATATTGCCCGGCGAAGTCCGGTTTATTTGTTCGACTCAAGACTTGACTTACGACAGACAACGGGCGACTGACTCGCCGTTATGTAAACTTGATGCCAATCAAAAACTTGGTGATGAAGAAATCCAGGACCAGAATTAAGACTGAGGCGGCGACGACCGCCTGGGTGGTGGAGCGGCCCACGCCCTCCGTGCCGCCACTGGTGCGCAGCCCGAAGTAGCAGCCAATTCCCGCCACCACCAGGGAGAAAAACACTGGCTTGACCAATCCTTGGAAGACGTCCTGCAAATCGAGTGCCTGATAAGCCGAAGTCCAATACTGAGCGGAGGAGAGGTGGGCGGTGGAGTAGCTGACAAAAAAACCGCCCAGCAATCCAAAGAAATCGGAAAGGACGGTGAGAAGAGGCAGCGTAATCAGGGTGGCATAAATTCGAGGTGCCACCAGCTTGCGCATGGGATCGGTGCCCAGCGCGCGCATGGCGTCAATCTGCTCGCTCACCAGCATGGAGCCAATCTCCGAAGCTATGCCGGAGCTGTTTCGGCCCGCCACCATCAGCGCCGTCAACACCGGTCCCAGCTCGCGTACCACGGAAAGCGATACGGCCTGTCCCAGCAGGCCAACCTCGCCAAACGTTCCGAGCGTACGATAGGTTTGAAGGGCGAGCACGCCGCCGGTAAAAAATCCGGTCAACAAAACGATGGGTAGAGAGCCAAAGCCGATCACGTCCATTTGCAGGAGGGTGTCGGTAAAGTAGCGCGGGGGACTGAAGGCCAGTCGCAGGGAGGTGAGGACGAGGGCGGTGAATTCCTGCACCGCCAGCACTTCGCGCTTCAAGAAACCGTCGAGTCCGCCGTTGCTCATTATTCAACCGGAAAATGAAGCGTTTGAGTGCCCAGCGCCTCCCTAGGGCACTGTAGCCAGCAGGGATTTTTTAGTCAAGTGCCGTTGGACACTCGACCCACCCCAAACCTGCCAATTCAGGATTAATTTGTGCTTCAAAATTGGCCTCACAGGATTTGTGAGAATATCTTAATTTACAAATCCGTTTTACGATCGCGCTGCAATCTTCATGGTACACTCGGCTCGCTTAGCGAGGTGCCTTCCGATGTGGCGCATTTCCTTTGTACTTTGTATCTCACTGAGTTCTGCGCTCCCTGCGGCGGCCGTCTGCCTTCAACCCAATCCGACAATCCGGGCTGAATTCTCACATAGTGACGCTGTTTTTGTCGGAACTGTGATTTCCGAAAGAGCATTGCTGTCTGACGGTGAGTCTATCGATGGGTGGTACTACAGCCTGAGGGTCGAAGAAGCTATTCGCGGTCTCTCGTCCCACGATATAGCCGTGTATACGGGGAACGATAGCGGCAGATATCCTTTGCAAGTTGGTCGGCAGTACCTCCTCTTTGTGACGAATTATGAAGGACGGTTGGAGATTTATGGTTGCGGTAACTCAGGGATGCTGCCTGAAGCTCTAGGTCGCGAGCGCGAAGTTGAACGGGTGAAACTGGAGTCTGAAAAAGCAAGTACGGCCATGATTGAAGGTCGGACATTCTTGACTACAGGGTATGGCCCAACGGTCTCTGTTGTTGCTCGCGGCAGGAACCACACTTACAGCGTAGTGGCAGGCCATGACGGGTGGTTCCATATGAAGGTTAGACCCGGAGCCTATGTGATTCGCGCCTTTTTTGCGAAACGAAAGGTTCCAGCTTTTGATCTGAGTTGGGATAATCCAGGTCAAATTAGAGTCCGAGCAGGCCAGTGTGACTTGGTGCAATTTCGCGCAGATGGAATGTAAAGCTCCCGCCTGATGCGGATTGAAGACGCGACCCTGGCCCTATCTCTCTCCGAAACTATTGCGGCTATTAAGCTTCATACCAATAGTTCGCACAATCCGTAAACTGCTTGGAGCGTTTCGCCTTTTCGTGTTAGTTTCCTCGCATGGCGGCTCCGCGAAAATTCAAGGTGGCCCTGGTTCAGATGTCGATGACGGCCGAGCCCAGGGAAAACCTGGCGCGCGGCATCGGGCACGTTGAGGAGGCAGCGCGCGGCGGTGCGGAAATTGTGTGCTTGCCGGAACTTTTTCTTTCCCGTTATTTTTGCCAGCGTGAGGAATTTGCTTCTTTCGACCTTGCGGAGTCCGTTCCGGGCCCAACCACCGAGGCCATGGGCGCGGTTGCGCGCAGAGCGGGCGTCGCGGTGATCGTTCCCGTTTTTGAGAGGCGCGCGGCCGGCCTTTATCACAACAGCGTTGCCGTGATTGACGCAGACGGGAAGATGGTGGGGCTCTATCGCAAAATGCACATTCCCGATGATCCGGCTTACTACGAGAAATATTACTTCACCCCGGGAGACCTGGGCTTCCGGAGTTTCGATACCAGCAAGGGACGGGTTGGAACATTGATCTGTTGGGATCAGTGGTACCCGGAGGCCGCTCGGCTCACCGCTTTGGGCGGGGCGAGCGTGCTCTTTTATCCCACCGCGATTGGATGGCATCCGGAGGAAAAGGAAAAGCATGGCGCGGCGCAACGCGACGCATGGCGAACCGTGCAGCGCGGCCACGCTATTGCGAATGGAGTGTACGTCGCGGCGGTCAACCGGGTGGGGTTTGAGCCCGCCAATGCAAGCGACGATAAGGCAAGTCCGGCGCCAAAACAGGGCATTGAGTTTTGGGGATCATCCTTTATTTGCGATCCCTTTGGGATCTTGATTGCAGAAGCATCGTCGGGCGCGGAGGAAATCCTGATTGCGGAAGTGAGCCTGGACCGCATCGAAGTAGTGCGGCGCAACTGGCCGTTCTTGCGTGACCGGCGGGTTGACGCCTATGGCGGAATCGAGCAGCGCCAACTTGACAATGAGCGCTGGCGGGACAAGGGCTAGATGTCAGAGCGCCGTACCAAATCATTGAAGACGCAATCCAAGCGCCCGCGGCCAACTAGTCTTAAAATCGATGGCACGCCCGCCGCTCACGGCTTCAGCCACCCGGCCGAGTGGGAGCCTCACGAGGCGACATGGCTTGCCTGGCCGCATAACGTGCAAGACTGGCCGGGTAAATTTTCGCCCATCGCCTGGGTGTATGGTGAAATCGTAAGAAAGATTGCGCCGGGGGAAAAGGTTCGCATACTCGTTCAATCCTCCGCCCAGGTTAAACAGGTTTCGCGTGCTCTTGATCGCGTCGGTGTCGATTCCGGGCAGGTTGAATTTTTCCATCATCCCACCGACCGGTGCTGGACCCGCGACTGCGGCCCAATCTTTGTGCGCCGCGCCGAGCCTCCGCAGGAAACCGCCATCATCCAATTTCATTTCAATGCCTGGGCCCGGTATCCCAATTGGAAAAGGGACAATGCGGTTCCGGGATTTGCCGCCCGCGCCCTCAAGCGCCGCTTATTTCGAGCCCAATTCAAGAGCCGTGATTTTGTGCTGGAGGGCGGGGCGATCGATGTGAATGGCAAGGGCACTCTCCTGACAACCGAGGAGTGCTTGCTCGACCAGGAAACGCAAGTTCGCAATCCGGGGCTGACCCGGAGCGAAGTGGAGAGAGCCTTGCGAGATTACCTGGGCGTGAAGAATATCTTATGGCTGGGGAAGGGAATTGCCGGAGATGATACACACGGACACGTTGACGACTTGTGCCGATTCGTGGGGCCGCGCACTGTGGTCCTGGCCTGCGAGGACAACCGGCATGAGGCGAACTATGAGGCGCTTAGGGAAAATCGAGAACGCTCGGAAGGCATGCGTTTGGAGGATGGGTCCAAAATCGAGGTGGTCACTCTGCCCATGCCCGCGCCCCTATTCTTTGAGGGCCAACGCGTCCCCGCCAGCTATGCGAACTTCTATATCTCGAACGCAGCCGTGCTGGTGCCCACATTCAACGATCCGAGCGACCGCATTGCCCTGGGCACGCTTTCCGAACTCTTTCGCGATCGTCCTGTGGTTGGCATCCATGCCGTAGATCTCGTCTGGGGTCTTGGCACCATCCATTGTTTAACGCGAGAGCAGCCCGTGGAGGCAGTGACGAGTGGTGAGTGACAAGTGACGACCGAGGGGCTTCAAAACAAGCGCATGGATTTTTTGTCGCATGGGCAAAGGAAGCTTCACGCATAATATCGGGCACGACCATGGTAGGTGATATTCGCGACTTAAGACGTCTTCTCTTGGCCCTTTGCATCGTGATTATTTCGTGCATCGGAGCAGGCGTTTTTATAGCCGGACCGCGACTACCGGCGGGGATCTCGCATGATCTTTCGCTTTCGCAAGTCCGAGTGTCGCATTTTCCCCAAATAATATTGTGGGCATGGGAGCGCCCGGCCGATCTTCACTATATCGACCCAAGAGAAGTGGGCGTTGCTTTTCTTGCCTCCACCGTCTACCTGTCCGGAAGCGATGTTGCCGTTCGCCCCAGGCTCCAGCCGCTCAAAGTGCCGCCCGGAACCTTTCTGATGGCCACTGTTCGGATCGAGACCAACCACACGCGGAACAAAATGGGCCCTCCGCTCTTATCACAAGGCCAATGCGCCCGGGTGGCGACTGCCATCATCGATGCCGCGGGCATGCCTTCAGTTTGCGCTGTTCAGATTGATTTCGACGCCACCTCCTCCGAGCGCGCGTTTTATCGCGATTTGCTGAATGAGGTACGGCGCCAGTTGCCGGATTCGACCTCACTGTCCATCACGGCGCTGGCTTCCTGGTGCGCAGGAGACCAGTGGATGGAAGGTTTGCCCATTGACGAAGCTGTGCCCATGCTTTTCCGCATGGGCCCGGATCGGCGCGAGATCTTGGGAGAACTCCGCGCCGGCCAAGGCTTCCCCGCGGCAATTTGTAACCAGAGCGTTGGAATATCAACCGACGAGCCCTTGGAAGTGGCTCCGCGCGATCGGCGCCGGTACATATTTCATCCGGACGACTGGTCCGAGCAATCCGTTCGCGAGGCGATTGGAGGCGCGAGACAATGAGGCTTGGAAAACTCTGCTTTGTGTTGACAATTGTCGCGGTGGGGATTGGCGCTGCGTTCTACCGCATGGGCACCGGTTTAGGTTGCGGCCCCTTTTTTGATACCGCCTTTTTCACCTATACGCTTCATCCGGATTTTCCCCTGGAACCTTATGCTCGCGGGGAATTGGGCGTCATCCAACCTACTTATGCGCGATCGTACCTTTACGTCGCCTATCGATATTTGAGTGGAAAGATTTTTGATACCGGCGAACAGAAAGAGTTGGTTGAATTTTGGAACGCGCGCCTTGGGCCTTACTCCCTCGATTCGTCTCAGAGTACTGGCGCGAGAAGGCAAGACCCAACAAAGGAATGGATCGAGGCCCGGAAGAAAGTATCGGGCGCACCGCCTCCGCCCTCCATTGAGGTGTTTCGCGACTTTGGAAAAAGCTACCAGCAGTATTTTAACTGCGCGGACGACGGCTTCAAGACCGCCATCAGTACTCTCAACGAACGGATCGCCAAATTCGGGGCAGACAATCAGGTGGTAAGAGATTGGCTGACTGCGCAGGACCAGGTATTTGCAAATTGCAACGGCAAACCGCCCGGATTCAGGCCGCAGAATGAGAATGCGATACTGGTGGAAACGATTCCCGGCGTCCTGCAATCCGGCGCTCCGCCGCTGGCCCGCGCTGATCGCGATTATCAAATCGCCGCTGCTTATTTTTATTCCGCGAATTTCGATGAAGCGGTAAAGCGATTCCAAACCATTGGGCGCGATGCAAATTCCCCGTGGCGGCAAATCTCCATGCTGCTGGCGGCCCGCTGCCTCATCCGCAAGGCCACCCTGAGCAGCGATGAAGGCGCGTTTGACGCGGCTACGTTGACCCGGGCCGAGGACGCGCTCAACCAAATCCTGAGTGATCCGGGCATGCGCGGGCTTCACCCTTCTGCGCAACGGTTGCATGATTTCGTTGAAGTGCGAATTCACCCGCAAGAGACCGAACGAAAGCTTGCAGCGAACCTTTTGCAAGAACACGTTCATTGCTCTCTCAAGCAAAGTCTTTGGGATTACACAATGCTGATGGATAAGGCAGGTGCGGCAGAGGAAGCGAAAAGTGCAAAAGTTAGAGCGCGGAGTCCGCAATCAGGTTCATCAGATACACACGATCTGCAGGCAGGGGACGACCTCACGGATTGGCTGGGGAGTTTCCAGGACACCTCAGAGGCCGGATTGGCACACGCGCTCGAAAGGTGGACCGCCACTCGCTCGATTCCCTGGCTAGTGGCATCCATAGCCAAGGTACATGCTGGGGGCGCGAACGTTTCGGAGCTTCTCAAGGCTGCTGAAACCGTGCCGCCAACTTCGCCGGCGTTTGCCACAATCGCCTTCCATCGTTTGCGCCTGCTTAGTGGCGCCCACAAAAATGATGAAGTCCGCGCGAGTCTGGATAATTTGCTTTCCGAGCGCAGCAAGTCTCTGCCTAGATCCTCGCTGAATCTCTTTCTAGCTTTGAGGATGAGGGTGGCGACAAACCTGGATGAATTGCTGAAGTTCGCCCAACGGGTTCCTGCAACAGTTACCATGGATGAGGAGGGCATGGAACTTCCCGAGGAACCTGAGGATTCGCCGCCAGGAAATAAATCACTGGCCAAGGGACAAGTCCGATTCGACATCGATTCAACTGAGATTTTGAATAAGATGCTGCCTTTGAATATCCTTTCCCAGGTGGCAGAGGATAAAATACTTACTGAGGATCTCAGAAGGCAGATTGCACAGGCCGTCTGGGTACGAGCCATCCTATCAGGCGATGCAGCCGAGGCGCAGCGAATCACTCCGGTATGGGAAAGCCTGGAAGCGGGAGTAAGAAACGACCTGGAAGCATATCGAGGGGAAAAATCTCCCGAGAGCGCTCATTTTGCCGCGATTTATTTCATGCTCAAGTTCCCCGGCACGCGCCCTATTGTTGATAATGGCGTGGGCCGCGAGACTGCGTTGAACAAAATAGACGACTTTCGTGACAATTGGTGGTGCCTTCCGGAGCCAAACCCGACCAAAGGATCGCCCGAGGCGCTAGCCGAACTCAACCCCATCAAAGGACCATTGCGCTCGGTTTACCCGGGCGGCGAACCACCGAATCCTGCATTTCTTAGTGCTGAGCAGAAAGCAATGGCCGACGACAATTGGAGGAAACTGGCGCGTGTAGCCCCCAACTATTTTGCCCGGGAAGTCCTGGCTTGGGGAAAGCAACACCCCGACGATCCGCGCGAAGCTGAGGCGCTCTATCTGGTCATCCGCGCAACCCGCTATGGATGCACGGATGCCGCCACCGCAGGTCTTTCCAAGGCGGCCTTCGAATTCCTCCATTCACAATATCCAAAGACCGAATGGGCCAGAAAAACAAAATATTGGTATGGATCGAATGCGGGAGGATAGAAAGCCTGTGAATGGGAATTATGCGGGTCTTATGTCGGCCAACTCGCTTGGGAAGATTGCCTGGCCTTGGATAAAAAAAAAGAGGGAGGCTCTAATCCTCCCTCAAGCGTCGGGTGTTGGGGTCTAATCTTTGAACCTGTCGTCAGAAATCCCTATCTACAAAAGACAGGCTGACGTTAGCTCGGCTTTACTACAAGCACGTCAGGTGCCAAAAATTACCGACTTGGGCTGTGCTTTAAGAACAAGGTAACTCATGCAGGTTCAATCTTATAGGCATTCCCCGGGATTCGGTTAAAACAATTGGAACCCTCCAGTTATTATTTTTAAGATTTCCGAATACGGTTTTTGACAGAATCCCCAGCTTGGCCGTGGCTTGGCTCATTCACTTTTTATAGGAATTGGGGCTGTTGTTCCTCCGAAAATGTTGTGGCGCGCATTGATGGTGTCCGGGTTGGCATCGCTGGGAGCGCGGGCCTGGGACCCTCTTCTTTCTCTGGGGGCTCGCCCGCTCTTTCCTTAGATCGCGGACGGGCCCCAGAGCAATCCGTGGGGGACCGGCCCGCGCTCCCAGGGAGATTGTGACACCTCCCGCCCGTACGCATTGTCTCAGCTTGAATGTAGAGGCGGCTTTACGCCGCCACTTGGCGAGATAAACTCTCCGCTACAAATTCAAACTGCGACACCTCCCGCGCGTTACGGAACTTGACGGAAAGCACCTCCGCAACGTTTAATAACTTCCTGCGCCAGGTAAGCAATTTGACCTCATGCTCCCATTCCGGCAGGCGCGGGATTTGCTTCGGGCTGTAATTTACAGGCGGGAGGTCTGCCGACACCATGTCGAGGAAGGGTGAACCTAGGATTAGCCTTTATTGGAAAGAGGTCGCCGAATGATAGACATTCATTGCCATCCGCTACCTGCCACTGACGACGGCGCAAAGACTTTTGAAGTGGCTGTGGAAATGTGCAGGATGGCGGCGGCGGACGGCACCACGCACCTGGTGGCCACGCCGCATTGCAACTACAACTACGAATACCAGCCGGAACTCAATCGCAAGAAATTGAAGGAACTTCAAACAGCCGTGGGTGAGAGTCCCAAGCTGATGCTGGGATGTGATTTCCATCTTTCGTTTGACAACATTGAGCGGCTCCTGGTGAGACCTCGGGATTTCTCGCTTAACTATACTGAATATATCCTGGTGGAATTTGGTGAACATTTTATTCCCGAACAAATCGACAAGTCATTTTACAAAATAGAGTGCGCGGGACTTGTTCCGATTCTCACTCACCCGGAGCGGAATCCGGTGTTCCAGCGCAAGCCGGAGTTGCTCTATCACTGGGTCAAAAAGGGGTGTTTGGCGCAGGTCACGGCAAAATCCTACACGGGGGGATTTGGATCCACGGCCATGCGTTTTTCCGAGCTCTGGCTTGAGCAAAACCTTATCAACTTCTTCGCCTCTGATGCCCACGACCTTGAGTACCGGCCGCCAATTTTGTCGGAATGTTACAAGAAACTGGCAGAGGCCAGAGGAAAAGAAATGGCCGATCTTCTTCTGGTCAGGAATCCAGAGGCCGTGATTAACGGGCAGCCCTTGCCTCCCGGGCCGGAGCCGACTGATCCTGCTGGCAGGAAGAAACGCGGCTGGTTTTCCTTTCTCAAACGCTAATTCTCAGACCACCAATCTCCATGAACCCTCGACGCCGGCAAGTGAAAGCTTATAATCTTTCTCGTCCAAACGGAAACTGACCTCTTTCGCCGTGGGGTCCGATTCACCCACTTCGAAGCTTGTCTCAGAGCCGGGAACGATCAGGTAGCCCCCGATCCATGGCCAAGAGACGATTTCCCACTCGAGCCGCAATACTCCGGCGGCATATTTGGTTCCTATAGCGGGGGAATACCATCCCTCAAATTTGGGGTCTTTACCGCGCGTCGCAAAAATGTGCGGGTGAGTGGGGCCGAGAGGAACCACTGAAACAGTGAGCGAACGGCTGCGTGCGAGCGCCGACTTTTCTCGCACCTCCAATTCAAAGGTCGGATAAAAATGCATCAGGCTGGTGGCTCGATGCCGCCCAACCCCATCCAGATGGTCGAGCACAACCCAGGAACAACTTCCCAGGCGAAACCAGGCCCGTTGGTGAGCTATTCCCAGCCTCGAAAAGCCGGAATGGGTTAGCCGCAAGCCCATGGTCTCGCCGTCGGGTTCTGTTATCGCAGCGGTTGAATGGATGTCCTCATGCCCGGCGCAGTTCGGCCCCTCTCCATCAATCAACAAAACGTTGTGAGCCCCTGATGTCGCGAAGTACTGCTGTTGTGATTCCCATTCCGGAAGGTAGACGCCGGAATCAACCACCACTCGCTGCCCAAGGAATGCAAGCTCGTAGCTGAATCCGTCTTGATGGTCGCTCAAATCAACGGGTTGTCGAGCGTTGATGACCATCGCGGATGAATCCGCGCCGCTCAATCGATAGAGCCCGGCGTGCGGCTGAAGACAGTTTGCCGGCATCCATTTCGCGTCCGCTATCCCTTGGAAGCGGACCCACCCTGGCTCGCCCAAAATCATATAGGGCATGATGCCAAACTTTCCGGCCAGAACTTTCCATTCTGGAGAGTTCAAAATCAACGCAGCGAGGGCAAAGACATCTGCCAATTCCTCTCCAAGAGGCGCGGGAGATACTCCGAAGAGTGGCTGTGTTCCGTCGGGGAGCAGACTTCCAGCCATCACCGCTAGTATTTCGCCCAACCTGCTCACGAAATCGGCATCTTGGGCTAATTGGCCTCTTTGAAAAGCGATAAATTCGATCATCGCTTGGGCGAGCCGTAAGTGCGCGCCCGGACGCGACAAAATCAAGCGGCCATTGGCGTCGAAACTCCGGTCGAGCCGGGCTGCCAGCATCTGGCTGCCCGCTGCGCTTAATTCCGCGCCCCGGCTACCGCCAAAAAATCTTCCGGCAAGTGCCAGGGCGCGCGCGGAGTCCAGTGTAGTTTCCAGGGATTGAGACGTGGACGCATAGCAAGAAAGGAATTGCGCCTGAAGGGCGAGGCTGCGGTTGATGATCGAAAAAAAGGCCGCATCCTTCTCCCAGTCCTGGCGCGCGAGGTCTGCTGCCAAAACCCAATTCCGGATGCGCCTGGCCAGGGGCGGCAATAACCATCCGTCGCCTTGCCCAGGCGGATTGCAGGCAATCCAGTGGGCCATCAAATAACGCAGGTGACGCGCGTAACGAGGGTCACCCGATATGCGGTAGTTTAAGGCCAGATCCAGGCCATAGTCGAAAGCGTGCATTTCCGTGCACCACGCCGTGCTTTGATTCCGAGCCCAATCAATCTCCTCCTCAAATTCCTCGCTATGAGAGAGAAAGGCAAATTGGTTGGAGAGCGTCCGCTCGCACCGCCCGAATAAATCCAAAAGATCGTCATTCAATGAGGGCGGAATTTCGTGCAGGTCGCGTGAGAAAATGCTGGGGATTCTTGAGGCACAAAGGCGGGCGGAGGCAATCTCAAGAGTGCGTTCCGCCCATCGGGGGAATGCCGCAAAGGCAATTCTTGCCAACTCCCAGCGGAGCGTGGGGCCCCGGCGATGGAGTTCGAGTTGTCCCAGGTCAATCACCGGTTGACAGTTTACACTTTACCGTCAAAACTCAATTGTTTCTGAATTTGAACCATTCACCGTCCACTGTCAACGGATGGCGCCATGTTTGCACGAAAAATTCAGGTCGATGTTACAGGCACGCAGGGAACACGGGCTTGTCCCATCGCGTGGCTCGATAGTTTTTGCATGAGGAGTTTTACCGGGCGCTCTGCGTTCGATGAGACGCTTCCCGTGGGTGACGGCCTGTTGGAGGTGGGTCTTTTGGTAGACCTGGCGGCGCTGCAAGCTGACATGGAGGATTGGTTAACGCGAAAATTTGGTGAAGGGAAGCCGGTGCAGCTAAGTCTCCGCGAGCAGGAGAAGAAATAAGCGCCCATTTTCGCAAGCTGAGCCCGTGTGAATTCCTTCGAGTGTTTCCCTGGGTTGGCTTGTGAAAAGTTTAACGAGGTAAATGAATTCGAAGAATCAAAACAGCCAGCAATCTTCAAGTGAACTTCATACTTCATCATTCATGCTTCATAATTTTCTTAGTTCACTTTGATGACGATCATCACTTTATCGTCAATGTGGGTGCCATTGCGGGAGAATCTCGCCACGTCAGCGCTGACCGTTTCCACAATCGCCGGGGCTTTGTTTTCCGCGACCGCGCCCACGGCAGCTACCAGGCGCTCCGCGCCGTATTCATCATGCTCCGCGTCCATGGATTCGGTAATGCCGTCCGTGCAGAGGATCAGCACGTCGCCGGGGTAAAACTTTTCCACTCCGCGTTCATACTGCGCCTTTTCAAAAAGTCCAATTACCATGCCGCCCTCGGTCAGAGAGACAGGCTCTTTCCCGGGCCTCACGATCACCGGTGGCACGTGGCCGCAATTGATGTAGTGGATGGTTTTGCGCCGCACATCAATCAGTCCCATGAAGAGACTCAGGTATTTCTCCGCCCGAGTGTCATTCCACATCATGCGGTTGAGCGCCTCGGCGATTTCGTTCAGGGAATGGAGGTGCAGCACCAGCACCCTCAGCGTAGCCTGAAGGTTTGACATGATAAGAGCGGAACTGACTCCTTTACCTTCCACGTCGGCAATAACCACCAATAAAGTTTGCCGGCCCAAGCTAAGGAAGTCATAGTAGTCGCCGCCCACGGCAAAGCAAGGCTCATTGAGCAGGGCAATATCAAAGCCCTCCACCACCGGCGCCGTCTCAGGCAGGAGGCTGCGTTGGATGCCGCGGGCTAAATCCAATTCCTTCTCCATCCGTTCTTTGTCGAGAAGAACCTGGTGGAGCTGCGCGTTTTCGAGGGCCAGAGCCATGTGGCCGGAAAGAGTCAAAAGAAATTCGGTGTTTTCATCTGAAAAGGGGCCGTCTTTCTTGTTCAGTAGTTGCAGAGCGGCAATGATTTTTGAAGCTTTGTTCCGGATGGGCAGGCACAAAATGTTGCGGGTGCGATAGCCCGTGCGTTTGTCCACATCAGGATTAAAGCGCGGGTCCGCGTAGGCATCAGGGATATTCACAATTTCCCCGGTAGCCGCCACGTGTCCCGCAATGCCGCGCCCCAGGGGCAGACGGATTTCCTGTTTTTCCAGGCCGTGCGCGATCAGCGACCAAATTTCGGAAGTCTGCTCGTCCACCAGGAACAAAGTTCCTCTTTCGGCTTCGGCCTGTCCTTTGGCCACGTCAAGAATGCGGCCCAGCAACTCGGCAAGATCCAGGGTGGAACTCAAAGCCTTGGTGGCCTCGATCAGGACGCTCAGTTTGTTCAGAGAGAGACGCGTGGAAGTCAGAAGTTCCGAGTCGCGAAGAGCCGTGGAGACAAGCCGGGCGTGAACCCGAAACAGCGCCAATTGATCGTTCGATGGAGTTTCGAGCCCGGCGATCATCAGAATGCCTTCCACGTGGGAAGCGTGCAGCAGAGGGTAGACAGCCAGGAAATGCAATCCTTGCTCATGAATCCACGCGGTCAGCTCGCGGTGCGCAGGATCGTTCGCATCCAGAACTTGGGTTTGGCGATCGCTGACCGCGCGTCCAAAAAGCAGATTGGATAGTTGGGGTTTTTCCAGAAAGTCCGGCAGCGGGATCGTTCCCGCGGTAGCGCCAAGCTCCATGTGGGTTTCGGTCTTGTCAACCGTCCACACACCGGAAACCGCCATTCCGAAACGGTCCACCATCCGGGCCGCAAGGGCTTCCATGATCGGTTTGGGCTCCAGAAGAGAAGCGAGCTCTGTTCCCAGATCTTCAATTTCCGAAATCACGTCGAGGGTTTCCGAAGTGGTTCTGGCAAGCGCCGGAGCCTTGCCATGCTTTGTGGTTTCCATCAGCGCCAATTCCTTAACCCGTTTGGTATAGTTCTACCGCTGAGTAGAGTATATATGCGTCGCCGTCGGCGTGCAAATCATTAATCTGAATTTTGCAGATTTTAATGTTGCTGAAGTTTTCAGAGAGGGAAGGAGGAAGTGAATAACTCGGTTGCCCTCAACGCTACCCACTTCCTCTGGTAGTCATTCGTGCTAGTTATTTTTATGGATGCGACGGAGAAATAAAAGGTTGCAAAGGTTCCGTTCCGTACGGGCGCGAGGTTGACAGTGCTGAAAGAGAATCTTCAACCCGGTTAAGACTTTGGGTAGTGGTGTCATTTTGATTTGAATTCCTTTCCAGACCCGCCGGCGCAAGTCGTTCCCGCGAAGGCGGGAAATCAGTTCTTCGTCGGGGCATCTCTGATGCTTTATGGTAAGGGATTCCCGCCTTCGCACGAATGACAGCACCGCGAAGCGCCGGCAACTGGCAATTGACAGCACTATCACCGGGCACATTAGGTGGCTTCTAATTTTTGAATCGGGTATGATCCCAATGGAATCCAACCATGAGCTATCTAGTCACACCTTTCGAAGTCAGCTCGAAAACTCTGGGCGAGCCGGTTAAGATCAGGTTTGTCCATCTCCTCTCAGGAATCGCAACCCGCCATCGCGACTCCATAGACTGCACGTTTTTGGTGAATGGGCGGAAGGTGCTGGTGGCGATTTCCTGCGCCACCCTTACCGCACTGCGCGAGCAGAAGAAGGTTTTCCTCACCGATCAGCAGTTAGTCGAGGTGGCAGCGCAATACCTGCGACGAAACCTCGAGGATGGGTATGACCCATCATTGACCGAGCTCTTTTTGGAGGGGGATAACTTCTTCCATGCGGCCCGCGAGTTGAAGTTTCTCCAATCGTAGGCGAAACATACTTGGGGCTTCTCGGCGATCCGGGAGCACACCCAACAATCAATCCTCCCGGCTAACTTGGAGATCAAACCGACTTTAATTGCTCGGAGATCTCACGCAGTTCCATCACCTTGACTTTGAACTATCGCACAAGTAATCTTTGCCCTTCCCTTGAATCCAATTAGCCCAAAACTTTTCGGAGGTGACCTGATGAATAGTCTCAGACCTTTCGCGCTGGTTCTTGGAGCGTGCTTACTATTTGTCATGGGAGGATTTGCTCAAGATCGAACGCCATCGGGAGTTAGATACGGTGATTCGGCTACGAGAGTCGCGCAGCCGGTGGAGCCCGATTCACCCGCAGCCAGTTCCACAGTTTCGTCGGGGACCCAAGCCATCGTCCCGCGCCTGATGAAATTCAGCGGGGCGCTGCATGATGCCGCGG